>Ga0209281_1000943_pt1 | contig 23776 bp, 19 predicted proteins | sample MedtruBG_FD_187514 | JGI IMG/M metagenome (GOLD analysis project Ga0209281, IMG submission 187514) | Root nodule microbial communities of legume samples collected from California, USA - Medicago truncatula BG (SPAdes) (version 2) | ecosystem: Host-associated > Plants > Roots > Nodule | place... | reverse complement strand
TCTTTCAACTGGCCCGCGCGGGTGACAATCCCCACGCCAATCACCGCCACCAGCACGCCGAGCAGCGTCATTCGTCCGCCACGGGTGTTGATCAGCACGTCAAAATTACCGTTCAGAATCGGCGTCATCAGGGTGCCGACAATCAGGGTGATCCCGATGGCAATCCCAATCCCCATCGACATGCCCAGATAGCGCATCGTCAGGCCGTAGTTGATATTACCGATGCCCCACATCGCGCCAAACAGAAAAACGGGCAGCAGCGTGGAGGCGCTAAAGGAAGAGAAATATCCCCAGAAATCAGGGAGGAGCAGAGCGCTGACCGTCCAGGGCAAGATAAGCCACGAGACAGTACCGCCAACAGACCACATGGTTTCCCATGACCAATGTTTGACCTTTTTAAACGGGGCATAGAAACAGGCTGCACTGGCTGCGCCTATCAAATGCCAGAAAATACCCATCGTAATCGCATGATTCATTTTTACATCCTCATCGTTTTTATATGTCGTTGGCTTCCCTCCGACCCGATGAGTGTAAAAATTACGCGGTGAGCGAACCTTCAGAAGGTTGCCGCACTTTTCTTCCAAATGGCAATCAACGCGTTAACCGCGTGAGCAGACTCACAATTTCACGATTGACACAAAAATGAATAACCTTATAAAAAGTACGGCATTGATAATCATTTTCAATATCATTTAATTAACTATAATGAACCAACTGCTTACGCGGCATTAACAGCTGTGCCGCCCGACAATAATGGAGAGGATTATGAGTTATACACTGCCATCCCTGCCGTATGCCTATGACGCACTGGAACCGCATTTCGACAAGCAGACGATGGAAATCCATCACACTAAACACCACCAGGCTTATGTAAACAACGCGAACGCTGCGCTGGAAAGCCTGCCAGAATTCGCTGAATTGTCCGTTGAAGAGCTGATCACCAAACTGGATCAACTGCCAGCAGACAAGAAAACCGTTCTGCGCAACAACGCGGGCGGCCACGCTAACCACAGCCTGTTCTGGAAAGGCCTGAAAACCGGCACCACCCTGCAGGGCGACCTGAAAGCGGCTATCGAGCGCGATTTCGGTTCTGTGGATGCGTTCAAAGCGGAATTCGAAAAAGCTGCTGCAACCCGTTTCGGTTCTGGCTGGGCGTGGCTGGTTCTGAAAGGCGACAAACTGGCTGTGGTTTCTACCGCTAACCAGGATTCCCCGCTGATGGGTGAAGCAGTTTCTGGCGTGTCTGGTTTCCCAATCGTGGGTCTGGACGTGTGGGAACACGCGTACTACCTGAAATTCCAGAACCGTCGTCCAGACTACATTAAAGCATTCTGGGACGTGGTGAACTGGGACGAAGCAGCAGCGCGTTTCGCCGCTAAAAAATAATATTTTCGCTTGAGCAACCATTGCTCTCAGAAATATAAGCCTGACTATGTGTCAGGCTTTTTTATATATTGCACAATATCTGCGCTAATATTTCTCCGAAACTTCTCACTCTGACGCTCAAGTTTTTCATCATGCTTATTTTAAATTTTTTCTATGAAAAGAGGTAATTAATATTCTGTGAGTAAACGCACCTCCTTGAAATGGAAATGAATAATAATTTGATCCACTATCGCCATTAATTTACTTAAAAATATTTCAGGTGAAATTATGCGCGATAATAGAAGAGCAGCGGCATGCTTGCAGATACTCCTTTATCTCCATTTGATTTTTTTTCATACATTTCTCTTTTCGTTCTCCGCCTCTGCCGAAGAAACGTCTGCCGTCATTACGGTAAATAAAGAAGCGAAAAAAACGATAAATACAGATCAGCAATCCGGAGATGAACAGGAAAAAGAGATCGCTGCTGGCATCTCTTCTGCGGGTGCAATGTTAAGTCAGGATGATCGTATGGATGCGGTTATTAACGGTATGGTCAACCAAAGTACCGGGAAAGTGACGGAAGAACTCCAGCAGTGGCTTCAGCAATTTGGTACGGCACGGATTAATATCGGCGTCGACCGACAGCTTGATCTCTCCAGCGGCGACTTGGATTTTTTACTTCCTGTCTATAACCAGGACCAGCACCTCTTCTTTACGCAAACAGGCGTTCGACGCAATGACGATCGTAATATCATGAATCTTGGCGTCGGTTATCGTTATTTTGCTAAAAACTGGATGTGGGGGGTGAATACCTTTTACGATCAGCAGCTCTCGCAGAATACCCATCAGCGCGTTGGCATAGGTGGTGAACTTGGCTGGGACTACGTAAAACTGAGCGCAAATAGTTATCTGCGGATCTCCGACTGGAAAAATTCTGCCGCCTACATGGATGAAGAAGAACGCGTGGCAAATGGTTACGACGCGCGCGTTGAGGGCTATTTACCCGCCTGGCCGCAGTTGGGTATGCAGCTTATTTGGGAACAGTATTATGGTAAAAATGTGGGTTTATTTGGCAATGATAAAGACCAGCGACAACACAACCCTTACGCCGTTACGGCGGGCCTGAATTATACCCCATTCCCGTTGATTTCATTTGGTGTCAATCAGAAAGCAGGCAAAGGGGACAAGCATGATACTCGCGCCGACCTTAATGTAAACTGGGTGGTGGGAATGCCGTTTGTCGATCAAATTGATATGGATAGCGTTAAGGAACACCGTACTGTACGCGGAGGGCGCCTGGATCTTGTTAATCGCAATAATAATATTGTTTTGGAATACCGTAAAAAAGAGACCATTTCCCTCTCACTACCAAAAAATATTGAAGGTGAAGAGTCAGAGACGCTACCGATAGCGGTGAAAGTATCGACTAAATACCCCTTAAGCCAAATTATTTGGCACGATGCGGGTCTTATCAGCCATGGCGGTAAAATTATTAATACGGATGGTGCCTGGTCAATAGTACTTCCTTATTATGAGCAAGATGGAGCGGAAAATAATATTTATGTTATCTCGGCTACGGCTTATGACGTAAAAGGAAATCAGTCAGACACTGCTTATATCTCGGTAGCGGTTAAAGGTTATAATATACTGACCGCAACGACACTTACCACCACAACCAGTTCCAGTTTATTGGCTGACGGCGTGAGTTCTACTCCGGTCACGCTGACGATAATGTCCGGTTCCGGCAAGCCGATTAGTGGCGTGGAAAGTCAATTGAGCACGCAATTGATCCATCCAGTGAATGCAAAAATAACGACGCTTAAACGTGCCGTTTCTGCCTCAGCCGACGGCGAAAATATCACCCCCTTCAAAGAACAAAGCCCGGGCATTTATACCTGCGCATACACGAGCGGTAAAACGGCTGGCACGGTCATTATCCAGCCGAAATACAACAATACTCTGCTCAGCAAAGCGACGGTTAAGCTTGTGGCGGTGAATTCACTCGCTAAATTTACGCAACTGGACGCAGTAAAAACCACCGCGCTTGCAAACGGGCAGGACGTGATTACTCTGCAAGCCCATATCGTGAATGCCCAAAATGAACCCGCTGAGGGAGTCGCTATTCAATGGCAGTCCAGTAACGCCAACGCGCTGTTATCGGCAACACACAACGTCAGCGATGCGCAGGGAAATGCCAGCGTTTCACTGACCAGCGATCAGGTGCTGAATACTCTTGTGAGCGCAGAGCTTGAAAACGGTGAGAGTGTGAAAAGCCCTGAGCTGCAATTTACGGCCGACGCCCAGACGGCAAAGGTGGTCCAGCTGACTGCAGAGAAACAGATCGCCAAAGCAAACGGCCATGATGTGATTACGCTTAGCGCTGTGGTGAAAGATGCGAGCAGTCATCCACTCGCAGGGCAGTCTGTTAAGTGGGAAGTCTCCTCATCCAGTATCACTGCGCAACTATCTCAGAGCCAAACCACGACGGATGATAAGGGTGTGGCAACCGTAGCGTTAACCTCCACTCAGGCCGGCGATGTCGCTATTTCTGCCTCTACAGGAACCAGTGCAGCAATAGATTCCGGGACGCTCAGCTTTGTTGCGGATAGTGATAGTGCGGTTCTGGGTGCCGTCACGGCGGATAAATTATCCGGGCTGGCGGATGGCGCTGATGTTATTACGTTGAAGGTTAAAGTCGAAGACGCAGAAAAAAATCCGGTTCCGGGGGCGAAAATAAATTGGGCGACGGCCAGCACAACGGCGCAGTTGTCCGCTGATTTTTCACTATCCGGCAATGATGGCGTGGCGATGATTGACGTCACTTCTACTACCGTGGAAGCACTTCAGATCTCCGCTAAGATGGCGCAGCAGACGCAGACTTCAGCGCAATTGAGTTTTACTGCTGACAGCACTACGGCAAAGGTGAAATTGCTGCAAGCAGATAGCCTGCATGCCACCGCGAACGATGACGATGCCATAACGCTTACCGCCAGCGTCGTCGATGCTAGCGATCACCCGGTGGCGGCAGCACCGTTGCACTGGACGATTGTAGAAGGGCAAGGCGTATTGAGTCAGTCGCAAACCACGACGGATGCGCAGGGAGAAAGCGCCATCACGCTGTCGTCGGCAGATGTCGGGAAAATTGTCGTGTCAGCCGCTTCAACGGCAGGTGCAGCAGTGAATTCCCCGGAGTTGACGTTTATCGCGGATACCTCGACGGCAAAAGTTTCCGCCGTAACGGTGGATAAAACGCAGGCGCTAGCCAATGGCAAAGATTCTGTCACCTATCAGGCGACGGTAGTAGACGACGAAGGAAATCCTGTCAGAGCCCAAAAAGTGAAATGGACTGCAACGCCAACGACGGCAAAATTGGCTTCTCTCAACACGCTAACTGATACCAACGGCGTAGCGACGGTCACGCTTGTCACGAGCGCTGCCGGAGAAGTGAACGTGACGGCCAAGGCAGGAACGGGCGTGGCCGGCAACGCGCCTTCGGTGATGTTTACCGCTGACAGTGCTACAGCGCAGGTCAGCGGCCTGAGCGTGAGCCAACAAACCGCGCTGGCAAATGGCATTGATAGCGTCACGATTTCGGGTCTGATTGCGGATACGAAGGGTAATGTGGTGAAAGACGTTAATGTGGCGTGGTCCGTTTCTCCTGTCTCAGGGCTGCTTTCAACCGTATCCGGCAAAAGCGATGCGCAGGGGCGCATTGCGGTGACGCTAACATCGACACATATCGCGAGCTATCGCGTGACGGCCACAGTGAATGGTACTCAGGAAACGTCAGGTGCAATTTCATTCACTGCAGATGCCGCGACGGCTGCGATAAGCAGCCTGAGCGCAGATAAAACCGTGGATCTTATTGCGGGCACGGATTCTGTGACGCTGTCCGCTAGTGTTCAGGACGCCAACGGCCTGCCGGTTTCAGACGCAGTTGTATCGTGGGCAGGTGATAATGCGAAGGGCGTATTTAGCGAGACACGTTCGTCTACAGACAGTAATGGCTCTACGTCTGTCACCTATAGCAGCACCCTGGCGATACCAACGGTTATCACGGTGAAAACGGGCGCTGTCAGCCAGAAAACGGTAAATCTCACGTTCATTCCCGATCTGCAAACTGCGGCAATATCAACAGTGACAAACGATAAAAGGAGCGCGGTGGCTAGTGGAACCGATCTCATTTCAATGCTTGCCACGGTAAAAGATCGGTACGGTAATCCGGTGAGTCAGGCAAATGTCAGCTGGCAGGTTATTCCCACAGGCAATACGCAGCTTTCTGCGGTTTCGCAACTTACCGATGCCAACGGCCAGACTGGCGTCACACTCGGTTCAACCGACCGGGGTGCCTTTAAAGCGGTAGCGACCTATAACAGCGTGAGTAAATCATCGCTCGCGGTGCTTTACGTCTCTGATCTCGCAACGAAAGCGGTGACGGATATCACTGCCGATAAGACCACGGGAGTGATTGCCGGAAAAGATGTCATCACCCTAAAGGCGACGGTCAAAGATGAAAGCGATAACCCTGTGAGTAACGCGGAGGTGTATTGGGGATCCGACAACGATAGCGGAACATTCGCGCCGGACGATACCAGCGTCACCAATGCGCTGGGTGTGGCGGAGATTACCTATTCGGCGACGTCAGCGGTACCAACCGTTATTGGTGCGGGCGTGAGCAGTGAGTATAAAACGCTGAGCGTTGATTTCACGGGCGATGCGAGTACGTCTCTGATTGCGGCAGTACAAGCGGATAAAACCAAAGCCGTTGCGGATAATGCCGAGCAAGTGACGTGGCATGCGGTTGCTAAGGATGCCAACGGCAACGCTTTGCCTGGTGTTACGGTGAACTGGAGTAGCGATAATGCCGATCTGAAACTGAGCGGTGTAAGCAGCGTGACCGACGCAACGGGAACCGCGAGCATCAGCGGTTATACCGCTAAAGCGGGTGATTTCCTCGTGACGGCAACGATTGTCGCGACCGGGAAATCATTGACTGCCGCAAAAGTGAGCTTTGTGGGGGATGTCAAAACGGCGGGCGTAAGTGCCTTAATATCGGATAAAAAGACAGTCGCTGCCAACAACTCTGATTCAGCGAAATACAGCGTAACGGTTAAGGATGTTAATGGGAACCTGGTTCCGGATGCGAAAGTGGTCTGGACGACATCCATGAATACGCTGTCAGTGAGCAGCAGCCAAACGGATGCAAACGGCAGCGCGTTGGTAAATCTTACCGGAGCGACGATCGGACAGGTGACGGTCACCGCAACGATTGGCAGCTCAACACGCAAGGTTGATGACGTGGTTTTCGTGAATAATCTGGAGGATTTGTGGGTAGTGAATTCGGCCAATTCCGAATATGACTCTCCGGAGATTAAGGGGTTCCGGAGTCTGGGATTTGTGACAGACTTACCCACAACGGGTCCAACCACGCTTGACTGGCAGACGAATGGATATTCTGATGTCACTACGCCAATCACCCTGATAAGCGAAAGCGGTAAACAGTACATTGTGAACCTGAAAGGTTATCGCGAATCTGCCTGCACAAGGCGCCCTCTTAATGCAGCCGCAAGCTGCGAGGATGTTGAGGCAGGAATGAAGGCCATCTTTACGTATGCACAAACGGACAATCCGGGTTTACCTGCTGGGCACTATATGGGCGTCATTCATTTCTCAGCTAAAGACTGGAATAGTAGTTATACATTTGCCTACACATTGACGATGGATCTGACCGTCAACTAATCAAAAATACTTGCACGCTGATAAGGGAAAGGCGAGTCTGATGGCTCGCCTTTTTTGTATCCTAAGGAGCAGCGATGCACTATCCGGTAAATGTGTTTACAGGCAAGGTCAGGGACTACGATGGTAGCCGTCCGAGCGCGATTGCTAAAGTGCAGGTTGATGGTGAGCTCACGTTGACCGAACTGGGGCTGGCGGGTGACGAGCAGGCCGAGAAAAAAATCCACGGCGGGCCTGAGCGCGCGCTGTGTCATTATCCCCGCGAACATTATCTCCATTGGGCGCGTGAATTCCCCGAGCAGGCGGATCTCTTTGTCGCTCCCGCGTTTGGTGAAAATCTGTCGACCGACGGCATGACCGAAAAAGACGTCTTTATCGGCGACATTTATCGCTGGGGTGATGCGCTGATTCAGGTCACGCAGCCGCGCTCCCCGTGCTTCAAACTCAACTTCCATTTCGGTATCAGCGATATGTCTTCGCTGATGCAAAGCGCGGGTAAAACCGGCTGGTTGTATCGCGTGGTGCTGGCGGGGCAGGTTTTTGCCGATGCGCCGCTGGAGCTGGCATCGCGCCTGAGTGATGTGTCGGTTTATGATGCCTGCGCCATTGCCTGGCATATGCCGTTTGATGATGAACAATATCATCGGCTACTCTCCGCGGCGGGTCTGTCGACAAGCTGGACCAGAACCATGCAGAAGCGACGAATTGCTCGCAAGATCGAGGATAATTCCCGGAGGTTGTGGGGCAAATAGCGTGCTGTTATCCCCTCACCCCGGCCCTCTCCCAAGGGGAGAGGGAGAAAGACAGTACTGAGCTCTTTTCTTTCCCAAGGGAAGCGGGAAAAAACTGCACGGAGCCGTTCCTTCTCTTGTCGGTGAGGGAAAAAACTGCACGGAGCCATTCCCTCTCCTGTCGGAGAGGGGAAAAAACTGCACGGAGCCGTTCCTTCTCTTGTCGGTGAGGGGAAAAAACTGCACGGAGCCGTTCCTTCTCTTGTCGGTGAGGGAAAAAACTGCACGGAGCCATTCCCTCTCCCTGTGGGAGAGGGGTAGGGTGAGGGCAAAAAGTTACGAACGCTTATACAGCGGCAACCACATGGTTAACCGTAATCCCCCCAGCGGACTGTCGTCGGCTTTAACCCAGCCACGGTGCTGCTGAATGGCGGTTTCGACAATCGCCAGCCCAAGCCCCGTCCCGCCTGACTCGCGATCGCGCGCTTCGTCGGTACGGTAGAATGGACGGAAAATTTGTTCGCGATCTTCCGCGCTCACGCCAGGACCGTCATCATCCACGTTGATGGTGACCCCATCTTTATCGACCGAGAACGCCACCTCAATCTTCGTGTGCGAGTAGCGCAGCGCGTTACGCACGATATTTTCCAGCGCGCTTTCCAGCGTGTTGGGGTTACCGTACAGCGGCCAGGGTCCCGGCGGGAAGTTGACGGTAAACGACTTGCCCATCTGTTCGGCTTCGAACGCGGCATTATCCAGCACCTCATGCCACAGGTGATTGGCTTTCACCGTTTCGCTCACCAGCGCATTTTTTTGCTGATTGCGCGACATCACCAGCAGATCGTTGATCATGCTGTCCAGACGATGCGCTTCCATCTCGATACGCTCCAGCTCTTTACTCTCGCCGCTACGACGACGCAGCAGCGCGGTGCCGAGTTGCAGACGCGTGAGCGGGGTGCGCAGCTCGTGAGAGATGTCAGATAACAGGCGTTGCTGTGACGTCATCATCCTTTCGAGTGCGGTGACCATCTGGTTAAAACTGGCGCCAGCGGCAAGGAATTCTTGCGGTCCGGCTTCCAGTTCCGGATGCTGTCGCAGGTTGCCCTGAGCCACTTCGTCCGCCGCGTTTTTCAGCTTACGCGCCGGTTTTGCCAGGCTCCACGCCAGCCATAACAGCAGCGGAGAACTCAACAGCATGGTGACAATCAGCAGCAGTAGCGGACGGTCAAACAGCAGGTTGATGAAATCAGTTTGCGAACTGCTGGCCGGTCGAATCAGATAGAGCTGGTAATTATCTTCCCCATCCCTGATGGAAAATGGCCCCACCATTTCTACCCGACCGTACTTTTTCTTTTGCGGATGATCGGCGTTATCCGCCTGGCCAATGAAGTTACGGATAATCTGCATTTCATTGCGTTCCGCACCGATCACGCGGCCTTCGCTGGTAACCAGCAGCAGCCGTTGTCCGGGCGGCGCCCATTTGTCGATAGCGCGAAACAGCCTGCGCCACCACATCAAATCATTGGGCGGATCGTTTGCCAGTTCAGCTTCCACGTGTTGCTCGATCATCACGCCCTGACGTTGCTCGCTGTCGAGAAGCTCCGTCATCTGGCGTGAGTCGAGTTTTGGCAACATCAAAACCAGCATCAAAACCAGTGCCAGCGTCAGCCAAAAAATGGCGAAAATGCGGGCGGTTAAGCTGCCAATCATGAAGCGGAAACCATCAGGTAGCCGCGGCCACGTAAGGTTTTAAACCATGGGTGACCATCTTTGCGCTCCGGCAGCTTCCGGCGCAGGTTAGAGATGTGCATGTCGATGGCGCGGTCAAACGGTGTAAGACGCTTGCCCAGCACTTCCTGACTCAAATGTTCACGCGATACCACCTGGCCGAGATGCTGCGCCAGCAGATAAAGCAGGGTGAACTCGGTGCCGGTTAATTCCAGCGCGACCCCATCAAAGCTCGCTTCCTGACGCCCTGGGTTCAGGCTAAGGGAATCCACTTCGAGCGTCGGTGAACTGTTATCGCTATTCTGCTGCTGTTCGCTCCAGTGGGAACGACGCAGAATCGCGCGGATACGCGCTACCAGCTCGCGATCGTTAAACGGTTTAGGTAAATAGTCATCGGCACCCAGCTCAAGGCCGAGAACGCGATCCAGTTCGCTGCCGCGAGCGGTCAGCATGATTACAGGTGTCTGATAGGTCTGGCGTAGTTCTTTAAGCGTATCAATACCGTTTTTCTTCGGCATCATCACGTCAAGCAAAAGCAAGTCAATGCTGTCGTCCAGAAGACTCAGCGCCTGTTCCCCATCATGGGCAACAATCACGTTGAAACCTTCCATGTCCAGCAGCTCTTTTAGAAGAGATGTAAGCTCTCGGTCATCATCGACTAACAGGATTTTATTCATTGTTTAAATACCTCCGAGGCAGAAATTACGTCATCAAGGCTATCTAATCCATGACTTTACGTTGTTTTACACCCCCTGACGCATGTTTGCAGCACGTATCGTAATCTGTCTTCGTTGAATCGCGACACGAAAGATTTTTGGGAGCAAGTGATGCGCAAAGTTACCGCTGCCGTCATGGCCTCAACACTGGCGTTTAGTGCTTTAAGCCAGGCTGCTGGAGTCATCACCGGCGTTAACGGGTCCTCAGCTGAGGGCATTACGCAGCACAGTGGCCAGAGCCATATGTTTGACGGCATAAATTTAACTGAACACCAGCGTCAACAGATGCGAGATCTGATGCACAGGGCAAGACACGATCAGCCCCCTGTTAATGTTAGCGAAATAGAGACAATGCATCGCCTTGTCACTGCAGAAAATTTTGACGAAAGCGCTGTACGCGCTCAGGCACAAAAGATGGCACAGGAACAAGTGGCCCGCCAGGTCGAGATGGCCAGGGTTCGCAACCAAATGTTCCACCTGCTATCGCCCGAGCAGCAAGCGGTTTTGAACGAGAAACATCAGCAACGAATGGATGAGTTGCGTGAGGTTGCCCGGATGCAACAAAGCGCTGAGATGACGTTTTTCAGTAGCACTACCCGTAGTAACCAGTAGACCCTGTTTTCCTTGCCATAGACACCATCCCTGTCTTCCCCCTCATGATGAGGGGGTTTTTTTTATCAATCACTTAGAAAAATCCCTTAAAAATCAGCCCATCATAAAACCGCTATAAGCAGTTGTAAGGCACCAGGAGTGTCTGGTGTAGACATTATGTAGACAGCATGTATTCCTGAAAAAGCGACTCCATAATCTAAAAAGCAGTGTAATTAAATGGTATCTTAACGACATCAACACCCCTCTCATAGGCATGGGTATGGCTAAAGATCTCACTACTTCAGCACATGACAGACAAAACATTCTCAATAATTCGTATGCACTTAAGCACGCCGAAAAGCATCTGGCTCTGGGAGGTGTGGAATTTGAAGGCGAAAAGGTTTTTACCAAAAATCAACTCGTTGAGTTATTTGATGTAAGTGATGCAACGATCGAAAGGTACATCACAAGTAATCTTGATGAATTGAAAAACAATGGCTACATGGTTTTGAAAGGAAGAACTCTTAGAGATTTCAAAGAGGTAGCTGATGGTACCCTCATGGGTGAGGGTACCAAAACATCAATACTCGGTGTGTTCAAGTTTAGAGCCGTGTTGAACCTGGCGATGTTGCTTGTAGAGAGTGAACAGGCAAAGATCGTTCGTACTCGTTTACTTGATATCGTAATTGATACATTGGCTGAGCGCGCAGGCGGGCAGACCAAGTATATCAATCAGAGAGATGAAGATTATCTGGTTGCAGCATTCAAAGAAGAAAGCTACCGAAAACAATTCACAGACGCTCTTAATGAGTATGTCGATGGGCCAGGATGGAAGTTTGGGAAACTGACTAATTCGATATACCAAAGTATTTTCCACGAGAATGCTAATGAGTATCGCACCGTATTGAAACTACATCAAAACGACAAAATACGTGACACTATGTATTCGGAAGTATTGACTCTAATTGCAAGTTTTGAAGCTGGGCTAGCCCATGAAATCAAAGAAAAATCGGCCCAATTAGGCAGAAAACTAACATACAAGGAAGCTGAATCAATTTTGTCCATAATGGAAAAACATCCACTTTACGAACCAATGTTAGTGGATGTCAGGACCAAAATGGCGAGTCGTGATTTGTGTTTTCGTGATGCATTGCACGAGAAGTTGGAAGCATATGTGAGAGCTGTTCCAGAAGGTGATTTCGAACGATTTCTAGGAGAAAAAAGTAAATCACTGGAAGATAGACTCATTGATCCTGAGACCCTAGAAGTATTTAAACGATTGAAAGATCGATAGGGGGTTAAAATGGAAGGAATCCCGTTTATTTACTTTGATATTCAACATGCTATACGTGTGCATGATTGGATCATTGACAACACTGGTGGACTTCATGGCATCAAGGACCGAGGTATCCTTGAGAGTGTACTCGAACATGTGCAAAACGATTTGTATTACCCGAGCCTTGAAGAAAAGCTGACACATTTACTTTTTTCAATCAATAAGTTTCATGCTTTCTCCGATGGAAATAAAAGATCAAGTATTGCACTGTCAGCCTACTTTTTAGAAATCAACGGACTTGGGCATTGTGTGCAACTTTTTGTCCGTGAAATGGAAAATATTGTCGTATGGGTTGCTGATGGGGCTATAGACAAGGGGCTGTTGATGGGGATTGTTCATGATCTTGTTCTTTGCGAAGAGCTTCAAGAGGGAACTAAATTGGAGATAGCGATCACTGTTTCACTTCATAGGGAGCAATTGGAAGAGCGATAAACTACCCTTGCCACGAATTTTAAGCGGTCAAGGGTATGTCGAAGTGTAGTCAAAATGTAGACGAAGATTAGAATAAATCCTTTTATTCCATTGTGTTAATGGCTGGATTTCTTCACCATCCCTGTCTTCCCCCTCATGATGAGGGGGTTTTTTTTGCCCAAAATTCTGCCACTTCACGACTCTGCCAGCAGCATAACGCCGCATTGTGCTCTTCATTACTGCCATTGAGAGTACATTAAATCGCCGCGTTGCGTTTTTTATGTACGGTAATTCACTAGGACGACGTACTTCATTCGGTTATCATTACTAACAGTCGTACTAAGATAGCTGAACTGACCAAGATAAGTGGCGGTAAAATAAAGATAAAATCAGAAATTCAAACAGAGTAAACCGACGAGCCTTGGGTTAGCGGGATAACAATAACGCTCTGATCTTTTTGCTCATGTACTTCTGTTTACGACGCTCTGCGCCATCTTTTAGACAGACATCATTGTGTCTGTCATTTAACAGTGATGTTTTTCTCTGACGATGAAATTTTTAATACCTCTGCTGCTTTCGCCCTTGCTGGCGCTGACCGGTTGCACCAACAGCACGTTGTCGCAAATGGATAATCCTGACCAAAACATCACCCCGGTGACGGTGGGATATTACGGCCGCAATATTGATCCAATGATCAACCAATATATGCAGGAAAAGCAGGTGACCGGCATGGTGGTCGCGATCATCTATCATAATGGGTCGGCAGAATTCCACTCTTATGGGGTAACGGACGATCTGAGTCAGCGTGCGATTACGCCCGATACACTTTTTGCACTGGGATCGCTGAGTAAAGGGGTGACCGCTGAGGTTGCCACGCTCCTCGTAAATGAGGGACAACTTAACTGGACGGATACGCTGGAAACACTGCTTCCACGGGGAACGTCGTTAAGCGCGGATGCTAAAAAAATCACGCTATTGCAGCTTGTGACTCATACTTCGGGTCTACCCCGTCAGCCCATGGATTTATTAACGCTGGAGAACCTTCTCAGCTATTTCCGTACGGGTGAAAACTTCTATGCCCAACTGGATAATGATTCGCTGCTGACTTATCTCAGCGATTTTGACGCGCCAGCCTATCGGGTACCGCAGTATTCCAACATTGGTTATGCCCTTCTGAGCAATATTTTGCAACGACGTACCGGCAAATCGATGGAGACGTTAGCACAGGATAAACTCCTGAAACCGTTGCAGATGAGCAACAGCAGCTTCACGCCGGAATCGCTCAAAGCTTATCCCTACCGCGCGCTCGGACACGCGGGGGATCAACCCAAATTTATTTCGCGTGGCGCACTCACGCCCGACTGGGTGTTTCAGCAAAATATGATGGGGGCGGCGAGCTTATACAGCAGCGCCCGCGATCTTGCTGAATATGCCCGTGCGCACTTCACTGCCACATCACACCCCGCCATTGATCGCGCCCTGGCAGATGTGACGCAAACCTATTTTTACCGACAAAAAGAAGCGGCTAATATCGCCTGGGTCAGTGACGAAACCGCCAGCCAGAAAATAACCTATCAAGTGGGATACATTGGCGGATATTCAAGCTATATCGGTTTTGATAAAAAAAACCAGAGTGCAGTGATCGTGCTGCAAAATAGCTTTAACTGGAGCAACTACATTGGCCAGACGATCCTGACGCTGCTTGAGCCACAGAAAAGCCAAATCCTTCAGGAAGGCACTTTGGCAATGACGAACCGATCGCTTTAAAAATGGCGGCGATGTTTTTATCCGCTTCATTCTGATTTGTTAACCGTTTATTCATGCTTTACCTGCTGATGCATCCGTTATACTAGCGGCATGGCATGACAGGAGCATGTATGAATCATTCTTATGGCCGGCTGGTGAGCCGCGCCGCAATCGCCGCGACGGTTATGGCGTCGTGTTTGCTCATCATCAAAATCTTTGCATGGTGGTATACCGGCTCGGTCAGTATTCTGGCGGCGCTGGTGGATTCCCTCGTCGATATCGCCGCGTCGTTAACCAATCTGCTGGTGGTGCGCTACTCGTTGCAACCCGCGGATGATGAACACACTTTCGGCCACGGCAAAGCGGAATCACTCGCCGCGCTGGCGCAAAGTATGTTTATTTCTGGTTCTGCGTTATTTCTCTTTTTAACCGGTATTCAGAATTTGATATCACCCGTTCCGATGAAAGATCCGGGCGTTGGCGTGGTCGTCACGGTAATAGCACTTATTAGCACAATTGTTCTGGTAACGTTCCAACGCTGGGTTGTTCGCAAAACCCAAAGTCAGGCGGTACGGGCGGATATGCTTCATTATCAGTCTGATGTTATGATGAATGGTGCGATTCTTGTTGCGCTCGGACTCGCATGGTATGGATGGCATCGTGCCGACGCGTTATTTGCGTTAGGGATTGGGATCTATATTTTATACAGCGCCTTACGTATGGGTTATGAAGCTGTGCAATCGCTTCTTGACCGCGCGCTTCCCGATGCAGAACGAGCAGACATCTTTAATATCGTCACCTCCTGGCCGGGCGTCAGCGGTGCTCACGATCTTCGTACGCGGCAGTCAGGGCCGACCCGCTTTATTCAGATTCATTTAGAAATGGAAGATAACCTGCCGCTGGTTCAGGCGCATGTGATTGCTGAGCAGGTTGAACAGGCGATTTTGCAGCGTTTCCCGGGTTCGGACGTCATTATTCACCAGGATCCCTGCTCGGTCGTACCAGGACATTTGAGCTTTCGTAATTCGTTGTAAAAAAGTGAGCCAGGCCAGCATTTTGTGGATAAATTACCCCCATTGGGGCTGACCTGAATCAATTCAGCTGGAAGTGGTTGATATACTATTTGCAGTATTGGTTGGTTGAATAGACCCGTCATAGTTCAAGTCGCATGCGCGTAGGCTGCGCTTTTGGGCAAATTGAACTATGTAGGGTATAGACCTCTTCCGGCAACAGATTTCATTTTTGCATTCCTAAGTTCAGAGGTAGTCATGATTAAGAAAATCGGTGTGTTGACAAGCGGCGGTGATGCCCCAGGCATGAACGCGGCAATTCGTGGTGTTGTGCGTGCAGCGTTGACGGAAGGTCTGGAAATTTTTGGCGTTTATGACGGTTATCTGGGTCTGTATGAAGACCGTATGGTCCAGCTCGATCGCTACAGCGTATCTGACATGATTAACCGTGGCGGCACCTTCCTGGGTTCCGCGCGCTTCCCGGAATTCCGCGAAGAGCACATCCGTCAGGTGGCTATCGAAAACATGAAAAAACGCGGCCTGGACGCGTTAGTGGTTATCGGCGGTGACGGTTCTTATATGGGCGCAAAACGCCTGACTGAAATGGGTTTCCCATGTATCGGTCTGCCGGGCACTATCGATAACGACATTAAAGGCACCGACTACACCATCGGCTTCTTCACGGCCCTCGGGACGGTTGTTGAAGCGATTGACCGTCTGCGTGACACCTCTTCTTCTCACCAGCGTATTTCCATCGTTGAAGTGATGGGCCGTTACTGCGGCGACCTGACGCTGGCTGCGGCCATTGCTGGCGGCTGCGAGTTCATCGTAGTGCCTGAAGTCGAGTTCAGCCGTGAAGACCTGGTCAACGAAATCAAAGCCGGTATCGCGAAAGGCAAAAAACACGCCATCGTCGCGATCACTGAACACATCTGTGATGTGGACGAGCTGGCAAAATACATCGAAACCGAAACCAAGCGCGAAACGCGTGCCACGGTTCTGGGTCACATCCAGCGCGGCGGTTCCCCGGGTCCTTACGACCGTATTCTGGCCTCCCGCATGGGCGCATACGCTATCGACCTGCTGCTGCAGGGTCATGGCGGCCGTTGCGTCGGTATTCAGAACGAAAAACTGGTTCACCATGACATCGTTGACGCAATCGAAAGCATGAAGCGTCCGTTCAAAGGTGACTGGCTGGACTGCGCGAAAAAACTGTATTAATCCGCACGCCCTCTCTATCTGGAGAGGGCTGTTTATTCCCCTAGGTTATAGCCAATCTTTTTTTATTCTTTTATCGTCATAATCCTTTCTGGCAACCTGCATTCATCAAAACACTACACAAGAGAGTTGGGCGATGAACAAATGGGGCGTGGGATTAACGTTATTGCTGGCATCGACCAGCGTTCTGGCAAAAGACATCCAGTTATTGAACGTGTCGTACGATCCGACGCGTGAGCTTTACGATCAATACAACAAAGCGTTCGCGGCGCATTACAAGCAAGAGACCGGCGATAACGTGGTGATTCGCCAGTCGCATGGCGGCTCCGGAAAACAGGCTACGTCCGTCATTAACGGTATTGAAGCTGATGTGGTCACCCTGGCGCTGGCCTACGATGTAGACGCCATCGCTGAGCGTGGTCGTATTGATAAAAACTGGATTAAACGTCTGCCGGACAACTCTGCTCCGTATACCTCCACCATCGTTTTCCTGGTGCGCAAAGGTAATCCAAAACAGATTCATGACTGGAACGATCTGATTAAACCCGGCGTTTCCGTGATCACCCCGAACCCGAAAAGCTCCGGTGGCGCACGCTGGAACTACCTGGCGGCCTGGGGCTACGCGCTGCATCACAACAACGGTGATCAGGCTAAAGCACAGGATTTCGTTAAATCCCTGTTCAAAAATGTCGAAGTGCTGGATTCCGGCGCGCGCGGCGCAACTAATACCTTCGTAGAACGCGGCATTGGTGATGTGCTGATTGCATGGGAAAACGAAGCGCTGTTGGCAACCCATGAACTGGATAAAGATAAGTTCGAAATTGTCACCCCGAGCGAATCTATTCTGGCTGAACCAACCGTTTCTATCGTCGATAAAGTGGTTGAGAAAAAAGACACCAAAACGGTGGCCGAAGCCTATCTGAAGTACCTGTACTCTCCAGAAGGCCAGGAAATCGCAGCGAAAAACTTCTATCGCCCACGTGACCCGAACGTAGCGAAGAAATATGACAGCGCGTTCCCGAAACTGAAGCTGTTCACCATTGACGAAGAGTTCGGCGGCTGGGCGAAAGCACAGAAAGAGCACTTCTCTAACGGCGGCACCTTCGACCAGATCAGCAAACGCTAAGCGTTCAACCCGCATGACAAGAGACCCGGCGCGAGAAATCCGCCGGGTTTTTATTTGGTCATCATTTTGCGTTACTCTTTCGCTTCAACTGGATACAGGGAACGCGTGATGAAAAAACTTATCGTACTGATACTGGTGGTCAGCGTGGCTGTCGCGGGCGGCTGGTTCTGGATGAAGTCCGGTAATCCTGACGCATTGCGCCATATCGTTCTCGAACAGTGTCTTGTGAATCAGCAGCAGCACCGCAATCCCGCGCCGTGCGCACTGGTTAAACCGGATGCCGGTTACGTCGTGTTTAAAGATCGCAACGGGCCGCTGCAATACCTGCTGATGCCAACTTACCGCATCAACGGCACCGAAAGCCCGCTGCTGACCGAGCCGCAGACGCCGAATTTCTTCTGGCTGGCGTGGCAGTCGCGCAACTTTATGAGCATGAAGCGCGGTGTGGAAGTGCCGGACAGCGCCATCTCGCTCACGATCAATTCGCCAACCGGGCGCACGCAAAATCATTTTCATATACACATTTCCTGCCTGCGTGCCGATGTGCGCGAAAAGCTGGACGCGAATCAGGGACAAATTAGCACGCAGTGGCTGCCGTTTCCTGGCGGCCTGGAGGGGCATGAGTATCTTGCGCGACGGGTGACGGAAGCCGAGCTGGTAAAACACAGCCCGTTTATGATGCTGGCGCAAGAACTGCCGGAAGCGCGTGAGCACATGGGGCGGTTTGCCATGGCGATGGCGCAGCAGTCCGACGGTTCGTTTGTGCTGCTGGCGACCGAGCGAAATCTACTGGTGCTTAACCGCGCATCGGCTGAGGAATTACAGGATCATCAATGCGATATCCTGAATTGACCCCACCATAAATAGCGTTTACTCGTACTGCCTGTCGCCGTAGACTTGCTGAAAAATTCGACAGGAGACAGGTATGTCGCTCTGGTTTACTCACCCTCTTTTTCTGCCCTCGGTCATTGTTGGCATCACTATCGTGCTGTGGGCGACCTCGCTCCTGCCGGAATTTATCACCGCGCTGCTGTTCTTTACGGCGGCGATGATCGCCAAAATTGCCCCAGCGGATGTCATTTTCGGGGGCTTTGCATCATCGGCCTTCTGGCTTGTCTTTAGCGGATTTGTACTCGGCGTGGCGATTCGCAAAACTGGCCTGGCGGACAGGGCGGCGCGCGCGCTATCGGCAAAGCTGACCGATTCGTGGGTGTTGATGGTGGCAAGCGTGGTGCTGCTGAGTTATGCCCTGGCATTCGTGATGCCGTCGAACATGGGCCGTATCGCGCTGCTGATGCCGATTGTGGCGGCGATGGCGAAACGGGCCAGCATCGCGGACGGCTCGCGTGCGTGGTTTGGTCTGGCGCTGGCGGTGGGTTTTGGCACGTTCCAGCTTTCCGCAACGATTCTCCCCGCAAACGTGCCCAATCTGGTGATGAGCGGCGCGGCAGAAGGTTCATACGGCATCCACCTGAACTACGTGCCTTATCTGCTGCTGCATACCCCGGTGCTCGGCATTCTGAAGGGGCTGATTCTGATTGGGCTGATCTGCTGGCTGTTTCCCGGTTCACCCAAACATCCGCAGGAGATTTCTGCCCCGGAACCGATGGGGCGCGATGAGAAGCGGCTCGCCTGGCTTCTGGCGGTGGTGCTGGTGATGTGGGTGACGGAGGGCTGGCACGGGATTGGCCCCGCGTGGACCGGGCTGGCGGCATCGCTGGTGGTGATGCTCCCGCGCATCGGTTTTATTACCGGCGAGGAGTTTTCGGCGGGCGTGAATATGCGCACCTGCATCTACGTGGCAGGCATTTTGGGGCTGGCCATCACCGTCACGCAGACGGGAATAGGGAGCGCTGTAGGTGAAGCGCTGCTTCGTCTGATGCCGCTGGACGCAGATAAACCGTTTACCAGTTTTCTGGCGCTTACGGGGATCACCACAGCGCTTAACTTCATCATGACCGCCAACGGTGTTCCGGCGTTGTACACCACGCTGGCGCAGAGTTTTTCCGATGCGACCGGTTTCCCGCTGCTCTCGGTGATTATGATTCAGGTGTTGGGTTATTCCACGCCGCTGTTGCCGTATCAGGCGTCGCCGATTGTGGTGGCGATGGGGCTCGGGAAAGTGCCTGCAAAGGCGGGAATGATGCTGTGTCTGGCGCTGGCAGTGGCGACCTGGCTGGTCCTGCTACCGCTCGATTATTTGTGGTTCAGCGTGCTGGGGAAATTATAGGTTCTTTTCGATTTTCCCCTCTCCCCATCGGAGAGAGGGGACGAGCTATTAAGCCTGTTTAGCGGCTTCTGCTGCTTTAACGATCACCGCGAAAGCGTCAGCTTTCAGGGATGCACCGCCAACCAGCGCGCCGTCGATGTCCGGCTGGGTGAACAGCTCAGCAGCGTTTGCCGCGTTAACGGAACCGCCGTACTGAATGATCACTTGCTCAGCCACTTTCGCGTCGGCTTTAGCAATGTGGTCACGGATAAATTTGTGAACAGCCTGTGCCTGCGCAGGGGTTGCTGATTTGCCCGTACCGATTGCCCATACAGGTTCGTAAGCGATAACTACGCCTTCAAACGCGCTTGCGCCCTGGGTTTTCAGCACAGCGTCGATCTGACGTGCGCACACTTCTTCGGTTTTGCCTGCTTCGTTTTCTGCTTCGGTTTCACCGATGCACAGAACTGGAATCAGACCCTGCTCTTTCAGCACCGCGAATTTCTTCGCGATGAACTCGTCAGACTCCTTGTGATAAGTACGACGCTCAGAGTGGCCGATGATGATGTATTTTGCGCCGATATCTTTCAGCATTTCAGCGGAGGTTTCGCCGGTGAATGCGCCAGACAGGTTAACGTCAACGTTCTGTGCACCCAGAACGATGTGGCTGCCGTCAGCAGCGTGTTTAGCCAGATCCAGATAAATGTCTGGTGGAGCGATCGCTACAGCACAGCCCGTCACGCCAGCCAGCTCTGTACGCAGGTTCGCGATCAGCTCGTTTACCATATGGCGGCTGCCGTTCAGTTTCCAGTTACCCATCACTAAAGGATGTCGCATTTCAATTCTCCACGCTACTAAAGCGAATTAAGGATTATGGCCGCCCTGACGGGCAGCATGGTCTGTGAATCAGTATAGAGATTTTCCCTCGAAAGGCTTTGCTTTTTGTCATTAATTCGCCCCTCCGAGTGTGTCAGATAGCGCCAGCTTAATCGGTTCAACGGCGAAGGTCAGCCCCTTTTCGCCGTGATCTGCGACCACATAGCGGATCGCGCCGTCTGTTTCGGCGTAGTAACGTTTATTTTTACCGGCGGTCAGCAATTTTTGCAGCTTTTGCTGGCTTTGCACTTTGGTCAAAATCGGGGTAAAGGCGCGCAAAATGGCGCTCATGTACTCCAACGCTTTGGCTTTGGCCGCTTTCTGTTCCGGGCCTTGAATCGGCAGCCAGGTGATTTGCATGCTTTTGATTTTTAACGTACCGCGCTCTAGTGCGGTCGAGGCGTACAGATTTTCGTTAATTTTACTCGCCGCACGCGTCAGGGTGGGCGTGTCTTTTGCGCCGTCTATCGCGCGAAACTCACCCAGCGCCAGCGTGGGATTATCTTTATTGAACGTTTCACGAAACTGACTGATCGATTGATCGAACGACGGCGCGCCTTGCAGAAGATACGGCGCAGTCGCAGGCGGAGAAGCGTCATTGGCGAGCAGGGAAAAGCTGGCGATAAGCATCGTTAAACACAGCAGAATCGGGTGAGTCCATCTTTTCATCAATATTATCCCTGGCGGTCATTGCTCATGATTAAAACGATATCTGCCCGGCTTGTCAAAAGGTCGGCACTCCAGGGTAAACTACGCGGCAGACGATAATAAGGAACCTGACATGACCATACAGCAGTGGCTGTTTTCATTCAAAGGGCGTATTGGACGCCGTGATTTCTGGATTTGGATCGTGACGTGGATTGTCGCGATGCTGGTGCTTTTCGGCCTGGCGTACAGCAACTGGTTGGGCACCCAAACGGCGGCTTTTGCACTCGTATGTCTGCTGTGGCCAACGGCTTCAGTCATCGTTAAACGTCTGCATGACAGGGGCCGTTCCGGTTTGTGGGCGCTGCTGGTTCCACTGGCGTGGATGCTGCTGGCGGGCAACTGGGCAATACTGCCGTCGGTACTGCCCTGGGTGGTTGGGAAACTCATTCCGACGGTGATTTTTGTGATGACCCTTATCGATCTGGGCGCGTTTGTGGGCACCCAGAGCGAGAATAAATACGGCAAGGACACCCTGGAAGTGAATTTCCGCTAATTACCAGTAGTGTTCAGCAGTCATATGGCCCGGTCGGCGGCGCAAATGTTTGGTCATCTGCCGGGAATCTTTCAACAACTGCTGAGTATCACGCACCATCTGCGGGTTGCCGCACAGCATCACATGGCTGGTTTCAGCATTCATCTGTAAACCCACAGCGGATTCAAGTTCGCCACTTTCAATCAGCGCCGGAACGCGCCCGGTAAGCGCACCATCCACGGTTTCACGGCTGACCACCGTCTGGATTTTCAACTTTCCTTCGTAACGTTTTTCAAGCTCCTGCATCAGCGGCAGATAGCTCAGATCGGCGGCATAGCGTGCGGCATGAACCAGAACGATATTTTTGAATCGCTCCAGATCCTTCCCGTATTGCAAAATCGAGAGATAAGGGCCGATGGCTGTACCGGTTGCCAGCATCCACAAGGTGTCGCAGTCGGGGATCTCTTCCAGCACAAAGAAACCGGCGGCTTCGCTGACCATCAGAATGTCATCACCGGGCTGAAGCGCCGCCAGGCGTGGGCTAAGTTTGCCGTCAGGAACGGTCACCAGGTAAAACTCGAGATCCGGATTATCCGGCGCATTGACGTAGGAATAGGCGCGTTGCACGCGTTCACCGTCAATTTCCAGCCCCAGTTTGGCAAATTGCCCGGCCGTGAACGGATGGATAGGGGCATGAACGGTGATACTAAAAAGTGCATCGGTCCAGAACGTTACTTTTGTGACTTTACCTGTTACCCAGTCCGCCATGACGATCTCCTGTGCTGATATCTGTTTCTATCTTCCGTTCTTGCCGGAGAGATTTCCAGCCCAGCGGGGCCGGAAAGCTCTATTGATCAAATCACCTTACAGGATGTGAGTTTGAACATTCGGGTCTTTGCGATCCAAATAGTGAATCGACTGAATACGACGAATGGTGCGTGATTTTCCGCGAATCAGCAGCGTTTCGGTGGTGGCCATATTGCCCTTGCGGGTGATGCCGTCCAGCAGATCGCCTTTGGTGATGCCCGTTGCCGAGAAGATCACGTTATCGCTGCGCGCCATGTCATCCAGTGACAACACTTTATTCGCTTCAATGCCCATCGCTTTGCAGCGCGCCAGCTCCTGTTCGCCGATGCGACGGTTCTCTTCGCTGTCACCTTTCACGTCATGACGCGCCAACAGGCGGCCCTGCATATCACCGTCCAGCGCGCGGATCACCGCAGCGGACACCACGCCTTCCGGCGCGCCGCCAATGCCGTACAGCACGTCGACTTCACTGTCTGGCATACAGGTCAAAATAGACGCCGCGACGTCGCCATCCGGAATGGCAAAAACACGCACGCCGAGCTGCTGCATATGCGCAATGGTGACGTCATGGCGCGGTTTGGCGAGAATAGTGACGGTCAGTTCACTGAGCGGTTTATTCAGCGCGGCCGCGACATTGCGCAGGTTATCCGCCAGAGGCAGATTGAGATCGATAGCGCCTTTCGCGCCAGGACCGACAATCAGTTTTTCCATGTACATATCAGGCGCGTTGAGGAAGCAACCTTTATCGCCGACCGCCAGCACCGCCAGCGCGTTCGCCTGGCCCATCGCCGTCATGCGCGTGCCTTCAATCGGGTCGACGGCGATATCTACCGCGTCACCGTTGCCGGTGCCCACTTTCTCACCGATGAACAGCATTGGTGCTTCGTCGATCTCGCCTTCGCCGATGACAATGGTCCCGTCAATGTTGACCTGATTGAGCATAATGCGCATCGCGTGAACGGCCGCGCCGTCAGCAATATTTTTGTCGCC
>Ga0209281_1000941_pt1 | contig 23789 bp, 25 predicted proteins | sample MedtruBG_FD_187514 | JGI IMG/M metagenome (GOLD analysis project Ga0209281, IMG submission 187514) | Root nodule microbial communities of legume samples collected from California, USA - Medicago truncatula BG (SPAdes) (version 2) | ecosystem: Host-associated > Plants > Roots > Nodule | place... | reverse complement strand
TTGACTACAGCTAATCTGGTTTCGAGGGAATATTTTGGCTTTGCCATAAAAAACTGCACCTTACTCAGTTGGGTGTCCAACTTTTGGGGTGCAGTCCAGCTGAGGGCGTTTTTATTTCAGAGCTTCACCGCGGTGAAGTAATGCTCAGGTTTGGCGATGCCGTCCTGAGCGGCAACGAGCTGCAGCTCGTATTCCGCCATGCGTTTGGTGACGATCATGATGTCGTACACCGCCGCCGTGACGTGCTCCAGCGCTTCACGCAGCGTCGCACCCTGCAGCAGCTTAACCAGCAGCAGGCCGCTGGTCACATCGCCCACGCCAACCGGCTGACGTTCGCCGAAGTCCACCAGCGGGCGATGAATGTGCCACGCCTCTTCAGCCGTCACGAGCAGCATTTCAAAACGATCCTGCTGATAGCCCGCCCGGGCCAGGTGTTTCACCAGCACGATTTCTGGCCCCTGAGCGATAAGCTCGCGGGCCGTCGCGACGGCCTCGGCCACGTTGTTCACGCTGTGGCCGCTCAGAATTTCCAGCTCAATCAGGTTCGGCGCGATGATATCGCTGGCAGGCATGGCGTAGCGCGTGTGGTATTCCGCCACGCCAGGCGCCACGATGCAGCCTTTTTCCGGATGGCCCATCACCGGGTCACAGAAGTATTTGGCGTTCGGGTTAGCCGCCTTCACCTGACGCACGATAGAAAGAATATGTTCGCCCTGCTCCGCCGAGCCCAGATAACCGCTCAGCACCGCGTCACAACGCTGCAGCTGCCCTATATCCGCAATCCCCTGCACAATCTCGCTCAGGTGGCTGGCGGGCATTACGCTGCCGGTCCATTTCCCGTACTGAGTGTGGTTAGAGAACTGCACCGTGTTCAGCGGCCAGACGTTAGCGCCCAGGCGGCGCATCGGGAATTCGGCGGCGCTGTTGCCGGCATGACCAAATACCACATGGGACTGGATAGCAAGAATGTTTTTCATTTTTCTACTCGGGTATCGCCAGGTGTTGTGCTTGCTAAAAAAAAACACGGCGTAAGCCGTGCTTTTCTATTCCGATAACTTATTTCCAGCAGACGAGGCAGTAGTTCTTTTTACCGCGACGCAGCAGGGTGTAACGGTTAAAGAGAATATCGCCTTCGGTGAAGGTGTATTCCGGGTCAGACTGTTTTTCACCGTTAATGGTAATCGCATTCTGAGAGATGGTTTTACGGGCCTGGCCACGGGATGGCTGCAGCTCGGAGTCCACCAGCGCCTGTTGCAGGTCGGCACCGCGTTCAATTTCAACCATCGGGACGCCGTCCTGAGCCAGCTGTTCGAAGTCTGCTTCGCTCAGGTCGCTCAGGTTGCCGTTAAACAGGCTGGCGGTAATACGTTTAGCGGCGGTCAGGCCTTCTTCGCCGTGAACCAGACGAGTCACCTGCTCTGCCAGCACGTACTGAGCACGAGGCGCAGCGCCGCTGTTCTTGTCTTCTTCTTCCAGGGCATTGATTTCCGCAATGTCCATAAAGGTGAAGAACTTCAGGAAGCGATAAACGTCGGCGTCCGCGGTGTTTATCCAGAACTGGTAGAATTTGTACGGGCTGGTTTTCTTCGGATCGAGCCAGACCGCGCCACCTTCGGTTTTTCCGAACTTGGTGCCGTCAGATTTAGTGATCAGCGGCACGGTCAGGCCGAAAGCCTGCTGCTGGTGCAGACGACGGGTCAGGTCGATACCGGAGGTAATGTTGCCCCACTGATCGGAACCGCCAATCTGCAGCACCACGCCGTGCAGTTTATTCAGGCAGGCAAAATCGTAGCCCTGCAGCAGGTTGTAGGAGAACTCGGTAAAGGAAATCCCCACATCATCACGGTTCAGGCGCTGTTTGACGGCCTCTTTGTTAATCATCTGGTTAACAGAGAAGTGTTTGCCGATGTCGCGCAGGAAGGTCAGCACGTTCATGCCGCCAAACCAGTCATAGTTGTTAGCCGCGACGGCGGAGTTTTCACCGCAGTCAAAGTCGAGGAACGGCGCAACCTGGCGGCGAATTTTTTCCACCCACTCCTGCACGGTATCTTCGGTGTTCAGTTTGCGCTCAACGGCTTTAAAGCTTGGATCGCCGATAAGACCGGTCGCGCCGCCCACGAGGGCAACCGGCTTATGGCCTGCTTCCTGAAAGCGTTTCAGGCACAGCAGCGGAACCAGATGGCCCAAATGCAAGCTGTCGGCGGTAGGATCGAAGCCGCAATAGAGTGCAATTGGCCCCTGCGCCAGTCGCTCTGCTAACGCATCCTCATCCGTCACCTGGGCCACCAGGCCCCGCTCTTGCAATTGTTTTATCAAATTGATGTTCGACATCAAATTCTCCATCTCTATACGACTGCACCTTTGCCGGTACACGGCTTTTCGCCCACTGGCGAAAGAATTCATTTTTAGGGCACATAGAATAAAGGGCTGGCGCAGTTAGCACCAGCCCTTAAGCTGAAAATCCTGGCTTTACGGCGCGAGGCGGTCTATTTTCCAGGCAGCTCCGTCGCGCTGGTAAAGGAAGCGGTCGTGCAGGCGGTGTTCGCCCCCCTGCCAGAACTCCATCTGTTCGATGCTGACGCGGTAGCCGCCCCAAAAACTCGGCAGCGGCACTTCGCCCTGCTGGAATTTCTGCTTCAGCTCAAGGAATTTGCTTTCAAGCACGCCGCGCGCGGAAATACGGCTCGACTGCTTCGACACCCAGGCGCCTATCTGGCTGTCCTTCGGGCGGCTGTGGAAGTATTTCAGTACCTCAAGCGTGGAAAGACGCTCGGCGGTGCCCTGCACCATCACCTGCCTGTCCAGCATATGCCACGGGAAGTGCAGGCTAATGCGCGGGTTCGTTTCAAGGTGATGCGCCTTACGCGAGCCAAGGTTGGTGTAAAACACCAGGCCTTTTTCATCAAAATGTTTCAGCAGCACGATGCGTTGATACGGCTGGCCGTTTTCATCGACCGTCGCGACAACCATCGCGGTAGGATCAACGAGCTTCGCCTCACAGGCCTGGGCCAGCCAGCGTTCAAACAGCGGCAGCGGCGTGTCGGTGAGATCGTGGCGTCGCAGGCCACCTTTGGTGTATTCGCGGCGCAAATGTGCAATCTGTTGCAAAGAGTCGTTATCAGACATGGCGTTACGTCAGGCTATCCTCGGGTGGAGCTATTGTGCTCTCCACCCTAAGAAATCTCAACGTTTGGCCGTTTGCAACTGGCAATTATTCAGCACGATGTTGTCTTTACGATAGACCGTCGCGCCTTCACCCTTGGACCAGAAAACGTAAACGCCGTCGGTATAACGCGCCCCGGAGGCGGAAAGTCCCTGAGTCAGGGTCAATAGCTGGTTGTCGTAGACAAAGCTCACCTGCTGTTTGTCGTTATTCAGCTTCACGGTCAACGGCTTTTCGTCGCACTGGTAGACCAGCGTATCGGTATGCATTTTTTCGAGAAAGGCGTTGTAGTAGCTGCAGCCGGCGAGCAGCAGTGGAAGGGTGACAGCAAGCAGTTTTTTCATCTGAGTATCCTGAAGATCTTCTTATCCCTGGAGGGCCTGCGCCCTCCTTTACGCCTTCAGTTTAGCGGCTACGGGAAGAAAATAATTTCAGTTAACTCTGATTATGGCGAGGATTTGCCGGATAAATGGCGCCAAGTATCGTTGGCTCAGAGGCGCCGGTCACCGAAGGAAGATTCCCCGGCAGGCCGGACATCGTGCGATACGCCAGCCAGGCAAAGGCCAGAGCTTCCATATCGTCCCCGCTGATCCCGGCCTCGTCGGTTGTCGTGACTTCAATTCCCGGCAACAGCGCGGCAAGACGGGCCATCAGCAGCGGGTTACGGCTGCCACCACCGCACACCATTACGCGCTCACAGCCGCCGCTCAATAACACCTGCTCGGCGATGGTTGTGGCGGTCAATTCAGTGAGCGTGGCCTGCACATCTTCCCCGGCAAGCGCGGGGAACCTGGCCAGCTGGCGCTCAAGCCAGCCATAGTTAAAGTATTCACGTCCGGTGCTTTTAGGCGCGGGGGCAGAGAAATAAGGGTCGCTGAGCATCTGCTGCAGTAACGGAATGATGACTTTTCCGCTGCTCGCCCACTCGGCGTCTTTATCGTAGCCTTTCCCCCGCTGCCGCCAGATCCAGGCATCCATCAGCATGTTGCCAGGGCCCGTATCGTAACCTCTGACCGGTTGGTCGGGGATCAGCAACGAGAGGTTGGCAATGCCGCCAATATTGAGCACCATCCGGCGTTCTACCGGATGAGCCAGCAGCGCCTGATGGAACGCGGGCACCAGCGGCGCACCCTGCCCGCCCAGCGCCATGTCGCGACGGCGGAAATCCCCCACCACGGTGATGCCGGTCAACGCGGCGATTTGGTTATTATCGCCAATCTGCAGCGTGTGGGCAGCTTCGCCGTGCGGTTCGTGCCAGACGGTTTGCCCGTGACAGCCAATGGCCGTCACGTCTTCAGGCCGGAGCCCTTCGCGTTTTACCAGGATTTGTACCGCCTCGGCGAACAATTTTCCAAGCCGATTGTCCAATTGCCCGAACTGGGACAGCGTGAGCTGCTGCCCCTGACACACGGCAAGAATGGCGTTTTTGATGGCCAGCGGCATCGGGTGACTGTAGCTCGCCTGCTGGACGACCAGGTGTTCGTCGATAGCGGCCAGCACCACATCGATGCCATCCAGACTGGTGCCTGACATCACGCCAATATAGCGACCTGATTTCATCGTCACTCCTTATTCTCGCCGGGGCGGTAAATTAATGCGCTTAAATTAGCACGCAATATCATGATTTATTAATAATTTTTATTAATAATCTGTGTCACCTGCCGTAACAGGCGGGCTGCGCCTTAAGCCAAATTAGCAAAGCGCAGCGGTTTAATTGTTGTTAAAGACGTTTGATTTACTATTTTTACAGGATTGTTGTAGAACAAACATGAACTATGGCCAGGAATTGCCATATAATTTAGCCATAACGGATGCTCACCGAGCGTTGATGGGTTCACAGGAGAGGTACAAATGATTTCACGTATTTTGGCAGTTTCACTGGTTGCTCTGACCCTGGCTGGCTGTGCCAACGAAGGGCTGTCCGGCGATGTTTACGACGCGTCCGAAGCTAAACAGGTAAGAACCGTGACTTACGGTACCATTACCCACGTTCGCGCCGTCACCATTAAAGGCAGCGACGGCAACAGCACTATCGGTGCCATCGGTGGTGCAGTACTGGGCGGTCTGTTGGGTAACACCGTCGGCGGCGGCACCGGGCGCACCCTGGCTACCGCTGGCGGCGCCGTAGCAGGCGGCCTGGCAGGCGACGCCATCGGCGGCGCAGCGGGCAACAGCAAAGGCGTTGAGCTGGAAATCCGTAAAGATGATGGTCAAACCATCATGGCCGTGCAGAAACAGGGTGATACCCGTTACTCCGTTGGCCAGCGTGTTGCCATCTCCGGCAGCGGCAACAGCATCACCGTTGCACCACGCTAAGATAACGCAAAATGATTTAAGGCCCGCATAGCGGGCCTTTTCTGTTAGTAAGTAATGCCGGGTGGATTCACCTCCGACTGAACAACGGCTTCTCCCTGCTCTCCCCACCTCGCCAGAACCTGCTGATATTCCCCACGTTGAATTGCGCCATCCAGCGCCGCCTGCAGCGCATATACCAGCCCGTTTCCCTTCTTCGTTGTTGTCGCCACATAAGCCTTTTTCGGCCCCAGCCCAACCACCCGCGTTGTCCCGGTTAGGGCAGCTTTATACGCCGTAATGGACTGCGGGCCAAAAAACACATCGGCCCGGCCAGATTGAATATAAAGGTTCGCGGAAGCGTCGTCGGTAACGTAGACGGGCAAGGCAGGTTCACGCCCGGCGCGTTCGTTTTCCGCATTCCAGCCGAGCAGAATGCGCTCCTGATTGGTTCCAGCGCCCACGATGACTTTGCGCCCGGCGAGATCTTCTGCCTTACCAATCGCCTGAATCGGGCTGCTGGCCTTCACCGCAAAAGAGAGCGAGTCCACGCGATAGGTCGCAAAATCAAATTTCTCTTTACGCTGCTCGGTTACGGCAATATTCACCAGCGCTACGTCATAACGTCCGGAGGTAATGCCCAGCGGCCAGTCCTCCCACGCGGTGGGCACCAGCTTTAGCTTCAGGCCCAGGCTATTCGCCAGCAGGCGGGCAATATCCGGGTCGCTGCCTATACGCGTGCGGTTATCGCTTGCCAGCAGCGCCAGCGGCGGAGAGTTAAGTGCGGAAATAGCCACCGTCAGCGTACCCGGCTCAACAAAATGATAGCCAGCAGGAATTTTGGCGATGGCCTGCTCGTCCCGTGCGACGCTGAGCGGTTTTTCATTGGCGGCCAGGTTGATATCCGCCTGCGCCGATGTCACTGAAGCACAGGCTAACAGCGCAATTAATCGATATTTCATGTCACAGCACCTTCGATAAAAACTGCCGGGTACGTGGATGCTGCGGGCGATTCAACACTTCGTCGCTGCTGCCCTGCTCAACAATTTTGCCGTCCACCATAAACACCACCTGGTCGGCCACCTCGCGCGCAAACCCTATTTCGTGGGTGACCACCACCAGCGTGGTGCCCGAACTCGCCAGCCTTTTAATCACGTCCAGTACTTCGCCGACCAGCTCGGGATCGAGCGCGGAGGTGGGTTCATCAAACAGCATTACGCGCGGGCTAAGCGCCAGAGCGCGGGCAATGGCAATACGCTGCTGCTGGCCGCCGGATAAATGCCGCGACCACGCGTCAGCTTTATTACGCAGCCCGACCACGTCGAGCAGCTCATACGCGCGCTCAACCGCCTCTTTGCGGCTCAGCTGTTTATGGGCCACCGGCGCTTCAATCAGGTTTTCCAGCACCGTCATATGGGGGAAAAGGTTGAAGTTCTGAAAGACATAGCCGACGTTGACTCGCTGGCGCAGGATCTCCTTTTCTTTAAGCTCATACAGCTTGTCTCCTTTAAGGCGATAGCCAATGTAATCGCCGTCAATCTGGATAAAGCCCTCATCCACGCGTTCAAGGTGGTTGATGCTGCGCAGCAGCGTAGATTTCCCGGAGCCCGATGGGCCGAGAATGACGGTTACCGTGCCCGGCGGTATCTCCAGCGAAACATCGTCCAGCGCCTTATGGCGTCCAAAGTATTTGCTGACGCCGGTAATAGAGATGTGGCCATTATGAGAGGTTGGCATGAATCGGCTCCTGCGATACGACGGCTGTGGACGGTGCCGCGCTGCGGGCGGTACGCGTTTGGTTGATGGCCGAACGACGCTCGCTGCGGGCCAGGGAACGCTCCACCAGATACTGAATGAGCGACAGCACGCTGGTAATCACCAGGTACCAGACGGCCGCCACCATCAGCAGCGGGATAACCTGCTGGGTGCGGTTGTAGATCATCTGGATGGTATAAAACAGCTCAGGCATCGCCAGCACGTAAACCATCGCCGTGCCTTTGGCCAGGCTGATGATTTCATTGAACCCGGCGGGCAGGATCGTACGCAGCGCCTGGGGCAGAATAATCCTCACGGTACGCCGCCAGGCGGGCAACCCCAGCGCGGCAGCAGCTTCATATTGCCCGTGGTCCACGCCCAAAAAACCGCCGCGGACTATCTCTGCCGTGTAGGCGCTTTGTACCAGCGTCAGCCCGACAACCGCCGTCGAAAATTGCCCCAGCACGTTAATCGTGTCGTAGCTCCCCCAGACAATGCTGGTGAAGGGAATGCCAAGCGAAAGCTTGTCGTACAGATAGGAGAAGTTGTAGAGCACGATCAGCACCACAATCAGCGGCAGCGAGCGGAACAGCCAGATGTAGCTCCAGGCCAGGCTGTTCAGCAGCCAGGAAGACGAAAGCCTGGCCAGCGCGAGCAGGCCGCCAAGTATGACGCTCAGTACCGTGCCCAGCAGCGTCAGCAGTAAGGTTTGCCCCAGCCCCTCAAGGATAACCGGGTTAAAAAACCATTGCGCAAAAACGCCCCATTCCCAGCGAGGATTAAACGCGACGGATTGCACCACCACCGCCAGCACGAACAGCGCTATTAAAGCGCCCACGGTACGCAACGGGTAACGCGCGGGCACCACTTTGATGGTTTCAGAAGGTTTCATCGTTATTCCTCATGCCGTTTTGCTCAGGCTTTCCAGCGATAAAATTTTGGTGAACCGCAGCCGTCCGTCGTGGGGAGGCTGGCTGAACGTTTCCGGGTCAACCTGCAGGCTGAACTGCGGATCGTAGCCTTCGCTCAGGTAAAGCCTGACCGCCTCCGGCTGGCGAAAACCGGTGGTCAGATAGATGCGACCATAGCCCGCCTGAAGCGCAAAGCGTTCCAGCTCTCGCACGACACGCCCGGCCAGCCCCTGCTTTCGCAGCGTGCTTTTTGTCCAGATGCGCTTAATCTCTGCGGTTTGCGGGTCGTAAGGCTTGTAGGCACCGGTGGCAATAATTTCGCCTTCCCGCTCAAGCACGATAAAAATGCCCTGCGGGGGGAGATACCACTCGGTAAGCTCGACCTCCGCATCGCGCGAGAAAAAATCCCCGTAGCGGGCAGCGTATTCGCCAAAGAGCCCGCTAATAATGGGCTGCAGCTCAGGCGCTTCCGGGGACAAAACGCGAAAACGTTCGCTCATATCTGCCTCCTCAGTCGCCTAAACCGGCGGGATTAATTTCCGAGGCAGGAATACTTTCCACGCCCTCGCCCCAGCGGTTCAGCACCCTGGCGTAGTCGCCCTGCTGAATAGCGCCGTTGAGCGCCGTTTGTACTGGCTCAACCAGGCCGCTGCCTTTTTTCAGCGTCACCGCAATGTGCGCAGCCTTCGGCCAGCCGCCGTCGACGCTGCCCACCAGCTTCGTCTGCCCGGTCAGCGCCGCTTTCCAGGCCCCGGTGACGTTTGGCCCAAACCAGGCATCCGCCCGGCCGGACTGCAGTGCAAGCGTTAGTGCCGCATCATCTTTGGTGTACACCGGGGTAAAAGGCTTCAGGCCTTTCTTCTGGTTTTCAGCGTTCCATGCCAGCAGGATAGCTTCCTGATTGGTGCCTGAACCCACGACGACGCGCAGCCCGGCAATCTCTTGCGCACGGCTGATGGATTTTATCGGGCTGTTGGCTTTGACGTAAAAGCCCAGGGAGTCTTTGCGATAGGTAGCGAAATCGAACTTCTCTTTGCGATCTTTGGTGACGGTAATATTGCTGATCGCGGCATCATATTTCCCGGAAACCACGCCCAGCGGCCAGTCTTCCCAGGACGTGGGCACCACGTTAAGCTCAAGTCCGAGGCTGTCGGCCACCAGGCGTGCAATATCCACCTCGCTGCCGAGCAGGGTTTTATTATCATCAGAAAAAACCGTCAGCGGCGGCGAGTTCAGCGCCGCCACTGCCACGGTAAACTTACCGGGAACGGCAAAATGGTAGTCTTTGGGTAACTGCGCGATGGCCTGCGGGTTTTTAGCGGTATTTACCGGCGCTTTGTTCGCCTCAAGGCTCACGCCGGTTCCGTTGATGGTGACGTCGTTCGCCCAGGCAAGCGGGGTCCATGCCAGCGCAATGGCCAGCAACAGCGATGTTTTTTGCATAGTCGTTTCTCTTTATTTGCCGTAGCGATTGTCGGGCAGCGCTAAGCCGAAGCTCTCGCGCAGCGTGGTGCCGGGGTAATCCGTGCGGAAAAGGCCTCGCGCCTGCAGCACAGGCACAACCTGTTCAACAAAGCGGGGGAAGGTATCAGGCGTGCCGCCCTGGATGATAAAACCGTCGGCCGCGCGGGCTTCAAACCATTGCTGCAGGCCGTCCACCACCTGTTCCGGCGAACCGGAAAAACGCGGTCTTGGGCTGGCGGCTTCAAGCGCGACCTGCCGCAGGGTCAGCCCACGCTCGCGGGCATTACGTTTGATTTCGTCGGTGGTACTGCGGAAGCTGTTCTGCCCCAGATCGCCGATGTCGGGGAAAGGTTCGTCCAGCGGGTACTGGCTGAAGTCATGATGCTCAAAGTAGCGACCAAGGTAGTTCAGGGCGTCAGGCACCGACACCAGCGCGGCGGTGGTTTGGTACTGCTGTTCTGCGTCTGCTTCATCCTTGCCGACAATGACGCTGACGCCCTGGAAGATGTGCAAGGAGTCTGCCTCACGGCCTTGCCCTTCGAGCTGGCTTTTCACGTCACGGTAAAAAGCTTTCGCTTCGGCGAGCGTTTCATGGTGGGTAAAAATGGCATCCGCATGTTTAGCCGCCAGCTTTTTGCCATCTTCTGAGGCACCGGCCTGGAACACAATCGGCCGCCCCTGCGGTGTACGGCCAATATTCAGCGGCCCGGCCACCTGGAAGAAATCCCCTTGATGGTTTAGCGCATGCAGTTTTTCAGGCGCAAAAAACTGCCCGCTCTCTTTGTTGCGCACGAAAGCGTCCTCTTCCCACGAATCCCATAGCCCCTTCACGACGTCCAGATACTCATCGGCGATGCGGTAGCGCAGCGCATGCTCGGGGTGCTGCGTTCTGGAGAAATTTTTGGCAGAACCTTCAAGGGGTGAAGTGACCACGTTCCAGCCCGCACGGCCATTACTCAGGTGATCGAGGCTGGCAAACTGGCGAGCCGTAGTAAAAGGATCGCTGTAAGAGGTGGATAAGGTCCCCACCAGGCCTAAATGTTGGGTCAAGGCTGCGAGCGCGGATAATACCGTCAGCGGTTCAAACCGATTTAAAAAGTGTGGGATAGATTTTTCGTTAATATACAGCCCATCGGCAACAAATATAAAATCCAGCTTCCCTTCTTCCGCTTTCAAAGCCGTTTGTGTGACAAACTCAAAATTAATGCTGGCATCTGCTATCGCGGCAGGATGACGCCAGGCCGACATATTTCCCGAAGCGCCATGTAATATCGTACCCAGTCGTAACTGTCGTTTTCCAGACATGCCTCATCCTTATGCGGATCGTTAAAATCCGCCATCGCTGATTAGAATTAAAATTGTTGTAGCGCCGATTGTGCTAAGCGGGCGAAATAGCGAGCCGCAGGTTCAATCAATCGTTCATCAGGGTCGAAGCCCGGATGATGAAGTCCGTAGCGGCTTTCGCTGCCGATGCTGACAAAAGCGCCGGGAATATGCTGGAGATAAACCGCAAAATCTTCGCCGCCCATGTGCAACTCCGCAGGGTGGGTTGCATAACCTTCCACCGCGGCCACCTCGCTGGAAAACGCCGCCCAGCGCTCATCGTTAACCAGCGCGTCCGGCCCCAGATGCCAGGTGACCTCTATTTCTGCCCCAAAGGCGCTGGCAAGACCGGCAGCAATCTCCAGAACCCGCTTTTTTACCGCTTCCCGCACGCTGGCGCTGTGGGTCCGCAGGGTGCCTTCCAGCTCGACGTTTTCCGGCAGCACGTTCCAGGTATTGCCGCCCGCAATTCGCGTTATGCTCAGCACCGCCGACTCAAGCGTATTGACCTCCCGGCTGGTGATGCTTTGCAGCAGGCTAACCAGCTGGCTGGCAAGCAAAATCGCGTCTTTGCCCTCATGGGGACGGGCGGCATGCGCACCTTTGCCGCGCACCTGAATAACCAGGCGATCGACGTTGGCATAAAACGCACCGCCGCGAGTGGCAAATGCCCCCACCGGCAGGTTAGGCTCATTGTGCATGCCAAAAATAGCCGAAATCCCCTGCAGAACGCCGGCTTTTACCAGCGTGGTTGCGCCGCCAAAACGTTCTTCTGCGGGCTGAAACAGAATACGTACTCGTCCGTTAAGCTGCGCTTCGTTCTGCTTAAGCAGCAGCGCCGCCCCTAGCATCACGCTGCTGTGAACGTCATGTCCGCAGGCGTGCATTACGCCAGCATTTTGCGAGCTAAAGGCCACGCCGCTGGTTTCTTCAATCGGCAATGCGTCAATGTCGGCCCGCAGGGCAACGGCCTTTTCACCATCGCCAATCTCTGCCACTACGCCGGTTTTTAGCGAATAAGGCAGCAGGCGAATGCCGGCACTTTGCAGCCAGTCACGGATGCGCGAGGTTGTTTCCACTTCCTCGAGTGAAAGCTCCGGGAAGCGATGCAGTTCTCGCCGCCAGTCGATCAGTTGCTGAGCGAAAGTCATAGTGCCGCCTCCGTAATCGCGTGGGCTTCGGCCAACAAACGCAGTGAAGCGATGCGTTCAGCGCCCTCGGCAATTGGCGTATCAATGATGAATTCATCAATACCGTAAGCTTCGTGCAGCGCCTGCAGCCCTTCCCTGACCGTTTCTGGCGTGCCTTTTAGCAGCGAAGGTTCACGGCGCGTCAGGCTTCGGAGCGCACTGCCTGACTGGCGGGCAAAGCTGTGCGCTTGCTGTTCGCTGGCCACGCTCACCCGCTGGCCGTTTTCCAGCTCCACGCCCCAAATCTCAACCTGCCCGGCAAGCTCGTCCGCACGTTCGGCGTCCTGCGCCACGATAACCTGCACGGCCACCAGCACGTCGCGTCGGCTGTTTGCCCGCCAGTCGTTCAGCACGTCACGCAGCAGCGTTTTATCGCCGTTCAGATGGGCAGCAAAAACAAAATTCCAGTCAAGGCTTGCGGCCAGCCTCGCACTTTGCAGGCTCGCACCCAGCAAAAAACCGTCCGGGCGCTGGGCCGGCAGCGGCGTGGCGCGAATCCCTTCTTCTTCCGCAGGATCGTTCAGTGAAAGCCAGCCGTCGAGCTGGGTAAGCTGCTCATCAAAAGTGCCTTTTGCGGCCGGCGAGAACCCTTGCTGCAGCGCCTGCGTCGAAAGGGGTAAGCCGCCGGGCGCTTTCCCCACGCCCAGATCGATGCGCCCTGGCGCAAGGGAAGACAGCAGGTGAAAGTTCTCGGCGACTTTATAGGGGCTGTAATGCTGCAGCATGACGCCGCCGGAGCCCACGCGAATACGGCTGGTTTGCCCGACAATCCAGGCAATCAGCACTTCCGGCGAGGGGCTGGCAAGCTGGGGCGTGTTGTGGTGCTCCGCCAGCCAGAAACGGTGATAGCCCCAGGCTTCCGCCTGCTGCGCAAGGTGCAGCGTGCGCGTCAGGGCATCCGTCGCGCTGTCGTTTGGCGCAAGCGGGCTTTTATCCAGGATACTGATGCGATAAGACATAATGCAGGCTCGTTTTTAAAAACATGCCTGCATTATTAAAAGCGGGAGACGGCGGAGAGAAACAATTAATTTACATTTAGTCTTCTGAAAAAGAGATAAACAAAGTTCAGCGTTATTCTCACTGTTTGCTACCGGAGCAAAAAATCGCCGATTGATTCACCTTCGGGCATAAAAAAAGCCCCGCCGTATAACCCGCGAGGCTTTTTCTCAACCGCCAATATTAATCGCGATTTTGCAGTTCAATAATATTTTGCTCGAGCCGGCTAATCAGGTTGCTTAACAGCGCCTGCTCTTCGCGAGTAATCCCCGTCAGGATCTCTCCCCGCGTTTCGTTTATCACACCTTCCATCTTTTCGATGATAGGCGTGGCTTGCTCGGTCAATTTAATCCGTTTTGCCCGACGGTCGTTTGCACAGGTTTTACGCGAGATTAACCCTTTTTCTTCGAGTTGATCGAGCGTACGAACCAGTGACGGCTGCTCAATGCCGATCGCTTTAGCCAACTGAATCTGTGACTGATCTGGCGGCAGCTGATGAATATTATGCAGCGTTACCCAGTGTGTCTGTGTCAATTCCAGAGGTTTCAGGCGATGGTCAATTAGCGCACGCCAGATGCGTACCAGGCGGGCCAGATCCGAACCTAATGGCGATGGCGATTCCAATTTCATCTCCTTATAATTAGCTTGCTAACTTATTATACTGATTTTAGACTATTGTGCAGGCATTAATTGTTAAAAACAAATCCCTTACTTTCACTGAAGTTATGCAACCAGCTATACTTTTATTCTACATCTAAGTGAGGGGAAACGGCAGTCATCCCCGTGTTTTAAAGGATTATCACTACGTGCGTCTCACTTTTAGCCCGTCCGGCTTCCCGCTTCAGGATCTTGTGGTTGGAGCGTCGATTTACTTTCCTCCACTGTTTAAGGCCGTGTTTGTCGGTTTTTTCATTTGGCTAGTCGTCCATCGCCTGCTGCGGGACTGGATCTATTCTGGTGAAATCTGGCACCCCACGTTGATGGATTTATCCCTTTTCGCGCTGTCCGTCAGCGCCGGCATGGCTCTTTTGGTGATGTGGTAACACAATGAATCTCAAAACAATAAAATACTTTTCCACCCTCATTGTTCTTGCCGCTGCGCTGCTGGCGGGCTGGCTGTTATGGAACTACTACATGCAGTCTCCCTGGACGCGGGACGGCAAAGTGCGTGCCGAACAGGTGAGCATTACGCCGCAGGTTTCCGGCACCATCGTTAGCCTGAACGTGAAGGATAATCAGTTTGTCAGTAAAGGCACTCCGCTGTTTACCCTGGATGCAACGCCCTATCACATTGCGGTGCTGAACGCAGAGGCGCAGTTGGCAAAGGCACAGTCCGACCTGGCCAAAGCCAGCAACGAAGCGAACCGCCGCCATAATCTGCCGCGCAACTATATTTCCGCCGAGGATATGGATACCGCCAATATCAACGTCAAAGCTATGCAGGCGGCGGTTAAGGTCGCTCAGGCAACGCTCGAACAGGCCCAGTGGCAGCTTTCACAAACCACGGTGACCGCGCCGGTCGACGGCTGGGTCACCAATCTCACCTCCCGTACCGGCAACTATGCCACCGAAGGCAAGCCGGTCTTTGCGCTGGTCGACAGCCACTCGTTTTACGTTGTCGGCTACTTCGAAGAAACCAAGCTGCGCCGCATTCAGCCAGGCAATACCGTGCAGATTGTGCTGTACAACGGTAACCAAAAGTTGAGCGGTAAAGTAGAAAGTATCGGCCGAGCCATTTACGACCAAAGCATTGAAAGCGATAGCGATTTGGTGCCTGACATCAAGCCTAACGTGCCGTGGGTTCGCCTGGCGCAACGCGTGCCGGTGCGCATTAGCCTGGACGCCATTCCCAAGGACGTGACGCTGGTTTCCGGCACCACCTGCACCGTTAGCGTTCAGCCTTGATGAACCTCAGTTTTCTGGAGTGGCGCAACACGCCGTGGGGAAAAGCCACCGGCGGGCAATGGCGCTATGCCTTGCGCAACGCTATCGCCATGGGCATGGCGCTGGCTATCGCCTATGGCCTGAATCTGGACGAACCCTACTGGGCGATGACTTCAGCGGCGGTGGTGAGCTTCCCTACCGTCGGCGGGGTGATCAGCAAGAGCCTGGGCCGCATCGCGGGCAGTTTTATCGGGGCGGCAGCGTCGTTAATGATTGCCGGCAACGCGCTGAACGATCCCTGGCTGTTTACCTTCGCCATGGCAAGCTGGCTGGCGCTTTGTACGTGGGCCTCCAGCCATTTTCAGAATAACGTTGCCTACGCTTTTATGCTGGCAGGTTATACCGCCGCGATTATCGCCTTCCCGATGGTCAATACCGTAGAGTCGACGGAGCTGTGGGACATCGCCCAGGCCCGCGTGTGCGAAGTTGTCGTCGGGATCTTGTGCGGCGGCTTCATGATGATGGTATTGCCCAGTACCTCGGACGGCAGCGCGCTGGTCACCGCGCTGAAAAACATGCATGCCCGGCTGCTCGAGCACGCCAGCCTGCTTTGGCAGCCGGAAACTACCGACGCTATTCGCACCGCGCACGAAGGCATTATCGGCCAGATCCTGACCATGAACCTGCTGCGCATTCAGGCTTTCTGGAGCCACTACCGCTTTCGCCGTCAAAACAACCTGCTGAACTACCTGCTCCACCAGCAATTGCGCCTGACCAGCGTTATCTCCGGCCTGCGGCGGATGCTGCTTAACTGGCCCGAAGCCCCCGCCAATATCTGGTCAGTGCTCGACAGCCTGCTGCGGGAGTTGGCAAAACCGGATGCCGATAAATACACCGTAGCCCGACTGCTGCAGCAGATCGCGCCCCATTCGCAGGATGACTACCGCCACCAGGCATTCTGGCACCGCCTGCGCTATTTCAGCTGGCTATACCTCAACAGCAGCCGCTGGCTAAGGGAGCTGGAAAACGCCACGCCCGTGTCGGTGATTACGCCACCGGAGGCCCCGCCGCTCGCTCGTCATACCGACAGTGCCGAAGCGCTGTGGAGCGCCCTGCGTACCTTTGCCACCATCACCCTGACCGGGGCATGGTGCATCGGCACCCAATGGGAGTCAGGCGGCGGCGCGCTTTCGCTGGCCGCTATTAGCTGCGTGCTTTACTCCTCGGTCGCCTCCCCGCTCGGCTCGCTAACCCTGCTAATGCGCACCTTGCTGTGGCTCTCACTGTTCAGCTTCCTGGTGAAGTTCGGCCTGATGATTCAGGTCACCCAGCTGTGGCAGTTCCTGCTTTTCCTGCTGCCGCTGCTGCTCACCATGCAGTTGCTGAAGCTCCAGCAGCCTAAACGAGCCGCGCTCTGGGGGCAACTCATCGTGTTTATGGGATCGTTTCTCGCGGTGAGTAACCCGCCGGTTTACGACTTCGCCGGATTTATGAATGACAACCTGGCCAAAGTGCTCGGGGTGGGGATTTCATGGCTGGCTTTTTCGGTGCTGCGCCCAAGCTCGGACACCCGGCGCAGCCGGCGGCATATCCGGGCGCTGCGGCGCGGATTTATCGACCAGCTAAGCCGCAAACCGCAGCACAGCGAAAGCCAGTTTGAGTCGCTGGTTTATCATCACATCAGCCAGCTTAGTAACAGCAAAGAAGAAGCGGCCCGCCGCTGGCTGCTGCGCTGGGGCGTGGTGCTGCTCAACTGCTCGCACGTTGTCTGGCAGCTTCGCGGCTGGGAAACCCGCTCCGACCCGTTGTCGATGGTCAGGGATGTTTGCCTGCATACGCTGCGTGACGTGATGAGCGAGCGCGGCGTGCTGCAAAGGCCGCTGGCGGAATCACTGAAAGAACTGCAAAGAATGTGCGACACGCTGGCGCATCATCATGACCCGGCGGCGCGGGAACTGGCGGGGATTATCTGGCGACTTTATTGCTCGCTGTCGCAGCTGGAACAGGCACCGCCTGCCGGAACGCTGGCAGGCGGTCGGTAACGATTAAGGCACGTCGTAACCGAGCGCGGCCTTACGAATGCGGAACCACTGCTGGCGAGTCATGTTCAGCGACAGCGAGTGGATGGCAGAGCGTACGCGCTCGATTTTGCCCGAGCCGATGATTGGCAGCGGGGAGGACGGCAGGCGCATGACCCAGGCATAAACCACCTGCTCGATGGTTTCGGCGCCGATCTCTTCCGCTACTTTCTGCAGCTCGGCGCGCAGAGGCTGGAATTCATCGTCATTGAACAGACGACCGCCGCCGAGGCAGGACCACGCCATCGGGCGAATGCGCAGCTGCTGGAGCTGATCCAGCGTGCCGTCCAGCAGCAGCGGCTGGTGCACCGGCGAAAGCTCAACCTGGTTGGTCGCCAGGGTAAACGGCAGACGAGACTGCAGCAGCGCAAACTGCGCCGGGGTGAAGTTAGACACGCCAAAATGACGAACCTTGCCGCTGTGGTGCAGCGCGGTAAACGCTTCAGCCACTTCATCGGCATCCATCAGCGGATCCGGGCGGTGGATAAGCAGCAGGTCAATGTAGTCAGTCGCCAGTTTTTTCAGCGAGCCTTCCGCACTGCTGATGATGTAGTCGCGGTCGGTAATGTAATGGCCGATGGCGTTTTCTGCTTTAGCGGTGGTGGCGATGCCGCACTTGGTGACAATCTCCATTTTGCTGCGCAGATGAGGCACCAGGCGCATGGCATCGCCGAAAGCAGCTTCACAGGCGTAACCGCCGTAAATATCCGCGTGATCCGCCGTGGTAATGCCCAGCTCAACGTGTTCTTCAATAAAGCTCGCCAGCTCGCGCGGCGACATATTCCATTCCATCAAACGCCAGTAGCCCATCACCAGGCGTGAAAATTCCGGTCCCTGCGGGGCAATCGTAATGCGTTGTACCATAAAAAATGACCTCAAATAAGGAAAGAAACTGCCCCAAGTATAACGGCCCTGAATGATTAAAACAGTGAGGGCTGCTCGGGTTCTTCAGGAGAATTTGGCTTGTTTGCTCGTAACTTGCGCAATAAGCGTTGACGGCAGAGGCGCAGCACGTCCTGTTTTTGCACGTCGCTCATTTGCTGCCACTGGAAGCGTTCATCGCGGCTGCGCATACAGCCACGACAAAACCCGCGTTCATCCGACTGGCAGATACCGCGACAGGGACTTTGAATGGGGAAGAACTCTAACTGCTCAGACACCAGCCCACCTCATTAACGACTTTGCATCAATTGAAGCCTGACTCCGTTCGGGATGCAAGCGGGACGGCTAAAAAATCGCCTGCCGGCGAAAAGCTTTCGAAAATTAAGGTTCAGCTAATCTTCTCTCTCCAGAATAGCGGATATTCTGTTTAGTATTCACGGCTTATATGAACTTCTTAAAAAAGTTACAGTGTAACGATGCGCAATTTAACCTGTGCTGCGCTTTCTTCTTTACGCTGATCAACTCTCTCTTTATTCACCGCAGCTGGCAGCTGATTGCCCCGGACTCTTTCCATAGCTGGCTGTTTGCCGCCTCAGTGCCGGTGGTGCTGTTCTGCGCGTGGCTGACCATTTTCAGCGTGGTTAACCTGCCCTGGCTGCGTAAGCCCGCGCTGGTGCTGCTGGTTATCGGCTGCGCGGCCAGCAACTATTTTATGTTCACCTACGGGGCCGTCATCGATAAAAACATGATGGTCAACGTCTTTGAAACTGACTCACAGGAAGCCGCCGCGCTGGTCACGCCTCAGCTGGTTAGCTGGCTGGCTCTGGCGGGGATCGTACCCGCCCTGCTGCTTGCGCTGGTGAAAGTCCAGCCCGCACGCTGGTGGCATACCGTGCTGACTCGGCTGGTTAGCGTGCTGGCCGGGCTGCTGGTCATCATCCTCGTAGCCGCCGTGTTTTATAAGGACTATGCCTCGCTGTTCCGCAACAACAAAGGCGTGGTGAAAATGGTCACGCCGGCAAACTACATCAGCGCCCTTAGCCGCTACAGCAAAGAACGCTGGTTTGCCGGGGACCAGACGCTGATCAAAATTGGTGCGGACGCGCAAAAAGGCCCATTAATTAAGCAGCAGCCAAAGAAAACGCTGGTGGTGCTGGTGGTTGGCGAAGCCTCAAGAGCCGAGAACTACTCGCTGGGGGGCTATGCCCGTGAAACGAACCCACAGCTGAAAAAACAGGATGTGATTTACTTCCAGAACGCGTCCTCCTGCGGGACGGAAACCGCGGTTTCTGTGCCCTGTATGTTCTCCAACATGCCGCGCAAATCCTACGATGCCGATCTTGCCCATCATCAGGAAGGGCTGCTTGACGTGCTGGCCCACGGCGGGGTTAACGTGCTGTGGCGGGATAACGACGGCGGCTGCAAAGGTGCCTGCGACCGAATGCCGCATACGGACATGACGCAGTGGAAGCTGGACGTTTACTGTAAAGACGGCGCCTGTCTTGACGATGTTCTGCTCCATCGCCTGGATAACGTGATTGACGGCCTGCAGCAGGATACGGTGATCGTGCTGCACCTGATGGGCAGCCACGGCCCGGCTTACTATCAGCGCTACCCGGGCGCTTTCCGCCGCTTCACGCCAACCTGCGACAGCAACCAGATTCAGGACTGCGATCGCCAGGCGTTGATTAACACCTATGACAACACCATCCTGCACACGGACGATGTGCTGAGCCGCACAATCGACAAGCTGAAGCAGCATCAGGCCAGGCTCAATACCGCGCTGGTGTATCTGGCCGATCACGGAGAGTCGCTGGGTGAAAGCGGCATCTACCTGCACGGCACGCCGTATATGCTGGCACCTGGTCAGCAAACGCATATTCCGCTGCTGTTCTGGCTGTCGCAGGATTACCAGCAAAACTTTGCCCTGGACAGAGACTGCCTGGCGCACAAAGCCGACAGTGACCCTGTATCACAGGATAATCTCTTCTCGACGGTGCTGGGCATGATGAACATCAATAGCCAGGTTTATCAGAAAGATATGGATATTCTGGCGGAGTGCCGTAAGCGTTAATCGTGTGGCGGCCATAAAAATTTGGCCGCCCCCTCTTGCATTAGACCGACTGGTCTACTACATTGACCGCATGAATCGACATCCTGAACACGACACTCGCGAACACCTTCTCGCCACCGGCGAGCGGCTGTGCCTTGCCCGGGGGTTTACCGGCATGGGCTTAAGCGAATTGTTACGCACCGCAGAAGTGCCAAAAGGCTCTTTCTACCACTACTTTCGCTCTAAAGAAGCGTTTGGCGTGGCCATGCTTGAGCGCTACTACGAGGCCTCCAATTTGCGCGTAGCGGATCACTTTTCACACGGTGAAGGCAATTTTCGCCAACGCCTGCTGAAGTGGTACCAGGATATGCTGAGCTACTTCTGCCAGAGCGGGAATTTGAGCAACTGCCTGATAGTGAAGCTTTCGGCAGAGGTCTGTGACCTTTCGGAAGATATGCGCGGGGCGCTGAACAACGGCGGCTCACAGCTTGTCTCCCTGCTGGCAGATACGCTTGAAAAAGGCCGCAGTGAAAAAAGCCTGCGCTTTGACGGCGAAGCGTTCGATCAGGCCATGGTGTTATATGCACTCTGGCTAGGCGCCAGCCTGCAGGCAAAGATTTCCCGCAGCGCGCTGCCGCTTGAAAGCGCGTTAGCACACGTACAAACCCTATTGGCAGAACCTGTCGCCTGACGGGTTTTTTATTTACTGAATTACTAGACGACCGGTCTACTTGAGGAAACACCATGTCAGCAGATAAACTGTTTACGCCGCTCAAAGTTGGCGCAATTACCGTTCCAAACCGTATCTTTATGGCTCCGCTGACGCGCCTGCGCAGCATCGAGCCGGGCGATATCCCAACGCCGCTGATGGGGGAATATTACCGTCAGCGTGCCAGCGCCGGGCTAATCATCAGCGAAGCAACTCAGATTTCTGCCCAGGCCAAAGGCTATGCGGGCGCGCCAGGCCTGCACAGCGAAGAGCAAATCGCCGCGTGGAAAAAAATCACCGCGGGCGTTCATGCTGCAAAAGGCCATATGGCCGTTCAGCTGTGGCACACCGGCCGTATCTCCCACTTCACGCTTCAGCCAGGCCAGCAGGCCCCGGTCGCGCCTTCCGCGCTGAGCGCCGGGACTCGTACCTCACTGCGTGACGAAAACGGTCACGCCGTTCGTGAAGATACCTCTATGCCGCGCGCGCTGGAACTCAGCGAGATTCCGGGCATCGTAGACGATTTCCGTCAGGCTATCGGTAACGCTCGCGACGCTGGGTTTGACCTGGTTGAGCTGCACTCCGCGCACGGCTACCTGCTGCACCAGTTCCTGTCTCCGTCTTCTAACCACCGCACCGACGAATACGGCGGCAGCCGCGAGAACCGCGCTCGCCTGGTGCTGGAAGTGGTTGATGCCGGGATCAAAGAATGGGGTGCCGATCGCATCGGGATCCGCGTTTCGCCGATTGGCTCGTTCCAGAACGTAGACAACGGCCCGAACGAAGAGTCTGACGCGCTGTACCTGATTGAAGAGCTGGGTAAACGCGGCATTGCCTATCTGCACATGTCCGAGCCGGACTGGGCCGGTGGCGAACCGTACACCGAAGCATTCCGTGAAAAAGTTCGCGAGCGTTTCAGCGGCGTTATCGTTGGCGCAGGGGCATATACCCCGGAGAAAGCGGAAGATCTGATCGGCAAAGGCCTGATTGACGCGGTAGCTTTTGGCCGTTCGTTCATCGCGAACCCTGACCTGGTCGCTCGTCTGCATAAAAATGCCGAGCTGAACCCGCAGCGCCCTGAATCCTTCTACGGCGGCGGCGCGGAAGGTTATACCGACTACCCAAGCCTGTAACTCCGAGTCCCTTTCATTGATAGCGGCGCGTAAACGCCGCTATACTCAACGACTCCAGAAATAACTGTCTTATTCGACGAGGATTTTATGCGTCTACTTCATACCATGCTGCGCGTTGGCGACCTGCAACGCTCCATCGAGTTCTACACCAAAGTGCTGGGCATGAAACTGCTGCGTACCAGCGAAAACACGGAGTACAAATACTCTCTGGCGTTTGTTGGCTACGGCGATGAAAGCGACACGGCGGTTATCGAGCTGACCTACAACTGGGGCGTGGACAGCTACGAGCTGGGTACCGCTTACGGCCACATTGCGCTGAGCGTGGATAACGCCGCAGACGCCTGTGAGCGTATTCGCCACAACGGCGGCAACGTGACTCGCGAAGCCGGCCCGGTAAAAGGCGGCACTACCGTTATCGCTTTCGTTGAAGATCCGGACGGTTACAAAATCGAACTGATCGAAGAAAAACACGCGGGCAAAGGCCTGGGTAACTGATTTTCAGACGATTAGCGTCAAACAAGGGGCGTGTTATGCGCCCCTTACTGCAACCCTCCCCGAAATTTGCCATAATGCGCGCTGCATTTTCCCCGTATTAAGAGAAGCTGATGTCAGACAACACGCAATTGAATGGCCTGTGCGACCGTTTTCGTGGTTTTTATCCGGTAGTAATCGATGTTGAAACCGCAGGTTTTAACGCAAAAACCGATGCGTTACTGGAAATCGCCGCCGTTACCCTGAAGATGGATGAAGACGGCTGGTTATCCCTCGACGAAACGCTGCACTTCCATGTCGATCCGTTTGAGGGCGCGAACCTTCAGCCAGAAGCTCTGGCATTCAACGGTATTGACCCGCATAACCCACTGCGTGGTGCCGTCAGCGAATACGATGCCCTGCACGCCATTTTCAAAACCGTGCGTAAAGGCATTAAAGACAGCGGCTGTAGCCGGGCGATTATGGTGGCACACAACGCCACGTTCGATCACAGCTTTATGATGGCAGCGGCAGAGCGAGCTTCTTTGAAGCGAAATCCGTTCCATCCGTTTGTGACGTTTGATACCGCGGCCCTGAGCGGCCTGGTGCTGGGGCAAACGGTGCTGGCCAAAGCCTGCATCGCCGCTGGCCAGAAGTTTGACAGCTCGCAGGCCCACTCCGCCCTGTATGACACCGAACAGACCGCCCTGCTGTTTTGCGAAATAGTGAACCGCTGGAAGCGCCTCGGCGGCTGGCCGCTGCCCCCCGCCGATGAGCCAGAATCTGAAGCATAAAAAAAAAGATCCTCGGGTTAATGCCGGTCACTTAAGATGACCGGCATTGTTTTTCAAGGGATATTTTGACCTTTTCTCCCTCGCTTCTCTCGCATACTCCCGCTCCTGTCTTGAGGGCAGTTTCAGCATCGCTGCATTGCTGTAAAAGTGTTTCAGATGACCCGGGATCGCTCCCGGAGATGACCACGGCAGTCTGATTAATAAACGTAATAACTTAGCGATACCCCAACTCGGTTTCCCAGCGATGCTTATAAAGCTCCGCCACGCTGGCGGCCGGATAACGCATCGCATCGGTCATTGACGTCAGCACCTGCCGCTCCACGCCATTGACCCTGCGACGGATTAGCCGCCCGGTCAGTTCTTCCGGCAGACCTTCCCACTGTTTTCTGGCCTGTGGCGCGGTTTTCAGTCGTATCAGCTCGTCCTGTTTACCGAGTTTACGGCCGACTTCTTACTGCGTGTTTTTTCAGCGGCGTTAACCAGTGGCGATTTTCGCCCGCACTATGCCAGGGCTGCAACAGCCACAAAGAGTAAAACCCCTATCGAACAGCGTAATACTGTTATCCGGAGCGCTTTCTGCCAGTTGCGCCGCCAGGCGCATTTCGTTTATGTCATAGCGGCCTGACACACTCGCGCGCAGCAGGTGACTGCTGAGCTCCATCAGACAGACCATGCGAACCTGCGGATATCC
>Ga0209281_1000938_pt1 | contig 23899 bp, 18 predicted proteins | sample MedtruBG_FD_187514 | JGI IMG/M metagenome (GOLD analysis project Ga0209281, IMG submission 187514) | Root nodule microbial communities of legume samples collected from California, USA - Medicago truncatula BG (SPAdes) (version 2) | ecosystem: Host-associated > Plants > Roots > Nodule | place... | reverse complement strand
GAGCACATTAGCAGCTCTCATGGTGACGTGGATTACGCTCAGGCGTCTGCGGAGCTGGCCAAAGCGATCGCGAAACTGCGCGTTATCGAGTTGACCAAAAAAGCGATGTAACACCGGCTTGAAAAGCACAAAAGCCAGTCTGAATACCAGGCTGGCTTTTTTTATGGCGTCGTTTCAGCAAAAGTGAAACTGAAAAGGTGTTTTGATATTTTGTGATTTGCGTCACAAAAATCTTGATCGGTTAAAAAATGAGGCGTAGACTCCTTTTTTGTGAAGTGTGTCACAAAATAAACCTCAAGAAATCAGGATGCCATCATGAAACTGGTCAACAAAATCATCGCTCTCTTCAGCAACATGAACGTCTCTTTCGGTACGTTCAACCACTAATCTGCTGAATGCCGAGTGGCGCCGCGCTTACCGCTGTGTGATAAGCGAAGCGCCATCTGGCAGTATCTCTCCGCTCTCGTTCACGCTCTTCCCTTTCACGATAAAATAGTTCGACTTATCAATATTCCCCACTACCGCATCGTCATACATACCGGGCTGCGTACGTACCGATTTATTGCCGGTAAACACGCCCTGCGTTGATGCATCACCATACGGGCTTGGCCGGAAGATAAAGTTAAAGCGCAGGTTGTCCACCGCGACGTTATTCGCCACCACCAGCGCACCCGGGTTGAAGTTATCGGTGAAACCGTCCAGATGGTTGCCAATGGCTTTGCTGTTGCGAACCTCGTGCGCCACCGGCTGCCCTTCACCGCCAAGCTTAAAACCGTTGCTGGTGTTGTTGCGGGCAATGGAATTCTCGATCGTCACAACGCCATTGGCTCCGTCCTCGATCTTGTTGAACAGGTCAAAACCATCGTCGATATTGTCATGGGAATAGCAGTTTTCCAGCCGGTTACCCTCTCCCACGCGCATTTTGACGGCAAAGCCATCGGCGTTGATTTTTCCCGGATCCTCATTGGCAAAGGATTCAGAATCGATCACCCGGTTGTAGCTGGCCCAGAGCGGTCGGCCGATTTTTTCCGGGGACGAAATCTGGATACCGGTATCGTCGTTGCGGTATGCCGTAACGTTTTCAATCAGGTTGTGGCTGCCCTGGATCCGCAAGCTTTTGTCTGTTATCTCAATCCCTTTAATGTGCCAGTAGCCTGCATCCACCAGCAGTCCATGAATAACGGCTTTACCTTCCGCCTGTAGCGACGTGATTTTTTCCGGACTGCCGCTCGCCGTCAGCGGGATTTCACTCCGGGGATAGTCGCCCGCACTGAGGATAATCTTCCCGCCCGGCGCAATCAGGCCGATTGCGGTGGCTAAGTTCTGCGGAGAAGCCCGTGTTCCCCGTCCGTCCGCCCTGCCGTCCGGTGAAACGTAGAGCACTGATGCATCTATGCCGCTTACCTTATCAACGCTAAACGTCTTATGAACGGCTTCACCCCGTGCGGGGGTGAATGTCAGACTAAATGCATTACTCTCGGTCAGGGTGGCGGGAACGCTGTACATCTCTCCGGCTTTGACCGGTTTATCACTCCCGATCACCACTTCATTTTGTCTGACGCTAAAAACGCCGTCGTAGTTAGCGCGGGCCTGAACGTGATAGCGCGCTGTTGCACTTTTGCCTGCAGAGGCGAGTTGAACAACAGCCGGAAGAGATTTTGCCTGCCAGGGCTGAGACGCCACCGTATGCGCGGCCGAGGTGGTAAGAGACGCATCCGATACGGTGATTTTGGCATTACGCGAAGCGAAGAAGCCCACGTAGTAACGATCCGGATTCTGCACGGAAATCAGGTCAGCGCGCGGAACGCTTTTGCTCACCCAGGCCTCGCTGCCCGCAGGTGCCCAGGCGGTGATAAACCCGTCATCGGTACGTTCCAGCTTTAAACGGAATGCAGGCGTCTTGCTGATATCTACCTCTTCCTGGTAGCTCTGCTTTTTGATTTCAGCCCCGGCGTCCCCCCACGGATGCGAAATGCCTTCTCGCGTTATGGCCTGCAGCTTGACCCGATGATGGTCCTTTTTATCCTGCGTCATAATTGCGTTCATCACCAGATTCGATGCCGCAGGGAACTCCTCGTAACCTTCTTTCAGCGGCTGCTGGCGCGGCACGCCGAGGACATCGCGTACCAGGAGGCCGGCCCCTTCCTGCGCGGCAGGTTTCGCCCCATTTTCCGGACCAAACTGGTCGACCCTAACGGTGGCCTGTAAAACGAAGTTCTCTTTCGTCGGCAGCTCGGTGTAGAAAAACGTTAATCCATCGTGGGAGTTAGCAATCTTGCCGCCCCGGCTCTCCAGCGTGACGGGTTTTGACAGGTCGACCTTATCCTGCGGCGTCAGTTTTTTACCGTCTACGGTGACGTCATTCACGCCGATTTTTTCCGCCAGCACGTTTGATGAGAAATTCAGATCGGTTGACTGCCCGAACGCAATGGCTTTCCAGGCGGGTTGCTCCGCGGCCGTGACCGCAAAGGCGCTACACATCATTAGGGACAGAGGTATTTTATAGTTCATCTTATTTTCCTGGTTGATAATTGAGCGCCATTATCATCAAGATGAAACGGTGTTTCTTTTTCTGATGTCACACAATTGAACAATTAAAACACCGTTTTGTTTTGGTGGGATCTTTATTCATGAACCAAAAAAATAGCTAAGCTATTGTGTGGGTTAGCGACTTGCCGAAAGAATGCTACTTTCCAGAGAAAAACTGATTTACTCTGCCCCTAAAACTGGCCTCAAATAGCCGTTAACGGCTGATGTTGGACGTTTTCGCACCACTCCATTTTATGGCGCAAAATATGTAGAATTTTCAACGTCAAAGGGTTTTACTTCTCACTCAAATTACAGTCAGGACGCGTATGTTGAACAATACGATGAGCGTGGTCATTCTTGCCGCTGGCAAAGGCACCCGCATGTATTCCGATCTTCCGAAGGTGTTGCACACGTTGGCAGGAAAGCCGATGGTGCAGCACGTCATTGATGCAGCGAATGAATTAGGCGCTCGTCAGGTAAACCTGGTCTATGGCCACGGCGGCGATTTGCTGAAAAAGGCGCTGTGTGACGACAGGCTCAACTGGGTGCTTCAGGCAGAACAGCTGGGCACTGGCCATGCGATGCAGCAGGCGGCTCCGTTCTTTGCCGATGACGAAGACATTCTGATGCTCTACGGCGACGTCCCGCTGATCTCCGTTGAAACCCTGGCCCGCCTGCGTGAAGCTAAACCGCAGGGTGGCATTGGCCTTCTCACCGTCGTACTGGACGATCCGAGCGGCTATGGCCGCATCACCCGTGAAAACGGCAAGGTGACCGGCATCGTTGAGCACAAAGATGCCAGCGAAGAACAGCGCCAGATCCCGGAAATTAACACCGGTATCCTGATTGCCAACGGTGCAGACATGAAGCGCTGGCTGTCTCAGCTCAACAACAACAATGCGCAGGGTGAATATTACATCACGGATATCATTGCGATGGCGTATCACGAAGGGCGTGAAATTGCCGCCGTTCATCCGGCGCGCATCAGCGAAACTGACGGCGTAAACAACCGCCTGCAGCTTTCCCGACTTGAGCGTATTTATCAGTCCGAGCAGGCAGAAAAGCTGCTGCTGGCAGGCGTGATGCTGCGCGATCCGGCGCGTTTCGATCTTCGCGGCACGCTGTCCCACGGGCGCGACGTTGAAATTGATACTAACGTTATCGTTGAAGGCAACGTGACGCTGGGCAACCGCGTCAAAATTGGCACCGGCTGCGTGATTAAAAACAGCGTGATTGGTGACGACTGTGAAATCAGCCCGTACAGCGTGGTGGAAGATGCCCGTCTGGATGCGGCCTGTACCATTGGCCCGTTTGCGCGTCTGCGCCCGGGCGCCGAGCTGCTGGAAGGCGCTCACGTGGGTAACTTCGTTGAGATGAAAAAAGCGCGCCTGGGTAAAGGCTCTAAAGCCGGTCATTTGACCTATCTGGGCGATGCGGAAATTGGCGACAACGTGAACATTGGTGCAGGAACCATTACCTGTAACTACGACGGCGCCAACAAGTTTAAAACCATCATTGGCGATGATGTGTTTGTCGGCTCTGATACGCAGCTGGTGGCGCCTGTGACGGTCGGCAACGGCGTGACCATTGCCGCCGGAACGACCGTGACGCGCGATGTAGCGGATAACGAGCTGGTGTTAAGCCGCGTGCCGCAGATCAACAAGCAGGGTTGGAAACGCCCGGTGAAGAAAAAGTAACAACAAGGCGGGTGGCGCTACGCTTACCCGCCCTACGATTGAGTAGGCCTGATAAGGCGTAGCCGTCATCAGGCAAACCCGGGAGAGGAGATAAATATATATCTCCCCCCACAAGCAGTACCCATAAAAATAACCCCACTCTCTACAAGGCTCGGGGCGCCCGGAAAGGGCAAATACAGGTCAGCGACAACGCAGGCATCATGCCTAAATTCGGAATCTAAAACTATGTGTGGAATTGTTGGCGCAGTTGCGCAGCGTGATATTGCTGAAATCCTTCTCGAAGGTTTACGTCGTCTGGAATACCGTGGCTACGACTCTGCCGGTCTGGCGGTGGTCGATGCAGAAGGTCATATGACTCGTCTGCGCCGCCTGGGCAAAGTGCAGATGCTGGCCCAGGCTGCGGAAGACCATCCGCTGCACGGTGGCACCGGTATTGCGCACACCCGCTGGGCGACGCACGGCGAACCGTCTGAAGGTAACGCGCACCCGCATGTGTCTGAACACATCGTGGTGGTGCATAACGGCATTATTGAAAACCACGAACCGCTGCGCGAAGAGCTGAAAACGCGCGGCTATACCTTCGTCTCAGAAACCGACACCGAAGTGATTGCTCACCTGGTGCACTGGGAGCTGGAGCAGGGCGGCACGCTGCGTGAAGCGGTGCTGCGCGCTATCCCTCAGCTGCGCGGTGCCTACGGCACGGTGATCATGGATTCCCGCGACCCGTCCACGCTCCTGGCAGCGCGTTCCGGTAGCCCGATGGTTATCGGGCTGGGTATGGGCGAGAACTTTATCGCCTCCGATCAGCTGGCGCTCCTGCCGGTGACCCGCCGCTTCATCTTCCTGGAAGAAGGCGATATCGCAGAAGTAACGCGTCGCAGCGTGACCGTATTCGATACCAAAGGCGAGCAGGTGAAGCGCACTGAGATCGAATCAAACCTGCAGTACGACGCGGGCGATAAAGGCGCGTACCGTCATTACATGCAGAAAGAGATTTACGAGCAGCCGAACGCCATCAAAAACACCCTGACCGGGCGCATCAGCCACGGTGAGGTTGACCTGAGCGAGCTGGGTGCAAGCGCGAAGGAACTGCTCGGCAAGGTTGAGCATATTCAGATCGTGGCCTGCGGCACGTCATACAACTCCGGCATGGTGTCTCGCTACTGGTTTGAATCCCTGGCCGGCGTGCCGTGCGACGTGGAAATTGCGTCTGAGTTCCGCTACCGCAAATCTGCCGTGCGTCGTAACAGCCTGATGATCACCCTTTCCCAGTCTGGCGAAACGGCGGATACCCTGGCGGCGCTGCGTCTGTCAAAAGAGCTGGGCTACCTGGGTTCACTGGCTATCTGTAACGTGCCGGGTTCATCCCTGGTGCGTGAGTCCGATCTGGCGCTGATGACCAAAGCCGGTACCGAAATCGGCGTGGCTTCCACCAAAGCCTTTACCACCCAGCTGACCGTTCTGCTGATGCTGGTGGCTAAGCTGGCGCGTCTGAAGGGTCAGGATGCTTCCGTTGAGCACGACATCGTTCACGGCCTGCAGGCGCTGCCGAGCCGCATTGAGCAGATGCTGTCTCAGGACAAACGCATTGAAGCGCTGGCGGAAGATTTCTCTGACAAACATCACGCGCTGTTCCTTGGCCGTGGGGATCAGTATCCAATTGCGCTGGAAGGCGCATTGAAGCTGAAAGAGATCTCCTACATCCACGCTGAAGCCTACGCGGCAGGCGAGCTGAAACACGGCCCGCTGGCGCTGATTGACGCGGATATGCCGGTCATCGTTGTCGCACCTAACAACGAACTGCTGGAAAAACTGAAATCCAACATCGAAGAAGTGCGTGCCCGCGGCGGCGTGCTGTACGTCTTCGCGGATAAAGATGCCGGCTTCGTCAGCAACGACAACATGCACATCATCGAGATGCCGCATGTGGAAGAGGTCATTGCACCTATCTTCTATACCGTTCCGCTGCAGCTGCTGGCTTACCACGTAGCGCTGATCAAAGGCACCGACGTTGACCAGCCGCGTAACCTGGCGAAATCCGTAACCGTCGAATAATACCCTACCTACTGAGGCTGTCTTTTTAAGACAGCCTTTTTTATTCCTTGTTGTTGTAATGATTTATTCTCCTTTCTGTTATTTTCACATTCCGTTACATATTTCCGGTCCCAAATAGCTTTCTTTCTTTTGCTTAAATAATGATCTATTAAATCGTTGTTTTGAGAAAAGATATTGATGTTTTCCTAAAAAACAGGCGGGAAAAATTAAATAATGCTTTTTAAATATTATATATTTCTATTCTTAAATTAATGCCATAGCCCCGGTTTATTTGATTCAGCTCTCAATAAAAAACGTAATTGGCATGCATTAGACACACGCTGTAATATCGCCATCGCTTTAAAGGATGGTGTGTTTTATTTGGCTACAAGAATGTAGCTTAAATAAATAATATAATTTATGGAGTGTTCTATGAAATTAAACGTCTTAGCCAGTGCGCTGGTTTTATCCTCTACTTTTTTATCAGGTGCAGCGTTAGCGGCTGACGGTACCGTTCATTTCCGTGGTGAAGTTATTGACTCATCGTGTGAAGTGACTTCAGATACTGCCGATCAAACTGTCAACATTGGTCGCGTTGCCGTTACGACGTTCGCTGGTGTTGATTCAACAGCGTCTGTTAAAGATTTCCACATTCGACTGGATAAATGCCCGGCAACCTATACTCAGGCTGCAGTGCGTTTTGATGGTACCGAAGATAAGGACACTATTGGTAAAGGTTATCTGTCAATCGGAACCCCGGTTAATGGTGAAACGGGTACTGACGGCCAGTACAGCGGCGATGGTCAGGCAATCGCCGCGACAGGTGTAGCGATCAAGCTGTTCAACCTGAGCGATGATACCGCGATCCCTCTTTATAACAATTCTAAATATGTTGCCATTACTGATGGTAAAGCAGATATGGGCTTCAAAGCGAAGTTTGTACAGACGCTTGCGGCGGTGACGCCAGGTACTGCTAACGCTGATTCCCAGTTTACCATCGAATATCTGAAGTAATCGTCATACTTTGTCCGGAGCCTGCTATCAATTCTCATAACAGGCTCCTTTATGTATTGAAGGATATTAATATGCCAGGACGTATAGTAGGTGTGTTATTAGCGTGTTATCTTACCGGTATTTCTACGCTGGCATCCGCAGGGGTCATTATTGGCGGCACCCGAGTAATTTATTTAAGTGATAAACCTGACGCGACTATTACTATTAAGAATAATGAAGCGACGGTTCCTTATCTTATCCAGACGTGGATCGATCCGTTTAATAATATTCAAACAGCAAGAAAACCCCCTTTTACCGTAATTCCCCCCGTCTCTCGCCTGGAGGCCGGACAGGAAAAAGTACTGCGTATTATGAAAGTAGAGGGCGAACTCCCTCAGGATCGTGAGTCAGTGTTCTGGCTGAATATCAAGAACATCCCACCAACCAGTGGAAAACCTAATTCCCTTGAAATCGCAATTAAGACGCGTATTAAGCTCTTCTGGCGTCCCGCAACGCTGAATATCACTCCTGAACGTGCCGCTTCACGTGTGAAGTGGCACGTTCAGAATCGGCAACTGATTCTGGAAAATCCAACGCCGCTCTATATCAATGTAATGAATGTGACTGTGGACGGCAAAGATGTGCCGCTAAATATTGTCCCGCCTTTTGAAACCCTACATTTGCCGCTCCCTGAAGGCGCTAACGGCCGCGCTCTGGTCTGGCGGTTTGTGAATGATTTCGGTGCGATTAGCCAGGATATAAAAGTAGCGCTTTAAACAAAGGATTGTTTTTTATGGAGTGTTCCCGTTTTTTCATCGCGCTTGCTTCAGGAGTGTTTCTTGGTTTATCCAGCGAAGCAACTGCCAGGGATATGTTCAACCCTGCGCTTCTTGAAATTGATCATCCGGTGGATATCGATATTCACCAGTTTAACCGCGCGAATAACCTGCCTGCGGGGATCTATAAGGTTGATATCCAGGTTAACGGCGAATACGTTGACCGTCGCGATGTAACCTTTAGTGAGGATACGGCAACCCGCAGTCTGCATCCTTGCTTTTCTAACGTTAAAACCGTGCTTGCTGAACTGGGCGTCAAAGTCGCTGCAATTAAGGCGCTTAACGATATTGATGAAAAAACCTGTCTGGATCCCGCGCCGCTTGTACCGGGATCAACATGGACATTCGATACCGATAAGCTCCAGCTCAACGTCACTCTTCCGCAAATTTATATTGATGTTGCTGCACGTGGGTTTATCAGCCCTTCACGCTGGGATGAGGGCATCAATGCGCTCATGGTGAACTACGATTTTTCCGGCTCAAGCACGGTGCACGCCAGCGAGGGGGATAAAGATGATTTTTATTATCTCAACCTGCGCAACGGTGCCAACCTGGGAGCATGGCGTTTACGCAACTACAGTACGCTGAACGTTACGGATGGGCACTCCAGTTACCATTCAATTAGTACCTACGTGCAGCGTAATATTGCAGCATTGCGCAGCCAAATCATGCTGGGAGACACGTGGACGGCGAGCGAGGTATTTGACGGTACGCAGGTGCGCGGTATGCGTCTCTATACTGACGATGACATGCTGCCTTCGAGCCTGACAGGATTTGCACCAGTGGTGCGTGGTGTTGCGAAAAGCAACGCCACGGTTATTGTGCGGCAAAATGGCTACATCATTTATCAGTCGGCCGTGCCGCAGGGAGCGTTTGCGCTCAAGGATTTAAACACGACCAATTCAGGTGGCGACCTTGATGTCACCATCAAAGAGGAAGACGGTAGCGAGCAACATTTTACTCAGCCTTACGCCTCGCTGGCGATCCTGAAGCGTGAAGACCAAACCGATGTCGATTTCAGCGTAGGAGAACTGCGCGATCAAAACGACTTTCAGCCGACCCTCTTCCAGGCGCAGGTGTTACGTGGTTTGCCTGCGGGCGTGACCTTATACGGCGGCGTGCAGGCTGCAAGTGACTATACTTCCGCCGCGATGGGGCTGGGGAAAGATATGGGATCGCTTGGGGCTATTTCTGTGGACGTTACGCATGCTCGCGCTCAGTTTGAAGATAGCGAGGACGAGAGCGGGCAATCCTACCGTTTTCTATACTCCAAACGTTTTGATGATACCAATACCACGTTTCGTTTGGTCGGGTACCGATACTCCACACAGGGCTACTACACCCTGAACGAGTGGGCATCTCGCCAGAATAATGACGGTGATTTCTGGACCACGGGTAACCGCCGTAGCCGGCTGGAAGGGACATGGACGCAAAACTTCGGCGACGGGATGGGAAATATCTATCTTACGCTGAGCCGCCAGCAGTACTGGAAAACGAACGAAGTCGAGCGGCTGGTGCAGCTGGGCTACAGCAATTACTGGCGCAATATTTCGTGGAACGTCTCCTGGAACTACACCGATTCACTCACGTCCGCCTATAACACATCAGACAACGATTCCCGCAACAGCCCGCAGAGCGAACAAATTTTTATGCTGTCGCTCTCCGTACCGCTTTCAGGCTGGCTGCATGACAGTTACGTCAACTACGGCTTTACGCAGAATAATCATGGAAAAGGCATGCATCAGGTTGGGTTGAGCGGTACTGCGCTGGATGCGCATAACCTCTCCTGGAACGTACAGCAGTCTTATGATGCGGATGACGATGCATACAACAGCAGTGCAGGAATGGGGTATGACGGTACCTATGGTTCGGTGAACGCCAGTTACGACTATAACCAGGATAATCAGCGGCTTAATTATGGTGTTAAGGGTGGAATTCTGGCGCACGGCGACGGGATAACGTTCTCGCAAGAGATGGGCGAAACCGTAGCGCTGGTGAAAGCCCCCGGTGCTGCCGGGTTGGGGCTGGAGAATGGCACCGGTAAAGCGACGGACTGGCGTGGCTACACGGTGCAGACTCAGCTCAACGCTTATGATGAAAACAGGGTAGAGATAGACAGTGACTATTTTGCGAAGGCCAATGTTGAAATTGATAACAGCATACTCAGCGTCATCCCGACGCGCGGTGCGGTAGTGCGAGCGGAGTTTGCTACTCACGTGGGCTATCGCGTCCTGTTTAGCGTGAGGCAAAAGAACGGGAAACCCGTACCGTTTGGCGCAATGGCCACGGCGAATCTGTCAACGGGCACCGTAAGCGGCATTGCCGGTGAAAATGGAGAGCTCTATCTCTCTGGAATGCCAGAGGAGGGCGCGTTTGTACTGACATGGGGCGCAGATAAAGCAGCGATCGCCTGCCCGGTTAACTATCGCCTTCGCCAGCCTGAAGGGGTTGGGCTGGTACAGGTATCGGCAGTATGCCAATAGGGAAATGACATGAAATTCAGGACACAGCTGTTTTTAACCGCGCTGACGATGCTTATGACGCCGGTATGCAAGGCCTACACGACTGGCGATGGCATATGCCATACGGTGGGGGGAGCCAACATCTATAATCTTAACTTAAACGGCAAACAGATTCCGGCGGATAAAAATAAAGCCAGTACAGAGGTGAGAGATCTGGAAACGTTGTCCGCATCCACGACCTACAAGGCTCAATGTGATTGCCTGACCCATTTTACGACAACATTTCGCACGATGTACTACACCGCGCGGTCAACGTTGAGCACGGACCGGGTTATAAACGGCTACACCTATTACCGACTCAGTGACAATCTCAGCATTGCTACGTCCGTACAGGTTCTTGGGCGGGATTTCATTCCTGTCCCATTCACTGCTGAACCAAACAAAATGACCCATGGGACCTATTGCTATGCGCCGGGCGAAGAGGGGGATGAGGTCACCCTGGATACAGGGTCAAAAATACAGGTATCCTTTTTAATTAATAAGCCGTTTATTGGCCGGATTAGCGTACCCGGCACGGTGGTGGCCGATCTCTATGGCGGGCTGGACGAGGCTTCCTCCACTGCCAGCACGGACAAAATGGCGGAAATAAGAATCGTCGGTGATATCGTGGTTCCACAAAACTGTGAGATCGCCCCGGGCCAGACGCTGGAAATTGATTTCGGCAAAATCCCTGCCACTGACTTTTCCTCCACCAAAGGCGCTGCCGTGAGCGGTCGCAAGGTGAAAAAGACGATTCAGGTGCAGTGTACGGGCATGCTGAATGAAAATATTGTCTATTCTACCTTCCGCGCCGACCCTGTCGATGCAGATGCGATGATGATGAAAGTCAACGGCAACGATGACGTGGGCATCACCGTGTACGACAAGTGGGATCGTCAGGTCAATGTGAATGGCGGAAAAATGGATATGGACAGGGGAATAAACACAGGTGGTGCCGAAAACAATTCGCTCACCTTTTCCGCCGCGCCTGCCAGTGCAACGGGGGCCCAGCCCAAACCGGGCGCCTTTGAAGCTTATGCGACCGTTACCCTCGAAATTGAACACTAATCCTCCAACGGCTGTTTATGACAGCCGTTGTCATTTTTAGCCTTTTGCACCAGGCTTATAGGTATTACTGTGACAAAAATATGACACTAAGCTGAATAAAAAACGCATTCTTTCAATGGGTTAATCTTTCATTTTGCATTGTCATAAAACTGTCATATTTCGTACATTTATCTGTCACCTGTTTGTCCTATTTTGCTCATCGTAGCCACTTAAACAATGATTTACGAAATCCTTGCAGGAGACATTATGAAAGTTATGCGTACCACTGTCGCAACTGTTGTCGCCGCGACCTTATCGATGAGCGCTTTCTCTGCATTTGCAGCAGCAAGCCTGACTGGCGCTGGTGCAACATTCCCTGCGCCGGTGTATGCCAAATGGGCAGATACCTACCAGAAAGAAACCGGCAACAAGGTTAACTATCAGGGTATCGGCTCCTCCGGTGGCGTAAAACAAATTACCGCTAACACCGTTGATTTCGGCGCGTCAGATGCCCCTCTGTCTGATGAAAAACTGAATCAGGAAGGCCTGTTCCAGTTCCCGACCGTGATCGGCGGCGTTGTGCTGGCTGTTAACATCCCTGGCCTGAAGTCAGGCGAGCTGGTGCTGGACGGCAAAACCCTGGGCGACATCTACCTGGGCAAAATCAAAAAATGGGATGACGAAGCCATCACCAAGCTGAACCCGGGCGTTAAGCTGCCTTCGCAGAACATCGCTGTGGTGCGTCGCGCTGACGGTTCCGGTACCTCCTTCGTCTTCACCAGTTACCTGGCGAAAGTCAACGAAGAGTGGAAGTCTAAAATTGGCGCCGGCTCTACCGTTAACTGGCCAACCGGTCTGGGCGGTAAAGGCAACGACGGTATCGCCGCGTTCGTACAGCGTCTGCCGGGCTCCATCGGTTACGTAGAATACGCATACGCTAAGCAGAACAATCTGGCCTACACCAAACTGGTGTCTGCCGACGGCAAACCGGTTAGCCCGACCGAAGAGAACTTCGCCAACGCCGCCAAAGGCGCTGACTGGAGCAAATCCTTCGCGCAGGATCTGACTAACCAGAAGGGCGACGAGGCGTGGCCAATCACCTCTACCACCTTCATTCTGGTTCACAAAGAGCAGAAGAAGCCTGAGCAGGGTGCTGAAGTACTGAAGTTCTTCGACTGGGCATACAAGAACGGCGGCAAACAGGCGAACGACCTGGATTACGCCAGCCTGCCGGACAGCGTGGTTGAGCAGATTCGTGCTGCATGGAAAACCAACGTGAAAGACAGCAGCGGTAAAGCGCTGTACTAACAGGAAATATTTAACGAAGATGGCGGGTGGCGCTGCGCTTACCCGCCCTACGGTTCATCCTGTAGGCCCGGTAAGCGTTAGCGCCACCGGGCATATTCGTAAAAACGTCTCAAACAGAAGAGTAATTTATGGCTGCAACCAAGCCTGCATTTAACCCTCCGGGTAAAAAAGGTGACATGATTTTCAGCGCGCTGGTGAAACTGGCTGCGCTGATTGTGCTATTGCTGCTGGGCGGCATTATCGTGTCTCTGATTTTCTCCTCGTGGCCGAGCATCCAGAAATTCGGTTTCTCCTTCCTGTGGACCAAAGAGTGGGACGCGCCGAACGAAGTTTTTGGTGCGCTGGTGCCGATCTACGGCACGCTGGTGACCTCATTCATCGCGCTGCTGATTGCGGTTCCGGTGAGCTTTGGTATTGCCCTGTTCCTGACGGAGCTGGCGCCTGGCTGGCTGCGACGCCCGCTTGGCATCGCCATCGAACTGCTGGCAGCCATTCCGAGTATCGTTTACGGCATGTGGGGCCTGTTCATCTTCGCTCCGCTGTTCGCAACCTACTTCCAGGAGCCGGTCGGTAATGTCCTCTCTGCCATTCCGTTTGTAGGCGCGCTGTTCGCAGGCCCGGCATTCGGCATCGGTATTCTGGCGGCTGGCGTGATCCTTGCCATCATGATTATTCCGTACATTGCGGCGGTTATGCGCGATGTCTTCGAACAAACCCCGGTGATGATGAAAGAGTCGGCCTACGGCATCGGCTGCACCACCTGGGAAGTTATCTGGCGCATCGTTCTTCCGTTCACCAAAAATGGGGTGATCGGGGGCGTCATGCTGGGATTGGGCCGCGCGCTGGGTGAAACCATGGCGGTAACCTTTATCATCGGTAACACCTACCAGCTCGACAGCGTATCGCTGTTTATGCCGGGTAACAGTATTACCTCTGCGCTGGCAAACGAATTCGCCGAAGCGGAATCCGGGCTGCACGTTGCGGCGCTGATGGAGCTGGGCCTGATCCTGTTTGTTATCACCTTCATTGTTCTGGCGATTTCCAAGCTGATGGTTATGCGTCTTGCTAAAAATGAGGGGGCACGCTGATGGCGACTCTCGACATGCAAAACACCACCGAGCTGGCGGAATCCCGCCGCAAAATGCAGGCAAAGCGCCGCATTAAAAACCGTATCGCGCTGACGCTCTCAATGGGGACGATGGCATTCGGTCTGTTCTGGCTGGTGTGGATCCTGTTCTCGACGGTGGTTCGCGGCATCGACGGAATGTCGCTGGCGCTGTTCACCGAAATGACGCCGCCGCCGAACACGGCGGGCGGTGGTCTGGCGAACGCGCTGGCGGGAAGCGGCCTGCTGATCCTGTGGGCGACGGTCTTCGGTACCCCGCTCGGCATTATGGCGGGTATCTACCTGGCGGAGTACGGACGTAAATCCTGGCTGGCTGAAGTTATTCGCTTCATCAACGATATTCTGCTGTCCGCACCGTCTATCGTTGTCGGTCTGTTCGTTTACACCGTTGTGGTGGCGCAGATGCAGCACTTCTCCGGCTGGGCGGGGGTAATTGCCCTGGCGCTGCTGCAGGTGCCGATTGTAATCCGAACCACCGAAAATATGCTGAAGCTGGTGCCGGACAGCCTGCGTGAAGCGGCTTACGCCCTGGGCACGCCGAAATGGAAGATGATCTCCGCGATTACGCTAAAAGCGTCAATCTCCGGGATTATGACCGGCATCCTGCTGGCCGTTGCGCGTATTGCGGGTGAAACTGCGCCGCTGCTGTTTACGTCGCTCTCCAACCAGTTCTGGAGCACGGACATGATGCAGCCGATTGCCAACCTGCCGGTGACAATCTTTAAATTTGCGATGAGCCCATTCGTGGAATGGCAGCAGCTGGCCTGGGCCGGGGTGCTGATCATCACCCTTTGCGTACTGTTGCTGAACATTCTGGCGCGCGTCATTTTCGCGAAGAAGAAACACGGTTAATTTTTTACGGCGCGGCAGCTCGCGGCGTCGAATGAGGAAATGAGTCAATGAGTATGGTTGATACTGCCCCGGGTAAGATTCAGGTTCGTGATTTGAACTTCTACTACGGCAAATTCCATGCCCTGAAGAATATCAACCTGGATATCGCGAAGAACCAGGTCACGGCATTCATCGGTCCGTCTGGCTGTGGTAAATCCACGCTGCTGCGCACCTTTAACAAGATGTATTCGCTCTATCCGGAGCAGCGCGCCGAGGGTGAAATCATCCTCGACGGCGAAAACATTCTGACCCATGCCCAGGATATCGCCCTGCTGCGCGCGAAAGTGGGCATGGTGTTCCAGAAACCGACACCCTTCCCGATGTCGATTTATGACAACATCGCTTTTGGCGTGCGTCTGTTTGAGAAGCTTTCCCGTACGGATATGGACGAGCGCGTGCAGTGGGCGTTGACCAAGGCCGCATTATGGAACGAAACCAAAGATAAGTTGCACCAGAGCGGGTACTCTCTCTCCGGTGGTCAGCAGCAGCGTCTGTGTATTGCGCGCGGTATCGCCATTCGCCCGGAAGTGCTGCTGCTGGATGAGCCGTGCTCGGCGCTGGACCCGATCTCAACCGGTCGTATTGAAGAGCTGATCACCGAGCTGAAGCAGGATTACACCGTGGTTATCGTTACCCACAACATGCAGCAGGCTGCGCGTTGTTCCGATCACACGGCGTTTATGTACCTGGGCGAGTTGATTGAGTTCAGCGATACGGACGCGCTGTTCACCAGGCCCGCGAAGAAACAAACCGAAGATTACATTACTGGCCGCTACGGTTGATTTGCCTTAGTGCATGTGGAGAAACCATGGACAACCTCAATCTTAATAAACACATTTCCGGCCAGTTCAACGCAGAGCTGGAAAGCATTCGTACCCAGGTGATGACCATGGGCGGCATGGTCGAGCAGCAGCTTTCTGATGCGATTACGGCGATGCACAACCAGGACAGCGAGCTGGCGAAGCGCGTTATTGAAGGCGACAAAAACGTCAACATGATGGAAGTCGCTATCGACGAGGCCTGCGTGCGTATTATCGCCAAGCGTCAGCCGACGGCGAGCGACCTGCGTCTGGTGATGGCGATCATTAAAACCATCGCCGAGCTGGAACGTATTGGTGACGTTGCGGATAAAATCTGCCGTACGGCGCTGGAGAAGTTCTCTCAGCAGCACCAGCCGCTGCTGGTAAGCCTGGAGTCGCTGGGCCGCCACACCGTGCAGATGCTGCACGACGTGCTGGATGCCTTTGCGCGTATGGATCTGGACGAAGCGGTGCGTATCTACCGTGAAGACAAGAAAGTCGATCAGGAGTACGAAGGCATCGTGCGTCAGCTGATGACCTACATGATGGAAGATTCCCGTACCATCCCAAGCGTGCTGACCGCGCTGTTCTGCGCGCGCTCAATCGAGCGTATCGGCGACCGCTGCCAGAACATTTGTGAATACATCTTCTACTTCGTGAAGGGTCAGGACTTCCGTCACGTGGGCGGCGACGAGCTGGACAAGCTGCTGGCGGGTAAAGATCCGAAAGAGTGATTTTTACCCTCACCCTAACCCTCTCCCACAGGGAGAGGGGACAATTCGGTTTTCTCCCTCTCCCCTGGGGAGAGGGTCGGGGTGAGGGGAAAACTCAGCGAGTAATATTCCACCCGCGTGCCTTCCACAATTCAGGCAGCTGCGCCAGATCGGTAAAGGTCGTTACTTTGGGATGATCGATCGGCTTGTTGTGCGGATCGGCGCAGAAGTAAAACACCTCCATGCCCGCATCAATCCCCGACTGCGCTCCCGCAGACGAGTCATCCACCAGAATGCAGTTTTCTACGTTGACGTTCATCGCCTTCGCTGCATGGAACATCAGTGCCGGGTCTGGCTTCCAGCGCTGGATATCGTAGCCGCTAAACAATTTTTCCGGGAAGTGATGCAACATCTCCAGCTTGCCCAGCGAGTGCTGCATTTTGCTGACTGGGCCGTTAGAGACCACGCAAATGGGCACCGTCATCGCATCAAGCAGCGCGTTTGCGCCGGAAATGACCTCCAGCTCCGAGTCGAAGAGGCGTGCGACCTCGGCGCGGTAAACGGGTTCCAGATCGCCTTTCGCCAGGAAGACCCCGTGCTCTTCGTTAATGATGTCGATGATCTCGTACAGCTTCACGCCCTTAAAGCGTTTGAACACCTCGTCGAGATCGAGCGCAATGCCAAATTCCTGGAACATGGCCACATACGCGCGGGAACAAATGACCTCACTGTCGACCAGCGTACCGTCGCAGTCGAAAAATACCGCTTCAATTCCGGACATGCCTTTCCCTTTTAACAAGTTTAACGTTTTCGTACGGCAGTTTAACGAGACGCAATCGTTGCCGTATAAGCAAAATCAATGAAAAAAGTATCTCATAACCGCCACTATTGTCGCATTTTGGTATAGGATAGCGACGAATTTTCCCTCCTTGTTCGGAAATTGATGATGAGTCAACAACACACAACCCAGACATCTGGTCAGGGTCTGCTTGAGCGCGTGTTCAAACTGCGCGAGCACGGCACAACGGCACGCACCGAAGTGATCGCCGGTTTCACCACCTTCCTGACGATGGTGTATATCGTTTTTGTTAACCCGCAAATTCTGGGCGTTGCTGGCATGGATACCAGCGCCGTCTTCGTGACCACCTGTCTGATTGCCGCCCTTGGCAGCATCCTGATGGGCGTGTTCGCTAACCTGCCGGTTGCGTTGGCACCGGCAATGGGTCTGAATGCGTTCTTCGCGTTCGTGGTCGTTCAGGCGATGGGCCTGCCGTGGCAGGTTGGCATGGGCGCTATCTTCTGGGGCGCCGTTGGCCTGCTGCTGCTGACCATTTTCCGCGTGCGCTACTGGATGATTGCCAATATCCCGGTGAGCCTGCGCGTGGGTATCACCAGCGGTATCGGCCTGTTCATCGGCATGATGGGTCTGAAAAACGCCGGTGTGATCGTGGCGAACCCGGAAACGCTGGTGAGCATCGGCAACCTGACCTCTCACAGCGTGCTGCTGGGCGTGCTGGGCTTCTTTATCATCGCCATCCTCGCGTCCCGCAATATTCACGCGGCGGTGCTGGTGTCCATCGTGGTCACCACGCTGCTGGGCTGGATGCTGGGCGATGTACAGTTCCACGGTATCGTCTCAGCGCCACCGAGCGTCTCTACCGTTATTGGTCACGTGGATCTGGCTGGGTCGTTTAACCTCGGTCTGGCGGGCGTGATTTTCTCCTTCATGCTGGTGAACCTGTTTGACTCCTCCGGTACGCTGATCGGCGTGACCGATAAAGCCGGTCTGGCGGATGAGAAAGGTAAATTCCCGCGCATGAAGCAGGCGCTGTTTGTAGATAGCGTCTCCTCCGTTGCAGGTTCTTTCATCGGGACCTCCTCTGTGACCGCTTACATTGAGTCCTCTTCGGGCGTCTCCGTTGGCGGCCGTACCGGCCTGACGGCGGTGGTAGTGGGCCTTCTGTTCCTGCTGGTGATTTTCCTGTCTCCGCTGGCGGGGATGGTCCCACCGTATGCGGCCGCAGGCGCGCTGATCTACGTAGGCGTTCTGATGACGTCCAGCCTGGCGCGCGTGAAGTGGGAAGATTTGACGGAAGCCGTTCCGGCGTTTATTACCGCAGTCATGATGCCGTTCAGCTTCTCGATTACCGAAGGTATCGCGCTGGGCTTTATCTCTTACTGCGTGATGAAGGTCGGTACCGGCCGCTTCCGCGAGCTCAGCCCGTGCGTGATCGTTGTGGCGCTGCTGTTTGTGCTGAAGATTGTGTTTATCGACGCGCACTAAGGTGCGGTTTGTGGTGTCAGGTGGCGCTTCGCTTTCCTGACCTACTGACGAGTGTAGGCCCGGTAAGCGCTAGCGCCACCGGGCTTTTTTATCAGGCCTTCACCCGCTTAATATAATCCCCAAACGCCGTCAGCTGGCCAGACAGATGGTCACGCGTGCTCTGATCCACCACTTCACCCGTCTGCGGGTCGACCTTGTTCTGAATCACACCGCCCATAAATTCCGGCTTGTTCATCACCATCGCATCCAGGAACACCAGGATCTGGCGCAGGTGATACTGACAGCGCGCGCCGCCAATCGCCCCCATGGAGCTGGTCTGGATGAGTACCGGTTTACCGGACAGCGGCTGTTCCGGCAGGCGAGACAGCCAGTCAATGGCGTTCTTCAGGCCACCCGGCACCGAGTAGTTATACTCTGGGGTCACGATGACCACGCCGTCAGCCTGGCGAATCTGCTCTGCAATCGCTTCCACGCTCTGCGGGAACCCTTCTTCCTGCTGTACGTCAGCATCATAAAGCGGGATATCGCCAATGGACGGCAGCGCGGCAATTTCCATTCCTGCTGGCGCCAGCTGTGGCAGGGTGCGGGCTACCATCCCGTTGAATGAACCTTTGCGCAGGCTTCCCAGTAACGTAACAACTTTCAACGTATCAGACATGATTACTCCTGTTTCATCATGATGACCCTGAATGGATCAGCTAAGGGTGAATGCTTTTTCTGCCGGTAAACTGGTTAAACGCATCAGACGAGCGGCGGGCTCGTTGGCGCGCTCGGGCACATCAGGAAGGCTACGCCATCCGTGTTTGCTGTCAAATTCCCAGATCTTCAGGCGCTCAATCGCGGGGGTCACCGCAATCGACCAAATCAATACGTCCTCTGCGTCGCTGAGCGCTTCTACCAGCGTGGCTTTGGTTGCACGCAGGCGTCCGGAGCCTGGCAGCAGCTGCAGCAGGCTAGCGTCGTCTGACGCGCAGCCGCAGAGTTTACGAATGCTCTGGCGCAGGGTAATGAGCTGGGCTCTGGCCTCGATGGGGTCATTTTGATTGCGCACCCACAGTTTCTCATTGCTGGAGAGCGGGTAGTCCTCGTGCGGGTTCGCGCCGTGGAGGCCGCGCGTCGCGCGCTGAAGCTCCATATCCAGTCCGCAATCACCTTCGGTGGTGAGCGCAACGCCAATAATGTTGCCAGTATAGGCAATGGAAAAACGGGGCAGATCCGGGTCAGCAAAGACCGGGCGGCCTTCAGTTTGGGTGATGATGTCCGGCAGTTCGCTGGTGCCGTACAGCATAAATAACAGTTCAGCGAGAAGTGCTCTGGAGGCTAAGAACCGCGTCCTGCGGTGTTCCGGAAGTTTGAGCGCCTCACTGTGACAGGCTGAAGAAATTCTGGCCGATACGAGACGTCCTTCAGTAAGCAACCCTCTTGCAAAGTGCGTAGCCATTTTTCGCTCCTTGATAATGGTCGTAGTCGGTTAAACGGTTACATCATTATCGCTTAACTTACCCTCTGTTTTAATCAGTAAATGGGAGTAAGAGAAGCCTGAGGACCAAACTTTACATTTTCTTAGGCAAAACTGGGGCCCGGGGCGGCGTACAGCGCTTTGATTGTCTCTCTCAGCCAGACGATTTTGGGGTTGTGACTGTTGCGTTTATGCCAGATCAGCGTGAAGGGCACGGTCAGCTTTTCCGCCTGCGCTTCGTCAATGGGAATAGGAAGCGCGATCAGCTTCCGCTGGTGGAGTTCATTATAGTGGTGGCAGTAGTGCGGCGCCGTAGCGATATAATTATGGCCGGGCTGCGCCGCCATAAACATCGCCTGTTCGAACCCCGGCAGGCACATGGCGATATTACGCTCACGTCCCATCTCCTTTAGCACCTCATCAAGCGCCCAGGTGTCGCTGCGTTCCCAAAAGATGCTGATATGCGGGTAGCGCAGAAACGTCTCCAGATCCCACGCTTCCTGTAGCGCCGGATGGTCTTCGCGCAGATACACGCAGGGACGGTCGCTGAACAGGATTTCGTAGTCGATAAACCACGGCATCAGCTTCAGCAGCTCACGGGAGCGCGGGTGCGTTTCACGTCCGGTAAAGCCAAGATCCACCTCCCCGCGCGTTATGGCGTCCAGCGAATCGTAGTCCCAGTGGCGCATCTTCACCGTCGCCTGCGGATAGCGCTGATTCACCTGTTCCAGCAGGGCGTTAAAGCGGATCAGCATCAGCGGCGTTTCGGCGGCGAGCACAAACGTCAGCCCGCCGGGGGAGTCATGGTGGAATTTGTCGAGGATCTGGTTGCCAATCTGCATCCAGTCGGCCAGATCCTGCTCCAGGCTCACCGTCAGCGGCGTTGGCAGCAGCCCTAACGGCGTCTTCACAAACAGCGGGTCTTCAAACCAGTCGCGCAGTTTTGCCAGCGATTTACTCACCGCGGACGGCGTCACGTTCATCCGTTTTGCGGCTTTGGTGACGCTGCGCTCCTGCAGCAAAAGCTGCAGGCAAAGCAAGAGGTTAAGATCGAGACTGCTGATGGGCTTCTTCATAATGCGCCGCGGGCTGGATGACCATAAGTAGGGTAATGCACACTATGCTACAGCCAATGAGAACCCCGATCAGCATATTCAGTGCATTCAGGCCGATGACGGCAGCCAGCCATATCCACAGCGATGAACCGCAGACCTGCGCAATACCCAGTACCGAGCTTGCGACGCCTGCGCGCAGGGAGAACGGGCCGAGCGCCTGGCTCATCGCTACGCCAAAGCCGACGGAGAACCCGGCGCAGATCAGAGTAATGCCCACCAGCATGAGTGCGTGCGAGCTGGCTGTTGCCAGAATCACGCCCGCTGCCAGAAATAATACCTGTGAGGTCAGCATCAGCGTGCGCTGGCGGAAGATATTCAGGGCAAACGGCGTCGAGAAGGAGACCGCCATGCTCACCATCGCGGTTAGCGCCATGACGGTGGAATATTCGCCGCGATCGAAGCCCATCGTCTCCATCAGTAACACCGGGGAAACGTTTACATAGGTGAGGATCACCGCCACGCTCAGCGTGGTCACGGCCAGACGGCTGAGGAAAAAGCGGTTAAGAAGCTTTTCGGCGGGGTGAATAGTGGCAGCGTGTCCCGTATTCTGCGAACCCGGATGGGTCTCTCTCAGCACGGTGATAGACAGGATAAACACCAGCGCACCCATGGCCGCCATCGTCCAGAAGAGGCTCTGCCACGGGAATTTCAGCATGATCAGGTAGCCCACAACGGGGGCCAGCACCGGAATAATGCAGGTTATGCCGTTGAGCATTGAGAGCACTTTGGCGCGGCGCTGGGCGCTCAAGGTATCGCGCAAAATCGCAAACGCCACGACGTAGCAGCCGCCGGCACCAATGCCCTGGATAAAACGCCCGGTCAGGAAAAGCGTGCTGTCGTGCGCCAGCGAGCAAAGCACGGAAGCCAGTGCGAACACGATGGCTCCTGTAATGGCGACAGGCTGGCGGCCCGCTTTATCCGCGATTTTCCCGGCAAACACCATCGATGACGCCATCCCCGCGAGGTAGGCCGAAAACGCGATATGCAGCTGCGCTTCGCTGGCGCCCAAATCGCGGGCGATGTGCGGCAGCCCCACCAGATACATATCAATGCCCGACGGATACAGCAGTACCAGCGCAAAACTACAAAACAGAAAACGAGCCATAGAACCCCCATAGATGCAGGCATGCAGAATAGGGGGTGAAAAAGGATTAGGCGAGTTGCCATTTGGACAAAGGTGATTTCCTGGCAGGAAATCACCTTTTTAGCGGGTGTTACTTACCAATACAGAAGCTGGAGAAAATCCTTCCCAGCAGATCGTCCGACGTAAACTCCCCGGTGATTTCGCTCAGGTTCTGCTGCGCCAGGCGCAGCTCTTCCGCCAGCAGCTCGCCTGCCCACGCGCCGAGAAGCTGCGCTTTACCCTGAACAAGGTGGTTTGCCGCCTCTTCCAGCGCCTGCAGGTGACGGCGACGCGCCAGGAAGCCGCCTTCCATGCTGGTATCAAAGCCCATGCTCTGCTTGAGATGGTTGCGCAGGTCGTCAACGCCCTCGCCGGTACGCGCCGACAGGCGAATCAGTGAGTGACCGTTCACATCGCTGATACCGAGCGTTTCGCCGGTAACGTCCGCTTTGTTACGCACCACGGTGATCGGCAGTTTTGCCGGGAGACGGGCGATAAAGTCTGGCCAGATGTCCGCCGGGTCAACGGCGTCGGTCGTGGTGCCGTCTACCATAAACAGCACGCGGTCGGCCTGCTCGATCTCCTGCCATGCACGTTCAATACCGATACGTTCCACTTCGTCGCTGGCGTCGCGCAGTCCGGCGGTGTCGATGATGTGCAGCGGCATGCCGTCGATGTGAATATGCTCGCGCAGCACGTCGCGGGTGGTGCCGGCGATATCCGTCACGATAGCGGCCTCGCGGCCCGCCAGGGCGTTCAGCAGGCTCGATTTACCGGCGTTAGGGCGACCGGCAATCACGACCTTCATCCCCTCACGCAGCAGGCTGCCCTGACGCGCTTCGGCTCGGACGGCGTCGAGATCGTTCATCACCTGGTTGAGCTGGGCTTCTATTTTGCCGTCAGAGAGGAAGTCGATCTCCTCGTCCGGGAAGTCGATAGCTGCTTCAACGTAGATACGCAGGTGAGTAAGTGCTTCCACAAGGTGATTTACGCGAGCGGAGAACGCGCCCTGCAGCGAGTTCAGCGCGGAGCGGGCCGCCTGTTCAGAACTGGCGTCGATCAGGTCAGCAATCGCCTCGGCCTGCGCCAGGTCGAGCTTATCGTTGAGGAAAGCACGTTCGGAGAACTCGCCCGGCTTCGCAATGCGCAGACCCGGCAGCGTCAGAATACGTTTTAACAGCAGGTCGAGGATAACCGGCCCGCCGTGGCCCTGCAGCTCCAGCACGTCTTCGCCGGTAAAGGAGTTTGGGCCGGGGAACCACAGCGCAATCCCCTGATCCAGCGGGGTGCCGTCGGTATCTTTAAACGGTAGATAGTCAGCGTAGCGCGGCTTTGGCAGTTTACCCAGCACCGCTTCGGCCACCTCGCGCGCCTTCAGGCCGGAGATACGCAGAATGCCTACACCACCGCGTCCCGGTGGGGTTGCCTGGGCGACGATAGTGT
>Ga0209281_1000937_pt1 | contig 23966 bp, 18 predicted proteins | sample MedtruBG_FD_187514 | JGI IMG/M metagenome (GOLD analysis project Ga0209281, IMG submission 187514) | Root nodule microbial communities of legume samples collected from California, USA - Medicago truncatula BG (SPAdes) (version 2) | ecosystem: Host-associated > Plants > Roots > Nodule | place... | reverse complement strand
CTTTATCGGTGTTGGCGTACTGATGATTTTCGGCATCTTCAAAGGTGCGCAGCCGGTGGGCTGGAGCAACTGGACGACCGGCGATGCGCCGTTTGCTGGTGGCTTTGCGGCGATGATTGGTGTGGCGATGATTGTCGGCTTCTCCTTCCAGGGCACCGAACTTATCGGTATCGCGGCGGGTGAATCTGAAGATCCAGAGAAGAACATTCCGCGCGCGGTGCGCCAGGTGTTCTGGCGTATCCTGCTGTTCTATGTGTTCGCCATCCTGATTATCAGCCTGATCATTCCTTATACCGATCCGAGCCTGCTGCGTAACGACGTGAAAGACATTTCCGTCAGCCCGTTCACGCTGGTGTTCCAGCACGCTGGCCTGCTGTCTGCGGCGGCGGTGATGAATGCGGTTATCCTGACGGCAGTGCTGTCTGCCGGTAACTCCGGGATGTATGCGTCGACCCGTATGCTTTACACCCTGGCCTGTGACGGCAAAGCGCCGCGTATTTTCGCTAAGCTTTCCCGAGGCGGCGTACCGCGTAACGCACTGTATGCGACCACCGTCGTTGCGGGGCTGTGCTTCCTGACCTCTATGTTCGGCAACCAGACCGTTTACCTGTGGCTGCTGAATACCTCGGGGATGACCGGGTTTATCGCCTGGCTCGGGATTGCCATCAGCCATTACCGTTTCCGTCGCGGTTACGTGATGCAGGGGCATGACCTGAACAATCTGCCGTACCGTTCGGGCTTCTTCCCGATTGGGCCCATCTTTGCGTTCGTTCTGTGTCTGATTATCACGCTCGGCCAGAACTACGAAGCCTTCCTGAAAGATACCATCGACTGGGGCGGCGTAGCGGCGACCTACATCGGTATCCCGCTGTTCCTGGTTATCTGGTTCGGCTACAAGCTCTCCAAGGGCAGTCGCTTTGTTCGCTACAGCGAAATGACCTTCCCGGAACGCTTCAAACAGTAAGTCATTCCATAATGAAAACCCTCCGTCGGAGGGTTTTTTTTTGCCCGGCGGCGCTGCGCTTGCGCGGGCCTACACATTTTGTAATTACGATAAGCGCAGCGCCACCGGGCATTTTGCTGCCTGTACTATGCCCTTCAGACATAATTCCTCACAATTGAATTGATAATTGTTATCATTCTTCTTATCATCTACGCACTTTCAGGATGAAGCCACTCTCCCGCATCTTGTCCGAGGACGCCAACGGACCAGGGTGACCAGCCACATCTGCACTTTTTTTGGTTGTTGTTGTTGTTTACCTCATGGAGAAAGGAAATGTTCAGGTTAAATCCTCTTGTTCGGGGCGGGTTGTGTGCATCCGCATTTGCGCTGTCGATGCCCGTAATGGCTGAAAACGACGGTGAAACCCTGGTGGTCACAGCCTCCGCGACGGAGCAGAGCGTGAAAGATGCACCGGCCAGTATCAGCGTGATTACCCAGCAGGATCTTCAGCGCCGTCCGGTGCAGAATCTGAAAGACGTATTACAGGACGTACCGGGCGTGCAGCTCACCAACGAAGGGGATAACCGCAAAGGCGTCAGTTTGCGCGGGCTCGACAGCAGCTACACCCTGATTCTGGTCGACGGCAAACGCGTTAACTCGCGCAACGCCGTGTTCCGTCATAACGATTTTGACCTCAACTGGATCCCGGTAGACGCCATCGAACGTATCGAAGTGGTGCGCGGCCCGATGTCGTCGCTGTACGGTTCCGATGCGTTAGGCGGGGTGGTGAACATCATCACCAAAAAAATCGGCCAGAAATGGCACGGCACGCTGACCGCCGATACCACGATTCAGGAACACCGCGACCGCGGCGACACCTACAACGGGCAGTTCTTTACCAGCGGCCCGCTGATTGACGGTGTGCTGGGGCTGAAAGCCTACGGCAATCTGTCCAAACGCGAAAAAGACCAGCAGCAAGAATCCTCTACCTCCAATACCGGGGAGTCGCCGCGCATCGAAGGCTACACCAGCCGTGACGGCAACGTGGAATTTGCCTGGACGCCGAACGACAACCACGATTTCACCGCCGGGTACGGCTTCGACCGCCAGGACCGTGATTCTGATTCCCTCGATAAAAACCGCCTGGAACGCCAGAATTACTCCTTAAGCCACAACGGCCGTTGGGACGTGGGCAACAGTGAATTGAAGTTCTACGGCGAAAAAGTGGATAACAAAAACCCGGAAGCAGCCGGGGTTATCACTTCCGAAAGCAACTCGATTGACGGCAAATACGTGCTGCCGCTGGACGCCATCAACCAACTGCTGACATTGGGCGGCGAATGGCGTCACGATAAGCTCAAAGACCCGGTGAATTTGCAGGGCAGCGGTAACACCTCTGCCAGCCAGTATGCGCTGTTTATCGAAGACGAATGGCGGATTTTCGAGCCGCTGGCGCTGACCACTGGCGTGCGTATGGACGACCACGAAACCTACGGTGACCACTGGAGCCCGCGTGCGTATCTGGTGTACACCGCCACTGACACCGTGACGGTTAAAGGCGGCTGGGCAAATGCCTTCAAAGCGCCATCGTTGCTGCAGCTCAGCCCGGACTGGACCACCGGTTCCTGCCGCGGTGCCTGTGAGATTGTCGGTAGCCCGGACCTGAAGCCGGAAACCAGTGAAAGCTATGAACTCGGCATTTATTACGCCGGGGAAGAAGGCTGGCTGGAAGGCGTGCAGGGCAGCATCACGACTTTCCAGAACGATGTCGATGACCGCATCAGCATCAGCCGTACGGCTAATGTCGATCAGGCGAAAGACTACCCGAACTACGTGGGTCTGAATGCCGACGGTGAGCCGATTTTCCGTTACTACAACGTCAACAAAGCGCGTATTCGTGGCGTGGAAACCGAGTTGAAATTCCCGCTGGCGGAAGACTGGAAAGTCACCCTGAATTACACCTACAACGACGGTCGTGACCTGAGCAACGGCGGCAACAAACCGCTGTCTGAACTGCCGTATCACACGGCAAACGGCGTGGTGGACTGGCAGGCGACGCAGGACTGGTCCTTCTATATGCAGGCGAACTACAGCGGCGAGAAACGCGCCATGACCACAAACGGCGCAACGCCGGGCGGGTATGTTATCTGGAACACCGGCGGCGCATGGCAGGCGACGAAGAACGTCAAACTGCGTGCGGGCGTGCTGAACCTGACCGATAAAGATCTCAGCCGCGACGATTACAGCTACAACGAAGACGGGCGTCGCTACTTTATGGCGGTGGATTACCGCTTCTGACGGGAACGCCGGGCCTACCGTTTTTTTACCTTGTAGGCCCGGCAAGCGTAGCGCCGCCGGGCAACAGGCGGAGGGGCTACTTCAATAGATGCTGCGCATGGAAGCGCAGGTGATCTTCTATAAAGGACGCAATAAACCAATAGCTGTGGTCGAACCCGGACTGAATGCGCAGCGTCAGCGGCCATTGGGTCTGGCGCGCGGCTTCGGCCAGCACGGCGGGCTGCAGCTGATCTGCCAGGAACTGATCGGTATCGCCCTGATCGATTAAGGTCGGAATGGCGCTCGCCGCGTCACTCGCTAACATCAGCGCACAGCTGTCCCACGCTTGCCAGCTGGATTTGTCTTCGCCGAGATAGGCGCTAAACGCCTTCTGGCCCCATGGCACGCGGGTCGGGTTCACGATTGGCGCAAAGGCGGAAACGCTGGTGTATTTGCCCGGGTTTTTCAGCGCCAGAATCAACGCCCCGTGACCGCCCATCGAATGACCGGAAATCGCGCTGCGCTCGGCAACGTTGAACTGTGCCTGCACCAGCGCAGGGAGTTCGTCGCGCAGATAATCGTACATACGGTAATGCGCGGCCCACGGGGCCTGCGTCGCGTTGAGATAGAATCCGGCGCCCTGGCCGAGATCGTAGCCTTCGTCATTCGCCACGTTGTCGCCGCGTGGACTGGTGTCTGGCATCACCAGAACGATACCGAGTTCGGCGGCGACGCGCTGGGCGCCTGCTTTCGTCGCGAAATTCTCATCGTTGCAGGTCAGGCCTGACAGCCAGTACAGCACCGGCGGGGGCGTGTTATCGCGCGGTGGTGGCAGAAAAATACTGAACGTCATGGCACAGTTCAGCGTGCTGGAGTCGTGCCGCCAGCGTTGCTGCCAGCCCTCAAAACAGCGGTGCTCTTCGAGCAATTCCATGCAAGGCTCCCGGGTGAGTGATTGAAAATGTTCTGTTTCATCATACAGATCATGTGCCGCGATGAGTAATTTTCGCTTCCGCATTGCCGTTACATACTGCATCATAAACATAACTTTACATTAACATGCGAGACTAACATGGCGCTACGTACCGCGCTGAGTGGGTTTGTCATGCTGGTGGTCGCCATGGGGATTGGGCGTTTTGCCTTCACGCCTCAGGTGCCGCTGATGATTGCTGACGGACAGCTTACGCTGACCAGCGCCGGGCTGGTCGCCGCGATGAATTATCTGGGATATTTACTGGGTGCCTGGGATGCGATGCGCGCCCATCGCGGTGTGGAAGGGCGGTTATACGCCGGGATCCTGGGCGCGGTTGGGCTGACGTTTCTTTCCGCGTGGGCCGACAATGCCTGGCTGCATGCCGTGTTGCGACTGATGATTGGCGCGATGAGCGGCTGGGCGATGGTGTTGACCGCAGCCTGGACTAACGAACGGCTGGCGCACGCCGGACGTCCCGGCCTGAGCGCCGCGGTGTTTGCCGGGCCGGGGGCGGGCATTGCGCTGAGTGGCCTGCTGGCGGTGTATATCCATGCGCAGCAGCTCAGCGCTTCTGCAGGCTGGCTGCTTTACGGTGTGCTGGCGCTGGTGCTGATTGCCTTTGTTTCTCGCTGGCTGCCGCGCCCTGGTGATTTCCATCGTCCGGGCGGTCAGCCTGAACCTTTGTATTTGACGGCAAGCCTGAAACGTCTGGTCTGGAGCTACAGCCTGGCGGGCTTTGGCTATATTCTGCCCGCCACCTTTTTATCGCAAATGGCCGCCGCGCGTTTTCCCGGCAGCCTGTTTGCCCAGTTCCTGTGGCCGGTGTTTGGCGCGGCGGCAGTGGTCGGCATCGGGCTAAGTATTTTGCTGCGCGGCGTCGGTCACAGCTATCAGCGACTGGCGATAGTGTTGTGGCTACAGGGCGTTGGCGTGCTCGCTGCCTGGCTGGTGCCAGGCATGAGCGGCCTGGTTATCGGCGCGTTGCTGGTGGGCGGCGGCTTCCTGTGCGCGGTACAACTTTCATTACTGTACGGGCGGGAACTCGCCCCACAGCACACCCGTTACATGGCCGGATTATTAACCACCGGTTACGCCGTCGGTCAGTTGGTGGGGCCAATGACCTCTGCGCTGTCGACCTGGCTGACACAGCGCCTGGAGCCTGCGCTCGGCGTAGCGGCAATCGCGCTTTTGATCGGCGGAATGTTGGTCTGGCGTTCACCGCATGAAAGGTTAAGCAAATTTCAATAATTATCGCCGTGAATACTGGATTCTGTGCCCGGCCTCACGCACAATGAGTGCTCACTTTGCCCTCAGAGTGCAAAGGTCGCCACACCTGCAGGAGAACAAAAATGCCATCATTGAGTAAAGAAGCCGCCCTGGTTCATGAGGCGCTGTTAGCGCGTGGGCTGGAAACGCCGCTACGTCCCCCGGTTGATATGGATAATGAATCACGCAAGCGTCTGATTGCCGGTCATATGACCGAAATTATGCAGCTGCTCAATCTCGATCTCAGTGATGACAGCCTGACGGAAACGCCGCACCGCATCGCTAAAATGTACGTCGACGAAATCTTCTCTGGTCTCGATTACGCCAACTTCCCGAAAATCACCGTCATTGAGAATAAAATGAAGGTTGATGAAATGGTGACCGTGCGCGATATCACCCTGACCAGCACCTGCGAACATCACTTTGTCACCATCGACGGCAAAGCGACCGTGGCCTATATCCCGAAAGAGTCGGTGATTGGCCTGTCGAAGATTAACCGCATTGTGCAGTTCTTTGCCCAGCGTCCGCAGGTGCAGGAGCGTCTGACGCAGCAAATCCTCACCGCGTTGCAGACCCTGCTGGGTACCAATAACGTGGCGGTTTCTATTGATGCCGTGCATTACTGCGTGAAAGCGCGTGGCATTCGTGATGCGACCAGCGCCACGACGACCACGTCGCTCGGTGGACTGTTCAAGTCGAGCCAGAATACCCGCCAGGAGTTTCTGCGCGCCGTGCGTCACCATAACTAATAGTTGAAAGCAGGTACGTAATGGAGCGAAACGTCACGCTGGATTTTGTTCGCGGCGTCGCTATTCTTGGGATCCTGCTGCTGAATATCGTTGCCTTTGGCTTGCCAAAGGCGGCGTATCTCAATCCTGCCTGGTACGGCGAAATCACGCAACGCGATGCGTGGACGTGGGCCGCTCTCGACCTCTTTGCGCAGGTCAAATTCCTGACCCTGTTTGCCCTTCTGTTTGGCGCTGGCCTGCAGTTGCTGCTTCCTCGCGGCAAACGCTGGATCCAGGCGCGGCTTTCGCTCCTGGCCGTACTCGGTTTTGCCCACGGGCTGCTGCTCTGGGACGGTGATATTCTGCTGGCCTATGCGCTGGTGGGCCTGGTCTGCTGGCGAATGGTGCGTGAAGCGCAAAGTGCCAAATCGATGTTTAACACCGGCGTGGTGCTGTATCTGATTGGCATCGCGGTGCTGGTGTTCCTGGGGCTTATCTCCGGCGATACGCCGAACCGTTCGTGGGTGCCGGATCCCGCTAACCTGCAATACGAGCAGTACTGGAAGCTGCAAGGCGGCATGGAGGCTATCCGTAATCGCGCAGATATGCTGTCCGATAATCTGCTGGCGCTCGGCGCGCAGTACGGTTGGCAGCTGGCGGGCATGATGCTGATGGGCGCGTCACTGATGCGCAGCGGTTGGCTGAAAGGCCAGTTCAGCCTGTCGCATTACCGTCGGGTGGGCGCGCTGCTGATAACTCTTGGCGTGCTGATCAACCTGCCCGCGACAATCGCGCAATGGCATTTTGACTGGTCTTATCGCTGGTGTGCGTTCCTGTTACAGGCTCCACGCGAACTGGGTGCGCCGTTTCAGACCATCGGTTACGCCGCGTTAGCCTACGGTTTCTGGCCACAAATCTGTGCTTCACGTCTGGTGGGCGCGATCGCCTGCGTCGGGCGTATGGCGCTGTCCAACTATCTGCTGCAAACCCTAATCTGCACCACGCTGTTCTACCGGTTTGATTTGTTTATGAAATTCGACCGCTTGACGCTGCTCGCCTTTGTGCCAGCCATTTGGCTGGTGAATATCCTGTTCTCCGTTATCTGGCTGGGCTACTGCCGTCAGGGTCCGGTGGAATGGCTGTGGCGGCAGTTGACCGCACGGGCCGCAGGGGGATCCATTTCTAAAACATCCAGATAACGATCTGGATCACAATCATTAACAAAACGGATGTAACCGTTTCCATCAGTGTGACCTTCTTCACGTAGTCCTTACCCACTCGCTGCCAGAATAGCCACCTTGCTCAACACAGGGGGTGACTGTGAGTTGCTGCCAATTTCAACAGGACGGTGGTTATGATCACCATTCGTGATGTGGCCCGCCATGCGGGTGTCTCCGTCGCGACCATTTCCCGCGTGCTGAATAACAGCCCGCTTGTCAGTCCTGAAACCCGGGAAATCGTGATGAAAGCCGTCTCGGAGCTGGGGTATCGACCCAACGCCAACGCGCAGGCGTTAGCGACCCAGGTCAGCGACACCATCGGCGTGGTGGTGATGGACGTCTCGGATGCGTTTTTCGGGGCACTGGTCAAGGCTGTCGATACCGTTGCTCAGCAGTTTCAGAAAAACGTGCTGATCGGCAATAGCTATCACGAAGCGGAAAAGGAACGTAACGCCATTGAGGTGCTGATTCGCCAGCGCTGCAATGCGTTAATTGTGCATTCCAAAGCATTGAGCGACGCAGAAATCAGCGAATTCCTCGAGCATGTTCCCGGCATGGTGATGATTAACCGCATTGTGCCGGGCTATGAACATCGCTGCGTCGGGCTGGATAACGTCAGCGGCGCAATGATGGCGACGCGGATGCTGCTTAATCAAGGGCATACCCGCGTGGGTTATCTGGCCTCGAGTCATGGCATTGAAGATAACCAGATGCGTCAGGAAGGCTGGCTGCGCGCGATGAGCGAGCAGGGCATCGTTGCGCCGGAGTCCTGGATTGGCACCGGCTCACCGGATTTGCAGGGTGGCGAAGCGGCGATGGTCGAGCTGTTGGGGCGCAATCAGGGCCTGACGGCGGTGTTTGCCTACAACGACAACATGGCGGCTGGGGCGCTGACGACGCTGAAGGACAACGGCATTGCGGTGCCACAGCATCTGTCACTCATTGGTTTCGATGATATTCCGATTGCCCGTTACACCGATCCGCAGCTGACAACGGTGCGATACCCGATTGTGTCGATGGCAAAACTGGCGACGGAGCTGGCATTAATGGGCGCGGCGGGGAAGCTTGATCCTCTGGCAACCCACTGTTTTATGCCGACCTTAGTACGTCGTCATTCGGTGGCATTGAAGCAATCTGTGGGGTCGATCACTAACTTATAAAGTGGCGTGATGTAACCGCTTTCAATTTGTGAGTAAATTCACAGTATCTTAACATTCGCCTGTCTATGATGTCAGCGTTTGTAAGGCTGAAACACTATGTAACGGTGATTAATCACTTTTAGTAGTGCAATAAAGCGCTAAGCAATCAATAAAACGCACGTTGGAGCGTTACCGAACACGGAAGAGGATTTTTGGATTAATTTTACTTCGGCGGTCAGTAACAATTCATTAACGTTGTGCCTGCCGACATAAGCTACCCTGCATAAAAATAACCGGAGATACCATGAATAAGAAGGTGTTAACCCTGTCCGCTGTGATGTCTTGCATGTTGTTCGGTGCCGCTGCTCATGCAGCTGATACCCGTATCGGCGTAACCATCTACAAATATGACGATAACTTCATGTCTGTGGTGCGCAAAGCGATCGAGAAAGACGGCAAATCAGCGCCAGACGTTCAGCTGCTGATGAACGACTCGCAGAACGACCAGTCAAAACAGAACGACCAGATCGACGTCCTGCTGGCGAAAGGCGTGAAAGCGCTGGCCATCAACCTCGTTGACCCGGCTGCGGCAGGCACCGTCATCGAAAAAGCACGTGGTCAGAACGTGCCGGTGGTGTTCTTCAACAAAGAGCCATCCCGCAAAGCGCTGGACAGCTATGACAAAGCCTTCTACGTCGGGACTGACTCTAAAGAGTCTGGCGTAATCCAGGGCGACCTGATTGCTAAACACTGGGCGGCTAACCCAAATTGGGACCTGAACAAAGATGGTCAGGTTCAGTTCGTGCTGCTGAAAGGTGAGCCGGGCCACCCGGATGCAGAAGCGCGTACCACCTACGTCATCAAAGAGCTGAACGAGAAGGGCCTGAAAACCCAGCAGCTGCAGCTGGATACCGCAATGTGGGATACCGCTCAGGCTAAAGACAAAATGGACGCATGGCTGTCCGGTCCTAACGCTAACAAAATCGAAGTGGTTATCGCCAACAACGATGCGATGGCAATGGGCGCAGTCGAAGCGCTGAAAGCACACAACAAATCCAGCATTCCTGTGTTTGGTGTGGATGCGCTGCCAGAAGCCCTGGCGCTGGTGAAATCCGGTGCGATGGCCGGTACCGTGCTGAACGATGCAAACAACCAGGCGAAAGCCACCTTCGATCTGGCGAAAAACCTGGCTGATGGCAAAGAAGCCGCAGCAGGAACCAACTGGAAAATCGAGAACAAAGTGGTTCGCGTTCCTTACGTTGGCGTCGATAAAGACAACCTGGCTCAGTTCATCGGTAAGTAATATCTCGGGCGCGCTTGCCGCGCCAGTTATAGAAACAATGAAACATCTCCCGTGCTGGATAGTCAGCACGGGAAAACATTCGCGCAGCCAGGGTTAACTATGGTCAGCAATAAAACAGAATCGTCAGGCGAAATCTTGTTGGAAATGAGCAATATCAACAAGTCATTTCCCGGCGTCAAAGCGCTCGATAATGTTAATTTAAAAGTGCGTCCGCATTCCATTCACGCATTAATGGGAGAGAACGGCGCTGGCAAATCGACATTATTAAAATGTTTGTTTGGGATCTACCAAAAAGATTCCGGTAGCATTATTTTTCAGGGAAAAGAGATCGACTTCCATTCCGCGAAAGAAGCACTTGAAAACGGTGTTTCGATGGTGCACCAGGAATTGAACCTGGTTCTCCAGCGCTCGGTGACGGATAATATGTGGTTGGGGCGCTATCCGACCAAAGGTGTATTTGTCGACCAGGACAAAATGTACCGTGATACCAAAGCGATATTCGATGAGCTGGATATTGATATTGACCCGAACGCGCGCGTGGGGACTTTATCCGTATCGCAAATGCAGATGATCGAAATTGCTAAAGCGTTTTCGTATGACGCCAAAATTGTCATTATGGATGAGCCGACGTCTTCCTTAACGGAAAAAGAAGTCAATCATTTGTTTAAGATTATCCGTAAATTGAAAGAGCGCGGCTGCGGTATTGTTTATATCTCGCATAAAATGGAAGAGATTTTCCAGCTGTGCGATGAAATTACCATCCTGCGTGACGGACAGTGGATTACCACTCAGCCGCTGGAAGGGCTGGATATGGACAAGATCATCTCGATGATGGTGGGCCGTTCACTGAACCAGCGCTTCCCGGATAAATACAACACACCGGGTGAAACGATCCTTGAGGTGCGTAACCTCACGTCGCTGCGCCAGCCGTCAATTCGTGACGTTTCCTTTGATCTGCGTAAAGGGGAAATCCTCGGTATCGCGGGTCTGGTCGGGGCGAAGCGTACCGACATCGTGGAAACGCTGTTTGGTATCCGCGAAAAGTCAGGCGGCACGATCACCCTGCACGGTAAGAAAATTAATAACCATAGCGCGAACGAAGCCATTAACCACGGTTTCGCGCTGGTGACGGAAGAGCGCCGTTCGACAGGGATTTATGCGTACCTGGATATCGGTTTTAACTCACTGATTTCCAATATCAAGAATTACCGCACCAAAGTGGGTCTGCTGGATACTTCCCGCATGAAGAGCGACACCCAATGGGTCATCGACTCCATGCGTGTAAAAACCCCTGGGCACCGGACGCAAATCGGTTCGCTTTCCGGTGGTAACCAGCAGAAGGTTATTATTGGACGCTGGTTATTAACGCAGCCAGAAATTTTAATGCTGGATGAACCTACGCGCGGAATTGACGTTGGCGCTAAGTTTGAAATTTATCAGCTGATTGCGGAGCTTGCGAAAAAAGAGAAAGGGATAATTATCATCTCTTCTGAAATGCCTGAGCTGCTGGGTATTACTGACCGTATTCTGGTAATGAGTAATGGTATGGTTGCCGGCATTGTTGACACTAAAACGACTACGCAGAACGAAATATTACGTCTTGCGTCTTTGCACCTTTAAGATCAGGGGCTCCTCATGAGTGCGTTAAATAAAAAAAGTTTTCTCACTTATCTGAAAGAAGGCGGTATTTACGTTGTTCTTTTGGTATTACTGGCCATCATTATTTTCCAGGACCCCACGTTCTTAAGTCTGCTGAACTTAAGTAACATCCTGACGCAGTCGTCAGTCCGTATTATTATCGCCCTCGGTGTTGCCGGGCTGATTGTAACCCAGGGTACTGACCTTTCAGCCGGTCGTCAGGTCGGTCTGGCGGCGGTTATCGCGGCAACCCTGTTGCAGTCCGTCGATAACGCCAACAAGGTATTCCCGGATTTGGCGACGCTGCCGATTCCCGTGGTGCTGCTGATTGTCTGCGCTATCGGGGCCGTCATTGGCCTGGTGAACGGGATTATCATCGCTTACCTGAATGTAACGCCGTTTATCACCACGTTGGGTACGATGATCATCGTGTACGGAATTAACTCCCTGTACTACGACTTCGTCGGCGCGTCGCCGGTGTCGGGCTTTGACTCGCACTTCTCGACGTTTACCCAAGGGTTTATCGCACTCGGGACATTCCGTCTCTCGTACATCACCTTCTACGCGTTGATTGCGACGTTGTTTGTCTGGGTGCTGTGGAACAAAACCCGCTTTGGTAAAAACATTTTCGCCATCGGCGGTAACCCGGACGCTGCACGCGTATCCGGCGTTAACGTCGCGCTGAACTTGCTGATGATTTACGCGCTGTCCGGTGTGTTCTACGCCTTCGGCGGGATGCTGGAAGCGGGTCGTATCGGCTCGGCAACCAACAACCTCGGCTTCATGTATGAGCTGGATGCCATTGCCGCCTGTGTGGTCGGCGGGGTGTCATTCAGCGGTGGCGTCGGGACAGTTATCGGCGTAGTGACCGGTGTCATCATCTTCACCGTCATCAACTACGGTCTGACCTATATCGGCGTTAACCCGTACTGGCAATATATTATCAAGGGCGGCATTATCATCTTCGCTGTGGCTCTTGATTCACTGAAGTATGCCCGTAAGAAGTAATCTTTCGTGTAGCAGCGATAAAAACCCGCCGTGAGAACGGCGGGTTTTTTCGTTTATCATCAGGGGGATAAGCGGCCGTGTAAATTTAAACAAATTATTACTCCGGTTGTTATTTCACCTTTGGCAAAATTTGTCCTCAAATGCCTTTTCTGATTGTGGCTTTCCGCACGGGAATATCCCGCCTTAAGCAACCGTATTTCCTGCCTTTGACAAGAAAACTGCCACGTCTGCCGTGATATCAACATTGAGTAATTCATGAACTATAGCGAAAAAATTGTACAAGAATGGATGGAGTTTTCCTGCGTTCTTCCCGAACCCGCATTGGTGACGTTAACCGCGATCGCGGAAGAAAAAGCAGGCACATTGGCCGATGAGTTTTACGACATCATGCTCACCGATCCGCATGCCAGCGCTTACATCAGTTCTGACGTCGTGCAGTCCCGTCTTCGCAACTCAATGAAAAAGTGGATTATCAATGCGCTGACTCTGAAAGGCGAAGAACTGCTCGGGTTTGCCGCGCATCAGTATGAGATTGGCAATATCCACTCACGCGTGGGCATTCCGGCAAGTCTGGTGCTGAAAGGCATGCGTATCATTACCCAGGAAATGTTGACCTACATTCAGTCGCTGGAATTAGAGCCGAAAACCAGCGTGCTGATGCAGAAATATGTTTCGGTATCGATTCAAATTGCCAGCGAACTGATGACCTATGCCTATGAAAATTATCAGCTCAATGAAGCGAAGAACGAAGAGTCCTACCGCATCTCCAACCTGATTGATAATCCTGAACTCGAAAAAGGCAAACAGCAGGCGGCGCTGTTTAACTGGGAGAATGGGCTGATTTACGCGCTGGTATCGCGCACCAGCAATATCCAGTCTTACCTGCTGAACGACTCGGAGTTTGGCCTGTGGTTCCGTCACAAATGCGGCCAGCATTTTGGCAATCAGCCAGAAATTTCCAAAATTGGGATGCTGATTCAAGAGATCGACGGCATGCTGCAAAAAACCGCCAATACTGAAGGCAGCGCGCTGGAATACATACAGTCATTGTTAAGCGATATTCGCGCGAAGACGATGATCATCAATAACTTATTCACCTCACTGTTTGAAGATGCCACGCGTCTGGAAAACGGTAAAGATGCGTTAACCAAGCTGCTCAACCGTCGCTTTATGTCCACCATCCTCAAGCACGAAGTGAAGCTGGTGATGGAGAACGGACGCAATTTATCGGTGGTGATGGTGGATATCGATCACTTCAAGAAGATTAACGATACCTGGGGCCACTCTGCGGGCGACGAAGTATTGCGTCACCTGGCGACGATCCTGACCGACAGCACCCGCGCCAGCGACTACGTGTTCCGTTACGGTGGGGAAGAGTTCATGATTGTGTATCTGGAATACAGCAAACAGCAGACGCTTAATTTTGTTGAGTCTATCCGCGAGAAGATTTTCAACTCGCCGTGCGAGATGCCTGACGGCTATAAGCTGCAGCTGAGTGCTTCGTTTGGCGTTAGCCACTATCGTGGCCACCCGGATTACCAAAAACTGGTGGATGAAGCCGACAAAGCGTTATACGAGGCGAAAAACACTGGCCGTAACAAGGTTGTGGAGTTTAAAGCCTAACCTACCTTTACCTGCCGCCGGCGCGCCGGCGGTCAGCGCTTATTTCCCTGCCTGTAATTCCAGAAGCTGATCCGGCGTCACCGCCGGGTAGCCCTGCGCATCCTCCGGCACTTCATGCTGCGCCGGGATCGGCACCAGCGGCCCAAGAAAACGCGGCTCGCGCTTGAACAAATAGAGATCGGCTAACGCGCCAAAACGGGCGCCAAATTCGCGCACCCGCACGCTCCACATATTTTTCGGCGACGGCACGGCATAGCATTGCGCCTGAATCCCCATGTGCAGGGCGATAAACAGCGCGCGCTCGCAGTGGAAACGCTGGGTGATGATGATGAAGTCGTTGGTGTCGAACACTTTGCGGGTGCGGACGATGGAGTCCAGGGTGCGGAAGCCCGCGTAATCGAGCACGATATCTGCCGGATCGACGCCTGCGGCAATCAAATCCTTGCGCATCGTCCGGGGCTCATTGTAGCTCTGCAACGCGTTATCACCGCTCAGCAGCAGGTAATTCACCTTGCCGCTGTTGTAGGCGTTCAGTGCGCCCTGAATACGGTAGCGATAATACTGATTGATAACCCCGGTGCGGTAATACTTGGCGGTGCCCAGCACCACGCCGACCTGACGGTAGGGCAGGTCTTGCAGTTCATCGTAAATGTACGGGGCGGTTTTCCAGCTCATCCAGCGGTCAAGACCCAGTGCGGTCAACAGCAGCAGGCCTACCAGGACTAACAGGCTGTATAACGCGCGCTTTAACATGGACTTGACTCAATGGTGGAAGAAGATTTACTCAGGCTACTGTACCCGCGGGTCAATCGCAAGAAACAGTAGTTTAATTGGGGGGATTTTCAGCAGCGCGGGCGTTTTTGCCCGCGCGGTGATATCAAGCCAGCAGCGTGCGGTCAATATTCTGACAGCCCAGCGCTTTCAGGGTCGCAACGGTGGCGTCCCACTGAATCAACGGTGCATCGGCGCGTTCGGCCAGCATAGCGCGTTGAATGTCCGGATAATCGTAACCGTTCAGGCTCAGCAGGTTCAATGCGCCCTGTAACGGGGGCAGCGTCGGGTTGAACGCGGCGTTCTCGGCGTAGCTGCCGGAGAAAATCGTACCGTCGTGCAGCTCCAGCGCCACGCCGGACGGGGATTTGCTGTACGGGGCATGACAATGGTTGGCAGCCTGGATTGCGGCCTGGGTCAGCGCATCGCCGTCCAGCGGATAACCGTGGTCCTGGGCATCCATCAGCAGGGTTTTGATATCCAAATCTTTCGGGCCAAACGCGTCCGGAAGATAGTCTTTCAGGGTGTGCGGTTCGCGCCCCGGCAGGTTGATTTGCAGTTCCAGCCCGCTGTTCAGCTCGTTCATAAACTGACGGCAGTGGCCGCACGGTGTGTAGTTCACGGTAATCGCTTTCAGCGCTTTTTCACCGCGCAGCCAGGCGTGGCTGATGGCGCTTTGTTCCGCGTGAACGGTTTGCTGCATGGTGGCGCCGATAAATTCCATATTGCCGCCGAAATACCAAGTGCCGCTCACGCCGCGGGCGATAGCGCCAACGTTGAAATGGGAGAGGTCAGCCCGGGCGCAGGCAGCGGCCAGCGGCAGCAGGGCAAAAGCCAGCGCGTCTTCGTCCAGTCCCGTGGCCGATTTCAGCCCGGAGACCTGCTCGGCGCTCAGCATGGCAGGGAAATGCACATCAGCGAGCACCGGAGCGAGGGCTGATTGCAGTTCCGCACTGAGTTGCGGGAAAGCAGATTGAAAACGTGAATGCATGGCAATTGCCTCTTTACAGGTTAAGGGATGACAGTGTACGGACCTGTTAACGTGTAATGTGTGATTTAGATCTTACTTTTTATGCAACTTATGAAAATTGAATGAAAATTGTGTGACGCATCGCGTTATCCGACCACCGCCAGTATCAGCGGAAACAGGAAAGGTGCCAGTAATGACGTGATTATCCCGCAGATAACCAACGCTAACGAGCTGAACGCCCCTTCCTGATAATCAAGTTCTGCACAACGCGACGTGCCCAGCGCGTGCGACGCCGTGCCCATCGCCAGACCGCGAGCGGCCTTGGTTTTGATGCGCATCAGGTTCAGCAGCGTGTGGCCAAATACCGCGCCGAGGATGCCGACGAAAATGACGCATACGGCGCTAATCGCCGGGATACCGCCGAGGCTGCCGCCGACCGCCATCGCAATCGGCGTGGTCACGGATTTCGGTAAAACCGAGGCGGCGATTTCCGGGGTCGCGCCCATCAGCAGCGCCACGGTGGTGCCAGTAACCATCGCCACCACGCTGCCGACAAAGCAGATAGTGATGATCGATTTCCAGCGGGCGCGAATCTGATGCAGCTGTTCGTACAGCGGATAGGCCAGCGCAACGACCGCCGGTTGCAACAAATCGTTGAGGATCTTGCTGCCTTTGAAATAGTGATCGTAAGGGATACCGGTCAGCAGCAGGAACGGAATAATGACCACCATCGCCACCAGCAGTGGGTTAAGCAATGGAATTTTAAAGCGGGCAGCCAAACGGCGTGCGGCGAAGAAGACCAGCAGCGTCAGCGGCAAGGACCACCAGATAAAGTGCATCATTGTTTGTTGTCCTCGCTGTCCTGGCCCACGACTTTGCGTTCGCCGTGCACGATATGGGAGCTCCAGCTGACGACCAGGAACACCACCAGCGTACTGACGGCGCAGGAGACCACCACCGGTCCAAACTGCGCGCGCAGCAAGTCAAAATATTGCATCACGCCCACGCCAATCGGTACAAACAGCAGCGCCATATAGCGGATGAGAACGTAGCAGCCAGGATTCACCCATTTCGCCGGGAGAATTTGCAGCGCCAGCAGCACGAAGAGAATCAGCATTCCGATAATGCTGCCAGGAATGGTAATGGGGAGCAGCGAAGCGATATAAATGCCGGCGTACAGACAGGCATAAATCAGCACGAATGCACGCAGGTATTGCCAAATGATGTTCAGTGTTTTGCTCATGGTCATAGCCCTTGATGAAACGCATTCATCATACAATTAAACCCTGAAATGTGCTACCGATCACATCATGAATTCTGAGCATACAAAATATTCCCGTTTGGCACCCTGGGCAAAGCGCTAAAAAGCGCGAGAAATCTATGGCATACAGTGTAGTTGAAATGGGGCTTCAAACCGCTGAGTAACAACGCTACCATAGCGCTCCAATTTTCTCCGGATACTGATATGCGTGTTCTGCTGGCGCCGATGGAAGGCGTACTTGATTCACTGGTTCGCGGGTTGCTGACCGAGGTCAACGACTACGATCTTTGCATCACCGAATTTCTGCGGGTGGTGGATCAGCTCCTGCCCGCAAAATCCTTCCATCGTCTGTGCCCGGAGCTGTTGAACAACAGCCGGACCGATTCCGGCACCCTGGTGCGCGTCCAGCTGCTGGGCCAGCATCCTCAATGGCTGGCGGAGAACGCCGCCCGCGCGGTAGAACTCGGCTCCTGGGGCGTCGATCTTAACTGTGGCTGTCCATCGAAAGTGGTGAACGGCAGCGGCGGCGGAGCGACGCTGTTAAAAGACCCGGATCTCATCTATCGCGGTGCAAAAGCGATGCGCGAAGCGGTGCCCGCCCATTTGCCGGTGACGGTGAAAGTGCGTCTCGGCTGGGACAGCAGCGACCGCCAGTTTGAAATTGCCGATGCCGTTCAGCAGGCAGGCGCCACGGAACTGGTGGTACACGGTCGCACCAAAGACGACGGTTATAAAGCTGACCGCATCAACTGGCAGGCCATTGCCGACATCCGCAGCCGGTTGTCGATTCCAGTTATCGCCAACGGCGAAATCTGGGACTGGCAAAGCGCGCAGGATTGCATGGCGACCACCGGCTGTGATTCAGTGATGATTGGCCGCGGAGCGCTGAACATCCCCAATCTGAGCCGGGTGGTGAAATTCAACGCCCCGCGCATGCCGTGGCCGGAAGTGACTGAGCTGCTGCGCAAATACAGCCGCCTGGAAAAGCAGGGCGATACCGGGCTGTACCACGTGGCGCGCATCAAACAGTGGCTCGGTTACCTGCGAAAAGAATATGACGAAGCGACCACGTTGTTCACCACTATCCGCACCTTGCAGGATTCGAACTCTATCGCCGACGCCATTGAGAAATACGCCCAGCGTCAACTCTGAAAATAGGTAGTCTTTTTAATCTAAATTTCCGTTGTCCCGTGACGATAACGTCTGAAAGCATTCTGAAAATGCAGGCGAAAAATGACCGGGATAAACACCAACATCAATACTCTGGTAGTACAAAACAACGCATTAAAAAGCAGCTCCGTATTACAGCAGTCGATTGAACGCCTTTCCTCGGGAATGCGCATCAACAGCGCAAAAGATGACGCCGCAGGGCAGGCGATTGCCAACCGCATGGGCAGTCAAATCCGCGGGCTGATTCAGGCCAGCCGCAATGCCAGCGACGGGCGTTCGATGGCGGAAACCGCCGAGGGCGCGCTCAGCGAGGTGAACCAGCGTTTACAGCGCATCCGTGAGCTGTCGGTCCAGTCCTTAAGTGGCACCTACTCGCTCGAAGACGCCGACAGCATTCAGGCGGAGATCAACACCAACCTCAAAGAAATAGCCCGTCTCAATTCCCAGACCACCTTTAACGGTAAAAACGTGCTCGACGGCAGCGCGGGCAGCATCCCGATCCAGGTCGGCGTCAACGACAAAGAAACGCTTGGACTGTTTCTCGGTAAACCGGGCTTCAGCGTGGACGAACTGGGGCTGACGGATTTGGTCATCCGTGGGATCAGTGGCAAAGTCACCGCCACCGACCAGCTGGTGGGCAGCGCATCCAATATTTCCCTGAGTGACGCCTCTACCAGCCTCACGTTTAACACCGGCAGCACGCTCACATCTGTGACGCTGGTCCGCAGCAGCGGTGGGCAGCTTTATATTCAGGGCACCGACGCGCAGGGCAAAAATACCTATCTGGCCGCCAACTACGGCGCAAGTTACAACACCGCCACAGAGGCGAGCAGCGTGACGGTCAGCGCCAGCTCGATGACCCCGCTGTACGGCAGCGTCGCCACGTTGCCGTCGCGGACGGTTTCAGGTCTGACGTTTGTGGACAACACCGACGTGCCGATTAGCGCCGATGCGCTGGTGAACAGCAACGGTAAATTCTATATCCAGCAGGGCAGCGACTATTTCGAAGCTGATTTACGCTGGGGACCGACGGGCGTGATGCAAGCGAAAGTCAGCAATCCGGTGGCGCAGACAGCGCTCACGGCGCCAGTGAACGTCGGCACCACGCCAGCAGTTGATTTCATCAGCAGCGTGCCGTCGTTTGTCGACAGCAGCGGGGCGGCGGTGAGTAATCCGGCCCGACTGGTGAAAAACGGCAGCCAGTATTTTATGGAAGTGGATAACGGCGGTGGGGACTTCAGCTACTTCGCGGCTTCAATTTCGGTCACTAGCGATGGCGGCACGCCGTCAGTAATCGTCAAAGCCAACACCGCCACGGCGCAACCCGCATTCAGCGAGGTCACCACGGTCAGCGGCACGTCGTACGTGACAATCGATCCGGACAAAATGCAGCTCAATTACACTGACAACGACGGCCAGACGTTCAGTAACGTGCTGGCCCGCGATGCCGACGGCAATTACATGATGAATTTGGGGGCAGACGGCAAAACCGCGACGCTGGTGCAGCAGACGGACGGCTCGCTGCTGATCAAAACGCTAAACGGCAGCGGCGACGTTCAGATTTACTACCCGAACAGTTATTCCGCTTCGACCGATGTGGGCACCGGCCGGACGATCATTAACTTGCGCGAAGCGGGAGATGGGATCCGCCTGCGCAACCCGGATAACCCGCTGGCGACGCTCGATGCAGCGATTGCCCGCGTCGACCAGCGTCGCAGCCAGCTTGGAGCAACCATGAACCGGTTGGATTCGGTGCAGAATGTGCAAACCGCGACCTCAACCGCGCTCAGTACGTCCCGTTCGCGGATTGAAGACGCAGACTATGCGCAGGAAGTGTCGCAGCTTTCAAAAGCGCAGATTTTGCAGCAGGCGGGGAATTCGGTGCTGGCGAAATCGAACCAGCAACCGCAGGCCGTGCTGTCGCTGTTACAGGGCTAATTACCCCGGTTTTCTCGCGCTCAACAGAAAGAGCATCGGACGCTCTTTCTCTTCCGCAAGCCCCGGATTCGCCGCAACCTGCTCCGCGCTCGGGCCCCACTCATCGACGTGCTCAATCACGAAGCCCGCGGCAATCAGCGCGTTGAGCCACGTGGCGAGTTTGCGGTGCTGCTTCTTCACGCCGTCGGCAAACCAGTTGCTGATGCGCTCGCCTTCCTGCTGATAGTGATTCACCGGCCAGGATTTCTGTCCGTTGTTATCCACGAACCAGCCCTGCTGTAACGCTGCCGTGTAGATCGGGTGCTCGGCGGAAAACACCAGCCGTCCGCCCGGTTTCAGCGCCTGAAACAGCGTGGCGAACAGCCCGTCGATATCCAGTAAATAGTGCAGGGCCAGCGAGCTGTAGGCTAAATCGAGGCTCGCAGCGGGCAGCGACAGCGTTTCGAGGTCGGCGCGCTGATAGTCAATCTGCGGCGCAGCGGTCATTTCCCGGGCGCGATTGAGCATCATTTCTGACACATCCACGCCCAATACGTGGGCCGCGCCGTGCTCCTGCGCCCAGCGGCAGAACCAACCGTAGCCGCAGCCTAAATCGATAACCTGTTTGGCGTGCAGGGTTGGCAGCAAGGCCTGTAGCGCTGGCCACTCGGGTGCGCCATCCAGCCCTTTGACCGAACGGTCGAGCGTGGCGTAACCGGCAAAAAACTGCGGGTTGTCGTATATATTCTGAGTCATAGACCCTCCCTGAAATGATTGTTATACAGCCCACCGTAACCCTTCGGTGTGACCGGGTGAGTATAAAACCTTCTCCCGTCAGGCGTTGTCAATTCAGACTACTTTTTATGGGCTAAGATTCAGGAGTCAGTGTGAAGATCAATGTCCGGATATGTCTGGCTATTGCTTTTTAGAGGTTGACACGCTTTCCTAAACACCAATCTGCATTTCATAATAAAATGCGCGTCCTTTCCGAAAACAGAATAACGATATGAAACGTACTGCTCTTGTTGCAGCAATGCTCAGTTTGCCGCTGGCGGCTGTGTTGTCCGGTTGCGCGCCGTCTCACGACACTGGCGCCCCTGTTAAACAGCAATTACCTGCTTCTCATGTTGATAACACCCTTCCGGTGGCCCTGCAAAATGGCTGGCCGCAGAGTACCTGGTGGGAGGATTATCACGATCCTCAGCTCAACACGTTGATCAACAGCGCGTTAAGCAATGCGCCTGATATGCAGGTGGCGCAGCAGCGTATCAAACTGGCAGAAGCACAGGCGCAGATGGCGCAATCACAGCTCGGCCCGGAAGTGGATTTCGGCGCTAACGTTGAGCGTCAGCAAATGTCTGCTGAAGGTCTGATGGGGCCGTTTGCGACGCACGAAGGCGGTGGCCCGTGGTACACCAACGGCACGCTGGGTCTGACCGCAGGTTGGGATCTTGACCTGTGGGGCAAAAACCGTGCGCTGGTGCAGTCGCGTATCGGAATGGTCAAAGCCCGTTCCGCAGAGCTGGCGCAAACCCGCCAGGTGCTGGCGAGCAGCGTGGCGCGTCTCTACTGGCAGTGGCAGACCGAAGCGGGCATCAAGCAGGTGCTCGAGCAGGTTAAGCAGGAACAGAGCAGCATTATCTCCGTTGATAAAGCGCTCTATTCCCGTGGCATTACCTCCTCCGTGGAAGGGGCGGAGAACGACATCAGTGTCAGCAAAACCGATCAGCAGCTGACCGAAGTCGCCGGTAGCATGAAGGAAATCGAAGCCCGTCTGATGGCGCTGACCAACAGCCAGAGCAGCGCGCTGTCGCTGCACCAGGTCGCGCTTCCGGCAGTGAAAACGCAGATGCCTGCGTCGCTGGGTTACGACCTGCTGGCGCGTCGTCCTGACCTCCAGGAAGCGAACTGGTATATCCAGTCTTCAATGAGCGAAGTGGATGCGGCGAAAGCGGCGTTCTATCCGGACATCAACCTGATGGGCTTCCTGCAACAGGATGCGTTGCACCTGAGCGACCTGTTCAAACATTCTGCGAACCAGATGGGCATCACCGCCGGTCTGACGCTGCCGATTTTCGACAGCGGTCGCCTGAATGCGAACCTGGATATTGCCGATGCGCAGCGTGATTTGTCGGTTGCCAACTACAACAAAGCAGTGGTGGATGCGGTCAATCAGGTCGCGAAAACCGCCAGCCAGCTGGAAACGCTGATGGAGAAAAACCAGCAGCAACAGCAGGTGCTGAAAGACTCTGATCGCGTAGTGCAGCAGGCGCAGGCGCGACTGTCGGCCGGGATCCTGTCTGGCTCTCAGGTCAGCATGGCGAAACTGCCATCGTTGCAGGAGCAAATCGGTTCGCTGCGCCTTCAGGGCCAGTGGGTTGATGCCAGCATTCAGCTGACCTCCGCGCTTGGCGGTGGCTACCACTACACCGGAAAATAATCCCCCGCGGTGTGACTTTCCTATACTTACCTCCTGGAATAACGGCAGGAGGTTCTCATGACAACAAAAGTCGCGGTCGTCACCGCATCGGATTCCGGGATTGGTAAACAGTGCGCGCTGCAACTGGCGCGCAAAGGCTTCACACTCGGCGTGACGTGGCACTCTGATGAACAGGGCGCCCGTCAAACCGTGCAGGAACTTAACGCGCTGGGCTGCCAGGCTCAGGCCATTCAACTCGATTTAAGCCATCTTCCGCAGGGCGCGCAGGCGCTGGATACTCTCATTCAACGGCTGGGCCGCATTGACGTGCTGGTCAACAACGCCGGGCGAATGACCAAATCTTCTGTACTGGACGTGACGCTGGACGACTGGCGGGAAACCTTCTGCGTGGATGTCGAAGGGGCATTGCTGTGCTCGCAGATTGCAGCCCGGCACATGATCAAGCAAGGCGAAGGCGGGCGGATCATTAACATCACCTCCGTGCACGAGCACACGCCGTTGCCGCAGGCCAGCGCCTACACCGCCGCCAAACATGCCCTCGGCGGGCTGACCAAATCCCTCGCGCTCGAACTGGTGGATCACAACATTCTGGTCAACGCCGTTGCGCCGGGGGCCATCGCCACGGCGATGAATAATATGAAGGATGACGACGTACAGCCCGGTTCGCTGCCTAATGTGCCGATGGCAAGGCCGGGGAAAACCGAGGAGATTGCCGGGCTGGTGGCGTGGCTGTGCTCTGATGATGCGACGTACGTGACCGGGCAATCGCTGATTGTCGACGGTGGATTTATGCTGGTGAATCCGCAGTTTCTGTCACAAAAACAGGACTGATAAATACGGCGCAGCGAGCCTGCGCCTTACTCTTTGTCATCGGATTCCGCATCTTTGCGGTCCCGGTAACGGAACCACAGACGCACGGCAATCACCGCAATCGCCACGATAATCAGCCATGCCCAGTGCTTAATATGCTGATCCAGATGATGCAACCACGGGCCGATCACTTCCCCGCCGAGGTATCCCAACGTGGTGAACAGCACCGCCCACACCAGCGCGCCAACGATATTGAGCGGTAGGAAGATTTTCGGCGGCAGGCGGCTGGCGCCAATCAGCACCGGGCCGATAATCCGAAAACCGTACATAAAACGGCTGCCGATGACGAACAGCCACGGACGGTTCTGAATCAGCCGCTGCGCCTTTTGGATTTTCTTTTGATGGCGGGAAAAGCGTTTAATCAGGCGGCCACCGAAATGGCGTCCGAGAAGGTACAGCACCTGATCGCCAATCATCCCGCCGAGCGCTACCGACGCGACGACCAGCCA
>Ga0209281_1000936_pt1 | contig 23999 bp, 26 predicted proteins | sample MedtruBG_FD_187514 | JGI IMG/M metagenome (GOLD analysis project Ga0209281, IMG submission 187514) | Root nodule microbial communities of legume samples collected from California, USA - Medicago truncatula BG (SPAdes) (version 2) | ecosystem: Host-associated > Plants > Roots > Nodule | place... | reverse complement strand
GCGGGGAGAAGGTGGCGGCAGCCGGATGAGGGGCCGCGCGGACACATCAACCGCGTCCCTCTCGACGGCGGCGTCAGGCGGCCAGTGCGAGCGCTACGGCCTTGCGGATGTCGGGCAGTGAAAATGGCTTCTCGATGACGTCGACGACCTTGCCGGAGAGGTCGTCGGCACGCTCGCGTTGTTCGGCGTAGCCGGTCATCAACAGGATCTTCAATGCCGGAAATGCGGCGGCCGCCTGATGCGCAAGCTCGATGCCGTCCATGACCGGCATCCGGATATCGGATAGCAAGAGGTCGAACGGCTGATCGCGAAGGCAGGCAAGCCCATCGGCTCCGTCCCCGGCTTCAACCGTTTCGTGCCCGTCGAGCCGCAAAGCGCGCGCGACGAACGAGCGCAAGCCATCTTCGTCCTCGGTGATCAGGATTTTCGCCATCATGGCCTCCCGTATTTTTTCTGCGGGGAGCGGCGCGGCGATTGGATGCCATGGACGCTCCGTTGGATCTCCGTATCGTCCGCCGCCTCATGCGACCGCGATACGTCATCCAAACAAACAGCTTTTCGTTTGATTCCGGTAAACACGATAGGAGGCATTTTAATCATTCGGCGGCGCCGAGACGGTGCCCGTGACAGACGCACAGCAGAAAAGGTACGAGCCAAGTTAGGTTGCGTCGCCCGTCACCACTCCGACGAACGGCAGTTCGCGGAACGCGTAGGCGACATCCATTCCGTAGCCGACCACGAAATGATCCGGGCACTCGAAGCCGACATAATCCGCTTCGAGGTCGACGCGGCGCTTCACCCGCTTGTCGAGCAGCACCGCGATCGTGACGTTTCGTGCGCCGCGCTCCAGGAGCAGTTCCTTGGCGAAGCGCAGGGTGCGGCCGGACTCCAGAATGTCGTCGATGAGGAGCACGTCGCGATCACGCACATCGCTGTCGATATCCTTGGTGATCCTGACGCCCTTGGATTCGGTCCCGGTTCCGTAGCTCGAAAGCGTGATGAACTCGACCTCCGGAGCAAGGCCCGCCGCATGCATGGCGCGGATCAGATCGGCCGCGAAGATGAAGGAGCCCTTCAGGATCGAGATGACCAGAAGGTCCTTATGCGGCCCACGAACGATATCGGCGGCCATTTCCTGATTTCTCGCCGCAATGGTTTCGGCGCTGTAGAGGACTTCGATATTCTTGCCGCGGACGACGGGCATGCGGGTTTCTCCATTCGCAAGGAAGAACACCAGCCTTCCCTTCTTTAGCCGCGATTAGCACATTCAGCGAGCGGAAGCACCGCCTTCGGCAAAGGAAACCGTCAAGTCCGGCATTTTTCCGCCCTTCGTCGGCAGCGGGTGCATGTCGGCCCGCCCGTCGCCGCCGAAACCGGCGATCAGCAGGAATACCGTAAGTCCGAGAAAGGCGGCCAGGCCGGCAAAGCGCCGGGGCGACATCGCATCGAGCCTGGTCCCGGCCGCGACCAGGATCCGCCGTGCTGCACTCCGCAATCCCGGGGCGGCCGCCGCGTTGGCCTTTTGCCGGGCGCCGGCCCGGCGGTTGTCGTTGAACACCGGATAGGGGCTGCGCCGTGCGGTCGGCGCAACCGTTTCGAATTCGACATCGATATAGTCGAGGCGCCTCGGCTGAGCGGCGCTCGAACGCGAGGCGCGCTCCGGTGGAATGAGGTCGATGCCCGCGGTCTTTGCGCGAAATGCCTGCATGGGCGCTCCCCGGTGACGGCGCCGATCGTCTTGCCTGCAGCGCCGTACGTCTTCGCTCGATGCACATGCCATCTGCATGGATGCAAGGCATTGCTTCGAATCCTGACGAGACGTAAACCGAAATGGTTAATGTTTTGGAAAGAAGGCCGCGAAAGCCGCGTCTTTTCATGGAACGTTAACCCTTGCTTAACCATAGCGGCATGCGCGGTTTTGCCTTGGCAGCAGTGCCGTCCTACTGCATGTTCCTGAATTCGGAGCCTGTGCAAGCAGACATGCGGTGCTTGAAGTGCTTCACCGGCCGTGGCGCATCTGATAGACGGGTGGAGCTGCGATAATCCGGCCTTCGGCGGATTTAGCGAGGGTCGTGACGAGAGACTGGGCTGTCCCATTGATTCACTTTGAAAACGTCGGATTGCGCTATGGCATGGGACCAGAGATTCTCCGGGACCTGACATTCGATATTCCGCGCCGTTCCTTCCAGTTCCTGACCGGTCCGTCAGGCGCCGGCAAGACGACGCTGCTCCGGCTCCTCTTCCTGTCGCTCAAGCCGACGCGCGGCCTCATCCGCATGTTCGACCGCAACATCTCCTCCATTCCCCGTGAGGAGTTTCCGATGCTGCGCCGCCGGGTCGGCATCGTCTTCCAGGACTTTCGGCTGCTCGACCATCTGACGACTTATGAAAACGTCGCCCTGCCCCTCAGGGTCCGCGGCAAGGAGGAGTCGAGCTATCGCTCCGACGTGCTCGAGCTCCTTAAATGGGTGGGCCTCGGCGAGCGCCTCAACGTGCTGCCGCCGGTGCTGTCCGGCGGAGAGAAGCAGCGCGCCGCGATCGCTCGGGCTCTGATCGACCGGCCGGAGATTCTGCTTGCCGACGAGCCGACCGGCAACGTCGATCCGCCGATGGCGCGGCGATTGCTCAATCTCTTCATGGAACTCAATCGACTCGGGACCGCGGTGGTGATCGCCACGCACGACCTGTCCTTGATGGATCAGGTCGAGGCCCGGAGGATGATCCTGTCACAGGGACGGCTCGACATCTATGAATGAGAACCGTGTTCCCCGCCGCGAGTCAAACCCTCCGCCGCAGCAGCAGCAACGCCGCAGCGAGATGCGCGTGCGCCCGACGGGGCCGATCGTGCCTTCGGTCAACGTTTCCGGCCATGCGCTCATGTGCGTCATCGCCATCATGTCCTTTCTCGGCTGCCTGACCCTCGGCGGCGTCAGCATGGTGCGGGCGACCGCCCAGAGCTGGCAATCGCAGATCTCCCGTGAGATCACCATCCAGATCAAGCCGGACGACAACCTCGACATGGAGAGGGCGCTCGCCGATGCCCGGGATCTGGCGCTGACCTTCAGCGGCACGACGGGCGGCACGATCATCGACCGCGCGGCGACGGCACGCCTCCTGGAACCGTGGCTCGGTGGCGGGCTCGACCTGAACGAACTGCCCGTGCCGCGGCTCGTCGTCGTCACGATCGACGAGAGCAATCCCCCCGATTTCGCCGCGATGCGAAAGGCGCTCACCGAAACCATCCCGCAGGCCTTCCTCGATGATCATCGCACCTGGGTCGATCGCCTGGTAGTAATGGCGAGTACAACCACGATGATCGGCACCGGCGTCTTGGTACTGGTCTTCTCCGCGATGGTGCTGACGGTGGTTTTCGCCACCCGCGGCGCGCTGTCCGGCAATCGCCACATCGTCGAGGTCCTTCATTTCGTCGGAGCGGAAGCGAGTTTCGTCGCCGCCGAATTCCAGAAGCACTTTCTCCGAATCAGTCTGAAGGGCGCCGGCGCCGGCGGCCTTCTCGCTGCGCTGTCCTTTGCGCTGGCGAGCTTCTGGCAGTCGCAGACGCTTGCAACCCCTGAAACGGATCAGGCGACCGCTCTGTTCGGTACCTTCGCCATCGGCTACACCGGCTATCTTGGTATCTTCGGCATTATCGTCGTCATTGCCCTGCTGACGACCTTGACGGCGCGCCTTACCGTCATGCGGACGATCTACGAGATCGACCTTATCCGATCGGATCCGGGCCGGACCGACACCTTTCAGGGTTGAAATCGCCCGGAAGGCCATGAATTGCCCGCAATCGATCTATTCCCTGCCGCAATCTGCGGCTATGTGATGAGAATCATGAAGGCGGGAGAACTACGCGGGAGCGGGATGGCCGAAAGGGGCAAATGGCTGGAGAGGGCCGCGCGCCGTCGCCAGTCCCGCAGCCTGCTGCGCAAAGTGCTGCGCCGCGGCTTCTTCGTGCTGCTCGCCTTTCTCACCGTATTCATCGCCGGCTTCCTGCAATTCGCCGATACCGTCGCCTCGCTGCAGCCGCCTGCCACTCCGAAAGCGGATGCGATCGTGGTGCTGACCGGCGGCTTCCAACGAATAGACCAGGCGGTCGATCTCCTGAAACTCGGTGCCGGAAAGCGGCTCTTGATTTCCGGTGTTCATCCGTCGACGACACGAAGCCAGATCAGGCGCAACACCCAGAGCTCGGCCGACCTGTTCAAATGCTGCGTCGATATCGGTCATGCGGCGATCGATACGATCGGCAATGCGACCGAAACCTCGCTGTGGATCCGAAACCGAGGTTATCGGACGATCCTCGTGGTGACGAACAATTACCACATGCCGCGCAGCCTGCTCGAACTGCGCCGCGCCAGGCCCGAAACCGAATTCATCGCCTACCCGGTCGTCAATTCGGATCTCAAGACGACCAACTGGCTGCGCAATCCGCTGGTGCTGAAGGCCATTCTGCTCGAATACGGCAAATACTCGGTCGCCACGCTGCGCGATGTGATGGGCGCCCGCTGGACGAACGGCCTCAGGTCGGGCCCCTCTCATATTGCGCCGGCCGGGGAGTAGGACCGGCATAGAAAGGTGCTCTCGTCGCGAGGCTGTTTTCCTCCGCCGCATATTCGTGTAGGCAGCGTGGCGCACCGCACCCGCACCCGAGAGTCTGCCTGATGATCATCCTGCGTTCGATCCTCTTCAATCTGGTCTTCTATGCCAACCTGATCGTGCAGATGATCGTGCTGACGCCGTTCTATTTCCTTGTGCCGCGCAAGACGGCCTGGTTCGTGCCCAAGAACTGGGCGCGCAGCAACCACTGGCTGCTCGCGAAGATCGTCGGCACGACCTTCGAGATCGAGGGCCTCGAGAACATTCCGAAGGGCGCCTACATCTTCGCGCCGAAGCATCAGTCTTTCTGGGACGCCTATGCGCTTCTGCCTTGGCTCGACGATCCCTTCTATATCCTCAAACGGGAGCTCACCTGGATACCGCTGTTCGGCTGGTACATCGTCAAGCAGCGCATGGTTCCGGTGAACCGCGCCGCGCGCGGCAAGGCGATGACCGAGGTCATGGACCGCACGAAAAACGAGATGGCGACGGGGCGTCAGTTGATCATCTACCCCGAGGGGACCCGCCGCCCGCCCGGCGCACCGCCGGAGTACAAATACGGCATCGCCCGGCTCTATCGGGATCTCCAGGTGCCGGTGGTTCCCGTCGCGATGCATCCGGGGCTGTTCTGGCCGCGGCGCAAGTTCCTCCGTTTCCCTGGCCACTTCAAGGTGCGTGTCCTCCCGCCGATCGAGGCCGGGCTGGATCCGGACGCATTTCTGGCGAAGCTGGTGGAAGTTACGGAGGCTGCGAGCGACGACCTCCTCATCGAAACCGTGCGGGCAAATCCGCACCTGCCGCTGCCGCCCACCGCCGAACAGCGGCTGCGCGAACTCGGGGCTCGGTAGCCTCCCCCTTCAGGCCCGGAGCGACTCAGCTCCGCCGGCCGCCAGCTTCGCGGCAACCTCCTCCAGCCAATGGTCGCGGATACCCATTTCGCGAAGATGTTCGAGCGTATTGAGAACGTATTCGCTGTTCGGCCCGGACTTGCCGGTGGCGACGGCGACCGTCGCGGCCGCCTCCTCCGCGCTCAGCGCACCGGCATACTGGACATGTGAGCGATCGATCACATAGGTCAGCGCGGACACGCGCTGTCCGCTGGAAAGTTGTACCGGCATGGTTCGTTCCTTGTAGACGTGGGTGACCAGCTCGCGTTCGCGCAGATAGTCGATCACCTCCGCCTTTTGCGCAGGCGCCACGCGGAATGCCGTCCCGATGCAGGAGCCGCCATAGTCGAGCCCGAGTACCAGGCCGGGGTGCCGTTCAGTCCCGCGGTGAACCCAGGAACGCACGCAGAGGGAGCGGCGGTAGCCGAAAGCGCGCGCCGTCAGCTTCTCCTCGAAGCGAAAGCCCGGATTCCACATCAACGAGCCGTAGCCAAAGACCCAAAATTCGTCCATATCCACTGCCATTCAAACGTGCCGCCGGGAAGCCGCCGAATCAGTCCACCGAATCGATATTCGACGCTCCTGCGGCCTACCGGAATTTTTTACTGCATAATTCCCGGGACCGTATCGGTCGAAGGACAAAATTGTGCAGCAATTCTCTTGCAATCGAACTGGTCGCGCCGATAGGCCGTGTCGCGATTGCGGATGAAGGTTAGTTCGCCGCAGGGGAATCGGCCACCCGAAAGGCCGCTCCCGGCGGCAAGAGCGAGATGAGTTTTAGGTCGACCCGACCTGAAATCATCGTGATCCAGTGTGGAGTACCCGACAACATGACTGTGACCGCCGTCGCCAAGCCATCGCCTACCGGCAGGAAATTCTTGTGGCTGGCAGCAGGTATCGTGTTCGTGGGCGGCCTCTATTCCGCCAGCTGGTTTCTTGCCGCGGACCAGATCCAGAAGCGGCTGACTGCCTATCTGACGAAGGGCCAGGCGATCGGCTTCAGCGGCGAATGCGCCGAGATGGAGGTGCGCGGCTTTCCCTTCCGCCTCGGTTTGTTCTGCGACAAGGTGCGCCTCGACGATACGCGCCGCGGCGCCTCCGCGTCCTTCGGCGCGCTGCGAACGGCGGCGCAGGTCTATCAGCCCGGGCGTGCGGTCCTCGAGCTCGACGGCCCCGCCGAAATCCGCGTTTCCCCCGGCGTCACGATTTCCGCCGACTGGACGCTGCTCCGCGCAAGTGTCGCGGCGACCCTCTCCGGCATCGACCGCACCTCGCTGGCCTATGACAATCTGACCGGCACCGCGCGCTCCCCCCTGACGGGCAAGGGCCTCGGCTTCGGCGCCAGCCATGGCGAGCTCCATCTGCGCCAGAACGGCGGTAACCTAGACGCGGCACTCAGCATCGAAAAGCTCGACCTGCGCCCTGACCAGGGACCCAGTCTTGCCGCACCGGCCGATGTCGCAATGGACCTGACCGTTGCGGACAAGGCAGAGTGGCTTCAGGCGGGCACTTTGCCGCCCCATATGCTCCGCGGCACCAGAGGCGAGTTGCGGCAATTGACGCTCGATGCGGGCTCCGGAATGAGCGCAAAACTCACCGGCCCCTTTTCGGTGAATGATCAGGGGCTGATTTCGGGGGAATTCTCTCTCACGCTTGCGAACATCGATGCCTGGCGGGAAAACTTTGTGAAGATTGCTCCGGACGAAACCGACCTGATCGACAACGTCGCCAACATGTTGAAGGCGCTTGCGGGCGGCAAGAACGAAGCGACAGTCAAACTGAACGTCCGCGACGGGACCGCCTTCCTCGCCTTCGTTCCGATCGGCATGCTACCGGCGCTGTGAGCGCCGGTCTTCGCAGCCTGCTTCCGGCAGCCTACTTCTGGTCCATCGCGTGCCGGCCGAAATCGGGCATCGCGGTGTCCTGACCGGCCTGAACGATCGAGCGGCGTATCGCCCGCGTGCGGGTGAAGAGATCGAAGAGCTTGTCGCCGTCGCCCCAACGGATCGCGCGCTGCAGTGAGGCGAGATCCTCGGAGAAGCGGGCGAGCATTTCCAGGATCGCGTCCTTGTTGTGCAGGCAGACGTCGCGCCACATGGTCGGGTCCGAAGCGGCAAGGCGGGTGAAGTCACGGAAGCCCGAGGCCGAGTATTTGATCACTTCGGACTCGGTCACCGTCTCCAGGTCGTCGGCGGTGCCGACAATGTTGTAGGCGATGATATGCGGCAGATGCGAGACGATCGCCAGCACCTTGTCATGATGCTTCGGATCCATCTCGTCGACCATCGAGCCAAGCGTTTCCCAGAACAGCCTGAGCCTGGCGACCGCCTCTTCGTCCGTGCCGGCCGGCGGCGTCAGAATGCACCAGCGCCCGCGGAAGAGGCCCGCAAAGCCGGCATCCGGGCCGGAATGCTCGGTACCCGCGATCGGGTGACCGGGCACGAAATGGACGTCCTTGGGCAGGTGCGGCGCCATCTGGGCGATGACCGACCCTTTGGTCGAACCGACATCGGTGACGATCGCACCCGGTTTCAGATGGGCTGCGATTTCAGCGGCGACAGCGCCGGATGCACCGACTGGCACCGAAACGACGACGAGATCCGCGCCCTCTACAGCCTCGGCCGCCGAAAGCGTGTAGCGGTCGCCGAGGCCCAACTCGCCGGCGCGCTTCAGCGTCGCTTCGCTGCGCGTCGTAACCACGATCGTACCGGCGAGCTGCTTCTCGCGAATATCCCGGGCGATGGACGACCCGATCAGGCCGATGCCGATAAGGGCGATGGTTTGGAACTGCTGAGCCATCATTTCCGTCCCATGAATTCAGTCAGTGCCGCGACGACGCCCTTGTTCGCTTCTTCGGAGCCGATCGTCATTCTCAGCGCATTGGGGAAACCGTAGGCGCCGACGGCGCGCAGGATGAAGCCCCGGCTCGTCAGATAGGCATCCGCGTCGCTGGCCGACATGCCCGCTTCCTCGGGGAAGTGGATCAGCACGAAATTGGTGACCGATGGGGTGACGCGCAGGCCGATATCCGTCAACGCCTGACCGATCTTCGCCAGCCAGGTGTGATTTTGGTCGACCGCCGCGGCAACGAAGGCCTGGTCGCGGATCGCCGCGGCACCGGCTGCGATTGCCGCCGCGTTGAGATTGAAGGGACCGCGGACGCGGTCCAATGCCTCCACCACGTCGCGCGGCGCGTACATCCAGCCGATGCGCAGACCCGCAAGGCCGTAGATCTTCGAAAAGGTTCGGGTCATCACCACATTGCGGTTGGACGAAACGAGTTCCAGTCCCGCCTCGTAGTCGTTGCGCCGGACATATTCCGCATAGGCCGCATCGAGCACCAGCAGGACGCCGGCGGGCAGGCCCGCATGCAGACGCCGGACCTCCTCGACGGGGATATAGGTACCGGTCGGATTTGCCGGATTGGCGATGAAGACGATCTTCGTCCGCTCGGTCACGGCCGCAAGTATCGCATCGACATCGACGCGCTCTTGCCTCTCCTTGACCGTGACGGGTGTCCCGCCGGACGCGGTGATCTGGATTTTGTAGACGAGAAATCCGTGTTCGGTGACGATCCCCTCGTCGCCGGGGCCGAGATAGGTATGGCAGAGAAGACCGAGCAGTTCGTCCGACCCGTTGCCGCAAAGGATGTTGGCGGGGTTCAGCCCGTGAACCGCCGCGATCGCTTCCTTGAGCGCATTCGCCTGACCGTCCGGGTAGCGTTCGAGATTGAAAGCCGCCTTCTGGAAAGCCTCGATCGCGCGCGGGCTCGCGCCGAGCGGCGTTTCGTTCGACGACAGCTTGTGAACCTTGGCAACGCCGGGCGCATGTTCCTTGCCCGGCACATAGGCGGCGATGTCCAGGATGCCGGAACGCGGCGCAGGGCTTTTCAGGGCAAGATTCATCGGACCAGCTTTCACGGGAAGAATGCGGTCCAGCCAATACCGGGGACGGTGATATTTGTCGAGTGCGACGTGACGGCGGCCGGTGCGGGAGCAAGCAACGGGGTGACGGGCAGCAGACTGCGGCCTACGGCGCTTTCGTTGCTCGACTGCGCGTGCTGGGCACGCCCCGCGGAGCCAGCACCGGGACGAAGACGCGGCGCGAGGCGCGTGCGGCCACCGGCAGGCCCTGATAAAGCCGCTTCTGCGCCTCGACGATGATCACCCCGGAAAAGACCGGCCACAGCGACCGGCCGAACCGTTCCAGACCGTGGCGCAGCCGAAGGGCAAGCTTGCGCTTCGAGGGCGGAAAGAAGAGCGCCTCCGTCGTGGCGCCGGGCGTGAAGTTGGTCTCGCGCAAGAGCGCCGTCAGCTGCCCGCGGGAATAGGGCCGCCCCGAGCCGAAAGGCGTGTGCTCCATCTGCGCCCAGACGCCGCGGCGGTTCGGTACCACGATGATCAGGCGTCCGCCGGGCGCCAGCACGCGCCAGATCTCTTTCATCGTTTCGCGGGGGCTTTCGGCGAATTCCAGGGAATGAACCATCAATACGCGATCGATAGAGGCATCCGGCAGCGGCAATTCCTCATCGAAGACCAGTGCCGTCGAGGACAGGTCGGCGACCGGCCAGTTCACCGCACCCTGCCCTGCCGGCATGAAGGCGAAGGTCCGCTCCGTATCGGCACGGAAGCGCTCGAGATAGGGCACCGCGTAGCCGAGCCCCAGGAGCCTTTCCTCGGGCAGGCGTGCCCAGATGGAAGCAAGCGCTGAGCTGACCGACTGTTCCGCCATGCGGCCGAGCTCGGAGTGATAGAATTGGCGGAGATCGACGATATCGGTGTGCATGGGCAACATGTTAGACTCCAAGCGGTAGACTTCAAGGCGAGCCTCGCTACATTCGAACCGAGCGGGATCGCCGCTTTCCGATAACCCCGCACCGATCGGAGGACCGAAACATGGCCGCGCTCGAACTCGACCTCTTCCTCTGCCGCACCGACAATTACGGTGTGCTCCTCCACGACCGGCTTAGCGGCGCTACGGCATCGATCGACGCACCGGAGGAGCGGCCGATCCTCGACGCGCTCGAACGGCGCGGATGGCAATTGACGCATATCCTCACCACGCATCACCACGGTGATCATGTGGCTGCGAATGCCAGTCTGAAGGAACGCTTCGGCCTCACCATCATCGGCCCGAAGAACGAGGCGTCGAAGATCCCCGGCATAGACAGGACCGTCGGACATGGTGACCGCTTCGACTTCGCCGGCCATCCGGTCGATGTCATCGAAACGCCGGGCCACACGTCCGGCCACGTCTGCTACCATTTGCCCGAGGACAAGCTGCTTTTCGCCGCCGACACGCTTTTCGCGCTCGGATGCGGCCGTCTCTTCGAGGGAACGGCCGATACGATGTGGCAGTCGCTGAGCCGGCTGATGGCGCTTCCCGACGACACGGCCATCTATTTCGGCCATGAATACACCCTTGCCAACGCCCATTTCGCCATCACGGTCGATCCGGAAAATTCGGCGCTGAAGGAGCGTGCGGCAGAGATCGAGGAGACCCGCTCGGACGGCGGCTTCACCGCGCCGACGACGATGGGCCTCGAAAAGCGGACGAACCCGTTCCTGCGCGCCGGCGATCCGAAGATCCGCGCGCTGCTCGGTATGGAAAAGGCGAGCGATGCCGCTGTCTTCGCGGAAATACGCAAGCGCAAGGACAATTTCTGAAATGGCGACTCGGGAAATGACGGCGGCAGCTATCATTGAAACGCTGGGTCTTGCCCGGCATCCGGAAGGCGGTTGGTACGGGGAGACGTTCCGCGATGCCAATGGTGGCGCGCGTGGCCACTCGACGGCCATCTACTACCTTCTCGAACGCGGCGACCGGTCGCATTGGCACCGGGTCCACGATGCCGCCGAGGTCTGGCACTACTACGCCGGCGCCCCGCTCGAGCTCAGCATTGCCGAGCCCGGCAGGGCCGCTTCGCAGACCCGGCTCGGTCCCGACCTGCTCGGCGGAGAAAGGCCGCAACAGGTCGTTCCCGCCGGCTGGTGGCAATCCGCCACTTCGCTTGGTGAGTGGACGCTCGTCGGTTGCACCGTCGCACCCGGCTTCGACTTCGCCTCCTTCGAAATGGCGCACCCCGATTGGCGGCCGGCTGAGGAGTGAGTTCTACTCCGCCGGTTGCGCGGCCCTGCCCTTGCGGAAGATCATGTCCTTTGCCGCAAGCACGGCGCCGCCCGTCACCAGCAGGCAGGCGGCCACGATCCGCCAGGACGGCTCGGCAAAGCCGAACAGAATGAGGATCAGGGTCGAAAGCACCGGCGCCGCATAGCTCGCAACGCCCAGGAACTGGATGTCGCCGTTCTTCACGCCGTAGTCCCAGGCATAGAAGGCCGCACCGACCGGCAGCAGGCCGAGCCCCGCCACGGCGAGCCACTCGAAGGTGGTTTCAGGCCAGACCGTCGTTTCGAGTCCGAGATGGCAGAGGAATGACAGAGCCGATGTCGCAAGGCAGAAACCGGTCACGACATCCGTGGATACCGCGTCGAAGCGGCGCGTGATCAGCGAATAGCCGGACCAGGTAAAGGCGCAGAGGAATGCCGCGCCGTAGCCGAGTGCATAGGCGTCGTCGAAGGCGATGCCGTTGCGCGCAACGATCAGGATCGTTCCGACGAGCCCTGCAAGGGCGCCTGCGACATGGTGCCAGCGGAGCCTCTCGCCCGGCAGCAGCGCCGAGCCGACAACGATGAAGAGCGGCCAGAGATAGGCGATGAGCCCCGCCTCCACGGCCGGCGCATTGCGAAGCGCCGTGAAATAAAGAAAGTGGTAGCCGAAAAGACCGGCAATGCCGATGACCCACACCTTTGCCGGCTGCTTCAGAAGTGCGAGGCGCTCAGGCTTCGACGCCAGGACGGCGATGCCGGGCAGACTGCCTATCAGAAAGCAGACGGCCGAAAGTTGAAACGGCGGCATCTTGCCGGATGCGGCAGTAAAGAGCGCCAGCAGCGACCACATGAGGATCGCGGTGAAACCGATCAGCGTTGCCTTGAACTTCATTCCCGCCTCCGCGCGGCCCAGACTCCGGCGCGGCCGTCACCCCACCCGAATCCCACTGATCTACCGCGCTTACGTGATTCCGGAAAGAGGGGTGCGATCCTCGGGGGCGCGTAAGGAAAGAGCCCGCCGGCGGGCTTCAATCGCCGAAGCGCGTCGCCGAAACCGTGACCGCTCCGATCTTCGTCGGTATGCGGGCATAGACCGGAGCATAGACGTCCACGCCGTTCGCCTTCGCGTACCAGATCTCCATCGTTCCCAGGCGGCGCAGATATTCGACGTCCTCGCGGCCCTTCCGGTATCCCGCCTTCGGTACGAAGCGGATGCCGCAGACGATCACCTCCCCTTCGAATCCCCTGGTTTTGAAGTTTCGCGTTCCCTTCGGAGACAGTCTTATGTCGAGCCGCGATTCCCCGTCGAAGATCGGCAGCGTGTTTGGGCAGACTCGGGCCCTTGCCGGAATGAGCAGACCGGAAAGCGGGTCCAGCACATTGCGCATGTCCCGGCTCGTGACCGGCACCCAGTTCTTCGGCAAGGGATCACGCTTCGGAACCATGCTCGCCCGGACGACATTGCCGTTTCGGAAGCTTACATTGATGGCCCGGCCCTTCCGGCCGCTGCGGTAGGACATGGAATATTCGCTTGCCCGGAGATGGTCGCGGTCGATTACTCCGGAGACACGCGTCTGCCCCGTGGTGCGGCTGATGATATCCACGAGTCCCGCCGAGTTCAGGGTTCCCGAGATCGTGTAGCGATTCCTTTCGACCTCGGTGTGGAACGATGCGCGCGCCAAAGGCAGGCCGGCGAGCGCGATGCTGTAGTCCGTCTGGTGCGAGACTTCCGCAGCAAGCGGGGCTGTGGAAAACATCATGGCGGCCAGGAGAGCCGGCGCGCGAAAACCAATGCACAACTTCATGCCCGAAAGCCCCATTCTGTCCTGCATGACCCTCGATACCGGAACGGCTCAAAACGGAACCATGCAGCGTTCATAGTGTTACAACACCTTGCCGACGCCGAGGAAAGTCGACGTATTTATGTCGCAATCCCCCGGAATGCAGGCGGTTTGCGGCATTTCTGCGCCCGCTGGAAATCTGGCGCGGTCCTCATGGAAAAGATAGCGCATCGGCCGCTCTCTTGGAATGCGTCTTGCGCGCCGGAACGACCGTGCTAATGAGTGCAGAACAGGCGAAATCGCCCCATTCGCTCGGGAATGCAAAGGTTTGACTTGACTGGCGGGCCACCTGTGACTATAGAACCGCGACTTTCCAATAATGGCCAACAGGAACGCGGCCTGGGCTCTGGGCCCGCTACCGCATTGTCCGGCGGCGATAAGAGAATAGGTGTACAATGTCCCGTAGTTGCGAATTGACCGGCAAGGGCGTCCAGTCGGGCAACAATGTCAGCCATGCCAACAACAAGACCAAGCGCAAGTTCCTGCCGAACCTGTGCAACGTCACGCTGATTTCCGATGCTCTCGGCCAGCGCTTCCGCCTGCGCGTTTCCGCTGCGGCTCTCCGCTCGGTCGAACACCGCGGCGGTCTCGACGCCTTCCTGCTGAAGGCCGACGAAAACGAGCTCAGCATGCGCGCCCGCCTGCTGCGCCGTCAGATCGTCAAGAAGGCTGCCGAAGCCGCCTGATAGCGCCGGTACTTCTGCCGAGACCTTGAAGAGGCTTGCGGGTTCGCCCGGCAAGCCTTTTTCTCGTGTCGTCCATCGCCGTGCAAGCACCTGCCTGCGCATCCGTCAACTGGTGGCATAACCCAGGATAAAAAAATGCTGATCAACCGTACGTTCTACCTCTACGTGGCGCTGATGACCTTCGTGGTCGTGGCGTCGAACTTCCTCGTCCAGTATCCGCTCCCGGGTTCGATAGCCGGGATGCAACTGGGCGACCTCCTGACCTGGGGCGCCTTCAGCTATCCCTTCGCCTTCCTCGTCACAGATTTGACCAATCGCCAGTTCGGGCCGCGAATCGCGCGCCGCGTCGTCGTTGCCGGCTTCGCGGTTGCCGTCGTGCTCTCCGTTCTCGCCGCGACGCCACGCATCGCGATCGCCTCCGGTTCAGCCTTCCTGCTCGGCCAGCTTCTGGATATCTCCGTCTTCAACCGGCTCAGGCGCCAGACCTGGTGGCAGGCGCCGCTCGCAGGCTCGCTGATCGGTTCGGCCCTCGATACGGCGATGTTCTTCTCTTTCGCCTTTGCGCCGTTCTTCGTGTTCCTAGGTGCGAATGACGGCTTTGCGCTGGAAACGGCGCCCGTTCTCGGCCTGCTCAGCGCCGATGCCCCGCGCTGGATTTCCTGGGCGCTCGGCGATCTCGCAGTCAAGATACTCTGCGGTATCGTCCTGCTGCTTCCCTATGGCGCGCTGATGAGCGTCGTCAAACCCATGCCGGCGGTAAAAGCAACGACCTGAAAACCCTCATCGGGTAGAGCACTTCCGCATGCGGAAGTGCGTGGTTTCAACGCGTTGGAGCGGCGGGGCATTCGGCCCCGTTTCACTTGATCAGCCGGAATTCGAGCATCAGGTTTCGCTCGAGGATCGAGTGGTTGTCGTCCGAAACCAAGATCACCCGGATTTCACCGTCAGGCCGCGAGATAACGTCGAGCGCCTCCATATTGTCGATCTGGTAGCTCATGTCCGCTTCGAGCATGACGTCGCCGTCGACCACGGCGCCAGGCCGGATGTCCCCCGCGGCGATACGGCGAATACGCATGCCGAGACCGGAGGCGAAATTGAATCGCCGCTCGAGGAGAAGCAGGTCGCCATCGGGCAGGAAAGCGCCGTCAGTGACCGAATAGGGATCGGCGCGCACGACCGTGAAGGCGCCTTTCATCGGCCCCTCCAATATCCCCGCAAAAAGATTGTCCGCCTTGTCGACGCTGCGCTCGGAGACGACCACGGCGGCGCCGCGAAGCGGGCCGTTCTTCGGCGCGATCGCGATCGTCTCGATTCCGCCATTGCTGCGGAGCTCTTCGACGGGGAACGGCAAGGCCATCTGCCCCTGGGGACGCGCCTCGGCGAACCCGGGATAGGGATAGATTTCGATGCGGGGCGACTGCTCGAAGCTGACGATCGCCTGACCTTCGCGCAAGGCCAGCCCTTCGGAATCGACCCGCCATTTCTCGAGCTGAGCTTCGCCGTTTGCGTCGGTCATCGGCGTGACCGTCAGATCGCTCAGCCCCTCGAGCCCGCCCGCATCGTCGCGGATGACGGCCCCCTCGACCCAGTGGCCCGTGTCCATCACCGCGACGAAGGACTGGCCGTCCGGCAGAAACCGGATCGCCGACAGCGCGCCGAACAAAGGGTTGGCCGACGTCATCTCTATGCCGCCGATGAATTCGAGTGCGCCGAAGACCGTTTTGTCGGAACCGACCTTGAACTGGGATATCTGCCGGCTCTTGACGGGCACGATCTCGCGCGCCGGCTCCGCGCGCGCGACAGCAGCCGAAATCAGCAGGAAAAGCACGGCAAAGTTTCGGCAGAACATCTGAGGAATGACCTTAGGACCTGTGGACCCTTATGGATAGGGGTTTGATTTTGCACAAATCGGTCAATGCCAAGGATTTTTCCGCAGCAAAGGGTTGTCCCCTTTGCAAGGGAAAAGCCGCCGGCAGTGGGCGATTTGTGCAAAACCCTTCGGGCGGCCCATATTGCGGTGCCTTGTCGCGAAAAATCCGGCTTGCAGGCGGACGGCCTGCGGCGCCGGATTTTCCACGAAAGTCCCTCGCAATTTGGGCCGTCAAATCCCTATCCATAAGTGTCCACAGGTCCTAGGGGGTGGCCGCGGCCGGAAATCCGTCAACCGGCGCGACGCGCTCCGCCCGGGCGGCGGCGCATACTCTCGTCCTCGAAGAGCGCCGCAAGCTGGTCCGTCATCGCCCCCGCCAGTTCGTCCGCATCGACGATGGTCACGGCGCGGCGATAATAGCGTGTGACGTCATGCCCGATGCCGATCGCAAGCAGTTCGACCGGCGAACGCGTCTCGATCTGCTCGATAACGGCGCGCAGATGCCGTTCGAGGTAATTTCCGGGGTTCACCGACAGAGTGGAATCGTCGACCGGCGCACCGTCCGAAATCATCATCAGGATGCGTCGCTGCTCGGACCGCGCCAGGAGACGATCATGCGCCCACATCAGCGCCTCGCCGTCGATGTTCTCCTTGAGCAGTCCCTCGCGCATCATCAGGCCGAGATTGCGGCGCGCGCGACGCCAGGGCGCGTCGGCGGACTTGTAGATGATGTGGCGCAGGTCGTTGAGGCGGCCCGGCGACTGAGGCTTGCCGCCGGCAAGCCATTTCTCGCGCGATTGTCCGCCCTTCCACGCCTTGGTCGTGAAACCCAGGATCTCGACCTTCACGCCGCAGCGCTCCAGTGTGCGCGCAAGAATGTCGGCGCAGGTCGCGGCGACGGTGATCGGGCGGCCGCGCATCGAACCGGAATTGTCGATCAGGAGCGTGACGACCGTGTCGCGGAAATTCGTGTCCTTCTCGCGTTTGAAGGAGAGTGGCTGCATCGGATCGATGATGATGCGCTGCAGGCGGGCGGAGTCGAGATAGCCCTCTTCGAGATCGAACTCCCAGGACCGGTTCTGCTGCGCCATCAGGCGGCGCTGCAGGCGGTTTGCAAGGCGTCCGACCGCGCCCTGGAGATGGGCGAGCTGCTTGTCGAGAAAGGCGCGCAACCGGTCGAGCTCCGCCTCGTCGCAGAGCTCCTCGGAGGCGATGGTTTCATCGAACTCCCGGGTATAGACCGAATAGTCGACCTTCTCGTTGAAATCCGCGAAGGGATGGTTCGGCCGCTTCACCTCGCCGGGCGTTTCGCTGTCCTCGTCGCTCTCGTCCTGGAGATCGTCGTCGGAAATTTCCGCGCCATCCATCTCGCCTTCTTCCATCTGCTCCTCGGCAGACTGGTTTTCGTCGGCGGGCGCGGCGTCGGAGCCTTCTTCCTCGTCGCTGGCGTTTTCGTCCTGCTCCTGGCTGCGCGGCTGGTCCTCGTCGGTTTCGCTCTCCTGCTCGTCCGGCTCGTTATCGTCCTCGCCGTATTTCTCGGCAACATCCATCGAAGACAGCATGTCACGCACGACGCGGGCGAAAGCCTGCTGGTCGTTGATCGTACCGGCCAGATTGCGCATGTCGGGACCGGCCTTCTGCTCGATGAAGTCGCGCCAGAGGTCGAGGACCTGACCGGCCGACTCCGGCGGCTTCTCCCCGGTCAATTTCTCGCGCACGAGCAGTGCCACCGCCTCTTCGAGCGGCGCGTCCGATTGAGCGTCGATCGCAGCGAAATTCGCCTTGCTGTATTTCTCCTCGAGCATGGAGGAGAGGTTGCCCGCCACGCCCGGCATCCTGAGTGCGCCGATCGCCTCGACGCGCGCCTGCTCGACCGCATCGAAGATCGCCCGGGCGTCCGCCCCTTGCGGCGACATCGTCGCATGGACCCGAGCATCGTGGCAGGCCTTGCGCAGCGCCATGGAATCGCCGAGGCCGCGCGCCACTGCCAGCTCCTGACGGGTCGGGCGCTTGGAGAGCTCCGGCAGCCGGATGCGTTCGGCTGTCATTCCCGGCCGCTCATTGGCGAAAGCGACCTCCAGCTCCGCATCGCCGGCGATCGACCGGATGCAGCCGGAAAGCGCCCGCTTGAACGGTTCGGCGGCGTTTTCCCTCGTAGTCGGTTTCGCCTTGGAATTCGAACTCACGACAATTCCTTCTTCAACCGGATCGGCCGTTATGCGAGCACATCGATTTTCAGGCGGTCGCTTCCAGCACGATGTTGGCAGCGCTCTCCTTGAGTTCGACGCCGAAGGCGCGCTGATAATGCTCGGCGACCAGCGCCCGCTCCAGCTCGTCGCACTTGTTGAGGAAAGTCACGCGGAACGCAAAGGCGATATCGCCGAAGATATAGGCGTTCTCGGCCCAGGTGATGACCGTGCGCGGGCTCATGACGGTCGACAGGTCGCCGTTGATGAAGGCGGCACGCGTCAGGTCGGCGACGCGGACCATCTTGGAGACCGTCTCGCGGCCCTTGTCGGCAACGAAGCCCTTGACCTTGGCGGAAACGATATCGACTTCCTTGTCGTGCGGCAGGTAATTGAGCGCCGTCACGATCGACCAGCGGTCCATCTGGGCCTGGTTGATCTGCTGCGTACCGTGATAGAGGCCGGTCGTGTCGCCGAGACCGACGGTGTTTGCCGTCGCAAACAATCGGAAGGCCGGATGCGGGCGGATGACGCGGCTCTGGTCGAGCAGCGTCAGGCGGCCGGAGGACTCCAGCACGCGCTGGATCACGAACATGACGTCGGGCCGGCCGGCATCGTATTCGTCGAAGACGAGCGCGACATTGTGCTGATAGGCCCAGGGCAGGATGCCGTCCTTGAACTCGGTCACCTGAAGCCCGTCCTTGACGACGATCGCGTCCTTGCCGACCAGATCGATGCGGCTGACATGGCTGTCGAGGTTGACGCGCACGCATGGCCAGTTGAGCCGCGCCGCGACCTGCTCGATATGGGTCGACTTGCCGGTGCCGTGATAACCGGAAACCATCACGCGCCGGTTGTGGGCGAAGCCGGCGAGAATGGCGAGCGTCGTCTCACGATCGAAGAGGTAGTCCGGGTCGATTTCGGGCACATAGGCATCGCCCTTCGAATAGGCCGGAACACGCAAATCCGTGTCGATGCCGAAAGCCTCCCGGACAGAGACCGTCGTGTCGGGGAGGTTGGAAATATCGAGGTCAATCTTGCTCATCATAACTCCAGAGCGGACGCCCGCCGGCACCCGCGCATTCGCCTGCAAAGTGTGCTTCTGTCATAATCCGGGTTGTTAGCAGAAACCAGCCTGTTTTAACAATTGGTAGGCTTGAATAACCGCCCGAAAGCGGTCTTCCGACCCCCTGTCTCCGCCATTTGCGTCGGGGTGGTGCTTCTTGACGAGCTCCTTGTATGCCGCCTTGATGTCGGCGGTCGTCGCCGAGGCCGCGAGCCCCAGCGTCTCGAAGGCCTTCGCCTCGAGCGTCTTCAGCTTGCGCAGGCGCGGCTCGTGCCGCGCCTGGCGGGCGCGCGCCTCGTTGAAAAATCCGAAAGGATCGCGCATGCGCGCCTGTGCGCCCGCGGTGCCGGAGCGCATCTGCGACTGTGTCGGGCCGTTGCGGGCGCTCTTGTTGACACCGACCGTCCAGGTCGGACGATGGCCGGTCACCGCTTCCTTCTGGTAGCGGGCGATCTCGGTGTCGGAGAGGCCGGAAAAATAGTTGTAGCCCTTGTTGTACTCCTTCACATGCTCGAAGCAGAACATGAAATACTCGCCCTCGGCATTGCGCCCGACGGGTGCCCGATGAACTGCCGTCTTGTCGCAGCCATCCCATTGGCACACCGGCGCAGACGGCTCCACGCGCGCTTGACCCCGGGGGCGCGTTCGGATGCGGTCGAAATATTTTGAATCGAGCTTCATGACGCACATTATGGGGTTTGCAGAGGGCCACAACAAGAATTGACAAAACGGAATGTTACTGGCTTTGTGCGGGCATTTTGCATTGCATGGGAGATGCTGCCGCCTGGCTCCGCCCCTTGCAGCAAAACAGGGAAATGGGACTGAAGACATGTCGCTGCAACGCCGCATCGAAGAGAAGCTCACGCAAGCCTTCCACCCCGAGCGGCTGATGGTGATCAATGAGAGCGACCAGCATGCCGGTCACCAGCCGGAATTCGACGGCGGCGGCGAAACGCATATGCGCGTTCGCATCGTTTCGAGCGCCTTTACCGGCATGAGCCGTGTGGCGCGCCACCGCGCCATAAACGATCTGCTGAAGCCGGAGCTCGATGCCGGCCTCCATGCCTTGGCGGTGGAACCGGCTGCGCCAGGGGAAGCGACGCGCTGGTGAACTGCCCTAGGACCTGTGGACACTTATGGATAGGGATTTGACGGCCCAAATTGCGAGGGACTTTCGTGGAAAATCCGGCGCCGCAGGCCGTCCGCCTGCAAGCCGGATTTTTCGCGACAAGGCACCGCAATATGGGCCGCCCGAAGGGTTTTGCACAAATCGCCCACTGCCGGCGGCTTTTCCCTTGCAAAGGGGACAACCCTTTGCTGCGGAAAAATCCTTGGCATTGACCGATTTGTGCGAAATCAAACCCCTATCCATAAGTGTCCACAGGTCCTAACCCACCTGCCCCTCGTCCTCGGCCGCGCGGATGCGCAGCTTGGTGATCCGGTTCTTCACCCGCTTCATCACGGTAAAACGCTTGCCGTAGAACGTGAAGGCCTGCCGTTCCTCCGGAATGCTCTTCGATTCATGGATCACGAGGCCGGCAACCGTCGTCGCCTCCTCGTCCGGCAACGACCAGTCCAGCGCCCGGTTGAGGTCACGGATCGGCACGGAACCATCGACGACGATCGAACCATCGGCCTCCTGACGTACGCCCTGGATGTCGATGTCGTGCTCGTCGGCAATGTCGCCGACGATCTCTTCGAGAATATCCTCCAGCGTGACGAGCCCCTGCACCTGGCCGTATTCGTCGACCACGATCGCAAGATGCAGCTTGCGGCGCAGGAAGGCGTTGAGCTGGTCTTTGAGATTGGTCGAATCCGGAACGAACCAGGGTTTCTGCGCAATCTTGACGATATCGAGCGTCTCGGGCTCCACATTCGGCTCCGCGAGCGCCCGGAGCAGGTCCTTGGAATGGACGACGCCGATGATGTTGTCGGCCGAGCCGCGCCACAACGGCAGGCGTGTAAACGGACTTTCGAGGATCTCGCGCACGCAGGTCTGGGGCGGATCATCCGCATTGATCGCCCGCATGCCGGTCCGGTGGATCATGACGTCGGAAACTTCGAGTTCGCCGAGATCGAGCACCCCGCCGAGCCGGTCGCGGTCCGCCTTGATGACCGACCCTTCGCGGTGGAGCAGATTGACCGCGCCGCGCAGTTCCTCATGCGCGGTGAGCATCGGCAGGTCGGAAGAAAGATTGATGCCGAAGAGGTGCAGGATGCGCCTGACAATTGCGTTGACGAGGGAGGATATCGGACCCACGACGGCAACGAAGGGGCGAACCCAAGGCGCAACCGCCAGCGCAAACCGGTCCGGCGACGCGATCGCCCAGCTTTTCGGCAGGACCTCGGAGAAGATGACGAGCAGTACCGTCATGGCGACGGTGGCGATCGCCACGCCCGAATCGCCGAAGAGGCCGATCAGCAGGCTCGTCGTCAGCGACGAGGCCAGAATGTTGACGAGGTTGTTGCCGATGAGCAGCGTCCCGATCAGACGGTCGCGACGCTCTATCAGCCGGGTGACCATGCCGGCCCGCTCCTCGCCGTTGTTCTCCAGCGTATGCATCCGCGAGCGCGAGGCCGCGGTCAGCGCCGTCTCGGAGCCGGAGAAAAAGGCTGAAATAACGAGAAGGCAGATAACGGAAAGCAGCGACAGCCAGTATTCCGTAAGAAAGCCCAGGAGCACATCGGTCATCGCGGATGCTTTTCCGTAAGAAAGCTCAACACCTCCGAGGAGGGCACGTCGTCCGCCACGAAGGACTGGCCTATGCCCCTCGTAAGGATGAAGGTGAGCTTGCCTCCCTTCACCTTCTTGTCCTGGGCGATCGCCTCCATCAGCCGATCGGCCGGTGGCAATGCACCGGGAATGTCGGCGAGGCGCGTCGGCAGGCCGACGGTTTTCAGGTGGGCCTCCACCCGCCGCGCATCGTCGGGGCTCGCAAGATTCATCCGGGCTGAAAACTCATGCGCCAGAACCATGCCGATCGCAACGCCCTCTCCATGCACCAGCCGCTTGCTGTCGTAATCGGTGGCGGCCTCCAGCGCATGACCGAAGGTATGGCCGAGGTTGAGGAGGGCGCGACGTCCGTTTTCGCGCTCGTCCGCGGCAACGACGTCAGCCTTTGCCTGGCAGCTGACGGCAATCGCCTCGATCCGGGCGGGTCCGCCTGCAAACACCGCCTGCCAGTTTTTCTCGAGCCATTCGAAGAACTCCGGCTTGTCGATAAGGCCGTATTTCGCGACCTCGGCATAGCCTGCGCGGAATTCGCGCGGGCTCAGCGTGTCGAGCGCGGCAGTATCGGCGAGGACGAGGTCGGGCTGATGGAAGACGCCGATCAGGTTCTTGCCATGCGCCGAATTGATCCCGGTCTTGCCTCCGACCGAGGAATCGACCTGCGCCAGCAGCGATGTCGGGATCTGGATGAAGCGCGAACCGCGGCGGACGATACCGGCGGCAAAGCCGGTAAGATCGCCGATGACGCCGCCGCCGAGCGCGATCACCGCGTCGTTGCGCTCGATTCTGGCGCCGAGGATGGCTTCGCAAACCGGGATCAGGTGCTCGAAGCTCTTGGTCTTCTCGCCTGCCGGCAGGATGAGGGAGACGGCCTCGATGCCGCTTTCCCCGAGGCTCGCCATCAGTGGTTCGAGATAACGCGGCGCGACGTTCTCGTCGGTGATGACCGCCATCTTCCGGCCCTTGAGCCGGGAAGCGATCTCCTTGCCTGCCGCGGCGATCAGACCGGGGCCGATGAGGATATCGTAGGAACGCTCTGCGAGATCGACGCGGACCTTGCGCTCGGCGGTTGGCATCACATGGCTGGTCATGGCTTCAGGCTTTCTGATGATCGGCGATGGCGGCGAGAACCTCCTCGACCATCGCTTCCTTTTTCACATCGCGCGAGAGAACGGTCAGGTCCGCCTCGGCATAGATTGGGTAGCGCGCGCGCATCAGGTTCTCGAGCGTCTGCTTCGGATTCTCGGTCTTCAGAAGCGGCCGGGTGTCGCGCTTGTTTACCCGCTCCCATAGCACGTCAAGCTCGGCGTTGAGCCAGATCGTCAGGCCGCCCTTCTTGATATGCCGCCGCGAGCGCTCGTTGATATAGGCGCCGCCGCCGGTCGACACCACCCGCGGGCCGGACCTGAGCAGGCGCTTCAGCACGCGGGCCTCCAGCGCCCGGAACTCTTCCTCGCCGTAGGTCGCGAAGAGATCGCTGACCGTCATGCGCGAGACCCGCTCGATCTCGTGGTCGGAATCGACGAAAGGAACGCCGAGCGCCTGGGCGGTCAGCCGACCGATTGCCGATTTACCTGCCCCCATCAGGCCGATGAAAACGAGATTGCGCTTACCGAGAGTGCGCTTCGCCCTTTCGGCCAGCGTCGCGGAAACCGGTTCGGTCACATCGTTCATTGCGCTTCAAATTCCCCATTCCTCTCCGGTATCGACAAATCGGGGGGGAGCGTCAAGCCGTCGCCACTGCAGATCAGGGCCTACCTACTCGCCAGACATGATTGCTTCGTAATCCTGCCCGCCTGAAAACACGCGCAGAATATCTACGCGATTGTCCGGCAGTTCGTAGGCGATCAGAACACGTCGCCAAAGCGGGAAGATAAACAGGTTCGGCCGCAAATCCGGTCTTCCACGGCCCATCAACGGCGTCTCGCAGAGGTTGCGGCAGGCTTGTTCGATCTCTGCGACGTAGCTGCGGGCGCGACGAGGATTATCGGCGGCGACAAACCAAAATGTCTCCTCTAGA
>Ga0209281_1000935_pt1 | contig 24025 bp, 23 predicted proteins | sample MedtruBG_FD_187514 | JGI IMG/M metagenome (GOLD analysis project Ga0209281, IMG submission 187514) | Root nodule microbial communities of legume samples collected from California, USA - Medicago truncatula BG (SPAdes) (version 2) | ecosystem: Host-associated > Plants > Roots > Nodule | place... | reverse complement strand
GGCTACAACGCCACGGGCACGAACCCGTGGATGGCCGGTGCGTTCGTCGGCAACATCATCAAGTTCTACGAAGCCGACCAGCTGTTCACCGCCGCGGGCAAGGGCTCGGGCCTGAACCGCACGCAGATCGTGGACATGATGCTGCAGGGCATGGACTACATCGTGAAGTACGGCTACGACGACACGAAGCAGTGGTTCGTGTATTCGGAGACCACCCGCACGTACAGCGGCGGCGACACCCACATCATCTACCCGCTGGCCTACCTCGACCGCCTCTACAAGCAGGAGAAGGCCGCCGGCCGCCTGGTGAACAGCAGCTGGTACACCTCGCAGCCGAAGTGGGCCGCCATCGCCACCCGCCGCTACGACGAACTGAACGCCATGAAGGTCGGCGCCAACACGCAGTCGTACGGCTTCTACGGCTACGAGATGGTCTACCCGGCCGACTTCTTCAAGGTCATGCAGGACACCCTCAACCGCTGATCCCGGCGGTCGGTCAAGCGCCAAAAGAAAGAGCGCCCCGCGGGGCGCTCTTTTCATGGGCGATCGATCGGCGAACGATCAGACGCGCTCGACGATCACCGCGATGCCCTGGCCCACGCCGATGCACATCGTGCACAGCGCGTAGCGGCCGCCGGTGCGGTGCAGCTGGTTCACCGCGGTGGTGACCAGGCGGGCGCCGCTGGCACCCAGCGGGTGGCCGAGGGCGATGGCGCCGCCGTTCGGGTTCACGCGCGGGTCGGTGTCCTGCAGGCCCAGGTCGCGCAGCACGGCGAGGCCCTGGGCGGCGAAGGCCTCGTTCAGCTCGATCACGTCGATCTGGTCGAGCTGGAGGCCGGTCAGCTCCAGCACCTTGCGGGTGGCGGGGGCCGGGCCCATGCCCATGATGCGCGGGGCGACGCCGGCGGTGGCCATGCCCACCACGCGGGCGCGCGGCGTGAGGCCGTTCTTCGCGGCGCCGGCTTCGCTGGCCAGCAGCAGCGCGCAGGCGCCGTCGTTGACGCCCGAGGCGTTGCCGGCGGTCACCGTGCCGTCCGGACGCACCACGCCCTTGAGCTTGGCGAGCGCCTCGAGGCTGGTTTCGCGCGGGTGCTCGTCCTTCGAGACGACGATCGGGTCGCCCTTCTTCTGCGCGATCGTCACCGGGGTGATCTCGGCGTCGAAGAAGCCGGACTTCTGGGCGGCCACGGCCTTGAGCTGACTCGCCAGCGCCATCGCGTCCTGCGAGGCACGGTCGATCTTGTAGTCGGTGGCGACGTTCTCGGCGGTCTCGGGCATCGAGTCGACGCCGTACATCTCCTTCATCAGCTTGTTGACGAAGCGCCAGCCGATGGTGGTGTCGTAGACGGCGTTGCTGCGGCTGAAGGCCGACTCGGCCTTCGGCATCACGAACGGGGCACGGCTCATGCTTTCCACCCCGCCGGCAATCATCAGCTGGGCCTCGCCCGACTTGATGGCGCGGGCCGCGGTGCCCACGGCGTCCATGCCGGAGCCGCACAGGCGGTTCACGGTGGAGCCGGGCAGCTCGATCGGCAAACCGGCCAGCAGGCTGGACATGCGGGCGACGTTCCGGTTGTCCTCGCCGGCCTGGTTCGCGCAGCCGAAGATGACGTCGGTGATGGCGGCCCAGTCGACCTTCGGGTTGCGGGCGATCAGGGCCTTCAGCGGGATCGCGCCCAGGTCGTCGGCACGCACCGACGAGAGGGCGCCACCGTAGCGGCCGAAGGGGGTGCGAATGGCATCGCAGATGAAAGCGTGAGACACGGAATTCTCCTGAATGGATACAAGGACAGCGGGGCCGGGGCGGGCCCGGGCGGCGGCTGGCGGAATCGGCGGGGGCGGCGCCTTCTGGGCGAGGCTCGGGCCGGAGGGTGTTGTCGGATGCTCCGAGTTTAAGTCGGGTGAAACGCCAACTCTGTCACCGGTGTGCGGTGAGGAGAACATGCCCTACTGGACAAAGCCTCGCGCGCAATGCAAATTCCGGCCGGCCCCGATCCCATGATGCGAAAAGATGCACCCAACCGTGCTGCAGTTCCGATTCCAGACCGCTCTCCCTGTCAGTTGTGTCAGGTGCGCCCGTTCCGTCCCCGGCTTAACCTCAAGTCTCGGGGAGTGACCGCCGAAAACGCCTTACCAGCCAAGCCTTCGCTCAAGGAGGCCACGCGGTTCACGGTATGAAAGACGCCTTGCCAACATCGCTGATCGAGGTACAGAAGCTGCGCGTGGGGATGTTCGTGCATCTCGACGTCGGCTGGATGGCGCATCCGTTTCCGCTGAGCAGCTTCAAGATCTCCTCGGCCGACCAGATCGCCACCATCCGCGGCCTGGGCAAGGCCCGGGTGCGCTGGAGCCCGGACAAGAGCGACCCCGACGCCGCCGACACCGTCGTGGTCGCGGAGACCGCCAACGCCCCGGCGATGGGCTCGGCCATCGGCATCCCCCTCGAGACCCCGCAGGCCGCCGAGGCCCGCCGCCACCGCGAGGCGCTGGCCGCCGCGCGGTCGCGCCTGACCCTCTGCGAGCGCCAGTTCGCCGAAGCCACCAAGGCGTGCCGCCAGGCCACCGAGGCGGCCCTCACGCGGCCGGACGAGGCCCGCACCACCGCCGAGTCGCTGTCGCGCGCCTTCGTCGACAAGATGATGGGCGACCAGGAGATGTGCATCCGGCTGCTGACCGAGGCCGCGGGTGACAAGGCCTCGCACCACGCCGTCAACGTCGCGGTGATCTCGCTGCTGATGGGGCGCACCTTCGGCCTGTCCCAGGACGAGATGATGGACGTGGGCGTGGGCGCACTGATGCACGACATCGGCAAGCTCGAACTGCCCGAGCGCGTGCGCCACCGCGAGGAACACTTCACCGTCGCCGAGACCCAGTTCTACCAGGAGCACGTGGCCCACGGCGTCACCATCGCCCGCAAGATGGGCCTGCAGCCCGGCGCCACGCTGGTCATCGCCCAGCACCACGAACACGCCGACGGCAGCGGCTTCCCGCTCAAGCTCAACAGCGACCGCATGACCACGGCCGCGCGCATCGTCTCCCTCGTGAACCGCTACGACAACATGTGCAACCCGCACGTGCCGTCGCGCGCGCTCACGCCGCACGAGGCGCTGTCGCTGCTGTTCGCCCAGGGCAAGAACCGGTACGACACGGCCATCCTCGGCGCCTTCATCCGCATGATGGGCGTGTACCCGCCGGGCTCCACCGTGCAGCTCACCGACGACCGTTATGCTCTGGTGATGTCGGTCAACTCCACCCGCCCGCTCAAGCCCACGGTGCTGGTCCACGATCCCCGGACGCCGCGCGACGACGCGCTGCTGCTCAACCTCGAGGCCGACTCGCGCCTGGGCATCCGCCGCAGCTTGAAGCCGCAGGCACTGCCGCCGGACGCCATCGCCTACCTGTCGCCGCGCCCGCGCGTCTCCTACTTCTTCGAACCGAACGTCACCACCGAGGACTCGGCGGCATGACGGGTCCGGACGTCCGCGAGGCGTGGTCCGCGCTCATCGAGGGTTTCCTCGATGCGGTGTGGCTCGTCGACGGCGACACGCTCCGCATCACCGCCGCCAACGCCGCCGCCGGCACGCTCTTCGGCATCGAACCCGCGGCCCTGCACGCGCGCACGGCCGCCGAACTCAGCGCCACGCCCGAAGACCTCGCCTTCTGGGAGGGCGTCGACCACGGCTGGCAGGACGCCATCGTCTCCGAGTCGCTGGTGCGCCGCTTCAACGGCACGGTGGTGCCGGTCACGCGCCGGGTGAGCCGGGTCGAGTCCGACGGCCGGTCCATCTACGTGGTGGTGTTCCAGGACCGCAGCGCCCACCAGGCCACGCAGGACGAACTCGAGCACCGGCTCTCGGAACTGCGCGCCACGCTCGAATCCACGGCCGACGGCATCCTCGTCACCGACCTCGCCGGCGCCATCCGCGGTTTCAACCGGCGGTTCGCCGCGTTGTGGAACCTGTCGGAAGACCTGCTGACCCAGCGCGACGACGCCGCCGTGCAGGCGTGGATGCGCGGCAGCGTGGTCGACGTGACCGACTACGACCGGCGGCTCGCCGCCATCCGCGACGCCACGCTGCTCCAGACGAGCGACGTGTTCGCGCTGCATTCCGGCAAGGTGATCGAACGGGTCACCTTGCCGCAGTGCAGCCGCGGCCAGCCCATCGGCCGGGTGTTCTCGTTCCGGGACATCACCGAGAAGCTCGCCGCGAGCCAGCGCATCGAGGAGCTGAGCCAGACCGACCCGCTCACCGGCCTGCCGAACCGCCGGCTGCTCGCCGACCGCGTGGAGTTCGCGCTGGCGATGGCCCAGCGCAACGGCCATTCGTTCGCGCTGATGGTCGTCAACCTCGACCGCTTCAAGCACATCAACGACACCTTCGGCCTCGGCTTCGGCGACCGTGTGCTGCTCGAGGTCACCGACCGCATCAAGGGCTGCCTGCGCAGCCTCGACACCGTCGCGCGCCTCGGCAGCGACGAGTTCGTGCTGCTCGTGCACAAGGCCGACGCGCAGGGCGCCGAGGCCACGGCGCGCCGCGTGATCGAGGCGATGTCCCGCCCGTTCCGGCTCGACGCCGTCGAGTTCACCGTCACCTGCAGCATCGGCGTGGCGCTGTGCCCGAACGACGGCGACAACCTCGACGAGCTGATGCGCCGCGCCGACGCCGCGATGCACCGGGTGAAGGAACTGGGCCGCGCGAGCTTCCGCTTCCACCAGGCGCAGACCGAGACCGCGCCCCGCTCGCAGATGCACATCGACCACGCGATGCGCCAGGCGCTCGTGAGTGGCCATTTCCGCCTGCACTACCAGCCCCAGATCGACCTCGCCACCGGCGACGTCGTCGGTGCCGAAGCGCTGATCCGATGGCGCGACCCCGTGCTGGGCGACGTGTCGCCCGCCGAGTTCATCCCGCTCGCCGAGGAAAGCGGCTTCATCATCGCCATCGGCGACTGGGTGCTCGCGCAGGCCGTGCGCCAGGCGGCGGCGTGGCGCGCGGCGGGGTGGGACTTCCCGGTGTCCATCAACGTGTCGGCGCTGCAGTTCCAGCAGGCCGACTTCATCGAACGCGTGGCCTCGACGCTGTCGGCCGTGGGGCTGCCGCCGAACCGGCTCGAGCTCGAGCTCACCGAGTCCATCCTGATCCACGACGCCGAGGACGCGCTGCACCGGCTCAAGGCGCTGGACCAGCTCGGGGTGCTGATGTCCATCGACGACTTCGGCACGGGCTACTCGTCGCTCGCCTACCTGAAGCGGTTCCCCATCGACCGGCTGAAGATCGACCGCAGCTTCATCCGCAGCCTGCCCGGGGACACCGGCGACGTGGCCATCGTCAACGCCATCGTGCAGATGGCCCGGGCGATGCAGCTGCGCGTGATCGCCGAGGGGGTGGAGACCGAGCCGCAGCGGCAGTTCCTGCTCGATGCCGGCTGCCACGAGTTCCAGGGTTTCCTGTACTCGCCGGCCCTCGACGTGCCCGCCTTCGAGGCGCGGCTCGGGCGCCCGGCACCACCGTCCAAACCCAGCATCCGACTGGTGACCGGGTAAGGGCTCTGCCGTCCGGCTTACCATCGAGGTCCCTCCGCTTCCAGGACGACCCCGATGCTCTACAAATTCAAATCGAAGGCCGGCAGCGACGTGATCATGATGGGCGCCAACGGCGACGAGGTGCTGCGCGTGATCGGCAAGTCGCCGGCGCCCACCGGCATCATCGAGCCGGCCGCCATGCCCGCGGCCATCGCCGCCATCGAGCAGGCCATCGCCGCCGAAGAGACGCTGCGCAAGCAGCAGGAGGCCGAAGCCGAGGCCGAAGGCAAGACCCTGCCGCCGCGCGAAGGGGTGTCGCTGCGCCAGCGTGCATGGCCCCTCGTCGAGCTGATGAAACGCGCCCAGCCCGCCGGCCACGACATCGTCTGGGGCGTCTGAGACAGGAACCCGCCATGAAACTCCACAGCGACGATTTCACCGACCACCAGCCCCTGCCCGCGCGGTTCGCCGCCGGGAAGCCCGACGGCCAGGGCCAGGCCACCTTCTCCGACGACGTGAACCCGCACCTGGCGTGGTCCGACGTGCCCGCCGGCACGCAGTCGTTCGTGCTGATCTGCTGCGATGGCGACGTGCCCAGCCGCGGCGACGACGTCAACCAACCCGGCCGCGAAGTGCCCGCCGACCTGCCGCGCGTCGACTTCTTCCACTGGACCCTCGTCGACCTGCCCGCCGCACTGCGCGAGATCGCCCAGGGCGAGTTCGCCCAGGGGTTCGTGCAGACGGGCCGGCCCGGCCCGGCCACGGCGCACGGCGCCCGTCACGGCCTGAACGACTTCACCGGCTGGTTCGCATCGAACCCGGACATGGCCGGCCAGTACTTCGGCTACGACGGCCCGTTCCCGCCGTTCAACGACTCGCTGGTGCACCGCTACGTGTTCACGCTCTACGCGCTGTCGGTGCCGAAGGTGGCCGTCGATGGCGCGTTCACCGGCGCCCAGGTGCGTGCCGCGATCGCGCCGCACGTGCTCGCCGAGGCCTCGCTCACCGCCACCTACACGCTCAACGCCCGCCTCCTGTGAACCAGACCACCCGCATCCTGGCGATCCGCCACGGCGAGACCGCCTGGAACGTCGACACCCGCATCCAGGGCCAGCTGGACATCCCCCTGAACGCCACCGGACGCTGGCAGGCCGAGCAGCTCGGCCGCGCCATCGCCGACGAAGGGCTCGACGCCGTCTACACGAGCGACCTCGCCCGCGCCCGCGAAACCGCCGAGGCGGTGGGCCGCGGCGCCGGCCTGCCGCTGGTGCTGGACACCGGCCTGCGCGAGCGCGCCTTCGGCGTGTTCCAGGGCCTCACGTTCGCCGAGATCGAGGCGCAATGGCCCGAGGCCGCGGTGCGCTGGCGCAAGCGCGACCCGTCGTTCGGCCCCGACGGCGGCGAGGTGCTCACCGCGTTCTACCAGCGCTGCGTCGACACCGCGGCGCGCATCGCCGCGGCCCACCCGGGCCAGTCGATCGCGCTCGTGGCCCACGGCGGCGTGATGGACTGCCTGTACCGCGCGGCCACCCGCGTCGACCTGCAGGCGCCGCGGTCCTGGCTGCTCGGCAACGCGAGCATCAACCGGCTGCTCTGGAGCCCCGAGGGCTTTTCGCTCGTGGGCTGGAGCGACACGCAGCACCTCGACGGCGCCGTCGCGCGCGACGAGACCAACGACGCATCCGGCGCCGGCCGCGTGGGCCACGCCGCCTGAGCGGTTCCCCTCGGGGAAACCGCTCTGTCGCATGCGCCCGGATGGGGCGAGCATGGGGCCATGACCGGCCCCCAAGTCATCGTCCTCGCAACCCCCGTCTTCCTGCTGCTGATCGCCCTCGAGTGGTGGGTCGGCCGGTGGCGCGGACGCGACACCTACCGCCTCAACGACGCGCTCAACAGCATCGGGCTCGGTGTGCTGAGCCAGATCGTCGGCGTCTTCAGCGCCGTGATCACGCTCGGGCTCTACACGGCGGTGTTCGAGCACGCGTCGCTCGTGCAGCTGTCCGCGTCCAGCCTCTGGGTGTGGGTCGTGGGCCTCGTGCTCTACGACTTCTGCTACTACTGGCACCACCGCCTGGGCCACACCGTGGCGCTGTTCTGGGCCGCGCACGTGGTGCACCACCAGAGCGAGGACTACAACCTCAGCACCGCGCTGCGCCAGACCGGCAGCGGCTGGGTGGCCGGCTGGCTCTTCTACCTGCCGATGGCCGTGCTCGGGTTCCCGCCGCTGGTCTTCGCGGTGGTCGCCCTGATCGACCTGCTCTACCAGTACTGGGTGCACACGCAGCAGATCGGCAAGCTCGGCGCGTTCGACCGCTGGTTCTGCGCGCCCAGCAACCACCGCGTGCACCACGCGGTGAACGACCGCTACCTCGACCGCAACTACGGCGGCATCCTGATCGTGTGGGACCGCCTCTTCGGCACGTTCCAGGAGGAGGTCGACAGCGACCCGTGCGTGTACGGCAGCCGCGGCCCGCTGCGCAGCTGGAACCCGCTGTGGGCGAACCTGCAGGTGTATGCGGGGCTGGCCCACGACAGCTGGCACACGAGGCGCTGGTCCGACAAGCTGCGCGTGTGGTTCGAGCCGCCGGGCTGGCGGCCCGACGACGTGGCGGCCCGCTTCCCGAAGGTGCCGTTCGACATCGCGAAGGTCGAGCGCTTCGATCCGCCGATGCCGCGGTGGGCCGCCGGGGCCGCGGCCGGCCTCTTCGTGGTGCTGCTCGGCGCCACGGCCTGGTGGCTGTGGAACGCCCACCGCCTCTCCCTGGGAACGTCGGTTGCCATGTCCGCCGGCATCGTGGCGGGCCTGTGTGCCGTCGGCTGGTTGTGCCAGCGCCCGGCGGCGCAGGATGCGCCGGCGGAAATGGCCCCGCTAATCGACTCTTAAAAAAACGCCTGCAGAATCGCGGGCTTTCCACCCAGGAGCCCGCCCGATGATCCGTTCGATCACCTGCCTCGCTGCGGCGCTCGCCGCGTCCGCCCCCGCGTTCGCCCAGCCCGCCGCCCCCGACAACAACTGGAACGTCACGCTCGGGCTCGGCGTGATCAGTACCCCCGAGTACCCCGGCAGCGACCAGCAGAAGGTGTCGCCGGTGCCCGTGCTGCTCGCGAACAACGGCCGCTGGTTCCTCGGCGCGCTGCCGGCCGCGGGCGTGCCGTTCGGCATCGGCTACGACCTGGTGCGCAACTCGCAGTGGCGTTTCGGCCTCGCCGTCGGCAGCGGCTTCGCCCAGCCCCGCGAGGAAAAGGACGACGCCCGCCTGGCCGGGCTCGGTGACATCGACGCCACCGCGCAGCTGGCCGCCTTCGGCAGCTTCACCGAACAGTGGTTCACCGCGCGCGCGGCCGTCACCACCGACATCGGCGGCAACGGCCACGGCACGTACGGCCTCGTGGACCTCGAAGGCAAGTACCGCGTGACCGAGCGGTTCGCGCTGAGCGTCGCGCCGGGCTTCACCTTCGGCGACCGCCGCAACCAGCAGACCTTCTTCGGCATCGACGCCACGCAGAGCGCGCGTTCGGGCCGGGCCGAGTACCACGCCGATGGCGGGCTCAACAGCGTGCGCCTGGCCTTCGGCGCCGAGTACGGCATCTCCCCGCGCTGGGGCCTGGGCGCGCGCGTCGTCTTGTCGAAGCTGCGCGGTGACGCGGCCGACAGCCCGATCACGCAGGACACGACGCAGAACACGTACTCGCTGTTCTCGACGTACCGGTTCTGACGCCCCGATCACGGCCGCCCTAGAATGGCGGCCGTGACCGCGCCCCGCACCGCCCCCCGACACCACCGCCTGCTGCTGGCGGTGCTGCTCGTGCTGTCGCTGCTGTGGCAGCCGTGGGTGTCCACGGCGCACGCGGTCGCGATGGCCTCGGGCACCGAGGTCTGCACCAGCACCGGCCCGCAGGTGTTCGATGCGAACGGCAAGGCCATCGACGCCCAGCCGCGTTCGTGCCTCGACTGCTGCGGCGCCATCACGCCGCCCGCGCTGCTGCCCACGGTGGCCGCGATGGCCCTGCACCCGCTGTCGCACGCGGCCCCGGCCGAACCGCTCACCGCCCAGCGCCTCGCGGCGCAATGGCTCGCGCCGCTGTCGCGCGGCCCGCCCGTCCTCTCCTGATCCGACCTGCCATTCCCCGCGTGGTGAACCACCGCGCGGGTTCGCATTCGTTTCTGGAGACCCCATGTCCCGCATTTCCCGGCCGTTCGCGGCCCTGGCGCCGCTGTGCGTCCTCGCCTCGTTCGCCCACGCCCAGACGGGCGTCGAACTCGCCCCGGTCGTTGTCACCGGCCAGAAGAACCCCGACCAGTCCACGCTGACCCAGCCCGACCTGCCCACCGCCCGCCAGCGCCTGGCCACGGTGCCCGGCGGGGCCGAGGTGGTGGATGCCGCGACGTACGACAGCGGCCGCGTGTCGAACCTCACCGACGCGCTCGGCAGCGCCACCGGCGTCTACGTGCAACCGCGCTTCGGCGCCGAGGAGTCGCGCATCTCGATCCGCGGCTCCGGGCTGCAGCGCACCTTCCACGGCCGGGGCCTCAAGCTGATGCAGGACGGCGTGCCGCTGAACCTCGCCGACGGCAGCTTCGACTTCCAGGCCATCGAACCGCTGTCGGCCCGCTACATCGAGGTGTGGCGCGGCGCCAATGCGCTGCAGTACGGCGCGGCCACGCTCGGCGGCGCCGTCAACTTCGTCTCGCCGAACGGCTACAACGCCGACCTCCTGCGCGTGCGCGGCGAGGCCGGCAGCTTCGGCTACGGCCGCGTGCAGGTCGCGACCGGCGACGTGAACGGCCGGCTCGACCACTACGTCTCCGCGAGCGGCTTCCGCCAGGACGGCTTCCGAGACCACGCGCAGCAGTCGACGGGGCGCCTCTCCGCCAACCTCGGCTACCAGCTGGCCGACAACCTCGAGACCCGCTTCTACCTCGGGTACGTGAACAGCGACTCGGAACTCCCGGGTTCGCTGACCCGCGCCCAGCTGGAGAACGACCCGCGCCAGGCCGCTCCCGGCAACGTGCTGCAGGACCAGCACCGCGACATCCGCTGGACCCGCCTGTCGAACAAGACCGTGTGGCAGGACGGCCCGCAGCGCGTCGAAGGCTTCGTGTTCCTGTCCGACAAGACCCTGCACCACCCGATCTTCCAGGTCATCGACCAGCACAACCAGGACGTGGGCCTCGAGCTGCGCTACGTGCGCGAGGACGGCCCCAACCGCCTCACCGCCGGCATCGCGCCAAGCCGCGGCGTGACCGACGAGGACCGTTACGTCAACGTCGGCGGCCAGTCGGGCGCGCGCACGAACGCGTCGAAGCAGACGGCGAGCAACGTCGAGGTGTACGTCGAGGACCAGTACCTCGTGCGCCCCGACGTCGCGCTGATCGCGGGCCTGCAGCACGTCGAGTCGTCGCGCCGCCTGGCGGACCGGTTCGTCGTGGCCGGGGTCGACGAGGGCTTCGACCAGCACTACAGCGGCACGAATCCGAAGCTCGGCGTGCGCTGGGACCTCTCCAAGTCCGTGCAGGTCTATGCGAACCTCTCGCGCAGCATGGAACCGCCCACGTTCAGCGAGTTGGCCGGCGGCCTCACACCCACGCTCAACGCCGCGCAGCGCGCCGACACCTTCGAGGTCGGCACGCGCGGCCGCTGGAACGGCCTCGTGTGGGACACCTCGTTCTACGAGGCCCATGTGAAGGACGAACTGCTGCAGATCGCCGTCAACTCGGCCGGTGCCAGCACCACCGTCAACGCGGACCGCACGTTGCACCGGGGCATCGAACTGGGCCTGTCGGGCGAGGCGCTGCGCCGGCCCGAAGGCCGCGTCGAATGGTCCGCGAACGCGCTGTGGAACCACTTCCGCTTCCGCGACGACGCGGTGTACGGCAACAACGCGCTGCCGGGCATCCCGAAGTACTTCGGCCGCGCCCAGGCCGGCTGGCGCTTCGCGCAGGGCACGCTGCTGGCGCTGCAGGCCGAAGGGTCGAGCGGCTACCCCATCGACTTCACGAACAGCTTCGGCGCGAAGCGCTACGTGATCTGGGGCCTGCGTGCGTCGGGTGACGTGGTGGAGGGGCTCTCGTGGTTCGTCGACGGGCGCAACCTGTCGGACAAGCACTACGCGTCCGCCACGGGAGTGGTGCGCAACGCGGGCGGGGCGGACACGGCGCAGTTCATGCCGGGCGACGGCCGGGCCGTGTACGCCGGCCTCGACTGGAAGTTCCGCTGAGATGGGGCGCCCCGCGACCGGGCAGGGAAACTTGTCCGACAGTTTGACGAGACCGGCTCGATGCCTAGACTGGGTCAGGCCTCAACTGCCGGAGACCTTCCATGTGGACACGCCGACTGACCCTCGCCGACATGCCCCAGTCGCTGGGCACCTTCAAGCCTGTGGGGCACGTGATGATCGCGCTGCCCGAGGGCGAGCCGGTGCGGCAGGCCGCGCAGGCCCTGCTCGACGCCGGCTTCGAGGCCGAGGACATCCTGCACTTCGATTCGGAGGAAGGCCAGGTGCGCATGCGCGAGATGATCGAGCACAGCAGCGAGGCCGCGGGCTTCGGCTACGAGATCACGCTGATGCGCCGCTACCAGAAGCTTTCCGACGAAGGATACCGCTGGCTGCTGGTGTACGCGCCGGAGGACGAGGAGACCGACCAGGTGACTGCGGTGGCGAAACGCTTCGGCGCGCCGATGGCCGTCAAGTACCACCGCCTCGCGGTGCAGGACCTGATTTAAACCGCGTCGAACAGGTCCGGAGCGCTGCCGCGCTTCGGCGGGGTCACGCCCAGGTGGCGGTACGCCGCCATCGTGGCGATGCGCCCGCGCGGCGTGCGCTGCAGGAAGCCCTGCTGGATCAGGTACGGCTCGATCACGTCCTCGATGGTGTCGCGCTCCTCGCCGATGGCCGCGGCGACGTTGTCGAGCCCCACGGGGCCGCCGTCGAAGCGGTGGATCACGGCCTCGAGCAGCTTGCGGTCCATCACGTCGAAGCCCTGCGGGTCCACGTCGAGCATCTGCAGCGCACGGTCGGCCAGCGGCTTCGTGATGCGGCCGTCGCCCTTCACGTCGGCGTAGTCGCGCACGCGGCGCAGCAGGCGGTTCGCGATGCGGGGCGTGCCGCGCGAGCGGCGGGCGATCTCGACCGCACCTTCGGTGTCGATGGGCACGTCGAGCAGGCCCGACGAACGCGTGACGATGCGCGCGAGTTCCTCGGACGTGTAGAACTCGAGCCGCGCCACGATGCCGAAGCGGTCGCGGAGCGGGTTCGTGAGCATGCCCGCGCGCGTGGTGGCGCCCACCAGCGTGAACGGCTGCAGGTCGAGCTTGATCGAGCGGGCCGCGGGGCCTTCGCCGATCATGATGTCGATCTGGTAGTCCTCGAGCGCGGGGTACAGGATTTCCTCGACGACCGGCGAGAGCCGGTGGATCTCGTCGATGAACAGCACGTCGTTGCGTTCGAGGTTCGTGAGCAGCGCGGCCAGGTCCTTCGGCTTCTCGAGCACGGGGCCCGAGGTCTGGCGCAGGTTCACGCCCAGCTCGTTCGCGATGATGTGGCTGAGCGTGGTCTTGCCGAGGCCCGGCGGGCCGAACAGCAGCACGTGGTCCATCGCCTCCGACCGCTTCTTCGCCGCGCCGATGAAGATCTCGAGCTGCTCGCGTGCCTTCGCCTGCCCCACGTATTCGGCCAGGCCCTTCGGGCGCAGCGCGCGTTCGATGGCCTCCTCGTTCGGCGAGGCCGGGGCGGCGCTGACGACCCGTCGCACGGGCTCGAATTCGTCGGTCTGGATGCTCATCCGCCCATTATCCCGTTCGCTGACAATACCCGGGCACCGATGCCCAGAAGGAATCCTCGATGACCTCTCTTTCCCGCACCCTCGCCGGACTTTCCCTCGCGCTGTTCGCCACGATGGCGGCGGCCCAGTCCACCGTGCGCGTGGAATCGCCCTACGCCCGCGCCACCGTGCCGGGCCAGCCCGCCGGCGGCGGTTACCTGAAGGTCACCAACACCGGCAAGGAAGCCGACCGCCTGCTGTCCGTGTCGGCCGACGTGTCGAAGTCGGTGGAACTGCACTCCATGTCGATGGAGGGCGACGTGATGCGCATGCGCCAGGTCGACGGCATCGACGTGCCCGCCGGCGGCAGCGTGGAGCTGAAGCCGGGCGGCCTGCACATCATGTTCATCGGGCTCAAGGGGCCATTGAAGGCGGGGGACACCTTCCCGGCCACGCTGAAGTTCGCGAAGGCGGGGGAGGTGAAGGTGACGGTGCAGGTGAATGCGGCCCATGCCGCGGCGGCGCCTGCACACGATCACGGCGGCCACGGCAACCACAAGCACTGACACAACACGAAGGTCACCCCGGCGAACGCCGGGGCCCGCTCGCCATCCTGCGCGTTGCGGCCACGGTGGATCCCGGCGTTCGCCGGGATGACCGTGTTTCTCAGGGCCCCGTCAGCTTGACCGGATCCAGCAGTTCCGCCAGCTTCTCCCGCCCCAGGTCCGTGTGCTCATCGGCCACATCCAGGATGGGCCGCCCTTCCTTGTAGGCGATCTTCGCGATCTCCGCCGCTTTCAGGTAGCCGATCAGCGGGTTCAGCGCCGTCACCAGGATCGGGTTGCGCGCCAGGGCCTCCTTGAGGCTCGGCTCGTTGACCTTGAACGTGGCGATGGCCTTGTCGGCCAGCAGCCGGCTGGCGTTCGCCAGCAGCTGCACCGACTCCAGCACGTTGCGTGCGATCACCGGCAGCATCACGTTCAACTCGAAGTTGCCGGACTGGCCGGCCACCGTGATGGTGGCATCGTTGCCGATCACCTGTGCGGCCACCATGGCCGTGGCCTCGGGGATCACCGGGTTCACCTTGCCCGGCATGATCGACGAGCCCGGCTGCAGCGCCTCCAGCTCGATCTCGGCCAGGCCCGCGAGCGGGCCCGAGTTCATCCAGCGCAGGTCGTTCGCGATCTTCATCAGTGCCACCGCGGCCGCCTTCAGCTGGCCGGACGTGGCGACCACCGTGTCCTGCGCGCCCATCACCGCGAAGAAGTTCGGCGCGGGCGAGAAGGCGAGGCCGGTGGCGGTGCTCAGTTCCTCGGCGAAACGCTGCGCGAAGGCCGGGTCGGTGTTGACGCCGGTGCCCACCGCGGTGCCGCCCTGCGCGAGGCGCTGCAGCGCGGGCAGGCCCGCGCGGAGGTGCGCCGCGGCGTCCTCCACCTGCTGCGCCCAGCCGTCGAGCACCTGGCTCAGGCGCACGGGCATCGCGTCCATCAGGTGGGTGCGGCCGGTCTTCACGTGCTGGTGCACCGTGCGGGCCTTCGTGCGGACGACCATCGCGAGGTGGTCCAGCGCCGGCAGCAGCTCGCCGTGGATCCCGAGCGCGGTGCTGACGTGCAGTGCCGTCGGGATCACGTCGTTGCTGCTCTGGCTCGCGTTGACGTGGTCGTTCGCACTGACCGGCGCGCCGAGCGCGCGGCCCGCGAGCGTGGCGATCACCTCGTTCGCGTTCATGTTGGTGCTGGTGCCCGAGCCGGTCTGGAAGACCTCGACCGGGAAGTGCTGCATGCGCTCGTCGTCGGACGCGGCGAGCAGCTGCGCGATGGCGTCGCCGATGGCGCGGCCCGTCTCCGGGGCGACGGCACCCAGCGTGATGTTGGCGCGCGCGGCGGCGGCCTTCACGAGCAGCACCGCCCGGATGAAGCCGACCGGCATGCGCTGGCCGCTGATGTGGAAGTTGTCGACGGCCCGCTGCGTCTGCGCACCGTAGAGGGCGTCGGCCGGCACGGCCAGCTCGCCCATGCTGTCGCGTTCGAGGCGGGTTCGGGGAGTGAGGGAGGACATCGCGGGCTCCAGGACAGGGGAACCCCGCAGTGTCCTCCGATCGGTGCCGCCGGTCAGCCACCCTGGCCGGAAGGCAGGGCCGCGATCAGGCCTTTCGGATCAGGTGGCCTTGTTGGCCATCAGCTCGCCCAGCCGCACCGGCCGTTGCGGCTCCCACACCGGGTTGAACGCGAGGGGCGGGTTCGGGAACAGCATCACCACGGTGGAGCCGAGCAGGAACCGGCCCATTTCCTCGCCCTTCTTCAGCACCACGTCGTTGCCCTGGTAGGTCCATTCGCGCACGTCTTTGCCGCGGGGCGGGTTGACGACGCCGTGCCACACGGTGGCCATGCTGCCGACGATGGTGGCGCCCACCAGCACGAGCACGAACGGGCCGAGGGCCGACTCGAACACGCACACGACGCGTTCGTTGCGGGCGAACAGGCCCGGCACGCCGCGCGCGGTGGTGGGGTTCACCGAGAACAGCGCGCCCGGCACGTAGATCATGCGGCGCAGGCGGCCCTCGCACGGCATGTGGATGCGGTGGTAGTCGCGCGGGCTCAGGTAGATCGTGGCGAAGTGGCCGTGGTCGAACTGCTTCGCGAGCGCCGCGTCGCCGCCCACCAGCGCGGTGGTGGAGTAGCGGTGGCCCTTCGCCTGGAAGATCTGGTCGTGTTCGATGGCGCCGTGCTGGCTCACCGCGCCGTCCACCGGGCAGACCAGGTCGGCCTTCGCGAGCGGGCGCAGGCCGTCTTTCAGCGGGCGGGTGAAGAACTCGTTGAAGGTCTTGTAGGCGGCCGGGTCCGGGTTGGCCGCTTCGGACATGTTGACCTTGTACTTGCCGATGAACCACTCGATCAGGTGCGTGGTGGCCGGTCCGGCCGGCGTCGAGGCGATGCGGCCCGCGAGCGCGGTCAGCGCCTGCTTCGGCAACAGGTATTGCGGCAACACGGCAAGGCGGTCGGACATGGAAAACCTGAAGCAATCGAGGGGCCCGCATTGTATCGGCCGCTCCGCCATTGAAACCCCCGCACCGACCCGCACATGGGGCGGATGTCCCGCCTGTTCCTGTTCGGCCTGTCGGCCCTGCTGCACCTGTACCTCGGCCTGCGCCTGGGCCCCCACCTGCCCGCCGGGCACGCCGCCTTCGGTGTGGTGCTGGCCGTGTCGGCCGCGCTGATGCCGCTCGGCCTGCTGGCCACGCGCTGGCGGTCGCGCCGGTTCGCCGACGCCACGGCCTGGGCCGGGCTGCTGGCGATGGGCCTGTTCTCGTCCGTGTTCGTGCTGACCCTCGCGCGCGACGTGCTGCTGCTCGCCGCCTGGCCGTTCGGCGGCTGGGCGCCGGCCTGGGTCTCGGGCTCGGCCGTGGGCGTGCTCGCCCTGGGCGCGCTGGTCACCGCCGCCGGGTTCCTGAACGCCCGGCGCACCGCCGCGGTGGTGCGGGTGGACGTGCCCATCGCCGGCCTGCCGGCCGCGCTCGACGGGTTCACCATCGCCCAGATCACCGACATCCACGTCGGCCCCACGATCAAGGCGCGCTACGTGCAGGCCATCGTCGACCGGGTCAACGGCCTGTCGCCCGACATGGTGGCCGTGACCGGCGACCTCGTGGACGGCACGGTGCCCGAACTGCGCGACCACGTCGCGCCACTCGGGCAGCTGGTGTCGCGCCACGGCACGTACGTCGTGACCGGCAACCACGAGTACTACGCCGGGGCCCACGCGTGGATCGACGAGCTGCGGCGGCTGCGGCTGAACGTGCTGATGAACGAACACGTGGTGCTGCGCCACGGCGGCGGCGAGTTGGTCGTCGCGGGGGTGGCGGACTGGTCGGCCCACCACTTCGACCCGACCCACCGCAGCGACCCGGTGCGGGCGATGGCCGGGGCCCCGCCGGACGCCGGCGCGCGCGTGCTGCTCGCCCACCAGCCGCGCACCGCGGCGCTGGCCATGGATGCGGGCTACGACCTGCAGCTGTCGGGCCACACCCACGGCGGCCAGTTCTTCCCGTGGAACTTCTTCGTGCCGCTGCAGCAGCCGTTCACGGCCGGGCTGCACAAGCTGAAGGACCTGTGGGTGTACACGAGCCGGGGCACCGGCTACTGGGGGCCGCCGAAGCGCTTCGGCGCGCCGTCCGAGATCACATGCCTGCGGCTCGTGGCCGCCTGATCGTCATGCCATCGCCCACGCCGTGGCGTGGGGCAGCAGCGCGACCACCACGCCCTGGGCGCACGCGCCGTGCCACAGCAGCGCGACATTGTCGCGGGTGGCCCGCTGGCGGGGCGTCGCGAGGCCCCGGGCGATGCGGGTGACCAGCACCGCCGCGAGGAGTGCCATGATCGCGAGGTGGAAGCCCTGGTAGCCCAGCAGCGCGGCCACGGTCGCGCCCCAGGCCGTGGCGCGCGGGTCGAGGTGCGCCGCGGCGTGCTGCTGGAAGAGGCCGGTGAAGGCCCAGGCCGCCAGGCCCGCGGCCACGAGGGTCCAGGCGATCGCCACGCCGCCCAGCCGCCGCGTCGCACGGCCCCGGCCGCCCAGCGCCATCGCGATGGCGCTCGCGGCGAAGCCGGCCGCGGACCACCCCGCGCCGTCCGGCAACGCGGCCCCCGGGGGCGGGCACACCGGGGCGGCCATCGCGACGTGCACGTGGGCGAAGGCCATCGAGGCGAGCACGGTGCCGTCCACCACGAGCAGGATCACCATCGCCCACCACGAGTGGGACCGGACGCCGGCCGCGCCGACCGGCACGACGACCCCGTCGCCCACCTTCGCGGTGGCTTCGTCGGGGGCGCGGTCGGTTTCCCACAGCCACACCACCGTCGCCCCGATCGCCAGCGCGCCGAACGCGAACGCCACCACGAGCCACTTCACCGTCAGCAGGAAGAAGAACGCCGCCGTGCCCAGGGCCGCCACGACCGGCAGCCAGCTCGGACCCGGCAGCACGACCAGGTGCGACAGGGCGGCCCGGCGCGGCGTGGTGACCAGGGTCTCGCGTCCGCCCGTGACCGTGCCCGGGAGCCAGTGCTGGCCGGCTTCCACTTCGGAAGAGAGGTTGGGCTGGTCCCACAGCGGTTCGGCGGAGGTCACCTGCGGCGTGCTGCGGGCGCCGAAGTTCTCGGTGGGCAGCCATTCGAGCGTCGGTGCGTTCCAGGGGTTGCCGGGCGTCCGCTCCCGCCGATGGAACGTGCGCACGGCCTCGACGAGCACCACCAGGAACCCGGCCGCGAGCACCACCGACCCGATCGACGACAGCAGGTTCGGCAATTCCCAGCCCTGGCCGGGTGCCCATGTGGAGACGCGCCGCGGCATGCCCATCAGCCCGGCGACGTGCATCGGGAAGAAGGTGAGGTGGAAGCCGCCGAACACGAGGGCGAACGACCAGCGGCCGGCCCGTTCGCCCAGCGCGTGCCCGTTCACGAGCGGCCCCCAGTGGTACAGCGCCGCGAGGATCGGGAACAGCACGCCGCCGATCAGCACGTAGTGCAGGTGGGCGACGATGAAGTACGTGTCGTGCACCTGCCAGTCGAACGGCAGGATCGCCACCATCACCCCCGTGAGGCCGCCGAACACGAACGTGAACAGGAAGCCCAGCACGTACAGCATCGTGGTGTCCAGGCGCACGGTGCCGCGCCAGATCGTGCCGATCCATGCGAACACCTGCACCGCGGTGGGCACGGCCACCGCCAGGCTCGCGAGCGAGACGAGGTTCATCGACAGGCCGCCCAGGCCAGCCGTGAACATGTGGTGCGCCCACAGCAGGAAGCTGATGAGCCCGGTGGCCGCGAGCGACACCACGACCGCGGTGCGGCCGACCAGCTTCGCCTGCACGGCCGCCGGCAGCAGTGCCGACACGAGCCCCGCCGCGGGCAGGAAGATGATGTAGACCTCCGGGTGGCCGAAGAACCAGAACAGGTGCTGCCACAGCAGCGGGTCGCCACCGCGTTCGGCGATGAAGAAGGGCCAGTCGAACGCCCGCTCCAGTTCGAGCAGCATCGTGCCCGCGATCACGGCGGGGAACGCGAACACGATCATGAACCCCACCACCAGCATCGCCCACGCATAGACCGGCAGGCGCGCGAGCGTCATGCCCGGCGCGCGGGTCATCAGGATGCCGATGATCAGCTCGATGGCCCCGGCGATGGCCGAGATCTCGATGAAGCCGATGCCCAGCAGCCAGAAGTCCGCGTTGAGGCCGGGCGAGTGCACGCGGCCCGTGAGCGGCGGGTACATGAACCAGCCGCCGTCGGGCGCCACGCCGAAGAACAGCGTGCAGAAGAACGCGATGCCCCCGAACGCGTAGGCCCAGTACGCGTAGGCCGACAGGCGCGGGAAGGGCAGGTCGCGCGCGCCGAGCATGTTGGGCAGCAGGAACACGGCGATGGCCTCGACCACGGGCACCGCGAACAGGAACATCATCACGGTGCCATGCATCGTGAACACCTGGTGGTACGTGCCCGGGCCCATCACCGAGCCGTCGGGCAACGCGAGTTGCGCGCGCATCAGCAGCGCGAGCACGCCGGCCAGCACCAGGAACAGCATCGCAGTGGCGATGTAGAGCTTGCCGATGTACGTGTTGTTGACGGCCGTGAGGCGGCGCCAGCCCGTGGGCATGCGCCACGCCTCGCGCAGCGCGGGCAGTTCGTCGGGTGGGCGGGGCAGCGTGTTCATTCACGCTCCGCCAGGTAGGCCGACAGCGCGGCGAGATCGTCGGCCGGCAGGTGGTGCCCCGCCGGCATGCGGGCGCCGGGCTTGAGCTGTTGCACGCGCACGATCCAGTCGGCCAGCGCGCCGTGGTCGTTCACCACCGTGCCCGCGCCGAGGTGCAGCCGGCCCGCCACGTGGGTGAGGTCGGGACCGGCGTCGGCCCCCTCGGCGTGGCCGCGCACGGCATGGCATTGCGCGCAGCCGAGGTCGGTGAAGCGCCGCTGCCCGCGCCGTGCGTCGTCGGTGCGCGGCGGGCCGGCTGGCGCGGCCTGGGCGGCGAGCCAGCGGTCGAACTCGGCCGGCGGCAGCACGACGACGTGCGGCGCCATCTTCGCGTGCTGCTCGCCGCAGAACTCGGCGCACGCGCCGCGGTACGTGCCGGGCGTGTGCGGGGTCACCACGAGGCGGTTGATGCGGCCCGGCACGAGGTCCATCTTGCCGCCGAGCGCGGGCACCCAGAAGCTGTGGATCACGTCGTCGCTCATCAGCGCGAGGTGCACGGGGCGGCCGGCGGGCAGGCGGAGTTCGTTGGCGGTGACCACGCCGCCCTCGCGGTACTGCACGTGCCACCACCACGACCGGCCGGTGACCGCGACCACGAGCGCGCCGGAAGGCGGGGGCGCGTCGAGCCCGGCGGTGCGCGCCTGGCTGTAGACCGCGAGCGCGGCCAGCAGCGTGGCGGGCACCGCCGCACCGCCGACGATCCACCACCGGGACGGCACCGGTCGGCGGCCCCGCCGAAGCGCGAGTGCCAGCACACCCATCGTGGCGGTGAGCACGGCGAAGCCGCCGACCATCAGCACCCAGGCCACCTCGGCCAGCACGTCGGCTTCGGTCGAGGCGGGGTTCATCGCAGGCCCATCAGGTGGGCGGCCATGTCACGGGCGTCCGCCTCGGACACGCCCAGGTCGGGCATGGCCGCGCCCGGCACCACGGAGCGGGGCGACCGCAGCCACCGCTGCAAGTTTTGCGGTTCGTTTTGCAGTTGCCCGGCAATGTAGCTGCGCCGTCCCCACGCGGTGAGCGCCGGGGCCGACGTGCCCGTGGCGGCGGGCACGTCCGGGATCACGTGGCAGCGTCCGCACTGGTATTGCGCCAGCAACGCCTGGCCACGGGCCGCGTCGGCGCCGGTGGACGGACGGTCGCACCCGGCCAGCAGCAGCACGCCGCACAGCAGCACCGAGGACGAAGCGGGACCGGTCATGACTCCCGCTGGACAAACGGCGTGCCCGAGGCGCGCGGTTTGCTGGACGGCGGCATGACCCGACTCGGATGGTGCGCGATCGCTGCCGCGGTGCTCGCCGCGGGCGCCGCCGTGGCCGTGGTGTTCGGCGGCGCCTACGACGTCAGCGCGACGAAGGAACACGTGCAGCCGCTCTACACGGTGATGGAGACCACGATGCACGCGTCGGTGCGGCGGCACGCGGCGGATGTCGCCGTGCCGCCGCTCGGCGATCCCGCGCAGGTGGCGAAGGGCGCCGCGTGCTTCCGCGACCACTGCGTGCTGTGCCACGGCGCCCCGGGTGTGCCGCAGGGCGCCGCGGGGCAGGGCATGCAGCCGCTGCCCGGCCCGCTCGTCGACGGCGCCCAGCGGTGGCGTCCGGCCGAGCTGTACTGGATCACCCGCCACGGCATCAAGATGAGCGGCATGCCCGCGTGGGAGTTCCGGTTCGACGAGGCCGAGCTGTGGGCGGTGGTGGCCTTCCTGCAGCAGTTGCCGTCGGTGGACGCGGCCGCGTACGGCCGGCTGCAGGCGAACGCGGGTGACTGCGAACTCGATCGCCCGGAGCGCGTGGCGCCCGCGCACGACCGCGCCCCGCGCGAGCAGGCCCTGATGGTGCTGCGCCAGCACGCGTGCACCGGCTGCCACGAGATCCCCGGCGCGGTGGACTCGGGTCCGCAGGTGGGGCCGCCGCTGGCCGGCTTCGGCCGGCGGTCGGCTTTCGCGGGCGCCGTGCCCGTCACGCGCGAGAACCTCGTGCGGTGGATCCGCTCGCCGCAGTCCCTGCGACCCGGCACCGCGATGCCCGACCTGGGCGTCAGCGACGAACACGCCGGCCAGATGGCCGACTACCTGCTCAGCCTGGAATGACCGTCACCGGATCGCCCACGCGGAACACGCCGCCGGCCAGCACCCGGGCGGTGATGCCGCCGTGGCCGCGCATCGCGTTGTAGCCGCCGGGGCCGAAGGTCTCCTCCATGCGCGAACAGGGTTCGCACGGGCCGGTGACCTCCAGCCGCACCGCATCGCCGAGGGCGAGCTGCAGCGGCGCGTCCTTGAAGAGGGCCTTCGCGGCCAGCAGGTTGAGCCCCGAGACCACGACGTTGCGGCGCAGCAGCGCCGGGTCCACCGCTTCGAGCCCCAGCAGCGAGGCCACCACGGCGAGGTGTTCGGCCTGGATGAGCGTCACGTGGCGCTTGCCCGTCGCGGTGACACGCACCGCCGAGCGGTCGCCGTCGAGCCCGCGCTGGACGAGGGCCGTGGCCTCGGTCACCGCCTGCATCGGCTCGCGCCGGCCCGGGCGCAGCAGGATCGTGTCGACCCGGCCGGGCCGCGGGAACCGCGCCGTCAGCGTGCGCAGGCCGTCGGGTTCGTCCGTCATGCGATGGTGTCGACGATGCCGCCGTCCACGCGCAGCGCCGCCCCCGTGGTGGCCGACGACAGCGTGGAGCAGACGTAGACGACGAGGTTCGCCACCTCCTCCGGCGTGGCCACGCGCTGGATGATGGAGCTGGGCCGCATCTTGCGCACGAAGGCGGCGCCGGCCTCGTCGACGGTCTTGCCCGCCTGGTCGGCCCCGGGCTTGAGCATGCCGGCCACGCCGTCGGACATCGTGGGCCCCGGCAGCACGGCGTTGACCGTGACCCCGGTGCCGGCCATGCGCTTGGCCAGGCCGCGCGAGACCGACAGGTTCGCCGTCTTCGTGAAGCCGTAGTGCACCATGTCCGCCGGGATGTTGAGCCCCGACTCGGACGACATGAACACCACGCGGCCCCAGCCGCGTTCGGCCATGCCGGGCAGGTAGGCCCGCGAGAGGCGCACGCCCGACATCACGTTGATGTCGTAGAAGCGGTCCCACTCCTCGTCGGTGGTCTCGAAGAAGTCCTTCGGGCCGTAGATGCCGACGTTGTTGACGAGGATGTCCGCCGCGGGTTCCGCCTTCACGAGCGCCGCGCAGCCCTCCGCGGTGCCGAGGTCGGCCGGCACACCGCGCACGCGGGCGCCGGCGACGTCGTTGGCGATGGCCGCGACGGCCTTCGCGACGGCGTCCGACGAGCGGCCGTTGACCACGACGGTGGCGCCGCACGAGGCGAGCCCCCGCGCGATGGCGAGGCCGATGCCGGCGGTGGAGCCGGTGACGATGGCGGTCTTGTCGGTCAGGTCGATCTTCATGGCGGTCTCCGGACGGATCGGGTGGAAAAATTCTCGGCGGCTGCGCGGTGCACCGCGTTCGCCCGGGCATTTTCTCGTGGACACTGCCCGAGCCGCCTCTCTCCTCCGCATGCCCTTGGAATCCACCCGCCCGTTCCGCTTGCTGTTCGTCGAGGACAGCGACCAGCTCCGCGAGACGATGGCCATCCTGCTGGAGGCCGACGACCGCGAGGTGGTGACCGCGGCGTCGGCCGAGGAGGCGCTCGCGCTGCACACGGCCCAGCCCTTCGACCTGGTGGTGACCGACCTGACCCTCGGGGCGATGTCCGGCGCGGACCTCGCCCGGGCGGTGCTGTCCCGCGACCCGGCGGCCTGGGTGGTGCTCGCGTCCGGCTATGCGATCGACCCGGCCCTGCGGTCGCTCGGGCCGAACGTGCGGGTGCTCGCCAAGCCGTTCACGTCGTCGTCCATCGAGGCGGTGGTGCAGGAGGCCGGCGGGGCGATCTAGATGTGAAGGTTCAATAGGTTGTTGTGGGTGTTCACCCGGAGAGGTTTTGAGAGACTGGCATTCGCCAAAACCCCAGTCCAACTCATAACCCGAGACCCGGATGAACACCCATAAGAATGC
>Ga0209281_1000934_pt1 | contig 24031 bp, 20 predicted proteins | sample MedtruBG_FD_187514 | JGI IMG/M metagenome (GOLD analysis project Ga0209281, IMG submission 187514) | Root nodule microbial communities of legume samples collected from California, USA - Medicago truncatula BG (SPAdes) (version 2) | ecosystem: Host-associated > Plants > Roots > Nodule | place... | reverse complement strand
CGCGGATAAGCGCAATGAAGTCAGCTTTAACGGCGGGATTGGACAAGAAGTAGCTATGGCCAATGAAGCCGCCGCCTGGAAACTCGATGAAATCGACTAACTCACCCATCTGAGACCCTGCCCATCTGGACGCCGCTTCGCTCCTGTTTTCGGGAAGCCTGTCGACAGCGAGCTGCCCCAGCCGCAAGGCGCTACCGAAGAGCAGCGTTGATGCCCCCAGCGCTTTGTCCCTTGGAGACGAATAAACCGTGAGATGCAGAGGGCCTTGAGGCGGGACCGTGCTCGGCCTTGGTTTGTTGCCGAAGGCAAGGTCTGGATCCGATACCCACGCGAACATCTTGGAAGAAGCCACGTCGAGATCAATATCAGGCGCGAAAAACACCACGTTCGCGATCTTGTAGCGCTGCCACATTGAGGATTGGCTAACATATGCTTCAATGCTGAGTTGTTGGACCACACTCGCGAGCACATCGGTCCCGCGGCTATGCGCCAAGAGGTGAAGCCGCTCGAGCCCCTGAGTTTCGGCGATGATGCGAATGGCTTTCTTAAGATCCGCGACTGAAAACTCGCTCGACTCGCGGTCGATATTGTAGCCGAAGAAAAAGCCGCCGGAGCCTCCAGCAGGCCATGTCAGGACAATGCAGACAAACTGGTTCTGCAGCGACCTGCAAATCTCGCCTGTGGTGAGCGCGGCGGCGTCGAAGCTGTTGCCATAACCGTGAATGAAGACCACGACTTCTTTACGATCACTTGTTGAGAGCCGACGAGCGACTTCGGCCTGCAGCGATGCGGCGGCCTGGTCGTGGGCCGTGACCGCCTCCAGCGAGCGGCTTAGCCCGTTTGCGGTCGCCTCAACGCCGTAAGGTGTCGCCGGAAACCGGCCAGTCTCTGAAACCGCGCTGACACGTAACTCATTTTTGCTGGTGAGAGGTTTGCGTGTCGACGCGATCGACACCGACCCGAAGCTCAAGAATATGGCTCTTTCAGCACCATAGGACAACGCGGTGTCCGAAGCGGTTATGGGTGCGCGGTCGGTAATATAGAGGAGGTCGAACGTTCCGGAACTTGGGTGTGACCGAACGGTCTGAGTCCTGTGCAACGCTGCGGACTCAGTGTTGGGCAGCGTTGGAGGCTCCACGTGCTGCGTAGCACAACCAGCTAGGCAAAAAAGCAAGAGGAAGCCTACCGCCGCCCAAAAAAAGTTTAACAATCCGACCTGTTTAATATAGCTGGTGGACGTGCGGCCAAGACCAAGTAAAGCGACGGGATGGCTATTCACCAAATGGTTTCCCCCTCTGAGTTAGTCTTCCGTGATTAGCAGCATGCGTAAATCGCTCCGGCGGAGCACCGATGCTCGCAACGAATTTGACATAGCCTATGGGAGCCTACTTGGCATCCAAATTTGGATTAGGCGATCGCATCAGTGCACACCAAAGTCGATCTTAGAAGTGCGGTGCACATCCTGCTCGTGGCCGTTGCCAGGCAGGGCTGGCCGGCCCGTGGCCGGGGCGTCAGGGCTGGGCTAGTGGCCTGCCGCCGTGTGAATAGCGGTAGCGCGGGTAGTGCTCGTCGCCACTCCCGAGATGGTCCGGCGGATGATCGCGGGCATCATCGCCGGCTCGCGGGAGCCGGAGGCGATCGTGTGAGCGAGCGCCTTCTGCTCATCGCCCTCCTGGCCCTCGGTCCGTTCCGAGCCAGCCAGCGGCATACCGGTCGTCCTGCTCTGCTACGGCGTGGCCCCCAATCGGCCGCCGGCGCGGTCGAGGAGCACTTCATCCAACTCCGCGCTCCGCTGTGGCTAATCACGCTCGGCGGTTTCAGCCACAGAGAGGCTCACGACGCTTGGTTCCGCGCCAAAGTTTTGCGGGCACTCGAGGACACTCGACCCGATGCGGACGACGCCGACGCCGATGCGCACTTTCAAGAGCGCCGCGCCGCAGCTTTGCGCAAGGCTGCGGCGGGTGATCGATGAAGCTCGTCTGGGCGCGATATGCGCTTGACGATCGCGACGCCATCTTCAGCTACATCGAACGAGAGAATCCGAGGGCGGCGGTCCACGTTGACGAGGAGGTCGTCAGCGCTGGTCGTCCGCTGGACTTTCCCGAAAGCCGCCGCCCTGGCCGGATTGCCGGAACTCCATGAGCGGACAATAGGCTCTCCCTTGCTTTCCTAAGCCAGCAAGGACGAATGGATAGCTCAACCGGGTTTCGCCACCCGCTGCGTCTTATCTTCGCAAGTTCTAAATCCCCGACCCGTCGAGCTCTCGCTCGTCTTCCCCTTCCCAGGGTGAGGGCATCGAGGTGCGATTGAGATTGGCAGAGGGCATCGGCATCCAGCACTTCAATTCCGGCTCGGCGTATTCGATGATGCGGCCGGGCGAGGAATCAGAGGCGCGCCAGCCATCTGCACCGAACTGATCGCCATTCGACCAAAATACGAGATCAACTTCTGCCGCCCCCTGTTCGGACGGGCGAATCGTGACGAGGATCCGACTGCCGTCTTTCGGCGCGCTTGCCATGTGGCGCCAGGAGTCTGGCTCGGGCATCATTTTTCCTCCCGCCTTGCTGCAGGTTGAGTGTCGCCTCGCTATTTAAAACGGTCAACTCACACTTTGCACAACCCATCTTCTATCACTGTCCGGTCAGGTTGGGCGCTCCGAATTCAGGCGGACCATCGCTCCTCGGCGGCATTTGGTAGCGTGGGTCCGCCAGCACATCAAATGCAACCCAGCAAAACCAGTCGATGTGCGCGGACGACGGGAACGCGGTGTCAGCAGTGTCAGGCGAATCGAGGAATAGGGGGGGTCAGTTCTTCATTTCGCCTCAGCTCCGCCATCGGAGCATACATGACGAGCCGTTCGCCATCACTCATGCGTCTGCTCCCAGAGCTCGACCGGATTACCTTCGGGATCGTGAATGCGGGCAAATCGACCGACTTCCGAATTCCAATCGGCCCGAGTTTCCACCGCGATCCCGCTCGCCCTCAGTTTCGCCATGAGCCCATCGAGATCATCGACGCGGAAGTTGATCATCCACTGCTGTTCTGCTCGTCCAAAATAGTCGGTATTCTCGGAGAACGGCCCGAAAATTGTTGTCCCTGCCTCTTGCTGCCATACGGACTTGTGCAGGTCGTTGATTCCAAGATACTTCTCGTACCACTCGGCGAGCCCAGCCGGGTCCGCCGCCCTGAAGAACACACCACCAATTCCAACGACCTTCGGCATGGGGATTCTCCTCAGTCTAGGAGAGGACAATGCCGGTGTAGGCGCTCACATGCAACTCGAAGATCAAGCTTTGACACGTGCGCTTAGGACTCATTCGGGCCATTCGCGGTGCCGGACACCATGGCGGCAACCGAATTCTGATGCCACGCGACGAACGGCGACTTGCGGCAGAAGCGGTCACCCGGTGCGGTGGCATAGGACGAGACCGTTCCAGGCTTCGCCGGGAGTACGTTACGGGCATGCGCCCACAGGAGCCGGAGCTTGTTCGAAACACTCGATCAGCTCCGGCATGCTTTCACGATCTCGCCGTGGCCGCGCATACGCGTTCGTTATCATCGGCTGCAGGTACGGACCGAACGCGTACTTGGCATGATAGAGATCGTCGATCCTCTCATTTGCCGCCCCGGTCCTGGAGGAATATCCGTCGCCGCGCCTCTGTGGGGACTGACGAGCCGGCAAAAGACAAGGGATGCTCCTTGTCGGGCCGTGTTATGTGTGTTTTCCTGATGCCCCTTGGTTGTTTCCAAAGGACGGAGCCTCGGAACTCGCCGATGCAATTAGCAGACTTGCTACTTAAAACGAGGGACTTCTGGAATGGGTATAATCTGGACCATTATTATTGGCTTTGTCGCCGGTATCGTGGCGAAGCTCATCGTGCCCGGCGAAAACGAGCCGAAAGGCTTCGTCCTGACGACGATCCTGGGCATTGTGGGCGCTTTCGTCGCGTCATATCTGGGGCAGGCATTGGGGTGGTACAACGCCAACGAGGGCGCCGGGTTCATCGGAGCCATCGTCGGTGCCGTGATCGTTTTGCTTCTATGGGGCGCCGTCGCCCGGCGCGCTTAAGGGTTCACCAAGCAGAAAGGAACTGACATGGCCTCATCTCGCAACACCATGCCGTCGCTCGCGGCGCTATTGGGGCTGCTCGCGGTCGCTGGCTACCAGAACCGGGATAAGCTGGGACAGATCTTTCAGGACGCAAAGGGGGGCGCTCAGAACAGCGGTGGCATTCTCGGCGAACTCGGCAAGATGTTCGGCGACCCGGGGGAAGGTTCGCTCAGCAAAGGCCTGGGAGAACTTGTCGATGCGTTCAAGAACGGTGGGAACCGGGAGGCGGCAGACTCCTGGGTAAGCGCCGAAAGGCCGTCTCAGGGCATTTCGGCCGAACAGGTCGAATCGTCGATCGGCAAGGATACCCTTCAGGAACTGGCCGCGAAGACCGGGCTGGACTACAATGAACTGCTGAAGCGCCTTTCGACATCGATCCCGGACGCGGTGGACAAAATGACTCCGAACGGTCATTTGCCGCAGAACGATGAGGAAGTCCTTGGGCGCTCCGTAGGCCCCGCTTCCGCATAGCCAAGTCAGCGGAAGGCGCAACTTGTCTCCCGGTTTTGCGACTCGCCTTGGCGCGCCCCTCGCGAACATTGACTGCATGCCGGCAACTATTTCGCATCAGGGCGTGGCGAGGCTTTCGCAAGCAAGCTCTGCCCTCGCCGGCGGCTTCATGAGCAGCCGATCCCTGGCGCCGTCGCGCCGACCATTGTGGACATCGTCCCATATGCGGGCTTCAGCGCCTTCTACTTCCTGCGTTCCGCAGTCTGGCTTCTCGTCGCGGCCTGTCGCAACGTGGATGCCAGCGTTTCCATGTTGATGGTCCACCGGTGTGGGCAGAAGCAGATCATGAGTTTTGGGTAAGCACACCATGGTACCGACACACGCTTACCTCTTCTTTCACAGTGTCTTCAGCACGTTGCCGAGTGCATCAACCAGCATGTCGGCATTCTCGCGCGAGAAGATGAGGGGAGGGCGGATCTTCAGAACGTTTGCATTCGGTCCCGAGGCGCTGATCAGGATTCGCCGCTCGCGCAGGCCGTTGACGATGCGCGTCGTGAGTGCCGCGTCAGGACGCTTTATGGTCGAGTCGGCGACGATCTCAACGCCGATGAAGAGCCCGGAGCCCCGCACGTCGCCGATCGCCGGATGGATGGCTGAGAGGCTCTTCACCCTTTCCATAATATGGCGACCCACCACCAGCGCATTCTGCTGCAGGCCTTCAGTGCGGATCGTGTCCAGCACGGCTTTGCCGGCGGCGGCAGCGACCGGGTTGCCGCCGAACGTGTTGAAATAGCGCGCCCGAGGACCGAACTCGGCAATGACTTCCGGCCGCAGAACGATGCCGGCCATCGGGTAGCCGTTGCCCATCGGCTTTCCGATCGTCACGATATCGGGCGCGACGCCGTGGCGTTCGAAGCCCCACATGGTCTCGCCCGTGCGGCCGAAGCCGGGCTGTACTTCATCCGCAACGAAGAGACCGCCTGCCTCGTGGATGGCGTCCACCGCCGGCTTCAGAAAACCTCTCGGCCCGTCGAAAATGCCGTCGCTCGAAAAGATCGTGTCGGTGATCAGCATGGCCGGCTTGATGCCGTGGCGCTTCAGGTCGGCAATCGCCGCGCGCACATCGCGGCCGAACTTTTCCATTATCTCTTCGGGGGAATGACGGTAGCTGTCGGGGGCGGACACGGTGCGCACATGCGGCCCAAGCGTCACGGATTCGCCGAGGGAGGGCGAGAATTCCGCCACGGCGCTCGTGAGCCCGTGATAGGCAAGCTCCGTCGCGATGATGCCGGTGCCGCCTGTGACGAAGCGCGCGATGCGCACGGCAAGGTCATTCGCCTCGCTGCCGGTGCATGTGAACATGGCCTGACTGAGTGCCTCCGGGAAGGTGGCCGTTAGCGCCTCGGCATAGTCGACAATTCCCTCGTGCAGATAGCGCGTATGGGTATTAAGCACGGCGGTCTGCCTGGTGATAGCCTCCACCACGCGCGGGTGGCAATGGCCGACCGAGGAGACGTTGTTGTAGGCATCAAGATATCGTTCCCCGGCCGCGTCATAGAGAAAGACACCTTCGCCGCGCACGAGGTGCAGTGGCTTTTCGTAGAAGAGGCGATAGGCGGGACCGAGCACTTTTTCCCGGCGCGCGATCAGCGCCCGTTCGGCCTTGTCGAGCCGTTCGAAATCTTCGCGCGAGAAAGCATTCACCATTGACATGATCAGACCTCGTAAAGGTTGGGAACGAGCTTTTTCAGCCCGGCCGGTGTCAGATCGGATATGTTTTGAAGTCCCCGCCAGGCAGTGGCGTGATTGCGCATGATGTAGTCGCGGTTTTCCGGAAAGCGTGCGGAGCGCCACTCGGCGATGATGAGGGACATCGCCAGCCGCGCCCGGGTCAACACCGGCAGAACCTCGATTTCCCCGGGCTCTAACGCACGTACCGAATGGAACCCCTCCAGGAAGGAGCCGGTGCGCGCCGCCCAGTTTTCCGTCCCCAGATGATAGGAAAGCGCGACGGCAAGGTCGTTGATGAGCGGCGCATGCACCATGTCGCCGAAATCGATGATGCCAACGACCGTGGTGGGTGAGGAGGGATCGAGCAGGACATTGTGCGGGTTGAAGTCGTTGTGGATGATCTGCCGCCGCTTGAGCCCGGTGATTGCGGGAAGCGCTCGCTCGAACTCCGCCAGCACGGCCTCCGCCTGCGCCCGCCGTTCCGGCGCGACATGGTCGACGACGGCGGTGAGATCGAGCGTATGGGAAATGTCCCACATCAGTTTTCCCGCCGGTGGGCGTCCGTGATAGTCCTCAAGGCCAAGCCCGAGTGCCGCAAGCGCCCTGCCGACATTCCGGCTTTGCGCCTCGGAAGCAGGAGTGCGGTACTGCAATTCGCCGCGCAAGAACGTAAGCAGGCGCATGACGCGCGGGCCATCTGCGGTGGAAAGCGTGTGGCTCTGCTCTCCGCTCTTCGTGCGTACGAGGCGCGGTACCGGCACAACGGGGGCGGCAGCCTCCAGATGCAGGAGTGCACCGTCCTGGAATTCCAGCGCGGCCGCGTCCTCGGCTGGATTGGCGATCTTGAGGATGAAGTCCCTTCCATCCGAGCGGGTGAAAAGAAAGGTCTCGTCCCGTTCGCTGGAAAGCCGCCTGACAGTGCCGCCCGCCCCATAGACCCGCATCACCGCGGCCGCGGCATCGGCAAGGGACGTCACATTCCATGTCGCCGACATGGAGTCCGTCTTCTTGGTGGCCGGCGTTGGCTCCGTCATGCTTGTTCCATTGGCGCAGTTTTCCGTCTTGTCTTCAATTGTCGCGTACCGTCTGTTGGCGAATGGCGCTGGCTGCATTGCCGCGGAAACCGTTTGGCGGACATGATAGTTGAAACACCGCAGAAAAAGATGCATCAAGTATCTTAATATTCCATTTTCCGGACCAGTTCCATGCCTGATTTCGCAACACTGGAACATGAGAACCTCAACAGCGCCGTCTACGGCGCGTTGTGCGATGCCTTGATGCAGGGGCGGTTCCAGCCCGGCGATCGGCTGAAGATTCGCGATCTGGCGGAACAATTCGGCACGAGCGTCACACCAATCCGCGACGCCATCCTCCGGCTTGCCAATGACGAGGCGATCACCTTCCGCTCACCACGCGACATCCGCATTCCCGGCCTGAGCGAAACCCGCTACCGCGAAATCCGGGCAATCCGCGTCCGGCTCGAGGGACTGGCGGCGGAAACGGCCGCCCAGGTAGCGACGAGTAAGGATATTGAGGCGTTGGAGCGAATCCTACGCGAAAACGAACTGGCAATCGAGGCCGGCGACCGGCTGCAGGGCACGCAACTCAACCAGGCCTTCCATTTCATGCTGCCCCAGATCGCTGGGCTCCCAGTGCTGAACGGCATCCTGCGGCGGCTCTGGCTGCAAATGGGGCCGCACATTTCCGATGTCTACATCGAGGGAGGACGAGCGATGATCGACCATCACTACCCGGTCGTCGAAGCCCTGAAACGGCACGATTCCGCCGCGGCCTCCATGGCGATCGTCGACGATATCCTGCTCGGAGGCAAGCCGATCCTCGCGCGTATTGAGCGGGCTACGGAGCGGCAGGCACGTCCAGCCTGATCCCGCTTGGAAGAGGGGCTTGCTTTTCAGCCGCTCCAGATTACGATGTATCAAGCATCAAAAGAGAGCGCCCCGATGACAGAAGAATGCCGTTACATGTTGCTGACGGGGGCGAGCCGCGGCATCGGTCATGCAACTGTAAAGCTCTTCCAGTCGAAAGGCTGGCGCATTCTCACCGTTTCCCGCCAGCCCTTCGCCGAAGAATGCGCCTGGCCCTCCGCACGCGAAAGCCATATCCAGGCCGACCTGGCGGATCTCACCCAAATTGACCGCCTGGCGGCGACCGTGCGCGAACGCCTGCCGAACGGCCGTCTCCACGCGCTCGTCAATAACGCCGGCATTTCGCCAAAGGGGCCGGGCAAGAACCGCCTCGGCGTGCTGGATACGGATGCGGACGTATGGACGCAGGTCCTCAACGTCAATCTTGTCTCAACTGCTTTGATCGCCCGCGCGCTCATGTCGGAACTGGAAGCGGCGAAGGGCTCGATCGTTAATGTTACGTCCATCGCCGGCTCGCGCGTCCACCCCTTTGCCGGCGTGGCCTATGCGGCATCCAAGGCGGCGCTTGCCTCTCTGACACGCGAAATGGCGCACGAATTCGGCCAACGCGGGGTGAGGGCGAACGCCATTGCGCCGGGCGAGATCGAAACGTCTATCCTCTCGCCCGGAACCGATGAGCTGGTGGCGGCGGAAGTGCCGATGCGGAGACTGGGTGAACCGCGCGAAGTCGCGGAGACCATTTATTTCCTTTGCACCGAACCATCGTCCTACATCAACGGCGCGGAAATCCACATCAACGGAGGACAACACGTCTGACGATCGTCAACGAGGGGAAGCCCCGTTGACCGACAAGGACCGGAATGCATCATTCGGTAGAAAAGCGACCGGACAGTAATCATCGCGATACGGCAAGGCGGTGGCGAGTCAGCAGTTGCCTGAGATCGTTATCGGAGGCCGCTGACGTCGGATTCCTTCACAAACGAAGAAAAGGGGAGTGTAATGAAGACTATCTTCAAATCGGGCGTTCTGGTGGCCGCTGTCGCCGTGCTGTCGGCAAGCCCTGCCGCACCGGCATTCGCACGGGATCTGACCGTCGTCTCTTGGGGCGGCAACTATCAGGACGCGCAGCGCGACATTTATTTCAAGCCCTTCGCCGAAAAGTCCGGCAAGCCGGTGCTTGACGAAACCTGGGACGGCGGCATTGGCGTTATCCAGTCGAAGGTCAAGGCCGGCGCGCCGAATTGGGATGCGGTGCAGGTTGAGGCGGAAGAACTGGCGCTCGGCTGTGCCGACGGTCTCTATGAAACGATCGACTGGGACAAAATGGGCGGCAAGGGTAAGTTCCTCGAATCTGCGGTCAATGACTGTGGTGTCGGCGCAATCGTCTGGTCCACGGCGATTGCCTATGACGGCGACAAGCTGAAGGAAGGGCCGGTCTCCTGGGCGGACTTCTGGAACGTCGAAAAATTTCCCGGCAAGCGCTCGCTGCGCAAGGGTCCGAAATATACGCTCGAGTTCGCGCTGCTTGCCGATGGCGTCTCTAAGGACGAACTCTACGACGTGCTCGGGACCGACGAAGGGGTCGAGCGCGCCTTCAAGAAGCTCGGCGAGCTGAAACCGCACATCGTTTGGTGGGAATCGGGCGCCCAACCGCTGCAGTTCCTCGCTTCCGGCGAAGTGGCGATGACGTCGGCCTACAACGGTCGCATCACCGGCATCAACCGCACGGAAGGCAAGAACTTTAAGGTGGTCTGGCCGGGCAGCATTTACGCCGTTGATAGCTGGGTGGTGCTGAAGGATGCGGAAAACAAGGACGCTGCACAGGACTTCATCGCCTTCGCGAGCCTGCCCGAGCATCAGGCGAAGCTGCCGGAATTCGTAGCTTACGGGCTGCCGAACAAGGAAGCCGCAGCGAGGGTTCCGCCCGAATTCGCCAAGGACCTGCCGACCGATCCGGTGAATATGAAAGAGGCGATCTCGCTCAACGTCGACTTCTGGATCGATAATGCCGAAACACTGACTCAGCGCTTCAATGCCTGGCTGGCCCAGTAAGAACATCCGCGGTGAAGGGCGTACCCGATGGGACGCCCTTCTTGCTCGGGCGGATGCGTTCCATGCTCTTCCAGATGACGCATCCTTCGCCTCTAGCGATGGAGTCTTCCGTGGCCGAATTCATTCAATTTGACCGCATCACTAAGTTTTACGGCCCCCTATGTGTGGTTGAAAACCTCGTTCTCGGTATCGGGCAGGGCGAGTTCGTCAGCCTGCTCGGCCCCTCCGGCTCTGGCAAGACGACGCTCCTGATGATGCTGGCGGGTTTCGAGCAGCCGACCTCCGGCAATATCCTGTTGGACGGGACGGCGATCAACGACGTTCCGACCCACAAGCGGGACATGGGCGTCGTCTTTCAGAGTTATGCCCTGTTCCCGCATATGTCGGTCGGCGAGAACGTCGCCTTCCCGTTGCAGATGCGCGGTTTGGGCAAAGCGGAGATTGTCGAGCGCGTGGCGCGGGCGCTGGACATGGTGCAACTGTCGGCCTTCGCGGACCGCCGGCCCTCACAACTCTCCGGTGGGCAGCAACAGCGGGTGGCGCTTTCCCGCGCCCTGGTCTTCGAGCCGCGCGTCGTGCTGATGGACGAGCCGCTCGGCGCGCTCGACAAGCAGTTGCGCGAGCAGATGCAGTTCGACATCCGCGACCTGCACCGCCGCCTTGGCCTGACAATCGTCTTCGTCACACATGACCAGTCGGAGGCGCTGACCATGTCGGACCGCGTCGCCGTCTTTAACAGGGGCAAGATCGAGCAGATCGGTACGCCGCGGCAGGTCTATGACGAACCGGCGACGCGCTTCGTCGCGGAATTCATCGGCGAGACCAATCTGGTCGAAGGTGTCGTCGAGGCTGTGCAGGGGCAGGAGGCGATCGTGCGCCTCCCGTCCGGTGCGCACATCGTTTCAGCCGGTTCCGGCAGCTTGGTCTCGGGCCAGTCCGTTTTTCTCTCCATCCGGCCGGAGCGGGTCGACCTCAGCGAGACGCGCGGCGACGCTCGCAATTGCCTGGAAACGGAAGTGACCGATTCCGTTTACCAAGGTGACCACCTGCGCGTGCAGTTGCAAAACGCCGCCCATCCGCTGATCGCCAAGCTCGGTCGCCGGTCGCGCGAATTTCCGCCTGGCACCAAGGTCTATGCGGCCTTTTCTGCCAACGATTGCCGGGTCATCGCACCATGAGTGCAGTTTCGTCCCGGGCCGGGCGGTCGGTCGCCCTTCTTGCGCCGCTGCTTCTCTTCCTTATAGGTTTCTTCGTCTGGCCGCTGCTCAGTATGATGTCGCAGGCCGTGTCGGATCAGGCCGTGCTGCGCCTGCTTCCGCGCAGCGCCGTCGTGCTGACGGATTGGGACCGAAAGTCGCCGCCAACGGTGCCCATGCAGATGGCGCTGATGGAAGACTTGAAGGCCGTCGATGACGATCAGGCGCTCGGCGATATGGTCCGCCGCCTCAACAGCGCCCGTTCCGGCTTCCGCACGCTGATGTCAAAGACGACGCGAGCGCTCGACGACACGGCGAATCCGCCCGCCAACCTGGTCTCAATCGACAAACGTTGGGAGAAGCCGGAGTTCTGGCTGGCGATCGCCGACGCGCTCTCGCCGCTCACCGACCGGAACCTGCTCGCCGCCGTCGATCTTGGCCGCAATTCCACCGGCGATATCGAGCATTTGCCGGCCGACCAGTCGGTCAACCGCGTTATTCTCGTGCGCACCTTCTGGATTGCCGCGCTCGTCACCTTCGCCTGCGCCGTAATCGGCTTCCCCTATGCAATGATCGCGGCTTCGCTTACCGGCTGGAAGCGCGACCTGATGCTGGCCGCCGTGTTGCTGCCACTCTGGACCTCGCTTCTGGTGCGCACCGCCGCGTGGTTCATCCTGCTGCAAGAAAAAGGGCTGATCAACGACCTTCTGCAAACGCTCGGGCTGATCAACGCGCCGCTGCCGCTGATCTTCAACCGTACAGGGGTCGTTATCGCTATGACGCATGTGCTGCTGCCTTTCATGGTGCTGCCGATCTATTCAGTCCTTATCACGATCCCGAAGAACTTGATGCCGGCGGCCGCCTCGCTCGGGGCTCCGCCATGGCGCGCGTTCCTGCGCGTGCTGCTGCCGTTGAGCCTGCGCGGCCTCGCCTCCGGCAGCCTGCTCGTCTTCATCTCGGCAATAGGCTACTACATCACGCCAGCGCTGATCGGCGGGCCGGGCGATCAGATGATCAGCTCGATTATCGCCTTCTACGCCATGGGCTCTGCGAACTGGGGCATGGCCGGGGCGCTTGGCGTCGTGCTGCTTGTCGCGACGCTGCTGCTCTACAGTGTCTATGCGCGGCTCTCCACTGGCGAACCGGGGAGGCGCTAGGTCATGTCGATGAAACTTGCGAAGTTCGCTTTCGCCTCGCTGACGATCCTGTTTCTCGTTGCTCCGCTCATCGCCATCCTGCCGCTCGCCTTCACCTCGAGCGTCATCCTCACCTATCCGATCCCGTCCTGGTCACTGCGCTGGTTCGAGGAACTGTTCACGGCGGATGCCTGGCGACGGGCGATCTTCAACAGCCTGATCATCGGGACGGGCACGACGCTGCTCGCCACCATTCTCGGCACCGCAGCCTCGCTAGGCCTGCGCAACCGCCTCATCTTCTTTCGAGGCTCGATGCGCACGCTCTTCCTACTGCCGATGGTGGTTCCTGCCGTCGTGCTCGGGGTCGGCATGCAGGTGCTCCTTGCAGGTTTCGGCCTGACGAACAGCTATGCCGGCGTGATCATCGCCCACACGGTGGTCGCCGTGCCCTTCGTCGTGGTGAGCGTGATCGGGGCGCTTGACGGCATCGACGAGCGCGTGGAACTCGCTGCACAAAGCCTGGGTGCTTCGCCCGCAACGGTCTTCCACCGCGTGACGCTGCCGCTCGCTCTGCCAGGCGTACTCTCCGGCGCGGTGTTGGCCTTCGCCACCTCGCTCGACGAGGTTGTGCTCACACTTTTCGTCGCCGGCCCCAACCAGCGCACGCTGGCCCGGCAGATGTTCTCTAGTATTCGCGAGAACATCAGCCCAGCGATTGCGGCAGCGGCCTTCCTCTTCATCGCCGCGACGATCTTCTTCGGCCTCGTTGTCGTGCTGTCGCGCTTCATGCTGGCGAAGCGGCGCTAGGATTGGCGCGGGCTTCGTGCGCCAAGCGAACATAGGGGCGATCACACGGTCCCGTCGAGTTCCTGAGCGATTTCATCGAAGGATTGTCTCGGCATTCTTCTGGGCTGGACTCTTGACCGCTTGTCAGCCGCGATGGTTCGTGTCGCGATGGTCACGCGGCCGCCCACTTTACACCAACCTCTCGAGGACTTGTCGGTGCGATGTTCGTTGGCCTGGCTACACACAAGCTGTCGGAGGTGATGGTGGGCGGACGCCCCCGCCGATCGTGATGCAGGTGCCTGCGCCTGGTCGCCATTCGCCATAAACGCAGTCGTTAGAACCGCCGTCTTTGCCGCTGGATTTTGCGCGTGGTCTAGTGGAGCGAGTTAGATTGGGACGCTGTCAGGCCAACTCAAGCTGAGAGTCTTTCGCCGCTTGCGCGAGCAACGGTGCGGGAGCCTTCCTTTGCAGGTGGGAAGCGTTAAGTCGGCGCGCCACGATATCGTGGTTGAGCCACTGGATGGGGCCGGAGGGATCTGAGGACGCGCCAAAAATCAGCTGCCCGGTCGCCTCCACCACGAGAGCACTCAGGAGGTCGCTGATCATTGCCTTGCTGTCCCGATGCATCTGCGTGATCTCGCTGGACGTGCCGATGGTCAGATCGGCCTGCGCTTGGCTGTTCGCCATCGGCCACGCCGAAAAGTCGTAAAACGGGCGCATGACTTCGTTGGCCTGCATATCGGCGATTTTTTGGAACACATCCTTCATTGTGAAGCCGTCTGCCAAAAGCTCCTGACATGCCTGCCATTGGTCTTCTGCCCATTGGCCACCGTTCTCTTTCCGCAAGGCGAGTAGCAGCGGTATCAGCGGAAGTTCGATACCCGTGAATACGTCGGAGGAATTGGTCCGGATTTCGGGACAGTTATAGACGGTTGCCTTGACACCCGCTGCCCAGGCTTCTTGCGCGATGCATTCGAGGCGCATCTTGGCGTAACCCTGGGTGTAGTTGGTGTAGGTCTGCCAACGATAGCTCCCGTCAATCAGGATTGCCGTTCCATGGTAACCGTAGGCGGTGTACCGGACCTGAGCACCAGATGCCTCTACGCGCTCACGGATCGCCGCGCTGAAGTCGATAAGATGTCGAAACGTGATTGCGGTGACTTCGTCGAAATTCTGCAGGATGAGCTTGCCCATCTCGCTGTCGAGCAGCGCTTGCGAAGACATGTGGCGGGGACCACGTCCCTTGTAGATTCGATTGGCGACCGCCAGGAATACCTTCGCTTTCGGGATGCCGCCGGCCATTGTATGGGCGAAGAAGACATTGCGGCCCTCGGCAATCATGCCGTCGAGAACGGCCATGACCTGTGAAAGCGCATTGGTGAACCGTGAGGTGGCGATGTCCCGGCACTGCTCAATGTAGCCCCAGTCGAGTCTCTCAAGTTCCCAGCTCTCCAGCGTCATTGTTGCGAGGAGATCCGTCGGAGTGGGGCCTCCTGTCGGAGCGTCGAGATCGAACCCGGCCATAAGAGGTATGTTGATAATACTGCCGCCCAGTCGTTCCTCGGCGGCAGAGAGTTCCTCGGCGTTCAAAGGCCGAAGTGCGTTGTTCTCGTCGCGCCGCCCGACCGTGATGCCCACGATCTCCATTCCAGCGCGCCGGGCTTCGTCGAGCAAGCCGGTCGCATATCCGCGACCGAATAGTTCACCGAAGAGGACGAAAACATCACCTTTACGAAAGACGCTGTTTTCGGCGATGCGGTTCAATGCGACCGGGTTTTCCATACAGTCAGCTCTTTGGTCCGTTGTAGTCGAGCGGTGGCTCAGACATCTATAATCACATGACCGCCCTGACGCGTTATGGGAAGTCATTTTAAGTGACGGTTCATTTCAAAGCGTGAAGTCCCCATAAGGACTTCTCGGCAGTGAGCAGAGAAATCACCCCGAGCTTGTCCCAATTTGAACCAAAGGAGATGCAGCCAGGAATGTTTCTGATCGGGCTGCGTCGACACCCCCCTGACCTTCCTCCGAAACTGCGGTTGGGCAGATCGAGCGTCCATTCCAGCGCTGAGCTCAACGTCAAGACGGTGGAAAGCGTCGCAGGTCTGCTTATCTGGTTCAGATCTTCAAGCGGGTACCGAGATCCGAACTGCCTTTCAGGTAACTTTTTGATTCCACTTTTGAGGTCCATAGAAGCCCAGCTTGCCAGTTTGCAAATAAAATGAGAATACGAGTCAACTTACTTGGCCTTGAGATGTGGATGGCGCCGAACGACAGTGCAATTTCCCTGCGAGCACCGACATCTGGCACCTTGAAGAGGAAGAACTGATCTACAAATGGGCTTCTGGCATTCCATGTCTTGGAAAACCGAAGGCATTCGGGTCACAGCGCCAGTCCAATGGCGCCAATACGATGGGATGGTCAGCGTCCTGTGGGAGGCGGAAAGTCAAGCCGGTGCCAGTGGCTATTATCTCGCCGACGATCCGCGCATCATGTTTTTCTTCAACGACGTCTCGTCCAGCGTTCGCATTTCGAACCAGGACAATGATCTAGCGAGGAATTCGCGCCCCATGGCGCGTGCCGTGTATGTTCCTGCTGGTGTCCCGTTGTGGACGGGCAGTCGGAAGACGCATAGCTTCAGCCACCTTAACCTGCACCTTCATAAGGATCGGGTGTTGCGGTTTCTGGCTCCATCGGTCGGGAACTCCGCAGCGCAAACGGCATTACGCTGTCCAGTGGAGCTTCAAAACGTGGCGGCAATCGATGCGTTGGCGAAGTTGTTGTCCGACGAAATAAAGAGCCCTACCAAGCATGCAGTCTATGCAGAGAGCCTTATAGGCAGCATCATCGCGGGGCTTCTGGATATTCCTACCGAGAGGGAGGAAAGGGCTGGCGGCAGGTTGACACAGGCACAGATAAACAAACTCGTCTCGCATATCGACGCGCTTGGTGATTATCGTATGTCTGTCGCCGATATGGCTGCCGTCGTTGGCCTGTCCGAAAGCTGGTTTGCAAGCGTTTTCAAGCAAACAATGGGCATCACACCCCTGCAATGGCAACTCGCGAAGCGAGTCGAGCTTACGAAAAAGCTGCTCGGCGAAAGCGACCTCCCAGTTGCCAGCATCGCCGCGCAGCTCGGCTTTGCCGATCAGGCACACCTGACGAAGGTCTTCCGCCAGATCGTTGGCGAAACTCCCGCGGCTTGGCGGCGGATGCGGCAATTCCGGCAATCGTAGAGATCCCACCGCGGCGAGTCGTGGGCGGGCTGACTTGCCTTACCAACTCTGGCGCAGGGTCGCGAGAATGCTGCGCCCGGGATTGTAGTAGACCGCCCCGGAGTCCTTGCTCGCGACGTGTTTCTCGTCGAACAAATTGTTGACGTTCAGCTGGAACGTCGTGTTTTCCTGAATCTTGTAGGTGAAGGCTGCGTCGAAGACGACTGCACTCTCCGACGATGTGGTGTTAGTGATGCTGGTGTAATAGGCGTCCGTGTAGCGAGCCCCGAGCCCGAACAACATGTCGCCCCGCGCGCCGTCGCCCTCCAACGTGTAAGTGCCCCACACCGAGGCCATATTCTTGGGAACTCGCATCAGGCGGTTGCCATCATTTGCGCCGCCAGGTTCTTCGATCTTGGAATCGATGTAGCTGTAGGCGGCAATCACGCTGATATTGTTGGCTACTTCCGCCTTGGCTTCGAGTTCGAAACCACGATGTCTGACCTTTTCGACGGTTTGCGGCAGATAGGTGACCTGATCAAAAACGGTAATGTTGCCCTTCGTCAGGTCGTAGACGGACGCAGTGAACATGGCCGGAAAGGCATCCGGACGATATTTGATCCCGACTTCATACTGCTTACCCGTCGTAGGATCGCTACCTGCGGCAGGTGGCGCGGCCGACTCGGCGTAGCTGATGTAGGGCGCCAGTTCCTCGGTAACCTTGTAGCTCGCGCCGATCCGCGTCGTAAATTCGCTGTGGTTGCCAGCCCGCCTGGTGCCTGCAAGGAGATTTGTCTCGCTAAGATCAAGCCAATCATTGCGCAAGCCAAAGCTCACGGTGAGCTTATCGAAGAAGGTCAAGTCCTGCTGCAGATAAATGGCATTGGTCTGCTGGTCGTTGTTCGTGCTGGCATAAGGCGCCATCGCGCCCGGCCCGCCTGAATAGATCGGGTCTTCCCAATCGATTGAAGGCGCAGGCGCGTAAAAGTTGGCACTGACCGACTCGTATTTGTTGTAGTCGGCACCGAAAAGTGTTCGGCTTTCCACATTGTCGAGACTTGCTTCGTAAACCAGGTGCGCATCGATGACGAATTGGTCGGTCGATTTCTCGTTTCCGAAGAAATAGCGACCCGCCACGGTCGAGCCATCGGTTGGTGTGCTCCCGATATAGGCACTGCCGAACCCGTCGTTCAGGTTGCTGTAGCGGGCGTTGGAACTGAAACTCAAGCCGTTGCCGAAATCGTGGTCGAAAAGGACGCTGTAGCTATTGCGGTTCGTCTCGCTGAAGTAATAGTCCGGTGCCCCAAAAAACTGATCCCTGTCGAAATCAGTCCCGAGCGGGTGGCCACCGCTACCGGGAACTCCGTCCTTGTCGAGGTGGTCGAAGATAAATGTCAGACTCGTCGCGTCAGTGGGGCGCCACGTCACGCCGCCCATGACGAAGTTCTCGTCATCCTGAGAATAATCATATTCCGCATCCGAGCGCTGAAACTTGCCGGTCAAACGGTACGATAGGGTTTCGTCCGCTGTGAGGTTGTCACCGAAATCAAATCCCAGTTCCTTATGTGAAAACGAGCCGCCAGTGCCATAGACTTCACCGAAACGATCGCTCTTCGGTGTTTTCGTGACATAGTTTACCGATCCACCGGGTTCCGCCGCTCCAAAGCTTGAGGAGCTGGCGCCCTTCAACACCTCAATGCGCTCGAAAGCATAGGGCTCTTCCCTGACCCCTGCAAAGGTCCTGCCGATCGCCAAGCCGTCGCGATACGTATACGGAGTAAAGCCGCGAATATCGAAGTAGTCATAACGGTCGTCCGAACCATAAAAGTCGGTCACCACCCCTGCCGTGTATTGTACGACTTGCTCGATTGTGTCGGCGGCGCGTTCCTCGATTTCTTTGGAGGTGATGACGGAAACCGAGGCAGGGGCTATCAGGATATCGGTCGGCATCTTGCCGGCGCCGGTCGTTTCGGTGGCGATGATCGACTTCGAATCTTCATCCGTATTGAGAACGCTTCCGCCGCCAGCGCCGTGCGCCACAATCGTCTCCAGCACCGTTGTGTCGCCTTCAGGGACTGCGTCCTGTGCAAACGAGAGAGCAGGCGTTAAAGCAAAAAATGCTGTGCAGCCCAACAGAAATGCATTTCGTGAACGAAGCGGCAATCTCGTTGGCCAGGGGCCGGTCTGATCGATGTCCATGTTCATGTTCCAATTGACGTAAGTGCTGAAAGCGGGCCTCAAACCCCTTTGAGGTCGCCGAACTGCATCGCGTCTGGCCGTCCGCTAAGCATGAAAGCTTCGCTCAACCGACCCCGGCTTGAAGTCGTTGTCCCACGAACCGCTATTAACTGGAGCCGATTTGTCTAGTATTGTATGTTTCCCCGGTTTTGTACGATTTGCCGGAAATCTCCACGCACTTTCTGGATATCGGCTGCTTTGCCGTTGACGCCGTTTAATTAAGCTGAGAATGGGGGTCAACTTAAACGTTGAATGGAGTGTGGCGATGAGGCTGTTTCGTTTCGCCGTACTGGCAGTCATAGCCCTTCATTGGGCAGACCGGCACGGCACTGTGTTCGCTGCCGAGAGTACTTCGTATCCCATCACCATCAAGCATGCCTTCGGCAACACCATCATCGCAAAGAAGCCGGAGCGTGTTGCAACTGTCGCCTGGGCGAACCATGAAGTGCCGCTGGCTCTTGGCATCGTTCCGGTTGGAATGGCGCGCGCCAACTTCGGCGACGACGACGATGATGGCATTCTGCCATGGGTCGACGCACGGCTCGGTGAACTCAAGGCTGAAAAGCCGATGCTTTTCGACGAGGGCGATGGTATCGATTTCGAGGCGGTCGCCGCCACGCGACCGGACGTCATCCTTGCGGCCTATTCGGGCCTCAGCCAGGCCGACTATGACACGTTGAGTGATATTGCACCTGTCATCGCCTATCCGCAGGCTCCCTGGTCGACCGACTGGCGCGAGACGATCCGGTTGAACAGCGCCGGCCTCGGGATGGCCGCGGAAGGGGAAGGGCTTATAGCCAGCATCGAGGCTGAGATCGACCTTGCGCTTGATGGACATCCCGAACTCAAGGGCAAATCGGCGATGTTCATTACCCATCTCAGCTCATGGGACCTCAGCGTCGTCAATTTCTACACGACGAACGATACGCGCGTCAGGTTTTTCGGCGATCTCGGGCTTATGTCGCCGAAAAGCGTGGTGCAGGCGTCACAAGCCGGAAGGTTCTCAGGTTCCGTCAGCGCCGAGCAGATCGATGCTTTCGACGATGTCGATATTCTCGTTACTTACGGAGACGGGATGCTTTTCGACGCTTTGAAAGCCAACGCGCTGATGATGCATATGCCCGCCGTCGCTCGAGAATCAATTGTCATGCTAGGCAACAACGCGGTCGGTAATGCCGCAAATCCCACGCCACTGTCCATCAGATGGGTCCTGAAGGACTACGTGAAGCTGCTCAGCGAGGCAGCCAAGAAGTCGCAATGACCGCCGGGATTATCAAGACATCGGACGGGCGTTGGTCGCCCGTGTCCCGTTCCAACAGAATGCGAAGTCTTTGGCTTGCAGCGCTTTTCGCGCTCGTGATCGTCTTGCTTGCCGCCTCCGTTACGGTCGGCACGCGCAATGTCGGGTGGGACGATGTCGCCGCGGCAATGGGCGGTGCACAGAATAACATCGATCGCGCGTCGGTTGCTTTGCGCATTCCGCGGACCGTGTTGGCCCTGCTTGCCGGGGGCGCTCTCGGCTTGGCCGGAGCGATCATGCAAGGCGTGACACGCAATCCGCTTGCGGATCCCGGCATTCTCGGCGTCAACATGGGGGCATCTCTCGCGGTCGTCGTCGGCGTCGCCTGGTTCGGGATGTCGTCGTTATATGCGTACATCTGGGTGGCGATCCTGGGCGCCGGATGCGCCGCGATCTTCGTCTACGCCATAGGTTCGCTGGGCAGAGGCGGCGCGACCCCTCTGAAAATGGCGCTCGCAGGGGCGGCAACGTCGGTAACATTTGCGTCCATGGTTATCGCCGTCGTGCTGCCGCGTGGCGATATTGCAGGCGGTATTCATTCCTGGCAGATCGGTGGTGTTGGCGGCGCGACTTACGAGCGGATCCTTCGCGTATTGCCGTTTCTGCTTGTAGGATTCGTGATCAGCCTGTTGTCGGCCAGAAAACTCAACTCTCTTGCACTCGGTGACGAGCTGGCGACCGGGCTCGGCGAAAGCGTCGCAACCGCGCGCGCCGTTGCTTCCCTCGGCGCCATCCTTCTCTGCGGTGCGACGACCGCCATATGCGGGCCGATCGGCTTTCTCGGGCTGGTCGTACCACATCTCTGCCGCCTCTTGGTTGGCGTGGACCATCGGTGGCTGCTGCCTTTTTCGACGCTCGCAGGCGCGTGTCTCCTGCTCGCGGCGGACGTTCTCGGGCGAATCGTCGCGCGCCCCGCAGAGATCGACGTAGGCATCGTCACCGCGATGATCGGTGCGCCATTCTTCATCTGGATCGTCCGGCGCCAGCGTGTGAGGGACCTGTGACAGCTCCCTCGTCCACTCTTGCTGTCGTGATCGCACACCGACGCAAAAGAGCGCGCAGGCACCATGCCATTATCGCAACGTTGCTGACCCTTGTCGCAGTGACCTTCGGCGTCACCTTGTCGATTGGGCAATCCATCACGCCGCCGAGCGATGTTCTGCGTGTACTCCTCGGTGAACCGGTTCCGGGCGCATCCTTCACGGTGGGGCAACTGAGATTGCCACGCGCCGTGCTGTCGATCCTGGCAGGCTTATGCTTTGGACTGGGCGGCGTGGCGTTTCAGGTCATGTTACGCAATCCGCTCGCCAGTCCCGATACCATCGGGATTACCTCCGGCGCTGGGGCGGCTGCCGTTTTCGCCATTGTAGTCCTGTCCATGACCGGTCCGATGGTTTCGGTTATCGCTGTTGTAGCGGGGCTTGGCGTGGCGCTGCTCGTCTATGCCCTTTCCTTCCGCAACGGGGTCGCCGGTACCAGGTTGATCCTTGTCGGTATCGGCGTTTCCGCGATGCTGCAGAGTGTTATCGCCTATATCCTTCAATCGGCGCCCGCCTGGAATTTGCAGGAAGCGATGCGTTGGCTTACTGGCAGCGTCAACGGCGCTCAGCTTGGCCAGGCGCTGCCGCTTCTGCTTGCCCTCATCTTCTTCGGGGGGCTACTGCTCGTTCGCGGTCGCGATCTCGAGACACTACGGCTGGGCGACGATACGGCGGCCGCTCTTGGAACGAGAGTCTCGAATACAAGGATGCTGGTGATTGTAGCGGCGGTCGGACTGATCGCATCGGCGACCGCGGCATCGGGACCGATCGCCTTCGTCGCTTTCCTGTCGGGACCTATCGCCGGCCGGATCGTACGAAACGATGGCTCGGTGCTGATCCCGTCTGCACTGACGGGCGCCGTTCTCGTGCTTGCCGCCGATTACGTCGGGCAGCACCTTCTGCCGAGCCGCTACCCTGTAGGCGTCGTAACCGGGGCGCTTGGCGCACCCTACCTGTTATACCTCATCGTTCGTATCAATCGGATCGGAGGGTCGTGATGACCGACCATCTGCTCGTCGCCAGCGGATTGACGGCCGGTTATGACAAGACCGAAATCCTGCATGCGCTCGACCTCACCATTCCCCCGCGCAAAATCACGGTGATCGTCGGCGCCAACGCCTGTGGCAAGTCCACGTTTCTCCGCACGCTCTCGCGGTTAATCGCGCCCAGCAAGGGGCAAGTTCTCCTCGACGGCAAATCCATCCACCGGACACCCTCGCGAGATCTCGCCCGGACGCTGGGTCTGTTGCCGCAATCGCCGATCGCGCCGGAAGGCATCACAGTGGTCGACCTCGTCAGCAGGGGACGGCATCCGCATCAAAGCCTGTTTTCCGGCTGGACGCGACGGGACGACGAGGCGGTCGACAGTGCGCTTAGGGCGACAAAGACATTCGACCTTGCCGATCGGCCGATCGACGAGCTCTCCGGCGGCCAGCGGCAGCGGGTCTGGATCGCCATGGCACTCGCCCAGCAAACCGACATCCTGCTGCTCGACGAGCCGACGACCTTTCTCGACATCAACCATCAGATCGAGGTGCTCGATCTCCTGACCGATCTCAACAGCGCGCGTCGAACTACGGTCGTCATGGTGCTGCACGATCTCAACCTTGCTGCCCGCTACGCCGACCATCTCGTGGCGATTGCCGGTGGGCGCGTGCACATTTCGGGCACTCCGGAAGAGGTGCTCACCGAAGAGACCGTGCGGCATGTTTTCGGCCTTGATAGTCGCGTCATCAGCGATCCCACGTCGGGTCGGCCAATCATGCTACCGATCGGGCGACACCGGATGGCCGTCATCGACGACATGGGCGATGCACCACAAAAGGAGAGGAGCGCATGAACGCAGTTCATTCATTCAAGCTGTCCGGCGTAGCGGTCCCCGGTAGTGCCGCTGACATGCTCGACGAGATCTGCGAGCATTTTGTCGAACATGCCAAGGTCGAACGGAGAGACGACCTGGCGGTGCTGCAGAGCGAGCTAGGTGTCGCGCGCATCAGCATCGAAAACGGGCGCTTGTTGATCGAGCTCGACTGCCCGACGCGTGAAAAGCTGCACATGAGCCGCACGATCCTGGCGGAACATCTTTTCTATTTTGCCGAAGGCCAGCCTTTCGAATTGACCTGGTCGGAACCGACGTCCTTGTCGGTGCTCCCGAACCTTCATGAGGTGACAGTCGTCTCGGCGCACGACGTCACTCCGCACATGCGTCGCGTGATCTTTTCCTGCGTCGACGTAACGCCCTTTGTGGGTAGCGACATGCATGTCCGACTGCTGGTGCCGCCGAAGGGCAAGCCGCCGGTCTGGCCCGGCTACCGGGAAGACGGCCGCATCGCCTGGCCGGAAGGCGAGAACGAGCTTCTGGTTCGTGTCTATACCATCCGCGCCGTCGATTTGGATCGGAGCGAGTTGTGCATCGATTTCTTGCAGCATCCCGCTCCTGGCGTACCGACTCCGGGTGCAGACTTTGCGCGCGATGCGCAGCCCGGAGACGTGGCCGCCCTGCTAGGGCCAGGCGCAGGCGGTCTGCCAGCGGAGCGATCCATTTTACTAATCGGCGACGAGAGCGCTCTACCAGCCATAGCACGTATCGCGGCCGAAGCTCCGGCTGAAACGCATATACGTGCCATCATCGAGGTTGAGGACAAGGCGGAAGAGCAACCACTTCTGACTGATGGCGTGCTCGACGTGCGTTGGTTGCACAGGGGGAGCTACCCGGGAGATGCTGCCGATATTCTCGTGTCCGAGGCGAAAGCAGCGATATCGGCCGTCGATGACGAGACGTTTGTTTGGGTTGCGTGCGAAAGAACAGACATACGAGCTATCAGGACCTTCCTCAAAGCTCGGCAACATGATCGCAGGAAGATGTATGTCGCTTGGTACTGGGAAAGAGACG
>Ga0209281_1000933_pt1 | contig 24035 bp, 28 predicted proteins | sample MedtruBG_FD_187514 | JGI IMG/M metagenome (GOLD analysis project Ga0209281, IMG submission 187514) | Root nodule microbial communities of legume samples collected from California, USA - Medicago truncatula BG (SPAdes) (version 2) | ecosystem: Host-associated > Plants > Roots > Nodule | place... | reverse complement strand
ACGCCGGCGGCACCAATGCTGTCGGCAAGTTGCCGAAGGTCATGGACCCGCAGGGCAACCGCGTGATCTGGCGCTTCGGCGTGCGCAACCCGACTGCCGAGGCGATCTTGCGCGACCTGTCCTCGAAGATGGTCACGCACATCACCGATGACCAGCGGCAGGGCATCCGCCAGGCGCTGGAGCAGGGGCTTGCCAGAGGCGCCAGCCCGAGATTGACTGCACTCGATGTTGTCGGCCGGCAGAGCCGTGTCACCGGCCGCCGAGAGGGCGGTGTGATCGGTCTGACCCGATACCAGATAGAGTTCATCGAGCGGGCGCGCCTGCATCTTGCTTCCGGCGACGCGGAGCAGATGAACCGGTACTTCGAGCTCAAGACGCGCGACAAGCGCTTCGACAGGACCGTCATGGCCGCGGTTAGGGCGGGCAAGCCGGTCACCGGCGAGGCCCTCACCAAGATAGTTGGCCGGTTGCGCGACAAGAACCTGCTTCTCCGCGGCGAGATGTTGGCGCGGACCGAAACGATGATGGCGCTCAGCTCCGCCCGCGACGAGACAATGCGGCAGCAGATCGAGGCAGGCAAGGTCGAAGCACGGGATATCACGAAGGTATGGCGGTCCGCCGGCGACAGCCGTGTGCGGCACACCCATCGTGTCCTCAACGGCAAGAGCGTCGGGATGGATGAGGTATTTCAGAGCCCATCTGGCGCGCTTCTCCGGTTCCCGGGCGACCCGCGCGCGCCGATATCGGAGATTTCCGGCTGCCGATGCCGGCTCGAATACAAGGTGGATCACATCGGCGCGGTCGTTCGCCGGTACCGTGCTGAGGTTGTCTGATGGCCAAGTTGTCGTTCAGCGCCACCGTGGCGGCCTTTGCCGAGAAGATCCCGGGCGCCGTCGAGGCGGTGTTTAAAGAAGCTGTCCATGATGTGACAGAGGAAATGCTCAAGCCGACAGGTGCCGGCGGCCGGATTCGCGTGGATACCGGCTTTCTACGTGCATCTGCGCTCGCCTCGACGACGGCGATGCCGACGATCAATAGAAACTCCGGGCCGACCGACGGTGCGAGCTACGCCTTCGACTTCGGCCAGATAGAGGCTGTCGTTCTCGGCGCCGACGTCAACGACACCATCTATGTCGGCTTCACGGCCGGATACGCCGTCTATCGGGAGTTCGGCGCCAATGGACAGGCACCTGACGCATTCGTGCGCGGCGCAGCCCAGCAATGGCAGGGGATCGTCGATCGCAAGGCGGGAGAGCTCAAGCGTCGTCTTGGGCTTTGATCGCCTGGTTCTTGTCGTCGGCGCTGTCCTGCGCGGCGAGGTGGCCCATCTGCAGCAACGTTAGAGCCCGCCGGGCCGCTTTCAAGGCCGTATCGCCCCGCACGGTTTCACCTTCCTCGCGCCCGAGGGCGAGATAGGCGGCGTGCAGCCGCTCATACACCTGATCGTCGGAAAGCTTATCGGCCATCACCGGGAAGGATTACACGAATGCCGACGGGTGTGGAAGCGAACATCTTCAAAGCGCTCATGGATCGATTGTTGGCGCTGACACTGACCCCGGCCCAAGCGATCGTCGCACCGAATGTGGCCTTCCCGCCGGCCGGACAGACCAAGCCGAAAGACTACCTCGAGGTGACCTTCCTTCCCAACCCGACCACCACTCGAACTGTCGGGCCCGGCCGGCAGCAGCACCGCGGCATCATGCAGGTAACCGTCCACTATGGCAGCGGTACCGGCATCGTCGTGCCGCTCCAGCGCGCCGACCAGATCATCGCCCACTTCCCGAAAGACCTGATCCTCTACGAGAGCGGCGTGAGGGTAAAGGTCCACAGAAAGCCCTACGCAATCCCGCTTCCCCCGCAGAACGGATCGCTGATGGTGCCGGTCACCATCGAATACGAAAGCTTCAACGCCTGAACCAAGGAGAAGGCCAGTGACTATCACCACTGCAACTGGTGCGCGGTATTACATAGGCGGCACCACGGCAATTCCATATGCAAGCGGCGATGCCGCTGCGATCGCGGCGTTCGAGGCCCTGACCTGGGTCGAGATTAAAGAGGTCGAGGATGGTGGCGAAGTCGGCGACGAATCTGCCGACGTGACCTTCCAGTCCCTTTCCGACAGCCGTGTCCGGCACTTGAAGGGTGCGCGTGACGCGGGCACGCTTGCCCTTGTCGTCGGCGATGACCCGCTCGATCCGGGCCAGATCGCGCTGCGCGCAGCCGAGCAGACGAAGTTCCAATACAATTTCAAGATCGAATACGAGGACGCCCCGGACCCGACGTACTCGAATAGCATCGATTACTTCCGCGGCCTCGTGATGTCCGCGCGCAAGCAGATCGGCGCTGGCGACAATGTGCTCCGCCGCACCTTCAACATCGGGATCAATACCGAGATCCTGACCGTCGAACCCGACAACACGCCGTAAGGAGCATTCATGTCCTTCGACCTTGCAAAGTTCGAAAAGGAACTCTCGTTCGATTTCGAGCAGGCATTCCCGCTCGAGATCCGTCATCCGATCACCGGTGACAAGACCGGCCTTGTGGTCGAGATCGTCTCCTACCGATCGGAGCGCGTGAAGCGCGTCCAGCGGCGCCTGGCGAACGCCGCCATCCGTGAAAACAAGAAGAACCCGAAGAAGGTCGGCACGGTCGAGGAGGTCGAGGAGCGGACGAACGAGATCGTCGCCGCTTCGATCGTATCCTGGAACATGACCCGCGACGGCGCGGCCGTAGAGTGCACGCCGGAGAACATCCTGCAGATCATCTCCGATCCTCGGTATTTCTTCATTGCCGAGCAGATTGACAAGGCGGCCGACGAGGACGCGAATTTTACGAAGCGGTCGCAGAGGACCTGATCTCCTTTGCGGCTGCGCATTTCGCGACCCGGCGCAAGAATGATCCACTGCCGGAAGCGCCTGCCTTCGGCGTCCACATCTGGGATTGGTTCGTCGAGCTCCACAATAGCCGGCAGTCCGGCTTTTCAGCCAACCCCATCAGCTTCGGTGAGATAGAAGCGTTCTGCCGCCTCACCGGCGCCCTGATCGACCCTTGGGAACTGTCGGTGATCCGGCGAATCGATCAGGTCGTTCTCTCGATCATCAACAAGACTGGCAAACCTGACGTTGCCCATCGGCAACCCACCGAATCCGACGTCGCCGAGGCGAAGCTCAGGATCCGCGGGGCGGCCAAAGACCGTCGCGTCGTCAAGCGCAAGAGGGACTGACCCATGGCCGAACTTGCCACCCTCGGGATTGAGGCGAAGACTACTGGCGTTGATCAGGCCACCAGCAAGCTCGACAAGCTCACCGGTGCGGCTAAGCGGGCGGAGTCCGCCGTTGAGGGTATCGGCCCGTCAAGCAGCAAAGCGGGGCAGATGGCGGCGTCAGCCGCCAATGCCCATGCTACGGCATTGAATGCAGAAGCTGCTGCGGCAAACAAGGCCGCAGGCGCGCTGCGGCTCCACAACCAGGCGGCAAACCAAAATGTCAGAGGAATGCAGGGCGCGGCCGGCCACGTCGGCAACCTCGCCGCTCAGTTCCAAGACATAGGCGTTTCCGCGGCCATGTCGATGAGCCCAATGCAGATTGCTCTGCAGCAGGGAACGCAGATTAGTGCCGTCCTCGGACCGATGGGCGCGGCCGGCGCGGTGAGGGCACTTGGACAGGCATTCCTGACCGTTATCTCGCCAGTGAGCTTAGTGACGATCGCCATCGTGGGCTTGGCTGCGGCTGGCCTGCAGCTGGTCGATTGGGGCAAGCTCGCAGCTTCAGTGCTCACCGCCTTGGCCGATGTACTGCAGACGATAGCACCTTATGCCGTCGGCGCGGCCGCCGCTCTTGCGCTCCTGTACGCACCCGCGATCATCGGCGGCATCATCAGCGTTATTGCGCTCCTGGCTCGCCTGTCGGTCGCTGCTGTGGCCGCCGGCGCTGCCATGCTCGCAGCAAATCCGGCCGGCGCACTGATCCTCGGCATCACGGCCGCCGTTGCCGCTGCGAACATCTTCCGCGATGAGTTGGCCCAGATATTCGGCCGCGACATCGTTGCCGACGCCAAAAACGCGGTGAACTTCATCATCGGCGCGTTCGTCGGTGGCTTCAACGCCATTAAGGCGACGTGGTCCGCGCTTCCGGGCGCCATCGGAGACTTCGTGTATGCGACTGCCAATGCGGTTGTTGCCGGCACGGAGCTCATGGTCAACATGGTAGTCGGAAAGATCGACGAGCTGATCGGCAAGATCAACGCATCGATGAAGTCGCTGCCGTTCGGGATCGGCGACAGCATCAGCGTCCCGACCATTGGGCAGTTCAACTTCGGCAGGGTCGAAAACCCATATGCCGGACAAGCGGAAGCCGTCGGCCAGCAGGCGAGGGATGCCCTTTCGGGCGCGATGAGCACTGACTATGTCGGCGGCTTCGGAGAGGCAATCTCTCGCGGCGCCTCGGCGGCGTCGGCCAAACTCAAGGAGCTGGCCAAGGACCTGACCACAGTCGATGAGAAGTCTGGCAAGAAAGGCCGGGCCGGCGGCGGCGGCAAAACCGAAGCTGAGCAGTATTCCGACATCGTCGACGGCGCGAACCGGCGCACCGCTTCTCTGAAGGCGGAGCAAGAGGCGCTCGGCATGACCGAGCAGGCGGCGCTTGCCCTCAAATACGAGACCGATCTGCTCAACCAGGCGCAGCAGAAGGGTATCGAGCTTACCGCGGCGCAGAAGGCGGAACTGTCCGGCCTCGCCAATCAAATGGCCGCGACAGAGGTCGCCACCAAGAACGCAAAGGAAGCGCTCGACGTCGCCAGGGACGCAACGAAGGGCTTCCTGTCCGACCTTCGGTCTGGTCTCGCCAACGGTGAGGGCTTGTGGAAGTCGTTCGGCAAAGCCGCGACGAACGTCCTCGACAAGATCATCAGCAAAGTCGAGGACGAGCTTGTAAACGCGCTGTTTTCGATGAACGGCGCAGGGGCCGGAGGAGGGGGCGGACTGTTCGGCTCCATCCTCGGCGGCATCGGGAAGATCTTCGGCTTCGCGTCAGGAGGCTACACCGGAAAGGGTGCGGCATCCGCGGTGGCCGGCGTGGTGCACGGTGGCGAGTATGTCTTCTCGAAGCGAGCAACCGACAAGATCGGCGTTCGCAATCTCGATGCGATGCATCGCTCGGCAAAGGGCTACCAGTCGGGCGGCAACGTGACTCCCGTCATGCCGGCAGCCAACCAGAACGCCGGCGGCGTGATCATCGTGCGCACCGTTAGCGAGGTCCGCAACGGCAACCTCGTCCCTGTCATGACGGAAGTGGCTGGCGAGGTGTCCGGCCAGAAGATCAGGGACGCGTCGCCCCAGATCATCGCCGCTTCCGTAAATGAGGCCAACCGGCAGGCGCCGGCGGCGGTGGCGAAGTATCAGCAAGAGACCGCCGGCGGCGACTACAGGACGGCTTGAGCATGGCAGATATCATCACTTGGCCTGTCAATCTCCTGACGCCCGAAGAATGCCGCCCGAACCTCGTTCCTTATACGAGATCGGGCGGCAAGTCGCTCGGCGGCCTGGAGCCGGCGACCAGGACCGACCTCGGTTACTGGGCGATCGATCTTCTCGACGTGGCGACCTACAGCGCCGCGCAGCGCAGGACATGGGAAGCGATTAGTCAGAAGCTCGGCGGCCGGGCAGGGCTCATTGCCGTTCCGGCGTGGTCCCGCGACACGGCGCCTTACGTTTCCGGCGAATACGAGCCGATCATCAAAGTGCCGCACAGCGACGGCGCACCGTTCAGTGATGGCAGCCACTATCAACAAGGGGCCATCTCAGTCGTCACCGACGGCGTTACGCCGCTCGGGGCCACCACGATCCGCCTTCGTATCATCAACGCGGTCCGAGACCTCGTCGGCGTCCGGTTCTCTTATGAGCACGCCCTTTACAAGACGGGCCCGGTCATCTCCATCGACGGCGACATCTGGACGCTTCCGATCTCTCCGACCGTGCGGGCGTTGATCCCGGCCGGCGCCGATCTGGAGTTCGACATGCCGACATGCCTTTCCCGGCTGGCCGATGATCGCGGCATGGATGCCGGCGTCAACTCGATCGAGTTCGAGCAACGCTCCGTCTCCTTCGTCGAGGCAACCGACTATTGGGCTTCGCTGGTGGCGTGATGGCGGTCAAATCTCTTCGCATTCTTGCCCAGCTCGACTTCCCGTCGAAGACCGTTCGGCTTTGGGACGGCTCGGGCGGTCCGTTCGTTGATGGCGACGGCAATATCTGGCGCCCGTGTGTCCTAACCGATTCGGCGCTGGATCAATTGCAGCTCGCGATCAACGCGGAGGCTTTTACGCTTCCGCTTACGCTCTCAGGCATCGACAAGACGACGGCCGATACGATCTGGGGTGACTACCAGACTGGCGAGATCATCGGAACGCGCGTGCGCGTTCTCATTCAGGACTGTGATGAGCGCGACCAGCCGGTCGGCGTCTCCGATGTAAAATTCACCGGCACAATCGACGACATCATCTTCGATGACGCGGCCGGGGACGAGCAGATCATGTCGACGATCACCGTCGAGATCACCAACCGGTTCACGCTCCGCACGTTGGCGAACGGCGCAGTGCTCTCCGACGTCGACCAGAAGGCGCGGTCAAAGCTGCTCAACCCTTCGGCGCCGGCGGACCGCTTCTGCGAGCGTATGCCGACGCTCATCGACCTGACAATCCGCTGGCCGAACTGGTGACGCATGGAACGCACGCTCGAGGAATTCCTTGCCGCCTATCGTGAGAAGGCGTGGCAGCCAGGGCAGGTGGATTGCTGCCTCTTCCTCGCCGCCTGGGCGATCTGGCTGGGCCATGCGGATCCGGCGCAGCACCTGCGCGGTGCCTATGACAGCGAAAATGGCTTCCGGGCCATCATCGAGCGGGCAGGGAATGTTCCGGCCGTCGTTGGCTCCTGTGTCGCTCGCGTCCACGGAAAACCGCTCCAGCAGCCGCGCTGCGGCGCGATCGGCGTGATCGGAAGCGCCACCAACATTCACCGGCAGTTCGGCGCCATCCACGACGGCGAGCGCTGGAATGTCCGCTTCAAGAACGGCGTCGGCTTCATGACGGCCGCTCCCCTCGCAATCTGGATGATCTGAGAATGCCAGGCATCATCGATACAATCGCCCTGGTGGTCATTGCATCACTGGGCACGACCAGCGTCGCACTGTCGAACCTCGTCTATCTGGGTCTCTCTGCACTGGCCTACGGCGGCCTGGCATATGGGGCGGCCGCGCTGCAAGGCATGCTCGTTTCCAAGCCGGCAGTGCCGAAGCCGGAAGATGGCAGCTATAACCTGAAGCAGTCCGTACCTTCGCTTGCCTATGTGCTCGGCCGGGTGAAGAAGGGCAGCGATTACGTCTTCCTCGGGGAAAAGAACGGCACGGCCTATCACATCCTCGTTTGGGCGGCACACCGCATTCAAGGCTACGCGACGCATTACCTGCACGACGAGGCCGTGACGCTCGACGCGAATGGCTTCGTTACGGCGCCATCGCATTTCGGCAGCAAGGTGCAGATCCTGACGCGGCTCGGCGTGGCGGCCGAAACTGCATACGCGGACGTGGTCACCGCTTTCTCTGGCATTTGGACGAACAATCACCGCGGCGACGGCCTCGCCTCCGTTCGGATGTCGGCTGCAGGCGTTAGCTCGGAAAGATACCTGAAGGTCTATCCGAACCAGATGCCGCAGCATTCGGCCGTCGGCGACGGTATGCGGCTGTACGATCCGCGCACGGGCAACACGGCATTCTCGACGAATATCGCGCTGATGCGCCTATGGCACCTTACGGACCCGGTCGGCGGCAAGCTGAGCCTTTCGGACATGTATCCGCCGGACTGGAGCAACGCAGCGAATGTCTGCGACCAGAACGTCACCAACCGCAGCGGCGGAACGGAAAAGCGCTATCACGGCGGCTTATGGTTCCGAGCCGAGAACGACCCGGTGCAGGTCGGGCGCCTGATGGACGAGGCGGCCGAGCTCGTCGTCTATGAGCGTCCGGACGGTCTCATTGGCGTGCATGCCGGCGAATTCGTCGAGCCGGATATTCGGCTGGCAGGAAACGACATCAAGCGCGTCACCTTCGACGCCAATCAGCGCCGCTCGTCCACCGTTCTTGCCGTGCGCGGCCGCTGGACCGATCCGGCAAACCGTTACAACACCGTCGACGCGGCGATCTATGGTGATCCCTATATCGGCGAGGACACGGAACGGACTGCCACGGTCGACAATCAGGCGATCCAGAGCCACAACCACTGCGCTCGCCTGCAGAAGCTGAAATACATCCGCAAGAACGCGCCGCGCGTCACGATCGTCGCTCACTACCACGCGGCTAAGAGCGTGCCGTACCGCCGCTTCGTGCGCGTGCATTACCCGCCCAGGATGACGGAAGTTATCGTCGAGATCACGTCGACGCCGAGGCTCTCGCTGCGCAATCTCACGGTCGAGTTCTCCGGCATCATCGTGCCGAGCAACCTGTATGCCTTCAATGCCGCAACGGAAGAGGGCGTACCTGGTGCGAACGTCGATCCTCTTCCCCCCGGCGGCGTTCCGGCTCCGATCAACTTCGATGTGACCATCGACACCGAGGTTGTCACCGGCGGGCAGACAGCGGCCTTCGGGCAGGGGACGTGGGATTTCGTGTCCGATGCTCTTCTCTATGAGCTGGAATGGCAGCCGACGTCGGAGATCGAGCCTGCGCGGTCGGCCATGTCGAAGACTGGCGATGCCGAGGTCCGCTCCGGCTATCTGTCCGACGGCGTCGAATACAAGTTCCGGCTTCGCGCCTGGTCGAATGGGGCAAGCTCCGACTGGACGGATTACCAGATCCGGACCGCCACCGCCGACCCGGTGGCACCAGGGCCTGCCACCAATCCGTCGCTGACCGGCGGAGTTGGTGAGGTAACTTTCGATTGGACGGCGCCGAACTCGCCGAACTATTACGCCTCGAGGCTGTACCTTAACACGGCCAACGATTTCGCCACCTCGACGCTGGTCGCGACTGAATACGGTGCCGCCGCCGCCAACGATGCACGCACGGTGACCGGTCTTTCCGCCGGTACCTATTACGGCTTCGTCGAAGCCATCAATCCATCTGGTAAGCCTGCGGCCGCCGTCGCAACAGGCTCCGCCATCGTCACCTGACGAACTGATCCGCACTCAATTCGCAATCCCGCCTCTGGCTCTCGCCGGAGAGCCTTCGCATGGGGAATTCACATGGTTCAATCTGCAAACACGATCTGGCGCGATTTTGAGGCTGACGGCATCCCCTCGTCGGGGGATCACGATCCGAAGAAGAGCGAAATCCGGACGTGGGGAACGTGGGTCGAGGGGATCATTACGGCATTCACCTCGAATGGTGGTTTGGTCTACACACTTCGCGCCAGCCTTGACGCCCAGCTGAGCCGCCCTCCCGCGACTATGGCGTGGGTCATTGGCGACCCCGTCGTGGCGAATAACGGCATTTATCAGAAGATCGGCGTGGAAGGCACAGGCTCGTGGAACCGCGTAGCCGATCTGCCGTTCAGCTTCATCATCGCATCTGATGCTGGCGTCGGCACAGCGAACGCCATTCAAGCGACGACGTCGATCCCGGTTTCTCCGTCGGCTCTGGTATGGATGAACGTCTTCGAGGCAAACATCTCAAGCCCCGTATCGGTCAGCTTCAACGGCGAACCTGCGCTCACGATCAAGACGAATGCGGGCAACGACGTCGCCGTTGGCGGCCTCGTCTCCGGCACGATCGTGATGGGCATCGTTTCTGGAGGTACGTTCCGACTGGTCAGCGATCAGGCTAGTGCGGCGATTTTGGCGGCTGCTGAGGCCGCTCAGGCTGCGGCTGAAGCGGCGCGTGATATCGCGGTGGCGGCGGCGAGCAGCATAGCTACATACGCAACCAGACACGCGGCCGCTCTAGAGGATTTGTCTGCCCTCACTGAGGTGACGATCTCCCGCTGGTCAATCACCTCTGGCTATGCCCCTGCGACGTACGCGAAGGTAGTCTCCGAGCCGTCTCATGCGGCCAAGTTTCAGGACGTAGCGGGCAACTGGTTTGAGATATCGGGAGACGTTCTGGATATCCGTGCTCTTGGCGCGATGTGCGACGGGGCGACGTCTGATACCGCCGCCGTCCTGACAGCCGGATCGCAGGCTTTCGCAGGGAAGGAAATCCGGTTTCCGTCAGCCGACAGCGTCGTAGCCGGGACGATCCCGGTCTACAGCAAGTTTGTCGGCATCGCCGGCATGCCCAAATTTAAGCTGACCGTGAGCGGCGGTCCCGACATGACCGGGGATCGAGGCTTTTGGCTGAAATCCCGCGGCGAGATGCACAACTGTATCATCGAGCGGGGAGTCACGGCGGGAGCGATTAGCGGCGAGTTCAACAACGGTGCAGTTTGCGGTGAATATTTTACAAACGGAGCCGAATATACCGGCATCCACATGAGCAACATATGGTTCATCGGGATCGATGCCGGTGTCGGCCGGCGCAGCATCTTCGGGATTTACGGAAATGTCCATGGCTCGACCTTCGAGAATTTCCGTTACAGCGGCTTCATTTCTTACGCGATGATGATCCACTGGGGCGGGAACTTCGATCCGACCGCGCCCGATACTAGCGCTGTAACCCAGTCTTGGCACCCCCGCCGCCTTCTGATCGACGGCGTGTTTTTCGAGGGTCCACTTCCCGATGCGGCGCTCGGCTGCGTCTATGTTTCCGGAGGACATGACATCGACTGCCGCAACGTCTTTACGAACGGGGTGCGGACCCCAATCGTTGTTGCAGCCGGCGACGTCGGCGGACTGGTTGCCCAGGGAGACAGCGCAGGCCAAATCCTGAAGAACATCAACTTCAGCAACTGCACGCTGCTGAACTACGAGACTGCGGGCGTTCTCATGTCCGGGCTCTCTGGAACTCGCGCGGGTTCTCTCTGGCTTGCGATCAACGAAGGCGCCTTCGTCACGTTCGACAATTTGGTGATCCGCCGCGGGGCGCTGAGCACGTCTGCCCGCGCGATCGATGCGAGGCTGATGACTGGTCTTCGTATTGGGGTCGACATCACGCACGAGAATGACGGCTTCCAGGACATCCTGACGCCGGCAATATTCCTGCAGGCCTGCGACGACGTTGAAATTACCGGCAGAACGAAGGTTCCGTTCGCTACGGAACTCGTGGGATGCGGCAAGAGGGTCAAGATCGACACGAACGACGACTGCCTGCGCACGGACTACAATACGTCCTGCTATGCAACGCGCCTTACTGGTCAGAGCGCGGCACATACACTCGGCGCTGCGCTCGCAGCCGGCGCCCAGACCGTGACCCTGCAGAGTCTTGCCTTCGACGTGGTGGCGGGGTCAACAATCACGGTAGGCGGACGCACGATGGTTCTAACCAAAGCGGCTGCGCAATCTGCGACAACGGTCGTTCTGTCTATAACCCCGAGCTTTGTCGCTGCCGCATCCGGTGCAGCGGCAACCGTCGAGAAATACACAGGCGACATCGACCTCGACGGGTACGCAGAGGGCTTCTATGTGGGCTTGCTCTGCAACAACACGTCTTCCGGCCGTGCTCGCGGCGTTGTGTCCAGCAGGAACTTCCGCCGTTCCGGTCTCTACGACATCTATGGCCGCGCGGTGCGTGGCCTGCGGGTCGATGGGTCGTTCAAGGAGGGGAACCAGCTCGACGATGCCAATGGCGACAACATTCGCTTGATCAACGGTTGTAGCGATGTTGTCGTGGACGCACCCTCCTTCGAGGACAACGACGACGCGTCTACCAAGGCCCGCCGCAACCTCTATATTTTCGGGGATACGGTGGCTTTCCGCGCTGTCGCGCCCGCGTTCTTCAACGCTCAGTTTTCGGCGGTCAATTACTTCTTGCCTTCTGACACGGCGGAGATGCTGCCATCTTTTGTCGGGGCCTATTTCAGCAAGTTGCTCCCGAACAGGATCACAGGAACCGGCGTGGCGAAGGGCGCGACCATCGGCGACAAGCAGCGGTACTTCGTAACTTCCGCCCCCACGGCCTCCCTCGGGAGCAACGGCGACGAAGCAATTCTCGAAACCATCGTCAGCGGGCAGCCAGAGCGTTGGCGCAAGAGCGCCGGTGCCTGGGTGGTCCTCGCAACAGCACCGTAAGGAGAAAAAAGCATGGCTATCGACTCTGAAGTTCTCGCCAACATCTCGGCTTTGTGTGATGAGATCTCGAAAGCAACCGAGCGCCTCCACACGCAGCTTATCGCGCAACCGGATGACAAGATGGAGCAGGCACTGGGCGATCACCTAGCAACGCTTGCCAAGCTTGAAGCCGTCCGGGATACTGCCATTGAGAATGCGGCGAAGAGCCAAATCGACCGCAGTGAACTGTTTGCCGGCGGCAAGGACGTTTAGGTGCCCGAGATGAAGATCAGCAGAAAGGAGTTCATCGAGAACTTCGCCAAGCGTTCTGGGCTCGACAAACAGTGGGCGGTGCTCGGCTTCATCGAAACCGGACGTCATGTTCAGATCGCAAGTGCCCTGCGGCTGCGACGAGGAAAACTGCGAAGGATGGGCAATGGTCAGCCCGACAAACCTTCTCGATCATCTCCAATTCCATGCGCCTACCGGTCTGCGGGAAGCCTACATGACAGCAGTTCGAGAGGCGGGCGGCTAATGATAGACCTTCATGACCTACCTGCCGGGTGGGCGTATTGCCACAATCGATGGACTGTGGCGAAAGGTCGGGCGAAGATATACAAGGACCGGGACGACGGCACTTTCTGCATAAGCCAGAGCGGCGTTTGGATGCCCGGATGCTTTGCAAGCCTCGATGCCGCTCTGTTCGCGTTCAAGCTTGATGATGAAATCCTGTCCGCCCTGCAAACACGAAAGAATGCCGAAAACGGCGGCTGCGGCGGCGTGATAACCATTGAAGATTTGAAGGCGCCGCAGGAAGCCGGTGGCGTCAGCTAAAAAGCTATGCTCCTAATCCGGGTGCACCATGGATACGAAAGCGTCCATGGTGTCAGCCTCCTTCAGAAACTCCATGTCTTCCTCGAATTGGTCGACCGGCTCCGGTGTTTCGTAGTTGTGGCCGCCAAAGGAGGGGTCCTTCGTAGGATTCACCGCGCCCTCCTGGTTGTCACTCGATCCTAAATTTTTTGGGTTCTGCATCTTCTGATTCCCAAAGTTTTGGAGGTCCACACGCGAGTTGCGGATCTGCACCGCTGTGTTGAAGAGAATCCCCAACTAGCAGTTATTTGGACCGTAGTCACCCGGTCTACGTGTACTTTTAGCTTGACAGATCAGGATGCCGCCTTAAGGGTCCGGCGCTATACGAGCAAAGCATGAGGCGTTGTCGATGGTGGCCGATCCACAGTTTAAGAAGCAGGACAAAACACGTTTCCCGGCCCTTAATCAGCTGTTCGGCCTCCGCAAAAAAGTGAAGGATGCTTCACGGCTTCTTGTCGAGGCGAACCGGAATAGCTCCACGCTTTCCGAAGACGCCGCCGTACTTTCCCCCGTGGAGTTCGATCGGACACTGGATCGGTCCGAAATCATCGAGAGGTTGGTTGACCGCGCCCTCGAAGGACAGCCGGGGGCTCTGCGCGAACTGCGGAGCATCGCTCAAGATAGCGAAGATCTTGAGGGCCTGATCAAGCTTAAGGACATAGACCCGCAAAGGTTTGTGCTGGAGGATGCCAGTGATCTTGCAGCGTGCCTTACACTCATTGGCATGTTTGATGAGGCGGAGCTCGCTCTGAACCGGAAGGCTGGATCACTGCCGGTCGGCATCTCCGGCGCTGATCTTCTACCGTTCCTCGAAGCTTATGGATTGGTTCGCGCCGAACAGGGTAAGTTCGGGCGAAAGCCCGTTGATCCTATGCCACTATGGAACTTCTTTGACGCAAACCTGAGTTCGTTGCGGCGTGACCCGAGGTTTTCGGCCGTATTGCCTCACATAATCGCGCATCTTTCGCATTTTCGGATGGTGAAAGAGCTGCAGCGATTTTCAGAGGACCTGGTCGCAGGGACGGATAAAGACGACATTCCGAGCCTCGTGAAGTACGCGCAGCTGGTGGTTTCGTCAATAATGGCGCCGTCAAAGCGCCCCGACCTCCATGTGCACAGCAAGCATCTTGTTGGGAGGGAACTATACAGGCACGTTGAGGCCGAAGCCTCGGCCTTTTACCACGGCAATGGTCGTGATCTGCCGAAAACTGTGCTGATCAACCTTTTCCAGATGGCTCTTGCAGTTGATGATCTGGCCAAAATCGACCGCTACAAGTCAGCGGTTTTTGGCAATGATAAGCCGCCCCAGAAAGGCGAGCTGGCGAATTTCAAAAAGGCCGTCTCCGATTACTTCACCTATCTGGCGAGAGCGACGAGGTATAAGGACGCCAGAATATTTTTGGCTTCGCAAAAGGCGAAACTCCCAGAGGAATTTTACCTTCATCTGGTTTCGAGCTGCTATCTGTATGAAAGAAATTATGCAGCTGCCCTCAGCGTGTCCGAAACCCTTCTCCGGAATTACAAGAAGAATAGCTATCGGCGTAAGATCGCCACCGTCTACGCAAATAGCGGAGAACTTGAAAAAGCGGATGAATGGCTGAGGGAGGCCGCGCGTGTCGCCAACGACAGCGGCGCCTCAAGAAACGAAATTGCGACAATCCGAAATGACCACGCCCGCGTGGAGTTCCTCCTTCAGTCGTCGAAGATACTGGAGTCAGTCGCCCAACCGATTCTTCCAAAAGGCGTAGTGTTTCTGGGTTCATCGGGATGCCTCAACACAATCTCAATGACGGTTCCCGTGCTCGTCGAATTGAAAAGACGTGGGTATGCAGTTATCCAACTCGATGAGGGGATGCTGAGAAATCAGCCGACAGGGACCTCGTGGATCGATAAACATGCCGGGGCGGTGGACAAGGTAATCCATTCTGACTTCAATATTTTGAACGGGCTGCAAAATGAGTGGGTGATTGACTGGCCCCGCAAGAAAGTCATGTCCGGCGGAATAAATTTCTACCAGGGCATTTTCGAGATCATGACGCAGCGTCTGCGGGCGTTCAACTTCGACATCAGTGACCCCGGTGTATACAGGTGGTTCCGCCATTATCTGGTGCGTTCCGATCGATCCTTGAGCGCCTGCAAAGCGATCGAGAGGGACGTCATGTCAAGGGGAGTGCCGGTCCGGTTCATGAACGCCGGTTCGCATTCGGCTCCGTTCTCAGTCTATCGAACATTCGCGCTCCACTACGCTTCGAAATACGACGTCGGCTTCGTCCATATGGGGCCCGCCTACGAGAACTATTACAGCAACCTGAAGAGCAAGGTCGCAACGACTGTCTCGCTTGACAATCTGACGAAGTACCCTCTCTACCGGCTTCCCTTCCTGGCGCGACCTGATCGTTTTGAAGAATGGCTGCAGCAGGACGGCCTATATGACCGGTACAAAGAAGATATCGACCGGGTGCTCAATCATAACCGCGTCGGCCGGATAGATGGCAACACCTCTCACACGCAATACGAGGATGTGCTGATCCGGGCAAAGCAGGACGGCCGACGAGTGATCGGCGTGTACGGCAAGATCCTTTGCGATATGGCTGTGCCCTTCGACGGTGGCCCAGGGCACGAAAACATCGTCGACTGGCTGCGACATACAGTTTCGACGGCTCGGTCGACGTCAAACTTGATTGTTCTCAAACCGCATCCTCATGAGCTGCGGCCCGAGATTGCTCGCGACCTAAACGAATATTGGCTTGACCTCATCGCGAAGATGGACATCCCCGAAAACGTGATGGTCCTTCCTCACACGGGGTTCAACAATCAGGATCTTATTAAGTATTTGGATCTGGCGGTCCTGTGGAACGGCACGTCTTCCCTCGAGCTTTGCGCGCAGGGTGTATCCGTCGTTATGGCTAGCTATTTCGGCAAGCACGATTATCCGATTGATCTGATCTATCCCGAGTCACGCAGCGACTATGAGCGCATCATATGCGCGCATGAGTGGGAGCGTCCCGACCAAAGCAAAATGGAGCGGGCAGCGCTGCTCCTGAAGTACATGGGCACCGAAGAAGTCTGCGTCCCGTTCAAGTATTCCCATCGACCGGTCACCAATGACCCGGTCGGCGTCCCATACTGGCACATGGATGACGTCGAGAGATTCCTGAGGGATGGCGATCCTCATATCAGCAAGCTGGTGGATAAAGTCTTTGCATAGGGGAGACGGGTTGCGCCGCCCTATCCATCCTGCTTCGACCTAAGATGATGTAGCGCAGCAAGAACGAGCGCAATTTGAGGGTTGCAGGCCTGGAAATATGGGCCGCCAGCTATACGAGCGGTCCCTTTTCCATCTTCTTCCCATGAGCAGCCGCTGGCTGCCTTAGGCGCTACTGACACGGCCAACTCCATGGCATGCTGCAGATTGGTCGTGTAGAGCGGCAACGTCGCGATTTCTGCTGTGCCCGGTCGGTGCCAGATGGTGACCGTCTTTGCCGGATCCGCAGTGGAGGGGCTCACGACCTTCCGCCAGCCAAGGGCAAGCCCGATAGCAAAATCGAGACTTCGTGAAGGCCCCTTCGCGGACTCAAGGGTCTTTATCACTTTTTCCATAGACATAGGCGCGGATCATACACGCAGCTCATCTGGCTGCAAGCGAGCTGGACCATCTCCCGTCAAGCGTTTTTTTGAGCTATCACCCGGAAGGCTTCGTGAACGTCGATGCGCACCTCGGGATGATCGAGAAGTTTTCCGGCCGCCTTCGCATCCTCAAACGCTGGAAGGAATTCAAGCGGATTTGTCGTATCCATACCGACAAACTGATCGTAAGAATAGTTCCACCATTTGCTCGCAAGCAGACGCTCGATAAGAGGCTCATCGAAACGCCATCTCTTAAACGTAGCCGGCGAACCGATGACGACAGCATAGGGCGGAACATCCTTGGTTACGATCGATCGAGCCCCCACGACCGCCCCATGACCAATTGTGACGCCTCTCTTAATGAGCACATCCTGCCCAATCCAGACATCATTGCCGATGATGGTTTTCGCAGTGCATGCCTTCGGCATAACCTTCCGAATGGGTGCCGCAACATCGGTTTCAAACTGCTTGAATGGCGCGACCTTCGCATAGTCAAACCCGCACATGCCGAGGCGCTCCATAGGATGGTTGTCTGGGATCGCCTGCGAATTCGCGGCGATCGCGCAGTATCTGCCGATCGTGAAATATCGAGGCGGGAAATAGCTTTTGGAGTAGCTGAAAGCTCCTATTGAGCAGAGCCGCGGGCCAACCGACATCGCGCTATATGCCTCAACCAGGGCAGCGCCATACGTGTTATAATTCGCGCCAATTCGCATCCACGTATGGTTGTATGTCCCGTCGGAGCTCAGGAATATTCTGTTCTCCCGCAGAAAATCGATGTGCTCTGCGGTGACCTTTATCTGCATGGCGTCTACCCCCTAGCGCATCGCAACCTGAAGCAAAATTCATTCATAGGCAACAAGGTGAACCAAGAACGGAGCTTGAAAAATTCTCTGTGCGCGCATAGATGGTAACGTCTGTGAATTCGAACGCTCAGACGCTGGGCCTCTTCGTTCCTCCGGGAGCGAAGGGGCCTTTTTCATGATCCCGCTTCGGCGGGGTTTCTTATTGCCTATAGGGCAGACACTTCCTCCCAAACAGTAAGGTGACATATGGCACGGGAAACCCTTCCCGTCGCCCTCGAACTCATGTTCGGGGATGAGGGCGGCTATTCGAATGTCAAAACGGATCGGGGCGGCCCGACCAAATACGGCGTCACACATGCGACGCTGGCAGCGCACCGCGGCGTGAAGTCGGTGACGGCCGACCAGGTCAAGGCGATGAGCCGGGAAGAGGCCGAGGACATCTACCGGCGCTCCTACTGGGGGCAGAGCGGTGGCGATCTTCTCCCCCCAGGACTCGACTATGCTGCGTTCGATTTCGGCGTGAACTCCGGGCCATACCGCGCCGTTAAGACGCTGCAGAAGGTCCTCGGACTTCGCGAGGATGGGCAGGTCGGCGAGCAGACGCTTGCGGCCGTGCGGAAGTACCCGGGCGGCGTGAGCACACTCATTCGCGACTACTGCGACGCCCGCATGCGCTTCTTGCGCTCGCTCACCAACGGCAAGACCGGCTTTCCGGTCAATGGCCGCGGCTGGACGATACGCGTCACCGGCAAGGATCCGACGGGACAATGGAAGGATCAACCCGGCGTTCTCGGGAACGCGCTCCGCCTGGCAGCTGACGCCAGCGGTCGGACCGTCCAGAAGGTCGAGAACCCGCCTGAAGCTGGAGCCAAGGCCGACAGTCGCGATACCGGCCTCGGCGAGGTGCTGAAGAAGCCGGAGGCGTGGGGGCCGCTGGGCGGACTTCTCTCGGCCGCAGGCGCACTCTTCGCCGGCAACGGCCCTGTCCAGTGGGCGCTTGCCGCCGCAATGGTCGCGGCGGTGCTCGTCGGGCTCTGGTATTTCGTGCGCCGGGTTCGCGAGGCCGGGTGATGCTGTCCACTCCTCGCCTCATCGCGGCTGCGGCCGCTGTCGCCATCGCCGCCGCTGTCGTTGCGTGGATTTACCGGCAGGGCGACGACGACGTCAGAACCTCCATCGAAAGGCAGAACAATGAAGCTGGCCGCACTGCGGACGATGTCCGCTCTCGCTTTGACCTTTGCCCTCCAGGGATGTGGGACTTCGGCGCCGGCAAGTGCCGACGGTCTCCGCCGGGTGGTGGGCACTGATCTGATCGGCGCGCGCGGCGCGACGCCGGCGGATCAGCGGAAAATTGACCGGACCGTCGTCGGCATCTGTGGAGCGGCGGTCTGGACGAGAGCGGAATGCGCCCGCCACGGCGAAGCGCAACAGTAATTAACCAAGCGAAATCGCATTGCATACGAGGGGCATCGATGGGGAACAACGAGGATGAAGCTATGGAACTGCCGAAGCGTGCCGCAAGGTTAGAATGGAACCTCAACACAATAATCCAGGGTGTCACCCTCCTCGTTATGGGCATTGGCGGCGTGACCATCTGGGTAGAGAAGAGCCGGGACATCGAAGAGCTTCAGTCCTGGCGCACGTCAATCGAGCAATCGCAGAAGGACCGGCTTGCGGAGTTCCGGGAGCGCGACGGCCGGACGGAAGAACGCTTTCGCGGTTTGGAGAGTGAGGTCCGAAAGATCGACAACCTCACGTATCGCGTCACTGTAACGGAACAATCGACTGCGACGATCACGACCGCGATCAAGGATCTGCAATCGCTCCTCAACCAGCAATCCGGCGATCTGAAGGTCGTTCGTGAGATCCTCCAGCGTATCGAGGCTGGCCAACGGGTCCGGTGATCTAGCAAGCTTCGAGTATCCGCCGAATTGCGGACACTGCCCTGCATCCGGCATCTCCCATCAGAAGACAAAGAAATCCGCTGAAGTGAGTGCGAGGTTCGCACTCACCGTTGCGAAATGAACTGCGCCGCCGGCCGCGTTGCCATTGCTGTCGTAGAATAGCTTCCCGGTGTCTGTTTCGTAGATGATGCGATCGCTCGCGTCGACAGCAGCGCCGGCGGCGTTGGCAACGAATTGCGCCGCAGTCAACACGCCGGTACCCGAGATCGCTGTGAAGATCCCGTTGTCCACTCTGATGGTATCTTCCGCAACGCTGAAGCCACTAATTGTGTCTACGTTTGTCGTCGCGTTAAGTGCAGCGCTGAAGGAGAACGTATCAAGGCCCGTGGAACCAATTAGAATGTCGTTGCCGAGCCCGCCGCTGATCAGGTCATTGCCGGCGCCGCCGTTCAGCGTGTTGGCCGCGCTGTTTCCTATTAGCGTGTTGGCTAGCGCATTCCCGGTACCGTTTATTGCGGTGGTGCCTTGCAAGGCAAGATGCTCAACGCTGCCTTTGACGGCAGTACTGTTGGCAAGGTTGAAGGAAACGCTCGACCGGACCATGTCTATACCGGCGCCACTATCGAGGCTCTCGTCTACAATATCACCCGCGTTATCCACGTAGTAAGTATCGTCGCCAGCTCCGCCTCGCATTCGGTCAGCACCGGCCTTCCCATCGAGGGTGTCGGCGCCGGCAAACGCGCGAAGGAAGTTAGAATCCGAGTTGCCTACAATTGTGTCTTTGAAATCGGTGGCACGGACATTCTCGATGCTGGAGAGAGTATCCTGGGATCCAAAGCTGTCTTTAGCGACCCCGCTTGTCAGATTGACGCTAACCCCTTTGCTCGCACCTTGAGCGACATCTCGGTCGTATCGAACAGTATCCACACCGGCACCGCCGTTGATTGTGTCTCGTCCTCCCAAACCCATAAAGATGTCATCAGTTGAGGATCCGACCATCGTGTCCGCGAATTGGGTGCCACCGTATTGTTCGAAGTTCTGGAACGTTTCCGAGAAACCGAATTGGTCGGTTACCGTTCCGGTGGCAGCGTTTAGATTGATACCGCGGAAAGCATTGGGAGCATTATAGGCATCCTGGAAGCTAAGTGTATCAAACCCGGCGCCGCCGTCGTATGTGTCGTCGCCTTCCCCGCCAGTGATCGTATCGTCGCCGTCATTACCATTCAGAATATCGTCGCCGCCGTGGCCCGAAATATCGTCGTCTCCGATCGATCCGTTGATTGTATCGGCTCCGCTCATAAGCCAGTTTTCAAATTTAGCGTTGTCAAATGCCGCCGCTGCGTCTTGGAAAATCTCCAGCGAAAGGTTCAGACCGCTTATGGTTTGGACCGAAGTTGTTCCATTATTCAGGAGGACTTGGATCGAGGTGATTGTCCCTCCGACGGCATCGCCGCCAGAGTCAAAGCTGAACCCGGTGCCGACCAGCTTTAGCTTGAGACCGTTGTCCAGCCGATAAAGCACCTCTGTGCTGGTCGTAGTCGATCGCGCGGACTCGCTCATATCCACGAGTTCGCCGAAAGTCGGATTAACGCCGACGCCGCTCAGAGGCGGGTTATACTGGCTAGGATAGAGTCCGCCTGGGAAATGATACGTAATTGTGGCCATGTTTTCCTCCGGGGCCGGTAGTTTCCGGCCAAAATCAATATTAGAATGAATAAAAAATAGATGCGTTTTCGAGCAATTATAGGTTGCCATAGATATCAGACCGCGGCTTTGTTGTCACATAGCCCATTCGGGTGGGGCGGTTGACCAGCCAGCGCGACGGCGCGCAATTGCGGCGGCGACAAACAAGAGTGGCTCGCCACTTGCTGCATGAGGGTAGCCCTTGCCTGGTACGATCCGTCGTGTGAAAACGGCTGCATTGAACTTGGAAAGCAGCAAGATGCCTCCCCCTCGCAACGCCAGCACGGAAATTATCACATCGACCGACGGGCTCAGCAGAATCGTCATCGCAGCCCGGCATGACGGCCTCTACACTTGGCGTCACGAGGTCTATTTGCCTCCGAATCCTGAGTACGGCTTCACAGAAGATTGGGACGCTGAGTCCCATTACGGCTACGGGATTTATGCCACGAGGGAGCACGCATTGCAGGACGCAATCGGTCAAGTGAGATGGATATCGGGGGTGCTAGATCGTTCCTGATCCCGCTTCGCGGTGACTCTCGCTCTCAACAAGTCAGTTGCGCGATGCGAGTTGCCCTGATCTGATGCCCCGCATGGACACGAAACTTGCAGACTTGAAACTCCGGCCTTGGCCTCTCCGCGAGCTAAACCTGACCGGCTATCAGGTGGTCGGAGATATGCAACACCTGCCGACTGCCGAATTGCTGCGAATACCCGGGATGGGCGGACATGACTGGCGGAAGATTGCCAAAGCGTTGGGGCGAGATCCATTCCCTGATCAGAAGAGACGTTGAGCGTGAGGTTCCCGCCCTTGTCGTCATCCGTCCGGCTCCTATCCTTCATGTTTGATCATGGAGGAAAGCATGGCAGACAATCCAAAGAAGAAAGGCCGCGACCGCGAGCTCGTTTCCGAACAGGAGCACGAGGTCGCCTACTTGATGAAAGCGGCGAAGGTGACGCGGCAGAAAGCCCTTGAGGCCATCCGTGAAGCCGGGCCGGACCGAAAGAGGGTCATGGACTATCTTCAGCGGCAGTAACGGCTGCGCGATGGCTTATTGCCGGGGCTTTCCTATGAAGATCGTGTTGCCGTCTCGGTTCTCGCACCTCTTACATCGCATTCTCGGCGCCAACTGAAGGATGCTTTGCCTTTTGCCGAAGCGCGCGGCCAGAGCGCGCCGATTTAATCGATCGATGCGGCCGCAGCTCCGGCACTTGCAAAGCACGTCGCACCATTCGGGAAGGTTCGCGAAAGTAATCTCTTCAGGGGCGCCGGCTGGGGCCGCATCACCAGCCGGCTCCTTCGAGAGACGGGCGGCTCTCCTGGTGGCATGTCATATGTGAGCCTGCAGCGATCACGCTTGATGTTGCCGCTCTTGGGGCAACCGAACGCCTTGGAGAATTCGGAGAGCAGTCCCGGCATGCTCCGGTCACCTATGCGATCGAAAAGCTGTCGTGCGTCGTATTGCTTCTTTACGCCGCACTCGCATTTGATGCGGATCTTCGTCCAGGCGAGAAGCTCCGAAAGCCACCAGGCTCCGTCTCTAGGCATGCTTCAACTTCCATTCGGGCTGATGCTCCCCGCAGAACCACCGCGGCTCCTCTTTCCCGAGGGCAAAGCCGAGGCTGCCCCACTTCTTGCAGCCAGCATGCTCGCACCAGTGCTCGTACGCGACCGTTTCCTTGAATGTGCTCGCCCCGGCTTCATCGCTCATTTCGATTACCTGTATATTCCCGCCGACATTTGTTCCTAATATGTTCTCTACGCCGAAAGAGTCAATTCGGCTTTGTCTGGCTCTGTGCGTTAATGGCCTGATGGCCAAAGCATCCTCGAAGAAGCCTCGCGATGTCGCTCCAATCGATCCTATGCCGGCGCGCATCGATCCCTGCCTTGCCACTCTCGTGGACAAGCCGCCCGTCGGCCCCGACTGGGCCTATGAGGTAAAGTGGGACGGGTACCGGCTTGCCGTGCACATCGAGCCTGGCCGGGTGCGGATCCTCACGCGCGGCGGCTACGATTGGACCGATCGCTTTCCGTCGATCGCTGACGACGCGCGGCGCCTTGCCCTCAAGACAGCCATCCTCGATGGCGAAGCCGTTGTGCTCGACGACAATGGCCGTTCGGACTTCGGGATGCTTCAGCGGGCGCTCGGCCGCTTGCCATCGCCGTATGAAGCCGGCGCCATCGTCTTCTTTGCCTTCGACCTCCTCTATCTCGACGGCCGGGATCTGCGCCGTCTACCACTGCGCGAGCGCCGGCGGTTGCTGGAGCCGCTCGTCGCCGGCCGGGAAGGGGCTGTCCGCCTTTCCGAAGAGGTGCAAGCGGATGGCGACGAGTTCTTCCGCGTCGCATGCGCGCACGGGCTGGAAGGCATCATCGCCAAGCACGTCGAGAAGCCGTATCGGTCTGGCCGCGGGGAGTGGTGGCAGAAGATCACCTGCAAGCGGCGGGATAGTTTCGTCATCGTCGGATTCGAGCCTTCGACCGTGCCCGGTCATCTCGGCCGGCTGCTGCTAGCCGCGCGCCAGGGCAACGATCTCGTCTATGTCGGCGGCTGCGGCACGGGCTGGTCGCACGATCTATCACGCGAGCTGCGCAACGTCCTCGCATCGATCGTTACGAAAAAACCGGCAGTGAACCTGCGGCGGAAGAATGCCGTCTTCACCGAGCCGGTGCTCGTCGCCGAGGTCGAGTATCGCGCCTGGACGGATGACGGCAAGCTGCGGCATGCCTCGTTCAAGGGCATCAGGCCGAGAGAGGATGGCGCGACGGTATTCGAAATTCCTGTTGCAGATCAGTCAAAGAACAACTAATTTGTGGTTTCCAATTCACGAAACGTTCCGCGTTTTCAGGTGTAGTTATCGCACGGCATTGGAAACCGCTTTACTTGCTTTGTAGGCTGTTCAGAGAAAAATAGATTACTCTTAATCAGCGGGTCCACGGTTCGAGCCCGTGATCACCCACCAAAAACATTCTCAATATATCGCGAGCTGCATTCGAGCTCCCCTAGTTCTGCA
>Ga0209281_1000930_pt1 | contig 24079 bp, 23 predicted proteins | sample MedtruBG_FD_187514 | JGI IMG/M metagenome (GOLD analysis project Ga0209281, IMG submission 187514) | Root nodule microbial communities of legume samples collected from California, USA - Medicago truncatula BG (SPAdes) (version 2) | ecosystem: Host-associated > Plants > Roots > Nodule | place... | reverse complement strand
ACGCCTATGAAAGACGTTATTCATATGAGTCATGGTCCTGTTGGATGTACTTATGATACTTGGCAAACAAAACGGTATATAAGCGATAACGATAATTTTCAACTTAAATATACTTTTGCTACAGATGTAAAAGAAAAAAATATTGTATTTGGAGCAGAAAAATTATTAAAGAATAATATAATTGAAGCTTTTAAAGCTTTCCCAGAAACAAAGAGAATGACAATTTATCAAACTTGCGGTACTGCCTTAATTGGAGATGATATTGAATCTGTAGCTAGACAGGTTATGAAAGAAATGCCAGAGGTAGATATATTTGTATGTAATTCTCCAGGCTTTGCAGGACCTAGCCAATCAGGTGGACATCACAAAATTAATATTGGATGGATTAACCAAAAGGTTGGGACTTATGAACCTAAAATCACTAGCGATTATGTTATAAACTATGTTGGTGAATATAATATTCAAGGTGACCAAGAAGTAATGCAGGATTATTTTAAGAGAATGGGTATACAAGTCCTTTCAACCTTTACTGGTAATGGATCTTATGATGATTTAAGAGGAATGCACAAAGCTCATTTAAATGTTCTTGAATGCGCACGTTCTGCAGAATATATCTGTAATGAACTTAGACAAAGATATGGTATTCCACGTCTTGATATAGATGGATTTGGTTTTGAAGCATTATCATCATCTCTTAGAAAAATAGGTTTATTCTTTGGAATAGAAGATAGAGCACAAGCTATAATTGATGAAGAGACTACACGTTGGAAAGCAGAATTAGACTGGTACAAAGAAAGGCTTAAAGGCAAAAAGGTATGCTTATGGCCAGGCGGATCAAAACTTTGGCACTGGGCACATGCAATCCATGAAGAAATGGGTGTAGAAGTTGTTTCTGTATATACAAAGTTTGGACATCAAGGAGATATGGAAAAAGGTATTGCAAGATGTGAAGCTGGAGCTCTTGCAATAGATGATCCTAATGAACTTGAATCGTTAGAAGCATTAAGAATGTTGAAGCCAGATGTTATATTTACAGGCAAACGTCCTGGAGAATATGTTAAAAAGGTCGGTGTTCCATATTTAAATGCTCACGCATATCACAATGGTCCATATAAAGGCTTTGAAGGCTGGGTTAGATTTGCACGCGATATATACAATGCAATTTATTCTCCTATGCATCAGCTTGCGATGTTTGATATCAGCAAAGATGAAATATTAAAAGATAATAGATTCTTAACTCAAAAAATGCTTTCAGATGCTAATTTAAGCGAGGATATAGTAGCTTCACCTACTTTAAGAGAGTATACAGGTAAATTTGATAGTGTATCTGGACTTCGTGATAAAAAATATCCTTATATGGAATATAAAGAAGAAATTACAAATGCAGTATAAAGGAGGCGATATTAATGGAAGATCCAAAAAAGGAAAAATTAAATCAACTTATTGACTACATTATGAAAAATTGTTTATGGCAGTTTCATTCTCGTGCATGGGATAGAGAAAGACAAAACGAAGGCATATTAACTAAAACGAAGCAATTGTTATGTGATGAACCTGTTAAAACTGATACACCAGAGGATAAATGTTACTGGGTGGATGCTGTATACTTAGCAGATTCTTTTAAAAGTAAATATTCATGGCTTTCGGATATGACAAAAGAAGAAATATCAGCACTCATGCAAGAAGTAAAAGATCGTATGGATTTATTGACTGTAAAAGGATCACTTAATTTGGAATTAACTGATCCACGTTATTAGAGAGGAGTGAGGTAAATGTCTTGTGAAGTAAAAGAAAAGGATCGTGCTGGTGTAATTAATCCTATATTCACGTGCCAGCCAGCAGGAGCTCAATTTGTTAGTATTGGAGTTAAAGATTGTATAGGATTAGTACATGGTGGACAAGGTTGTGTTATGTTCGTTAGATTAATATTTTCACAACATTTTAAAGAAAGTTTTGAGATTGCATCTTCCTCTTTACATGAAGATGGTGCGGTATTTGGAGCCTTAAATCGTGTAGAACAAGGTGTAGATGTACTTTTAATGAGATATCCAGATGTCAAGGTTATTCCAATTATATCAACATGCTCAACAGAAGTTATTGGTGATGATATAGATGGTGTTATAAGAAAACTTAATAATGGATTATTAAAAGAGAAATATCCAGATAGAGAAGTTCACTTAATCCCAGTTCATACACCTAGTTTTAAAGGTAGCCAAATAAGTGGATATGATGTAGCTGTTGAAGCTTTTGTAAAACATTTCGCTAAAAAAGGTGATCCAAATGGAAAGTTAAATCTTATTACTGGATGGGTAAATCCAGGTGATGTTACGGAGCTTAAACATCTTTTAGCAGAAATGAATATAGATACTACAGTTCTTTTTGAAATAGAAAGCTTTGATTCACCATTAATGCCAGCAGAACATACTGTTTCTCATGGAGAAACTACTATAGAAGATTTGACTGGTACTGCTAATGCTACAGCAACTATAGCTCTTAATAGATACGAAGGAGCAAAAGCAGCTGAATACTTAGAAGATAAGTTCCAAGTTCCAGCTACGATAGGACCAACACCTATAGGAATTCGTAATACAGATGCATTTTTACAAACATTAAAAGAAATAACTGGAAAGCCAATTCCAAAATCTTTAGCTTACGAACGTGGAATTGCACTTGATGCAATACAAGATCTTACTCATATGTTCTTAGCTGATAAAAAAGTGGCTATTTATGGAAGTCCTGATTTAGTTATTTCATTAGCTGAGTTCTGTCTAGACTTAGAAATGAAGCCAGTATTGCTTTTACTTGGCGATGACAATACTAGTTATGTAAAAGATCCAAGAATTGAAGAACTTCAAAAGAATGTAAAACACAAAATGGAAATTATAACTAATGCAGATTTCTGGGAATTAGAAAACAGAATAAAGAATGAAGGACTTGAATTAGATCTCATTTTAGGTCATTCAAAAGGCAGATTCATTGGTATTGAGTATAAGATTCCGATGGTAAGAGTTGGATTCCCAGTGTATGACCGTGCGGGAATGTATAGAGATCCAATAGTAGGCTATAAAGGAGCAATGAGGCTCGCTGAATTAATGGCAAATACATTATTTAATGATATGGAATATAAGAAAAATAAAGAATGGATTTTAAATATGTGGTAGAAAATTATTTTTATGTAAGTTAAGTTAAATATTTCATTGCATTTTGCAAGAGTGTATTAATTCAAAGCATAGTAAGAAAATCATAAACTGAATGTTTGTCTATTTTTTGATATTTGGCCATAACCAACTATGAATATAATAAACTCCCTTTTATTATAAAGGTAAAACTTTTCGGATGCGAATTTATTTCATCTGAAAAGTTTCACCACTGCATTATAAGAGCATATCGGTTAAGTAAACAAATAAAATAAGTTATTGATAAACTGTGTTTTCATATGTTAAAGCATTTACACTATCAGAAAAATTATAAAGGAGTAGGTATAATGATTAAAATCAAGATTAATGAAGCAGATCAAGAAGCATTTAATAAAAATTATAAAGATGCAAGGGCTTACCATAGTAGAGCAGAACAATTTTTGAGTGAAGGACAATATCCGAGTGTGGTATTTAATGTCGCATCTATTGCATTGGAGCGGTATTTAATAGCTTTAGGCAATTTATATAGTGTAGATGCAGTAAATCACAATTATGGGTCCCTTGTGGATTCGGTTGAAATAGTTATTGATTTCCCAGAGGATTTAAATAAAGAAATAAGATCTCTTGATATGATTTATGATATCTGTTCAGTTGATAATCCCTATTCCAAAATTCCTGATTTATCTGATTTACATCAAATACTAATAATATGCAGTGAAGTTAAAAAAATAATTGATGAAATAAATGATTATCCACAAAGCTTATAAAAATAAAAAGGAGTAAAGAAAGTTAACAAAACTTTAAGTCATATATCTATGGTAATTTATGATATATGACTTGAAGTAAAATATTAAAAAATTATGGTTTAGAGGTAGGAGGATTTATATATGTTAATGGTACGAGCAATTATTAGAATTGAAAAAGTAGAAGAGGTATTAAAAGAATTAAGTGTGGCTGGTTTTCCATCTGTGAGTAAAATGGATGTGGTAGGAAGAGGAAAACAAAAGGGTTTTAAATTTGGTGATATACTTTATGATGAAATACCTAAAGAAATGTTACTGATTATTGTAAATGATGAAGACAAAGATGCGGTAATTAATATAATTATGAGAATAGCCAAAACAGGTGAAAATGGTGCATTTGGTGATGGAAAAATATTTGTAAGCCCAGTTGATGAAGCATATACAGTAAGTACTAACAGTAAAGGATTATAGGGAGGGAAAAAGTGTGAAAGAAGTAATGGCTATTATTCGTGTAAAAAAGATAAGTAAAACAAAAAAAGCTCTTTTGAATGCTGGTTTTCCTTCAATGACCTGTAGAAATATTTTGGGCAGAGGAAAGAGAAAAGTGGATTTTATGTTAACAATATCACCACAAGAAGCAGCTAATGAAATTCCAGAACTGTATGAAGCTAGTTCAGAAGAACATAGATTAGTACCTAAGAGATTACTTACACTAATTGTTCAAGATGACGAAGTAAAAAAAGTTGTAGATGGGATTATGGAAATAAATTCAACTGGAAATCCTGGAGATGGAAAAATATTTATTCTACCAATCAGCGAGGCATATAGAATTAGAACAGGTGAAACAGGGAAATATGCGTTATAAATAAAAACTTAAATATTAGAATATAAAAATTGAAACGAGGTGATTTTATATGAGGATTCATTATTTGCAGCATGTATCCTTCGAGAATCCAGGAAATATTATTGAATGGGCGCATAAAAAAGGTTATAAACTGACGGGAACTCATTTATATAATTTTGAGGCAGTTCCTGCAATGGAGCAGTTTGACTGGCTTATAGTTATGGGGGGACCAATGAATATTTATGAAGACGAAAAATATGAATGGCTTGAATATGAGAAAAAATTTATTAAAGAAGCTATAGATAATCATAAAATTGTAATTGGTATTTGTCTTGGCGCACAACTTATTACCGATACTTTAGGCGGAAAAGTTACTAAAAATCCTGAAAAAGAGATTGGATTTTTTCCTATAAATTTTGATGACAAAGCATTAAAATCAACTTTATTCAATGGTTTTCCAAAAGGTATAAACGTTTTTCATTGGCATGGTGATACCTTTAGTGAAATTGGTGAAGGTTGTGAAATTATTGCCAGCAGTAATGCATGTAAGAATCAAGGGTTCATTTATAATGAGCATGTTATTGGCTTCCAATTTCATATGGAATGTAAAGAGAAAAATGTTTTATCTTTAATTGAAAATTGTGGTAATGAAATTACTTCTGATAGATATATTCAAACTGAAGAAGAAATTAAAGATAACTTAGATTATTTAAAAATTGCAAATACTTTAATGTATACTTTTTTAGACAACTTAGAGGCATATTATCTAGAAGGGAGTAATTAAAATGGATCAAATAAGATATACCCAAAGGATATGTGAAGATAAAAATAAAATCAACAGCTTCTTGGATGATAAAAGAGTAGGAGCTTTGAGCATGTGTGATGAAGATGGAAAGCCTTATGTAATACCTGTAAATTATATATATTTGGATGAAAAAATATATATTCATGGTATGGGAAGTGGTAAAAAGAATAGGATTATAGAAGCAAAATCATCAGTGTGTTTTACTGTTTTTGAGGAATTTGGAACAGTTGTAGATCCTGTTCCCTGCAAATGTGATACATCATATTTCAGCATCATTACTATGGGAAAAATGTTTTTAGTTGAAGATATAAATGAAAAAACTCGAGTATTAACAAAGTTAGTTGAAAAGTTTACGCCTAATCTATTTAAAAATCCTTTATCTAATCAATTTGTTGAAAAGTATAAATCGTCTTTTGATAAAATGCCTGTTTCAGTATATTGTCTCACTCCAGAAATTCTTACTGCTAAAGAAAATCCAGTTGATATGGAACACATTTTTAATAATATGAAGTAAATTTTTAATTCTCAGAAATAAAGCATTTGAGAAAAATTTCATAAATTTATAATCTATATGTTGCAAAATGAAAATTTTAAGAATAACTTTGTAGATTCAAAAAAATTTTATTCCTAAATATATGCCTATTAAATATTCAGAAGTATTTTTTAAAAGTTAAATTTTAATTTTATAAATAAGTGTTTAAAATAGCCTAGAGTATAGAAAAATATTCTAGGCTGTTTTCCATGTTTGAGGGAGGAATGAGAAATCATGGGATGGTAACTGATAGTGGATTTTAAAGATCACGCTTCGCCTCCACCATGAAAACCACGAAAATCTAGAATTTGGATTTTCGTGGGTTTATTTGGTACTGTATAAGTGTAAGTGTAAACCATAAATAAATGGTTATACATTTGCACTTATTTTTATTTATAATTTAAGGGAGTGATTGGTCTGGCGAGGGTCTTTTTTTGTGTATAAAATAATATTTTTTGGGAATATAATACAAATTTATTTTACTATTTATATATTAAGGTAGGATTAGTGTATAATAGAATAAATATTAGAATTAGATAAATTTATTACTGAAAGGCTGATTACGTGGCAGATCACTATAAACTAAGAGAATTATTTATTGTAAAGTACAAGGAGAATGGCTATGAAATTTGGAGAGTTAAGTAGTTCTATTTTTGATTCTTTATATGATGGAGTGCTAATTGCGGATAAGGATAATAATGTTGTATATGTAAACCCAGCATACACAAGAATAACTAAGGTAGAAGGTAAAGATATTGTTGGAAGTAAAATAGGCGAAGTTCGAATAGGAAGCAGATTGCCAGAAGTAATTAGAAGTGGAGAGAAGCTTTTAGGAATTAAAAGAAGTGTAAATAATATTGAATATTTTGTAAACATGGTTCCTGTTTTTGAAAATGGAGAAGTAGTGGCAGGTATCTCAATATTAAATGAAATAAATGATATTTATAAATTAACTGAGGAATTAAGTAATTCTAAAAGAATTATAAAAGATTTAAAAAAGAAAATACGAGGAAATGATAAAGTAAAATATACTTTTGATAGCATTATTGGAGAAGATAACAAAACAAAAGAATTAAAAACTTTTGGAAGAAGGATTTCTAAGAAGAAAGTAAATATTCTTATTACAGGTGAAAGTGGGACGGGGAAGGAACTCTTAGCACAGGCTATACATAATGAAAGTGATAGAAGAGATGAGCCATTTATTGCAATAAACTGTGCAACCTTTGAAGCAAATTTTTTAGAAAGTGAGCTCTTTGGATATGAAGAAGGAGCTTTCACTGGAGCAAAAAAAGGAGGTAAGATAGGACTTTTTCAAAAAGCAGAAGGAGGAACTATTTTTTTAGATGAAATTTCAGAAATGGATTATAGTCTTCAGGCAAGGCTTCTTAGAGTACTTCAAGAAAATATAATAAGACCAATTGGTGCTGTCAATGAAATACCTATAGATGTTAGAATTATTGCGGCCACAAATAGAAGTCTTGAAAATATGATAGCTAACAAAGAATTTAGAGCGGATTTATATTATAGAATAGCAGTTTTTACAATAGATACAGTACCACTAAGAGAAAGAAAAGGAGATATTGAACCTTTAATAAAGTATTTCTTAGAAGAAGCGGATCAAAAATTTGCAAAGAAAGTTAAAATCTCAGAAGAGGCTTTTAATGTTCTTTATAATTATAGATGGGAAGGTAATGTTAGAGAATTAAAGAATACAATTGAATTCGGAGTTATGATGACTGATGAAGATATAATAAAAGTAGAGCATTTACCTAAAAAGCTTCAAATTGAAGGAATAAAAGGAAGCGTACTAAATATAAAACCATTAAAGAATGCGGTTAAAGAATTTGAAGAGAAAGAAATTAATAAAGTCATTGAGATTTATGGAAATACCTTAGAGGGTAAGAAAAAGGCGGCAAGAGCGTTAGGAATTTCTCTTGCTTCTTTATATAATAAAACTTTAAATAAGGAATAATAATTATTATAAAGGGTTATTCTAAAAAATTAGAATTTGTATTTTTGAATTCTAAATTTTTAGAATAACTCATTTTTGCTATATGTACACACCAAAATGTGAAAATGTTTACTGATATAGTAAAGGAGTAATTCTAAAATTTTAGAATTATATTATTAAAGCTATAGCAATGAAGTTTGAAATTAATATCTACAATATGGATTTATAACTCAGTTTGTAAATAAAAATTTATAATAATGAAAAGTTGGCATGACAATTGCTCTATATAAAAGTGAGAAACTTAAAAAGGAGATAAAAACAATGAAAAGTATTAGAATAGGCGGCGGAGCTGGATATGGAGGAGATAGAATTGAGCCTGCAGTTGATTTAATTAAGTACGGAAATCTTGATTATATCATATTTGAATGTTTAGCGGAAAGAACAATAGCTCTCGGTCAATTGCAAAAGCTTTCAGATAATACTAAAGGTTATAATGAGCTTTTAGAATATAGAATGGAAAAAGTTCTACCTTTAATCAAGGAAAAAAACATTAAAGTTATAACCAACATGGGCAGCGCTAATCCAATTTCAGCAATGAATGTGATAAAAGAAATGGCAAAAGCTATGAATATTAGTAATTTAAAAATAGCAGCAGTATTAGGTGATGACATTAGCAATAATATTGAAAAGTATTTAGATAATACTGTAATTGAAACAGGTGATAAACTAGAATCAATTACAAATATCATTTCCGCAAATGCGTACATAGGCTGCAAAGGTATAGTTGAGGCTTTAGAAAATGGGGCAGATATTGTGGTGACAGGAAGAGTTGCTGATCCATCCTTAGTGCTTGGACCACTTATATATGAATTTAAATGGAATTTTACTGATAATGATTTGTTGGGGAAAGGTACTTTGGCAGGACATCTGTTAGAATGTGCAGCTCAAGTAATGGGAGGATACTTTGTAGATCCACCTTATAAGGAAATAAAGGATTTATGGAATTTAGGTTTCCCAATTGGAGAGGTAAATGAAGAGGGACGTATAGTGATTTCAAAATTAGAACAAGCTGGTGGAGAAGTTACAGTAGACACTTGTAAGGAACAGATATTATATGAAATTCAAGATCCTGAAAATTACTTCACTCCAGATGTAGTTGCTGATTTTTCGAAGGTCTCAGTTAGACAAATAGAAAAAGATAAAGTTTTAATAGAAGGTGCAAGGGGGAAAGCAGCAACTGGATTATATAAAACAAGTGTAGGTTATAAGGATTGTTTCATTGGCGAAGGTGAAATAAGCTATGGCGGTACTGGAGCTTATGAAAGAGCAAAGATTGCAGGAGAAATAATAAGAAAGAGACTTGAATATATAAAGCTACCTATTGAAGAATTAAGAATAGATTACATTGGCGTTAATTCTTTATATGGTTCTAGCTTGAAAGAAAAAGATTCCTATGATGAAGTAAGACTCAGAGTTGCAGCTAGAACTTTAACTAAGGAAGATGCAAATGTTATTGGAAATGAAGTAGAAGCGCTTTATACAAATGGACCAGCTGGCGGTGGTGGTGCAAGAAAATATGTCAGAGAAATAGTTTCAATCGCATCAATTTTAATTCCAGCAGAGGATATAAAAATATCTGTTCAATATGAGGAGGTATAAAGATGAAGTTAAGAGAAATTGCTCATTCAAGAACAGGCGATAAGGGGAATATTTCAGTAATTTCAGTTATTGCTTATGATGAAAAAGATTATCAAAAGCTTAAAGAAGAAGTTACTGTAGAAAAAGTAAAGAAACAATTTAAACATATCGTAAAAGGTAAGATAACAAGATATGAAATAGAAAGCCTCGGTGCACTAAATTTTGTTATGGAAAATGCACTTGGTGGAGGAGTTACTCGTTCCTTATCGATAGATCCTCACGGTAAATCCTTAAGTTCTTTACTTTTAGAGATTGAAATAGATATAGATAAATAAAATTGGAGGAGGTTATTATGTCAAAAATAACAACACCACAAAAAGCAGTTGAAATTATTGAAAGTGGAAATATATTAATGGTTGGAGGTTTTCTTAAAGGAGGGCATCCTGAAACTTTGGTAAGAGAACTTGCGAAAAGGAATGTGGACAATCTTACTGTAATTTCTAATGATACAGGAACTACAGAATGTTCTCTATATAATGTAATAAAAAATAAACAGGTTAAAAAGGTTATAGCATCTTATATTGGTGCAAATCCTGAGACAGGGAAAGGTTTAATAACTGGAGAAATTGAGGTTGAACTTTTGCCTCAAGGAACTTTAGCGGAAAAAATTAGAGCTGGAGGCGCAGGACTTGGTGGATTCTTAACTCCAGTTGGAGTAGGAACTATAGTTGAAGAAGGAAAACAAAAAACCACTATAGATGAAAAAGAATATATTTTAGAATTACCATTAAAGGCTGATGTTGCGCTCATAAAGGCGGCCAAGGCAGATGAAAATGGAAATCTTGTATTCAAAGGATCTTCTCGTAATTTCAATGCTATCATGCCATTGGCAGCAGAACATGTAATTGCAGAGGTTGAAGAAATTGTTCCGATAGGTGAAATAGATCCTAACGATGTTGATGTACCAGGAATATTAATAGATAAAATTGTAAAGGTAGGTGAATAAGCTTGGATAAAAGAGAGATTATTGCTAGAAGAGTTGCTAAAGAATTTAAAGATGGGGATGTTGTAAACCTTGGTATAGGGATACCAACTTTAGTTGCTAATTATATTTCAAGTGAGCTTAAGGTTCATCTGCAATCTGAAAACGGTATTTTAGGACTTGGACCAGTACCCAATGATAATGAAAGAGATGACAATGTTTTAGATGCCGGTGGAAAACACATATCAACAGCAAAAGGAGCTTCATTTTTTGACAGTGCATATTCTTTTTCTTTAATAAGAGGAGGGCATATAGATATAACAGTTCTTGGAGCACTAGAAGTTGATGAAGAAGGAAATTTAGCAAATTGGATGGTTCCAGGAAAAAAGGTTTCTGGTATGGGAGGAGCAATGGATCTAGTAGTTGGAGCTAAGAGAGTTATTGTAGCAATGGAGCATCTAAATAAAAATGGAGAATGTAAAATAATTAAAAGGTGTAATCTTCCATTAACAGCCGCCAAGCAGGTAAATACGATTATAACAGATATGGGAGTTATGGATATTGATAGAGAAAAGGGGATAATCTTAAAAGAAATTGCTCCAAGTGTAACCCTAGAAGAAATACAAAAGGCAACAAAAAGCAATCTGATAATATCAAAAGATTTAAAAGTTATGGAATTATAATTTGAATAAAATGATTAATTATATCAAATAAAACTGTTTAACTTTTTAGTTAAACAGTTGATTGAAATAATATGATTTGCTAATGGCAATTTTGAATTTATTATTTATTTTCATGTGCCTAAAATTTAATTAAGAAGTGAGGTATTTAAAATGTCATTATTTCAAGTAAGTTTTTTTTCAAAAGTATTAGGAAAAGCAACAATGTTAAGTGTAATAATACCAGAAAGTGATAGTAGAGAATATGCTCCTATAGATAGAACTATAAAACATCCTACCTTGTATTTATTGCACGGAGGAACAGATGATTATTCTGCATGGATGAGACAAACAGCAATAGAAAGATATGCGAAGGAATATAAAATTGCAGTAGTAATGCCAGATGCTGATTTAAGCTATTATACAGATATGGTTCAAGGAAGAAAGTACTGGACTTTTATAAGTGAGGAAGTACCTGATTTTGTAAGAGCCCATTTCCCACTATCTGAAAAAAGAGAAGATAATTTTGTTGCAGGATTATCAATGGGCGGATATGGAAGCTTTAAAATGGCTTTAAGAAAGCCAGAAATGTTTAGTGCAGCAGCAAGTTTTTCAGGAACTCTTTGTATGGAGGATATGATAAATTATGTTCCACACAGAGAAAAAGAGTTTAAAGAGATTTTTGGTTCATTAGATGCAATTAAGGATTCAGAAAATGATTTAAGATATTTAGTACAAAAAGCAGTAAATGAAAAAATCGATTTACCTAGATTATATCAAAGCTGTGGCACAGAAGATTTTTTATATAAAATGAATGTAGAATTTAAAGAATATGCTAAAGAATTAGGAATCAATCTTAATTATGAAGAAAGTACAGGAACTCATGAATGGGGCTACTGGGATAAATGTATGCAAAGAGCTTTAGAATTTTTTGAGGTAAAAAAGTAATTAAAAATGAATTTAATTAAAGTATCGAAAAATTTATCTAATGTAAGTATTTTTACATTATGAATAAATTTTGATACTAAATTTAAAACAAATTAGGAAAAACTAAATTAGAAGGAGTTTGAAGTATTATGGAAAAATCAAAATTGCACTACTCTTGGTTTATATTTGCAGGGTGCTGCGTAATGTCGTTTGTAGGATTAGGATTAATTATAAATACACAAGGATTATTTTTTACACCAGTAGGTAAAGATTTGGGATTTACACGTACACAAATAGCTTTAATGTTAACGATTCAAAATATAACACAAATGATAACAATGCCTTTAGCAGGTAAAATGTTCCCTAAATATAATGCGAAATTTTTATTAACTGGAAGTTTTGTAGTATTTGCAGGTGCCATAATAGCATGTTCTACATTTAATAACTTATATATGTTCTATGCAGCAGGAATTGCAATGGGAGCAGTTCAACCATTTTGTGTTAGCTTAGTATTACCAATATTTCTTGGAAACTGGTTTGAAAAGAAGTTAGGTTTTGCTTTAGGTATAGCAGCGGCAGTTTCAGGTTTAGGCGGTACTATATTTAATCCAATAGTGAGTAATATTATTGTAAATTATGGATGGAGAAATGCTTATATATTTATTGGAGTTGTAGCATTAGTTCTTGTTTTACCATTTACATTGTTTGTAATGGTATTCAAACCATCAGATAAAGGGGTATATGCATATGGAGTAGAGCCATCACAAGTAAAATCAGAAGAGCAGATAGAGCAAAGTGGATTTACTGCAAAAGAAGCTTATAGAACACCAGCATTTTACTTATTCTGTATAGCAGCGGTTGCACTACAAATGGTTGCAGGTATTGTACAACACGTATCAGCTCACGTTGTTAATCTTGGATATCCATTAACTGTTGGAGCAACAGTTATATCAGGAATAATGCTTGGAGCAGCTACTGGTAAATTTATAATTGGATTCTTATTAGATAAATGGTCATCAAAGCTTGTAACTTGTATATATGCAATGCTTGGATTTATTGGATGGCTAGGGTTAAACTTGGCATTAAATCAACAATTAATGGTGGCATCAGGTTTTGTAATTGGATTAGCTCAAGCATTAGTGCTTGTAGCATTACCATTTTATATTAAGAGAGTATTTGGAACAAAAGAATACAGTGCTATTTTTTCAACAGTGAGCTTATTAGCTGCATTAGCTTCAGCAGCTTCGGTATACATTGGAGGAGCCTTCTTTGATGCAACAAAATCATATAGAATTCCACTTTCATTAAATTCAGCATATTTTGTGGTAGCATTAATTACAATTATAATTGCAACTTCAAGTAAGAAGAAAAGCCAAGCTAAAGCTTTTAATGAGCAGGTAGGTTAAGAATTTAATATTCACAATATGGTTACTTCAGCAGAAAAAGTCTAAATTATTATAAATTGTGCTTTACTTCTGAAGTATTCCTACTATGATATAGAGAATTAGTTTACAGATTTAAAAATGTCAACAGATAGGTGGTAATGTTATGGACATAAAGGAATTTATAAAAGAAATTAATGATAAAATTCTTGGAGAATTACCTGATGCAACTCATGAGGTTGGTAAAAGTGAAATAATTAAAGTTAAAATGAGAGATGATGTATCATTGGTCACTAAGATATACTTCCCAAATGGTGATGGACCATGGCCAGTTATATTAGTAAGATATCCATATCCTAATAATGAACCAATATACTATGCAGCATACAGTCATTTTGTTGAACATGGATATGTACTTGTAATGCAGTCAGCTCGTGGGACAGGAGAATCTGAGGGAAAATGGGAACCATTCTTTAATGAAAGAAATGATGGTATAGATACTGTTGACTGGCTTGTTAAGCAAAAATGGCAGAATGGAAACATAGGTATGTTTGGAAGCTCTTATTTATCCTTTTGTCAGTGGATGGCTTCAGATTCACTTCCAAGTGAAGTAAAGACTTTGGTTATAGACTGCTTTGGAACTGAACGATATGAACAAATTTATATGAATGGTATGTTCAGACACGATATTTATACATCTTGGGCTTATGGCAATTCAGGATTAAATCCAAGCACTCCTCCAGGAGAATTGTATCAAAAAGGTATTTATATGAGGCCTCATATTGATGCAGATAAAGAGCTATTCGGAAGTGAAATTCCTTTTTATAGAGAATATATATCAAAGGTTGAGAGTTCCAATGAATATTGGACAAATGGAGTATGGGCTGAGCTTAAAGAAATTCCTTCAAAAATTAAGGTGCCAATGCTTTTGATTGATGGTTGGTTTGATCATCACTTAGATGGATTGGTGAAGGGATATCTAAATTTAAGTGAAGAAGTAAAAAGTAAGAGCCGACTAGTAATTGGTCCTTGGGATCATATGGGGAATAGTCCGGGAAAATTAGAATATCCTAATAATGAAGCAATAGGATTTTTAAAGGTGAAAGCAGGACTGGAATGGTTTGATTACATGTTAAAAGGAAAGGCATATAAACATAAAGTTGGAAGTATTGATGCATATATTGTGGGAAAAGGTCAATGGGAAAACCTTGAAACTTGGCCTCCAAAAGCAGAAATACAAACAATGTATTTTGAAAAGTCAAAAGGAAAGTATAAAGGTGGAATTTTATCAGAAAATAAGCCATGCGATGAAGAAAAGTTAGAATATAAATATGATCCAGATAAATATATTATGACAAATGGCGGTACTGCATTGCTTGCATGGATTACTCCAGGATATGGTGATATTAAACAGGGCGCAAGATTGCAGGAAGAACCAGGATACAGGGATGATGTATTAACTTTTATATCAGAAGAATTTTCTGAAGACAAAAAAATTGTTGGGAACATAAAAGTTAAGCTAAAAGTCAGCACAGATGCAGATGATACAGCTTTTGCAGCTAAAATTATGGTTGTACTTCCTGATGGGCGTTCATTTAATATATGTGATGGAATAAGCAGTTTGGTTTATAGAAATAAAACGGATCATGCACTTGAATACGCTCCAAATGAAATAGTAGAAGTTGAAATTGAGGCATGGCCTGTAAGCTGGCGCATTAGTAAGAGATCGAAATTACGCGTTGACATCTCATCATCAAATTTTCCAGCATATAATAATCATACGAACACGACAGGAAATTGGGCAAAGCAAAAAGATGTTTTTATAGCAAATCAAACAATATATACAGGAAATATCAATTCGTCATCTATTGAATTTCCAATAATAAAATAGTGATATTTTATAGTACAGGTGTTGTTTTAAAATAGAGAAAGTACAATATATGGGAATTAGTTTTAGATTAATATCTCAGCTTATTGTTCTTAAGTATATTTTAGGATAACTCCTGTATTATGTGATTTATGAGGGCCTATAAAGAATATTAAATAAGTGGAAATGTAATTAAATTTATAATAAAGAAAGAGGAATACAGATGAAGTACTTAGTTATAGATATTGGCGGGAGCTTTATAAAATATGCCATAATGACACAAATAGCAGGATTTTTAGAAAAAGGAAAGATACCAACGCCATTAGATAGTATTGAAAAATTGATAGAAAATATAGGTGAGATTTACGATAAATACAAGGATGAAATACAGGGAATTGCAATAAGTATACCTGGAATAATTGATAGTGAGAGAGGTTACGCATATACTGGTGGTTCTTTAACTTACAATGATGATAAAGAAATAGTGAAACTGACACAAAAACGCTGTCCTACAAAAATTTCAATAGAGAATGATGGAAAATGTGCAGCACTTGCTGAATTATGGCAAGGCAGCTTAAAAGATTGCGATGATGGTGTTGTGATAGTACTTGGAACTGGCGTGGGTGGAGGAATAATTAAAGATAGAAAGTTACACAAAGGAAAGCATTTTTCGGCTGGAGAATTTAGTTTTATGCTGACAAATGATAACTTTGAATACACAGTAGATGATCTTTGGGGATTCAAAAACAGCTATAAAAATTTAACAAAACCTTTTGCTAAATTAAAAAATATAACAAATAATGATTTTGATGGACTCGCATTTTTTGAATTTGTAAATAATGGAGATAAAGAGGCAATAAAAATATTAGATCAATATACAAAAGGTTTAGTAAAACAAATTTTTAACTTGCAGTGTATATTAGATCCAGAAAAAATTGCAATAGGGGGAGGAATAAGCGAACAAGATATTTTAATGGAGTATATTCAAAAGAACATGAAAGAACATTACAATAAATATCCGTTTAATTCACCACCTCGAGCCAAAATTGTCAGATGTAAATTTCGTAATGATTCTAATCTTATTGGAGCATTATATAATTTTTTAATACCAAAAGAATTTAATAAATAATGATAAATAAAGTATATAAAACTTTGCCATAAATATATCTCCTTATTTAGGTATTTCATTTAGGATATATGATTAAAAGAACAATATTCTAATAAAGTTTCTACATCTTAATACATAGCCTGTCTATTGTTTGTGTAGGAACTTTATTTATTGTTCCAATGAAATTTTGTACAGCAACTTAAGTCTATTTTTCATCTTTTTTAAAAACTCAAGGAATATCGCAGCATCATATTTTTCGTGTTCTTCTAAACCTTGCATTTCTGCAATTATCTTATTTTTAAAACCTTGAAAGTGCTTTAAAACAACAGAATATCGTTTATATATTCGTACATTTTTAGTCTTTCTCATTGCTGATTCTAGTTCTAATATTGCATTTTGATTATCTTTTATAATAACCATTTGAATCACCTCACAAAATAAATCTAGATTTATTTTGTGCAAACTCATCGAATAATGTAAAACTGTTTTGCCAAGCTATGAATTTTATTAATTAGAACTTATATATAAATTATTTCAAGAGAAAATATCAACAAAAAGTACTAATAGAATACAATTAAAAAATTAGTTAAGAAATATGAAAATAGTGAAATATAAAAAGAATGTATGAGAATAAAATAAGTATTTTTGCTTAGTGGTTTGTAATGAATTGTAAATTTTACGCAAAAAATATAGTGATTGATTTTTTTGAGTAATAATGTTATCGTTATTTATATAGATACATTTATAAAAAAAATTAATAATAAAATCTAGGTTTAATCAAAAAAAATTGATTAATTAAAAGGGAATTAGGTAAGAATCCTAAACTATCCCGTAGCTGTATTAGAGGAGTTTAAATATATTATGCCACTTATAAACAGGGAAGGCGTATTTAAATGTTGAGTCTTAAGTCAGAAGACCTGCCTATATTTTGCACCATTAACTCTACGAGTGATAGAGGGGGCGTTTGGATGAAGATTTATTTACTGATTTTATATGAGTGAGTATTTTTGTTATTATGTCTTTTTAACACTTTAGTTAGAAGGACTTTTTTATTTTGTAGAAAAACCATGTAAAGTTTCAAGGGAGATATGATATGGAAAAAATTATTGTTTTATGTGCTGTGTTCCTGATGACTGTCTTTTTATTCATATGGAAACATCAAAGAGTGCATGCTCATAGTAGTGCGCCACATCATCATAACTATAAAATAGGACATAAACATGGGGAAGGATACTCAATTGATTTTTATGCTTATGCTTCAAAAATCAGACAGTGGAATGCTACCTTTAAAGTATATTTATCAGTTTTGACACTGATTCTTTGTATTGTATTGGACAATCCGTATGTATCAGTTACAGTGATAATTGCAATGGCATATCTGACAGTTATCAAAGGAAATATTCCAGTAACTGAATATTTGTCAATACTTGTAATTCCAATTACTTTTATTTTGCTTAGCACTTTTACTGTTGCTGTTGATTTCTCAAAACAGCCTATAGGACAGTACAACTTGTATCTTGGCTTCTGTTATATGTTTACTTCTCAGGAGAAGCTTGAGAAAATGGCCTTCTTGCTTTTAAAAGTTTTTGGCGCTATCAGTGCTCTACAGATGATGACATTATCAACTCCATCTTCTGAGATTATTTATGTGCTACGAAAGGCATATGTACCAAAGATTATTGTAGAATTGATGAGTCTTATTTATCGTTATATATTTATCTTAATGGATGTATCTACTAAAATGAAAAATTCTGCAAAATCACGTCAGGGTTATTGCGACTTTAAAACTTCTTTCTATACATTTGGAAGTATCGCAAGTAATATGCTTATTATTTCACTTAAGAAAGCAAATGCTTATTATGATGCTATGGAAGCTAGATGCTATGATGGAGATCTTGTATTTTTGGAGGAAGATAAAAAGATAGAAATAATACAGATTGCTCTCGCAGCAGTATTTATAATTTTTTTGATTTTACTTTGGAACTTTACAAGATAGAAAGGAAGGATTATGAGAAAACTAATATTAAAAATTGAAGATCTCCATTATACCTACGGAAATGGAAAGTCTGCATTAGATGGAGTAAGCGTGGATATTTATGAAGGTGAGAAAATCGCTGTTATTGGTTCCAACGGCTCAGGAAAATCTACATTTTTTTTAAACGTAGACGGTGTACTTACACCAGAACAAGGGAAAATTTTTTATCGAGATATAGTTATTAATAAAAAGAATTTGAAGGAACTTAGAAAAAACATTGGAATAGTATTTCAGGATGCTGACAATCAAATTATTGCATCTACAGTTAGCGCTGAGGTTGGATTTGGACCTATGAATTTAAAGCTTCCAAAAGAAGAAGTATTAAAACGAGTTGATGAAGCACTGGAATATATGAATATTTCTCATTTGAAGGATCGCCCACCACATTATTTGAGTGGTGGCGAAAAGAAACGTGTAAGTATTGCTGATATTATTGCTATGAAATCAGAAATTATAATTTTTGATGAACCGACAGCCTCACTAGATCCTTTAAATGCAATGATGTTGGAAGAGGTTTTGTTAAAGCTTGGAGAAGAGGGGAAAACAATGCTGATTTCTACACATGATGTAGATTTTACATATAGATGGGCTGAAAGAGTTCTTGTGTTCTATGAAGGGAAAATAATTGCAGATGGATCACCATTAGAGATGTTTCAAAATATGGAAATTTTAAAACAGGCAAATTTAAAACAGCCAACCTTATTGAAGGTATATGAATCTCTTGTAGAAAAACAGATTTTAAAAGATATAAAAGCCTATCCTAAAAGTATACAGGAATTTAAAGAAATACTTGGAGAATAGGAATATATGTATAATTAGATAATTTTATTATTTAGCTTTTTATAATGTCAATATTAGAAGTTTGTAGAGGGGGAGAAAAATGAATAAAAAAGAAAAGAGAATTGTCGCTTTAGCGGCAGCATTTACTTTAGTTTTTGGAGTAGCTCCAGCAGCAAATGCGATGCATATCATGGAAGGGTATCTTCCGCCACAATTTTGCATTATATGGGGTGTTATTTGCGTTCCATTTATAGTAGCAGGTTATTTATCAATTAAGAAGACATTGTCCGAGCATCGTAGAGCAATCACGATTTTGGCTATGGCGGGAGCATTTGTTTTCGTACTTTCATCTTTAAAAATTCCATCAGTAACAGGAAGTTGCTCACATATGACTGGTACTGGACTTGGCGCAATATTATTTGGACCAAGCGCAGTTAGTATTTTAGGAATTATTGTACTTATTTTCCAAGCAATATTGCTAGCTCATGGTGGATTAACTACTCTTGGTGCTAATACATTTTCTATGGCTATTGCAGGTCCATTTGTTTCATATGGAATATACAAATTATGTAGAATATTAAAGATTAATAAATATGTAGGTATATTCTTGGCAGCATCAATTGGAGATTTATTTACTTATTGTGTAACAAGTATTCAGCTTGCACTTGCATATCCGTCCGAAAATGGTGGTGTTATGGTATCGGCTGCTAAATTCCTTGCAGTATTCGCACCAACACAGGTTCCACTAGCAATTATTGAAGGGATTTTGACAGTTGTTATTATAATCGGTCTTGAAACCTATGCAAAACCTGAACTGAAAGGTCTTGGATTAGTGAATGGAGGCGAAGATTAATGTCAAAAACTAAAAAAACAATTATAAGCTTATTAATTATTGCTGGACTAATTGCTGTTATACCATTATTCACATTAAAAGGTGCCGAATTTGGTGGATCAGATGATGCAGGAAGTAAAGTAGTTTCTGAAATTACAGGTAGTGAGTATGAGCCTTGGTTTACACCAGTTATGGAAACTTGGATTGGTGGGGAATTGCCAGGTGAAATAGAGAGTTTACTTTTCTGTGTACAGACAGGTATTGGAGTTGGTGTAATTGCTTTCTTAATGGGAAGATTAGTAGAGCGAAATAAAATAGAGAATAAGAAAAATAAAATTAAATAATACAAGTTAAAAATTTACGAATACAATATTTTGTAGATTAGAATAATATTTACAGATGATAGATTACATGTTATAATAATTAAAATTTAATAAAAAATTATCAAGAATTAGGGTAGAGAGTTAGCTCGGTGACCCTATACCAACCTGTAATTGCAAGGTGGTTCTGCTAACAACGATAAGAATAATGAGAATAAAAACTCTTCTTATCATAAAAAGTTAAGAAGAGTTTTTTATTTTATAAAATATATAAGGTGCTTTCTTTTATTAAAAGAAAGATAATAGGGAATCAAGTTAGAATCTTGAACAGCGCCCACTACTGTGTTTTAGACGAAAGTTTCATATGCCACTGTAAATCTATATGGGAAGGGAAACAAGTAGGATGAAAATAAGTCAGGAGACCTGCCTTATATGTAAAAAAAATAAATCTTTGGGACTGAAGAGAAGGAGGAAGAACATGAAAAAATCAACAATTGTGGGGTATCCACGAATCGGTGTGAACCGAGAATTAAAAAAGGCAGTAGAAGGTTATTTTAAAGGCGATTTTAACTTAAATGAACTTCAAAGCACTGCAAAATTATTAAGAAAGGAATATTGGGAAACTCAAAAAGAAAAAGGAATAGACTATATACCATCTAATGATTTTTCGTTTTACGACAGTATGTTGGATATGGCAGTTCTATTAAACGCAATACCTAAAAGGTATTCTGAATTAAACCTTTTGCCAATTGATACTTATTTTGCTATGGCAAGGGGGTATCAAAAAAATGATAAAGATGTAAAAGCTCTTCGTATGAAGAAATGGTTTAATACAAACTATCATTATATGGTTCCAGAAATAGAAGAAGATATGCAATTTTCTTTAAATTATACAAAGCCATATGATTTATACAGAGAAGCAAAAAAGTTAGATATAATTACAAGACCAGTAATAATAGGGCCATTTACATTTTTAAAATTATCAAGATTAAAAATTACAAAAACATTTGAAGAATGTTTAGAACAATTAGTAGAGGTATATATAAAACTTTTAAATAAATTTGAAGATGATAAAGTTGAGTGGATTCAAATTGATGAACCAATATTAGCAACAGATTTAACAGAAAAAGATATTATTTTATTTAAAAAAGCATACACAAAATTATTAAATACTAAAGTAAATACAAAGATGCTAATACAAACATATTTTGGTGATGTTACAGATATTTATGATACTCTTATAGAGCTTAATTTTGATGGAATTGGATTAGATTTACATGAAGGAAGAAAAAATTTAGAGCTTATACAGAAATATGGTTTCCCTAAGAATAAGCTTTTAGCAGCAGGAATTGTAAATGGAAAAAATATATGGAGAAATGATTATAAAAAAAGCATTGATATAATTAAAAAATTAGAAGAATATGTTGAACCTAATAATATATGTATAAGTACTTCATGTTCATTGCTTCATGTGCCTCATACACTTCGCAAAGAAGTGAATATGAATGAAAAATATAAAGAAAGCTTAGCTTTTGCGGAAGAAAAATTAGATGAATTAGCGGACTTAAAAAGATTGGATTCAAATTCCGAATATATAGAAAGTGATATTTTTAAGAGAAATCAAGAAGTTTTAAAAAGAAAGAATACAAATTCTATATGTTATAATGCTAAAATACGTTCAAAAATAGAAAACTTAAAGGAAGAAGATTTTATCCGTAAAGAGAAATTTGAAGAACGTAATAAAATTCAAAAAGAATTATTTAAGTTACCTATTTTACCAACAACTACAATAGGTTCTTTTCCTCAAACATCGGACATAAGAAGCCTTAGATTAAAATTTAAAAAAGGTGAAATTACTGAAAAGGAATATGAGGATAATATAAAAGAAAAAATTAAAGAAGTTATTAAATTCCAGGAAGAAATAGATTTAGATGTACTTGTTCACGGTGAATATGAGAGAAATGATATGGTTGAATATTTTGGTGAACAGTTAGAAGGATTTTTATTTACGCAAAATGGCTGGGTTCAATCTTATGGTACTAGGGGGGTAAAACCACCAATAATATACGGAGATGTGGAACGCAAAGAGCCAATGACTGTTAATTGGATTAAGTATGCTCAGGAGCAAACAACTAAAATAATGAAGGGTATGCTTACAGGCCCTATTACTATTTTAAATTGGTCTTTTCCAAGGGAAGATTTAAGCTTAAGAGAAATAGCATATCAAATTGGACTTGCAATTAATGAAGAAGTCTTGGATTTAGAGAAGGCAGGAATTAAAATAATACAAATTGATGAAGCTGCTTTGAGAGAAAAACTGCCCATTAGAAAAGAGGACTGGAAAAAAGAATATCTAGACTGGGCAATTCCTGCATTTAGGTTAACTGCAACTAAAGTAAAGCCTGAAACTCAAATTCATACCCACATGTGTTATAGCGAGTTTTCTGATATTATTAAGGAAATACAAGATATGGATGTAGATGCAATCACTATTGAAGCTGCGCGCTCAGATTTTTCATTATTGGACTTTTTGAAAAAGAATAATTTTATACCAGAAGTAGGGCCAGGAGTATATGATATTCACTCTCCAAGAGTACCATCAGAAGAAGAATTAGAGCAGTTTATAAAGATTATGATAAATAAATTAGATATAAATAAATTATGGGTAAATCCAGATTGTGGCTTAAAAACAAGAGGAATGGAAGAAACAAAGTATAGTCTTATTAATATGATTAAAGCGACTAAAAAAATAAGGCAACAGTTAGAAAAATAAAGTTAATTTATTAATATAGCCTAGAGTATAGAAAAATATTCTAGGCTGTTTTTCACTTTTGAGGAAGGCATGATAAATTAAAGGATAGCAATAGATAGTGGATTTTAAAGGTCACGCTTCGCCTCCACCATTCAAATCCTCGACAATACTAATGTAGTATTGTCTGGGATTATTTTTATAAGGATTTAGAATAAGTAATGATAAATAAAGTGAGAAATCAGTGTTATAAATGTATAGTGTAAGTCAGTATGAGAGTATGAACAACATTTTGATTGTCAACTTATATTTTTGTAAATGGTTGACAATTGTTGAGATAAAGCTTATTATATAAAATATGTTTGATTATATGGTAAAAGATTTTGCGAGATCTTTAACAAAAATAAACGATGAGAAATATAGAAAATGCTATATGGTAAAAGCAAAATTACAAATATTTAATAGATGTAATGGAAAATATGATTATAAGGTGTATGTTGAGAAATCTAATTATAGGTTTTCAAAAATTATAAGTGAAGCATATTCCAATAATATTCTTATAGCAAGTTTAACTATTAATTTAGTTAATTTTAAATATAATAATCTCAAATTTACAACTAGGAAGGAGGAAAAAATAGATTCGTTAAAAAAAGAACATGAGACTATTTTAGGATATGTTGCTAATGCATTATGTTTTAAATGTAATTTTACTAAATATATGGAAAGGTGAGAATTAAAATGAAAACAAGAGAATTAACAAAGATGTCTATTTGTATAACGCTGATCTG
>Ga0209281_1000929_pt1 | contig 24120 bp, 20 predicted proteins | sample MedtruBG_FD_187514 | JGI IMG/M metagenome (GOLD analysis project Ga0209281, IMG submission 187514) | Root nodule microbial communities of legume samples collected from California, USA - Medicago truncatula BG (SPAdes) (version 2) | ecosystem: Host-associated > Plants > Roots > Nodule | place... | reverse complement strand
CAGGCTGCTTTGGACGCGCCCAATCGAGGAAGAGGAGATTATCATGGATCAGAAGAGCGATAGTGCGGGCAAGTGTCCCGTCGCACATACGGCACCGAGAGGCAGATCGAACCGCGACTGGTGGCCGGATCAGTTGGACGTCCAGGTTCTGCACCGGCATTCCGGTCTTTCCGATCCGTTGGGCAATACGTTCAACTACGCCGAGGAGTTCAAGAAGCTCGACCTCGATGCGCTGAAGCGGGATCTGCATGCACTGATGACGGATTCGCAGGACTGGTGGCCGGCCGACTTCGGCCACTATGGCGGGCTCTTCATCCGCATGGCCTGGCACAGCGCTGGCACCTACCGCATTACGGACGGCCGTGGCGGCGCCGGCCAGGGTCAGCAGCGTTTCGCGCCGCTCAACAGCTGGCCGGACAACGCCAATCTCGACAAGGCCCGACGTTTGCTGTGGCCGATCAAACAGAAATACGGCAACCGGATTTCCTGGGCGGATCTATTGATTCTGACCGGCAATGTCGCGCTCGAATCCATGGGCTTCAAGACCTTCGGTTTTGCCGGGGGCCGGGTGGACGTATGGGAACCCGAGGAACTGTTCTGGGGACCGGAAGGCACCTGGCTGGGCGACGAGCGCTACAGCGGCGAACGGCAACTGAGCGAGCCGCTTGCCGCCGTGCAGATGGGCCTCATCTATGTTAACCCGGAAGGCCCGAACGGCAATCCCGACCCGGTTGCCGCTGCCCACGATATCCGCGAGACCTTCGCGCGCATGGCTATGAACGACGAAGAGACGGTGGCGCTGATCGCCGGCGGCCACACTTTCGGCAAGACGCATGGCGCCGGCGATCCCTCGTTCATCGGTGCAGACCCGGAAGGCGGCGCGATCGAAGATCAGGGTCTTGGCTGGAAGAGCACCTTCGGCACGGGCGTCGGCAAGGATGCAATCACGGGCGGGCCGGAAGTGACCTGGTCGCAGACGCCGACCCGTTGGAGCAACCACTTCTTCGAAAACCTGTTCAACCACGAGTGGGAACTGACCAAGAGCCCCGCCGGCGCGCATCAATGGAAGGCGAAGAACGCCGAGGCCACCATCCCGGATGCCTATGATGCCTCCAGGAAGCATGTTCCGACCATGCTGACCACGGATCTGTCGCTGCGCTTCGATCCCGCTTACGAGAAGATTTCGCGCCGCTTCCTCGAAAATCCGGATCAGTTCGCCGACGCCTTCGCCCGCGCCTGGTTCAAGCTGACCCACCGCGACATGGGGCCGAAGGTTCGCTATCTCGGCCCTGAAGTCCCGGCCGAGGACCTGATCTGGCAAGACGTGATCCCGGCTGTCGACCACAGGCTGGTCGACGAGACGGACATCGCCGGCCTCAAGGCGAAGATCCTCGCTTCCGGCCTGTCGGTGCAGGAACTTGTCTCGACCGCTTGGGCTTCCGCCTCGACCTTCCGCGGCTCCGACAAGCGCGGCGGCGCCAATGGTGCGCGCATCCGTCTGGCGCCGCAGAAAGACTGGGAGGTCAACCAGCCGACTCAGCTCGCCAGGGTTCTCTCTGTGCTTGAAGGCATCCAGAGGGACTTCAACGCCGCCCAGACCGGCGGCAAGAAGATCTCGCTTGCCGACCTTATCGTGCTTGCAGGTGGCGCCGCTGTCGAGAAGGCGGCCAAGGCCGGCGGCCACGACATTTCCGTGCCGTTCACACCGGGTCGCATGGATGCCACGGAGGCACAGACCGACGCCGCATCTTTCGCGGCGCTGGAACCTCGTGCCGACGGTTTCCGCAACTATGTGAGCACCACCCGTCAGCAATTCATGAAGCCGGAAGAGGCTTTGGTGGATAGGGCTCAGCTGCTGACGCTGACCGCACCGGAAATGACCGTTCTCGTCGGCGGCCTGCGCGTGCTGAAGGCGGGCGAGCCCAAGCATGGCGTGTTCACGTCCCGCCCTGAGGCGCTGACGAACGACTTCTTCGCCAACCTGCTCGATATGGGCACGCAGTGGTCACCTATCGAAGGCGAAGAAGGCGTATACGAAGGCCGCGACCGCAAGACGGGCGCTGCCAGGTGGACCGGCACCCGAGTCGACCTGATCTTCGGCTCGCATTCGCAGCTGCGCGCCTTTGCGGAGGTGTACGCGCAGTCCGATGCCAGGGAGAAGTTCGTGAAGGACTTCGTTGCGGCCTGGACCAAGGTCATGAACGCCGACCGCTTCGATCTGGTGTGATTGGCGAGGCCAGGACGTGGCTTGAGCCATGTCCTGGCCTCCCCCGGATGGTCGTGAAGCGCTCTAACAGTCTTCAGCTTCCTCCGCCGTGCTGCCGATCAGCGTAAGACACAGCAAAGCCAGTAGCGCAGCGAGGCTACTCGCCAAGGCTAGCGGCCACCAGCCTATGTTGATGAAAGGCGCCGCGGCGGCCGTACCTCCGGCAGTGATCCCAAGTATAGCGGCAACGACCAATGCGGCGCCGCGTGAATGATCGCCTCTTGAGGCAACGATTGCCTGGTGGAAACCGATTGGTCCCCGGATGCCGAACGCGCCGTTGGCGGTCATCCACAGGGGCACGAGCACGGACAAACTGCGTCCGCCAAGGGATGTGTAGAGAAGAATCAGGAAGAAGCCGAGAACCAGACCTCCTGTACCAATCATGATCATGCGTTCGGTACCAAATCTTCGGGCAAGTCCATTGGACGCGTTTGACGCAAGAATAAAGAGGGCAATGCCGAAAACTTGAAGGAGAATGAAGTCTCCGATGGTCATGCCCAATGCCCCTGTCATCACTGCGGGGGCGCCGAATACAAAGATGAGAATACTGCCGAGGGAAAGCGCCTGGCTTAAGCCGTGCCGAAGAAAATCGCCATTGCGGATGATCGACATATAGCTTTGATGGACCTCAAGAGCCTCGAGCCGGTCTGGAAGTGATTGACGGTAAGCCCAGCTGCCGACGGCGCAGAGAATTGCAAGTCCGGCCAGCATGAGGAAAGAAGTCTGCCAGCCGCCCAACGTCATAAGATAGGCTCCGGCGATGGGGGCAAGAGCCGGCGTCAAGGACTCGATGGAGCCCAGCCTGCCGAACATGGAAGGCGCTTTGTCCCCAGGGTAAAGCCCGTGAATAAAGCCCGGCGCGAAAACCGCCGGGCCCGAGCCGAACGCGCCTTGCGCGAAACGCAAGATGACGAGCCATTCCAACGTCGGCGCGTAGGCAGACAGAAGAGACGTGACGGCAAACAGGCCCAGCGACCAGACCAACAGCTTGCGGCGAGAGTACCTCGCCCCGAGTTCGCCGAAGGTAAGCAATCCCACGAGCGTGCCTCCGGCATAGGCTGCGAGGACCATCTGCGCCAATGCCGCAGTCCCGCCGAGTGCGGTGGGCATCGCCGGAATTGCAGGCAGCACCAAGTCAGTCCCCGCGATTCCGAGGATGGTGCCGAATGAGATCAGCAGGAACATGACGGTCGGCGAAACATTCACGGTCATAGCTGCCCATAACATGCAGACTTCGCTCAACCAATTGCACTTTGCTTATCGGTTTCACCAAAAATCTTGATGGAACACTGCGGGTGCTCGACGAACAGCAACGGCGGCCCGCGCTCTACAGCGCCGCGCGTCTTATCAGACGCGCTAAGAGGGAAACCGTGCAGCGCTTTTCCGTCCGGCCCTGCCTAGCGTTCAGGGTAGCTGCAGTACGTCGGGATGCTGCAGCGGTGCATCCTTGATCCAGATCTCAGCGCCTTCGGGTCCGGTGATCGCTTCGAGCGCCTCTCCTGCGGGCAACCTGCCCCAACTCTGCGGCTCCAGTTGCTCGCCCCCGACTGCGAGGCCGCCGGAGAGGACGAAGAACTCGAGCCCACGGCGATTCTCGACGCTGACGGCTGAACCCGGCAGCCAGTTTTCTACCGACACGCGCTCTTTCCCGTCGTCAAACAGGGCCCGCGCTGCCTCGACCCCCTCACGCAACGGCGCTGGTTCACCCTCTCCAGGGTGGCGAACGATTTGCGTGACGTCGCCCTCACGATATTGCCAGAGCCGCACAAAAATCGTGCACCCATTCTTCGAGGCAGGTACATGCGAGGTGCCGGGCGGATTGCGAAAATAGCTGCCCGCAGGATAGTCGCCGTGCTCGTCCTCAAACGTCCCCTCGAGCACGAGGATCTCCTCGCCGCCGCTATGGACGTGGCGTGGGAAGGCGCTGCCCGGCGCATAGCGTACGATGGAAGTTGCGCGCGCAACTTCGCCGCCGACACGGTAGAGCATGCGGCGATCCACCCCTGTGGCGGGGCTCGGAACCCAGTCGAGTTTAGCCGAATGGACGATTACGGGTTTCGTCAGGTCTTCATTGATGCGCATCTGACTGGTCTCCCATTGTCACGACTATATGGAACTTCGCGTCACCGGACCTCATTTTCTCAACAGTTCTGTGGTCCGCTCCAGCGGTTTGGGATCAGCGCTGCAACACCGGGGGAACGTAGTCGCGTCCCATGTCGATCGAGGCAGGACGCCCGGAGAGGAAAAGCTCGCCGACGCGCGGCGCGGTTCTGGCGATAACCTTGCCCGCCTTGATGACGAACAGCCGGTTCGGCTTCAGCCGCAATGCCTCGGTGACATCCGCCGCCTGCAGCACGACGAGATCTGCCTTGCAGCCAATGTCGAGGCCGTAGCCCTCGAGCCCCATGGTCTTTGCCGAATTGACGGTGATCGCGTCGAAGATCTTGCACTTGTCCTCAATGCCGGCCATTTGCGCGACGTGGATCGCCATATGGGCGACCTCCAGCATGTCGCCCGAGCCCATCGAGTACCAGGGGTCCATGACGCAGTCATGCCCGAAGGAGACGTTGAGGTCGGCCGCCATCAGCTCCCGCACCCGCGTCATGCCGCGCCGTTTGGGATAGGTGTCGTGGCGGCCCTGCAGCATGATGTTGATCAGTGGGTTGGGGATCACGTTGATCTCCGCCTCGGCCATCAGCGAGATGAGCTTCGAGACGTAGTAGTTGTCCATCGAGTGCATCGAGGTGAGATGCGAACCAGCCACGCGCCCCTTGAGGCCGAAGCGCACCGTCTCGGCCGCCAGCGTCTCGATGTGGCGCGACATCGGATCGTCGGTTTCATCACAATGCATGTCGACCGGGAGGCCGCGGTCGGCCGCGAGCCGGCACAGCGCCTCGACGGAGCGGGCGCCGTCTTCCATCGTCCGCTCGAAATGAGGAATGCCGCCAACGATGCCGATGCCCATGTCAAGCGCACGCTCGAGGGAGGCGACGCCGCCGGGCGCGCGGAAATATCCGTCCTGCGGAAAGGCGACGAGCTGCAATTCGATATAGGGTGCGACCTGTTCCTTCACCTCGAGCAGCGCTTCTGCCGTCACGAGGCGCGGATCGGACGTGTCCACGTGGCTGCGAATGTAGAGAAGGCCCTGGGTGACGGCGAGGTCGCAATAACGAAGCGCTCGCTCGACGAGGGCTTCCTTCGTCAGCAGCGGCCGCAACTCGCCCCAGAGCGAGATGCCCTCGAGCAGCGTCCCGGAGATGTTCATGCGCGGCAAACCGAGCGACAGCGTCGCATCCATGTGGAAATGCGGATCGCAGAAGGGCGGGCTGACCAGGCGGCCGGCCGCGTCGATCTCCTCGCCGGGGGTCGCAGTTATCGACTTCTCGATGGCGGCGATCTTGCCGCCGGCAAGGCCGATATCAAAGCCCTGCCGGCCGTCCGGCAGGTTCGCATTGCGGATGATCAGGTCGAACATGAGTCAGTCCTCGGGTTTTCTTTAGCGCTCGCCGCGCCGGTATGGTTGCATCAGCGCCTGCGGAACGCGGGCGCGACGGGCCATGAGCGCCAGCGCTGCGATCGACAGCAGATAGGGGATCATCAGGAAGATCTGATAGGGGACGACGCCGCTCAGCCGCGTCTGCAGGCGCAGCTGGAAGCCGTCGAACAGTGCAAACAGGAGCGCTCCGACGAGGGCGCGGCCCGGCCGCCAGGAGGCGAAGACGACGAGCGCTATGCAGATCCAGCCCCGCCCCTGCACCATGGTAGGGAAGAAGCTGTTGAAGGCGGAGAGCGTCAGGAAGGCGCCGCCGATGCCCATCAGCGCGCTCCCGACGATGACGGAACCAAAGCGGATCGCCATCGGGTTGATGCCCTGCGCCTCGGCGGCGTGCGGATTTTCGCCAGTCATGCGGATCGCCAGGCCGAGCGGCGTTCGGAAAAGCACGTAGCCGAGTACCAGCGCCAGCAGGATCGCCACATAGGTCGGCGGCGTCTGTGTGAAGAGCGCCGGGCCTAAAAAGGGGAGGGATGAAAGCGCCGGGACGTCGATCGGCTGAAACGGCTCGATCGTCGGCGGTGTGCCCGCGACCGGTACCAGCAGACGGAAGACGTAGTAGCTGAAGCTCGAGGCGAAAAGCGTCACCCCGAGACCGGACACGTGCTGGGACAACCCGAGCGTCACCGTCAGGCCCGCATGCAAGAGGCCGAAGATCCCGCCAGAGAGGCCCGCGACGAGAATGCCCGTCCACAGGTCGGCGCCGTTATAGACCGCAAGCCAACCGATCATCGCGCCGAAGGTCATGATGCCTTCGATGCCGAGATTCAGGACGCCCGAGCGCTCGCACAGGAGCGCGCCGAGCGTGCCGAGGATCAGCGGCGTGGCGATGCGCAGGACGGCCGCCCAGAGGCCTGCGGAAGCGAAAATGTCGGTGACGGCGTTCATCGGCGAATCCTGTACTGGGTGAAGAAGACACCGGTCAGCATGCTGATCAGCGACAGGGCGACTGTGACATCGGCTATGTAAGAGGGAATACCCATGCTGCGACTCATCCCGTCGGCCCCGACGAACATGACGGCCGTGAACAGGGCGGCAAGCACCACGCCCAGCGGGTGAAGATTGGCGAGCATGGCGACGACGATGCCGGAATAGCCGTAACCCGGCGACAGGTCCGTCGTCACATAGCCCTGCACGCCCATGACTTCGATAGCGCCCGCAAGGCCGGCGAGCCCGCCTGAAATGCAGGCCACCGTCACCAGGGTGCGGCCGAGCGGCACGCCTGCGAACACCGCCCCGGCCGGATTGAGGCCGGCTGCGCGCGACTGCATGCCGAACACCGTGCGCGACTGAACGAGATGGACTGCAACGGCGAGTACGAGCGCGATCATCAGCCCGACATGGAGGCGGGATCGGGCAAAGAGCTTTGGCAGGACCGCTGCGTCGGCGACCGGTTGAGACTGCGGCCATCCGAAGCCCATCGGGTCCTTGAGCGGGCCGTCGATCAGCATGGAGACGAAGAGCACGGCGACGAAATTAAGGAGAAGCGTGGTAACGACCTCGTCGACCGAAAAGCGCAGCCTCAGCCAAAGCGGCACGAGCAGCAGGACGATGCCGGCTGCCGCGCCGGCGACGAGAAGCAGCGGAACCTGGAGGGGCGGGGGGAGGCCGCCGAAAAGGTGCGAACTGGCGGCGGCGACGGCAATCGCTCCGAGATAGAACTGACCCTCGGCGCCGATGTTCCAGAGCCTCGCGCGGAAAGCGACCGCTGCGGCAAGGCCGGTTAGAATGAGCGGGCTTGCGCGGGTTAAGGTCTCGGTCGCCGAAAGCCGCGAGCCGAAGGCCCCGACGAGAATGCGCCAATAGGCCTCCATGACCGGGGCACCGGCGATAGCGATGAGCAGGCCGGCCAGCGCCAGCGCGCAGAGGATTGCAAGCACGGGTGTCGCGATCACCAGTGCGAACGAACGATGTTCGCGTCGCTCAAAACGCATGCGGAACCTCGTACTCTTCATTCCATTCGCCGGCCATCATCAGGCCGAGTTTCGTGGCGCTGGCGCTGTCGGCGGCGATCGGAGGCGAAAGCCGGCCGTTGACGATGGCCTGAATGCGGTCGGCGAGCGCCATGACTTCTTCCAGGTCCTCGGAGATGAGGAGCACCGCGGTTCCCGCGCGCCGCGCCTCGAGCAGTCGCTCGTGCACCGCGGCGACAGCCCCCTCGTCGAGCCCCCGCGCTGGCTGCGCCGCGAGCAGGATGCGCGGTCGGTCCATCAGATTGCGTCCGAGGATGAGTTTCTGCATGTTGCCGCCCGAAAGCAGCCGCGTGCGCGTCGTCGGCCGGCCACCGCGCACGTCGAAGGCATCTATGATCTGGCCGGCGAATGCCTGGCCGGACGGCCGATCGACGAGGCCGTAGCGCGAAAATCGCGGCAGGCGCTCGAGAACGGCGTTTTCCCAAATGGCCATTTCGCCGATCGCACCTTCCTTGTTGCGATCTTCCGGAATGCGGCCGATCCCCGCCCGGACCGCGTCATCAACCGTGAGGTCGCCGATCGGCTCACCGAACAGCAAGAGATCGCCTTTGTCGCGCCTGAGCGTACCCGACAGGAGATGCGCCAGCGTTGTCTGGCCGTTGCCGGAAACTCCGATAATACCGAGAACCTCGCCCGCGCGGAGGCTGAAATCGATGGACTTCAGCCGTTCCACGCCGTCGATGCTGACGCTCACATCCGCGACCTTCAGCACCACCTCGCCGGGCGTCGAGGGCTCGCGCACCGGCCTGGCAACCCTGCGGCCGACCATCAGTTCGGCAAGCTCGGCCTTGTTCGTCTCTTTCGCAAGACGCTCGGCCACCTTGCGGCCGCCGCGCAGCACGACGATCCTGTTGGCCGCGGCCATGACCTCGTCCAGCTTGTGCGAAATGAAGATCAGCGAAAGCCCCTCGCGCGCCATGTCCTTCAGTGTCGAGAATAGCCGCTCGGCCTCCAGGTTCGTCAGCACCGCCGTCGGCTCGTCGAGCACCAGGATATGTGCATCGTTGTAGAGCGCTTTCAGGATCTCGACGCGCTGCTGCTCGCCTACCGAGAGGTCGCCGACGCGCGCGTCCGGCTCCACCGTCAGGCCGAACCGCTGGCAAATGCGGTGCAGCTTCCGCCGTGCCGCGCTGGTGCGGGATCGGAGATGCCAGAGGCGTTCCGTCCCGGCCATAACGTTTTCCAGCACCGTCAGGTTGGGGGCGAGCGAGAAATGCTGATGCACCATGCCTATGCCGGCGCGGATCGCCGCGCGTGGCTTGCCCGGAGGCAGTTCCCGTCCCTCGACCAGTACCTTGCCGCTGTCCGGCACATAATGGCCGAACAGGATGCTCATCAGCGTGGTCTTGCCGGCGCCGTTTTCGCCGAGGAGGGCGACGATCTCGCCCTTTCCGAGGCTCAGCGAGACGTCGTCATTGGCGAGATTGTCGCCGAAGCGCTTGCTGACGCTGCAAATGTTGAGAATGGCTTCGCTCATTCCCGAATTCCCGCGACCGCGAAACGGTGCTGCCAGCGGCCCTCTCTTTCCAGGCGTGCCGCAAGCTCGATGAGGAGGCGGTCGCCGCCCATGGGCGCCAGGATCTGCACCGGCAGCGGCAATCCGGCGTCATCCGCGCCGAAGGGGAGCGTGAGGGCCGGAAAGCCGGTCGCATTGGCGAGTGTGGCGAGTGGCGCAAATGCAGTCATGCGGCGAATCTGAAGGTCGATATCGTCGTGGTCGAAAGGAAAGGATCCGATCGGAAGGGGTGCCGAAGCAAGCATGGGCGTCAGAATACAGTCTACCCGGTCGAAAAGCGACCAGACCGCGTGGCTCGCATGGACGGCGTCGCCGAGCGTCGCCCAGAGCGCGGTCGCCTCGAGTTGCGATCCATGGTTGATAAAAGCCTGCGTCAGCCGTTCCGAGCGCCCGGCATCGAGACCGGCGGAAACGACGAAATTGGCAAGGTTGACGGCAATGATGTCGCGCAGAGCCCGGCCGCTCGTCGCAACGCTTGCGGCAAATGCATCCCAATACATCGGAACGACGCTGTGGCCGTCTGCCTCCAGTGCGCGCGCGGCCTCTTCGACAGCCTCGCTGCGCGCCGGTTCGGTCGGGTATTGGTCGCCCGTCTCGAGAAGAAGACCGACACGTAAGGGGCCGGGCGGGGAGGGGGCGAACCACGGATCGGCAAACGGTCCCCTGGCGCGTCCGGCTGCCGCGTTGAAGATCACCGCAAGGTCGCGGACGGAGCGGCACAGCGCCAGTTCACTGGCAATGCCGCCGAGATGATTGCCGAAGGATGGTCCAGCCGCGATCGCACCCCGGCTCGCCTTGAGGCCGAAGAGACCGCAACATGCCGCGGGGACGCGCATCGACCCGCCCGCATCCGTCGCATGGGCGATCGCCACTATGCCGGCGGCAACGGCAGCCGCCGCCCCGCCGGAGGAGCCGCCGGGCGTCCGGCCGGCATCGAGGGGGTTGCGGCAGATGGGGCCGGCCGCCGGTTCGCTTGCGAGCGACAGGCCCATTTCCGGCACGGTGGTCAGTCCGAAGAAGCAAAGGCCTGTACCGCGGAGCCGCTCTGCCAGATCGCTGTCTTCCGCGACGGCGGCACGGCGCTCGAGCATGTTCGATCCGGCCGCAACCGGAAGGCCGGCAAAGGGGCCGCCCAGATCCTTGGCGAGGCTCGGGACGCCGAGGAATGGTGGAATCCGCCCGCCGCCCGGCAGGTGGCGCAGGCGGGCGTCCGCATTTTCTGCGGCCGTTCGTCCGAGCGTTGGGTCGACGTGGACGATTGCGCCTGTTTCTGCCAATCGGCAGGCCGCCGCCAGGGATGCTTCCATCGCTTCGGAAGCGGTGAGGCGGCCCATTTGGATCGCCTGACCGAGAGAAGTTGCATCACCTGCCATAGACAAGCCGGTTACTTAGGCTCGTCAGTGATGCGCGGAACCTCGAAGGCGCCGGACTTGATCTCGGCGCGCTTGGCTTCCATGGCCGCTTCGGCATCCGCCGGGGCGACGCCCTTGACATAGGCAACGTCGCTGCCGCCTTCCTTGAGCAGGCCGAAGGCTGTGTAGTCCTTGCCGACCGGCTTGCCGGCGGACACGTCGGCAATTGCGGCATTGAGGATCGGACGGAAGCCCCAGAGCGCGTTGGCGAAGACCGTGTCGGGATAGCGCGGCGTGTAGTCGATCAGCGAACCCACGGATTTGAGCCCGCGTTCCTTCGCGGCGTCGGCGGTGCCGATGCGCTCGCCGAAGAGGATGTCGGCACCGGCGTCGATCTGGGCGAGGCCCGCTTCGCGCGCCTTCGGCGGGTCGAAAAAGGTACCGATGAAGGTGACTAGGTGCTTGGCGTCGGGATTGACGGCCTTCACGCCCGCAGCGAAGGCATTGATCAGCATGTTGACTTCCGGGATCGGCATGGCGCCGACGGAGCCGACGACGTTCGACTTCGTCATCTTGCCGGCGAGCATGCCGGCGAGATAGGCGCCGTCGTGGTTCCAAGTGCCGAAAACGCCGAAGTTGTCGCCCGATTCCTTGCCGCTCGAGCCGAGAACGAAGGCGGTCTCCGGATAGTCAGCGGCGACTTCGCGGGCCTGCTTTTCAACGGCATAGGCTTCGCCGATGATGAGCTTTGCACCCTGCTCGGCATATTCGCGCATTGCGCGGGGATAATCCGTGCCCGAAATGCCTTCGGAGAAGACATACTCGATCACGCCTTCGGCGGCCGCATCCTGCAGCGCCTTGTGCAGGACCGAGTTCCAGGCGTTCTCGACCGGGGAGGCGTGGACACCAGCAACCTTGATCGGCGCGCTGGCGCGCACGGCGGGCGCCAAGGCGCTCACGCCAAGCACCAAGCCCGACGCAAGCACATTGCGCCGGCTCATCATCAAATCTCTTGTCATGGATGGTGTTCCCCTTTTTACCGATTGGTAGAATCTTTATTTTGTACAAAGTTTTGTCAAGCAGCCCGGATGAGTAGAAAAGCGGCAACGGAAGACATGCTGAGTTATCTCGCAGAAGTTTCATGTCTGCCGCGTGAGCGCGACAGGCGTCGTATTGCCTTCGCGGAACAAGCCCGACGTGCGTTCGTTTTCCAGCTTGCGAAGGAGCAATAAGACAGAAGCGCCCAAGGAAGCCTCCGTGTGCCAAGGCACATGTGAGGCTTCCTTGTGCGGGGGCGGTCGAGCCCCCTAACCCGGAGCTGTCCATGGAAGATTTCATCCTGTTCGCATTGGTCGGCTTTCTCGCGCAGGTGATCGATGGCGCTCTCGGCATGGCCTACGGCGTCATCTGCTCCACGGTGCTTCTTGCCTTCGGCGTGCCGCCGGCCCAGGCGTCGGCGTCAGTCCATGCGGCGGAATTGTTCACCACTGCCGCTTCCGGATCGGCCCATCTCTATCACCGCAACATCGATTGGAAGCTGTTCTGGCGCCTCATTCCCTTTGGCATCGCCGGTGGAATGCTGGGTGCCTTCGTAGTGACCTCGTTTGACGGCGATCAGGTCAAGCCTTTCGTCACGGCCTATCTTGCAGTGATTGGAGCCTGGCTGCTTTACCGCTCCTTTCATCGCATTCCCACAAACCCGGTCAAGCTGAGGATCGTGGCACCGCTCGGCGCAACCGCGGGGTTCCTGGATGCCGCTGGCGGCGGCGGATGGGGCCCCGTCGCGACCACCGGTCTGCTCGGCGCCGGTGGACAGCCGCGCTTCGTCATCGGGACGGTCAATGCGAGCGAGTTTCTGATCGCACTTTCAGTGTCTCTGAGCTTCCTGGCCACGGTTCTAACCGGTCACTGGGAACAGGCTGGCGATTTCCGCGATCATCTTACATCCATTGGCGGGCTGATTACGGGGGGCGTGGTGGCGGCGCCTTTTGCAGGGTGGGTGGTCAAGGCACTGAAGGAGAAAACTCTCCTGCGGCTCGTCGGATCTTTGATTACGCTTTTGGCCGGCTATCAGACGCTCGAACTTACCGGGTTTCTCTGAACACCGGTTTCTCAGATGGCATAAAGCTCAATCGGCTTCTCAAAGCCCTTGAGGCGGTATTCCCGGCCCTCGCTTGCCGCCGTTTGGCTCTGCGCGCGCTCGCAAACGGCCCTGGTCACGAGGATTCGCCCCGCCTCGGCGGCGGATTGGGCCCGCGCGGCAGTATTCACAACCGTTCCGATAGCAGTCAGGTCGCGGTGCGATCGGCCGAACTCTCCGAAGCTGGCCTCGCCGGTGTCGATGCCGATGCCGACACCGAGCTCACCTCCGTCCAGGCCGACACCTTCCGCGAGGCGAAGCTCACGGCGCAATTGGCATCGGCGCTGGATCTCCCGCGCGGCGAGCACGGCCCGCTCGGCGTGATCCTGGTGGGGGATCGGAAAGTTGAAGATCGCCATGATCGCGTCCCCGACCGTCTTGTTAAGAAGGCCGTCGAACTCCCAAATCGCCGCGGCACATTCATCGTAGAAATCGTCCAGCAGCGACGAAACAGTATCGGCCGAGAGTGACTGCGAAAGCGCGGTATAGCCTCGCAGATCTGCAAAAAGGACGGACACGTCAACAGTGATCTTGCGGGCCTTCATCACCCGTGTGAACATGAGTTCGCAGATCGTGCAGGTGTTAGGGTTCATCCGGCTCGGGCGGATTCCAAAGGCACGGAAGGGAATGGAAGCCGGTCCGCGCAGGGGCACGGGAATACGCATCTGCCCCCAGCATCCCTTGCAAATCCTGGATCGAGACATGTTGCCGCCGCCCTGCTTGCGTGACGCAATGCGACTTTCGCATAAATGGGTCACAAAATCTCGCGAAAATCCTTGGGTGTCGGTGACTGAGACCGCGATGGTCTGCTAACCTTCAGACAGTTCTTCGGCTGTTGCAGCTATAGGTGCATTCCACAAGGAATTATTGACGTACTTGAAAGCAAGTATGCTGATAATTGAGGCGACTATAAAGAATATGACGAGACGCATGAAGCTTTTTTCCAGGTTCGTTGCCGTATCTAGCAACTCCCCGGTAGGCCTCGTAGTTCCAGCACATCCGGTTGGGTTGGGAATCGCCTACTAGCTGAGCAGTCATTCACGGATAAGCCTAGGGAATAGTTGCCTGCCTGCTCATTCGGCGGCAGCCGGCGTTTCCGGCTTGCCCGCGCGATCAGGTCCGACCAACTTTCCTCAACGATCCTGTGTTTGCGCGACAGGCAGATAGACTTTGGAACCGACGCGATCTCCACCACTCAAGGAGCCCCCGACCAGCAGGTAGGCTGATATTCCGAGGACCGACAAAAGCAGAATACTTACGGGCAGTCCCGTTGAGGCGTGATGTTCCGGTTCCTGATAATTCCATCCAGTCATTCGAACGTACTCCACTTTACACAAAGTGAGAACGAGCCAGCGATGCAGCAGTTCCTGCAACGATGGTTGAACCTGGGTAACGATGTTCGAGGTGTTGTAACGAGCCGACATTATACCATGCCGTCGCTGCCGCGGAGGGGTTATTGGCGGGGTATCATTTCGCCATGTTCACCGTCCGTTCCTAGCTATTTCAGGCGTGGCTCAGGCTAGAGCGGGATGAGGGAAAGTGCGTGCGGTTTCAGGTCGCTGGAGATGCGGACGCACTCCGCTAAGTTCCTTTACCAGAACACGTCGTAGAGGGTAATAAAGACAATCATTCCAATACAGACTGCTGGCGTCGACCTGATCGCGAAGTCGACTGGATTGAATTGGTATCCGAAGCTCTCAACATAAGATTTCATGACTTGTCTCCTCCCGGTGAGCTGTCTGGGACCCAAAACGGTTAGAGCACCCCAGGAAAGGTGTCGTAACGGTTCTCCGTCCGGACCTCTCGCTTCCTTCGGAAGCGACATTCGCAAGATTCGGTCAGGACTGCGGAGCTTGTTGGGCTCCACGGCAGCACGAATAAGTGCCGCCATACTTTAGTACCTCAGCAGCAGAGAGAGCTTTCGCCAACTCTTGCGCCGTTGAGGATTAGATCGATTACCGAGAGTTTATGGCAGGACCTTAGAGTCACGCCCCTCAATGAGTACGGTTTAATTGTTGGGGCATAAATATGGCGAAACCAAGTTTATCCAGGAATTCCTGATGAAAAACTAGAAAATCAACGCCAACTTTTTTTAACGTCTTCGGATTTTACTAGAGTAGCGACTTCTCATATTCTTGGTATTTTTCTCACGGATACCGATAACTTGGTCAATCAGGATTTTATTTTTACTTTGCAGCGGCAGACCGCCGAAAACGCTCTCGGCCACGAGCTTCGCCTCGCGCATGCTGCATGGCTGGGTTGCGAATTCCGCTCTACGATCGGAGCGAGACTGTTGTATAGTCAATTAATCGAAGCGATGCACCTCCTCCCGCAGAGCTTCGATATGCGAGCGACCTTTCCTCCTCCCGAGTTCGCTTGCGGGATCAGCGCTACTCCTCCTCCCGGAATGCTGATCGGTTCTTTTGGAAAAGCCTGCCGCACCTCCTCCCGCGGCAGGCTTTTTCGTTTCTGGTCAGCCCGAAGACTGCGTCACAGCGCCAGGGCGAGCTGCGGCTCGCTCCGATCGTCCACCGTATCGAGAGACGAGAGCGTGACCCCGAGCAATCGAATGCCTTTGGGGGCTGGAAAGATTGGTGACAGGAGCAGCTCCGCGATTTCGCTCATTTCTGCGACGCTCGCTATCGGCGCGACGATGGTCTTGCTTCTGGTGATCTGCGTGAAATCTGCCCACTTCACCTTCAGTGTCATGGTCTTGCCGCGAATGCCGCTGGCTTCACAATAGTGCCAAACCTTGTCGATCAGAGGCTTGAGGCCCGCGCGGGCCGTCTCAAGATCATGAACATCCTCCCGAAACGTATCCTCGGCGCCGATCGATTTTCGGATGCGGTCGGGCTTGACCTCACGCTCGTCAATGCCGCGGGCGATCCCGTAGAAATACGGCCCCGACTTGCCGAAATGCTGCTGAAGGAAGGCGAGATCACGGGATTTGAGATCGGCGCCGGTTTCGATCCCAAGCCTTTTCATCTTCTCGGCCGTTGCCGGTCCGACGCCGTGAAACTTTTTGACAGGAAGCGCCTGCACGAAGTCTGGACCGTGCTTCGGCGTGATGACGAACAGCCCATCGGGCTTGCGCTGATCCGACGCCATCTTCGCAAGGAACTTGTTGTAGGAGACGCCGGCGGACGCGGTGAGGTGCGTCTCGGCCCTGATCCTGCCGCGGATCTCTTCCGCGATCTCGGTTGCGAGCTTCAGTCCCCTGAAGTTCTCGGTGACGTCGAGATAGGCCTCGTCCAGCGACAATGGTTCGACCAACGGCGTGTATTCGGCGAAGATCGCCTGGATTTGCCGCGACACGGCCCGGTAGACGTCGAAGCGGTGCGGAACGAAGATCAGCTCCGGACATTTGCGCTTGGCCGTCACCGAGGGCATAGCCGAGTGAACGCCGAATTTGCGCGCCTCGTAGCTTGCGGCCGCCACCACCCCGCGCGCCTCCGGATAACCGACTGCGACCGGTTTGCCTCGAAGCTCCGGATTGTCGCGCTGTTCGACCGAAGCATAAAATGCGTCCATGTCGATATGGATGATTTTGCGCACGCGGCCGCCGGGGGAAGGGGGCAAGTGTCCCATCGCTCTTGTCATCTTCCTCTGGCCCTCCGCCCGCGGGCATTCATTTGCGCTATAGCGCTGTCTATTCTATCCGAACCTCCATCGCCTTCTTAGCCGTAAAGTTGCTCGAAATTGATGTGGATGACGCCACTCCAACTGGGTTGCCGAGGACGTGCGGAGACGAGCACCACGCGTCCTCGGACGATAGCTGTTTTAGCTGATTTCCGGAAGCTCGTTGATCAGCTTGTCGAGCGTGATGGGATACTCCCGTACCCTTATGGCGGTGGCATTGTAGATAGCGTTCGCCACAGCTGCCGCGACGCCGCAGATTCCGAGCTCGGCGATACCTTTGGCCTTCATCGGCGAGGACATCGGATCGGTCTCGTCGAGGAAGACGACCTCCTGATGCGGAATGTCGGCGTGCACCGGCACCTCGTAAGCGGCGAGATCGTGATTGACGAAGAAGCCGCGCTCCTTGTCGACGACGAGCTCCTCCGACAGGGCGCCGCCAACGCCCATTGTCATCGCACCGATTACCTGGCTGCGTGCGGTGATCGGATTGAGTATCCTGCCAGCGGCGCAGACCGCCAGCATTCGCCGGATCCGTGTCTCTCCTGTTGCGACATCGACCGCGACCTCGACGAAATGAGCGCCGAAGGTGGATTGCTGATGGGTCTTGGTGAGGTCACCAAATTCTATCTGGTCCTCCGCCACGAGCCCCTCATCGCCGGCAGCTTGCGCAAGCGGCATGCGCCGGTCTCCCGACCGGACTTCACCTTCTGCGAAGATCGGGTCGTCGGCGCTGTTGAAACCGAGCTTCTGCGCCACGGCTTCCCGCAGCTTGGCGCAGGCCGCGTATACGCCGGCTGTGGAGCAGTTTCCTCCGAACTGCCCGCCCGAGCCCGAGGAAACAGGGAAGCGCGAATCTCCCAGGCTGACGGCGACCTTCTCGATTGGGACACCGAGCATTTCGGCCGCCGTCTGGGCGATGATCGTGTAACTGCCCGTGCCGATATCGGTCATATCGGTCTCGACCGTGACGATGCCCTCGCGGTCGAGCCGGACGCGGGCGCCGGAGTTCAGCACAAGATTGTTGCGGAAGGCCGCGGCCACTCCCATGCCGATCAGCCAATTTCCTTCGCGCCGAGCGCCAGGTTGCTTGCTCCGCTCTCGCCAGCCGAAGCGCTCCGCGCCGGTGCGCAGGCAGCCGACGAGATTGCGGTGCGAGAAGGGCCGTTCGGGATTCTCCGGATCGACCTGGGTGTCGTTGATGATCCGGAATTCGACGGGATCGAGAGCCAACCTTTCGGCCATTTCGTCGATGGCGATCTCCAGCGCCATCATGCCGGGCGCCTCGCCGGGAGCGCGCATCGCGTTTCCTTCTGGAAGATCGAGTGTCGCAAGCCGCATGGCTGTCATCCGGTTCTCGCCGGCATAAAGCAGGCGAGTCTGCTGGACGGCCACTTCGGGACCACCGCCCGGGAGGTCCCCGGACCAGCTTTCATGCGCGATCGCCGTGATCTTGCCGTCGCGCCCTGCACCGATCCTTATCCTCTGGATCGTCGCCGGGCGATGTGTGGTGTTGTTCATCAGGAAGGGGCGGGGGAGGGCAACCTTTACGGGGCGCTTTGCTTCACGCGCGGCAAGCGCCGCCAACACCGCATCCGCGCGCAGGAACAGCTTCACCCCGAAGCCTCCACCAATGAACGGCGACATGAGATGCACCTTGTCCTTGTCGATTCCAAGCGTCGTCGCGAGGTCAGTCCGCCACCAGTCGATCATCTGGCTCGATGTCCAGACCGTCAGGTCGTCGCCGTTCCACGCGGCGATGGAAGCGTGCGGCTCCATCATGGCATGCGACTGGTCCGGGGTGGTATAGACCTGGTCCAACTTGACGGGGGCTGCTTTGAAGGCGGCATCAAAGTCGCCCGCCCCGGAGTCTCCGCCGCCTTCCGGCTTGACAGCGCTGTCCTTCGCCGCGGCCAGATCGAAGGCGCCTTTTTCCTCGGCATAATCGACCTTGACGAGCGCGGCGGCGGCGCGGGCCTCCTCGAATGTTTCGGCGACCACGACGGCGATCGCCTGGTGGTAGTGCTGAATTTCGGTGCCGCCGAAGAGCTTGGCGGTGTTATATTTGCCCTTCTTCAGTTCCCCCACGCCATCGGAGGTGACTACCGCTATCACGCCGGGAGCATTCCTCGCGGCCGCGACATCCATCGACCTGATCCGGCCCTTAGCGATTGCCGAACCGACGATATAGCCATAGGCATAGCGGGTATTCGGATCATGCCACTCATAGGCATAAATTGCTTTGCCGGTGGTCTTGAGCGGACCGTCGATGCGGGTGATGGGCTTGCCGATTACCTTGCCCTGATCAATCGGGTTCGTCGTTGCTGGTGTGTCGAATCTCATCATCTCATCCCTTCGCTTCGACAAGAACCGCGCTCAGCGCGCGTTCGACAAGCGTGAGCTTGAAGGCGTTCTGTTCCGTCGGGCGGGCACCGGCAAGAAGCATTGCGGCCACCGCCTTTGCTCCGTTCGCCAGCTCCTTTTCGGCCGCCTCGTCACGCCATGGTTTCGGCGCGATACCGCCAACCGCGACGCGGCCAGTCCCATCCGGCTGCACGACGGCGCCGACGGAGACGAGCGCAAAGGCGTAGGAGGCCCGGTCACGAACTTTGCGATAGATCTGCTTGCCGCCAGCCGGCTTCGGCAGGACGACCGCGGTGATCAACTCGCCTCGCTCAAGGATATGTTCGATATGCGGCGTGTCACCGGGAAGGCGATGAAGATCTCCCATCGGGATGCTGCGCGTCGTGCCGTCGGCTCGCACGGTCTCCACGACGGCGTCGAGGGCGCGCATGGCGACCGCCATGTCGCTCGGGTGGCTGGCAATGCAGGCATCGCTGACGCCAACCACCGCAAGCTGGCGGCTGAAGCCAGCGAGAGCCGAACAGCCGCTGCCCGGTTGTCTCTTATTGCACGGCTGGTTGGTATCGTAGAAATATGGACAGCGGGTGCGTTGAAGCAGATTGCCGGCGGTCGTCGCCCTGTTGCGCAACTGTCCCGATGCCCCCGCGAGCAGGGCGCGCGACAGAAGAGCGTAATCACGGCGGACCCGTTCGTCTGCGGCAAGATCCGTATTGCGGACCAGGGCGCCGATACGCAGACCCCCTTCCCGCGTGGCTTCGATCCTGTCCAGACCCAGTCCGTTGACATCGACGAGATGTGTCGGCGTCTCGATCTCCAGCTTCATGAGGTCCAGGAGATTGGTGCCGCCGGCGATGAATTTCGCGCCATCTGTGGCGGCCGCGGCCCGCGCCGCCGCTTCGATCGACGAGACGCGCTCGTAACTGAAAGCTCTCATGCCTTCCTCCCAGCGACTTCTGTGATGGCTTCGACGATGTTCGAATAGGCGCCGCAACGACAGATATTGCCGCTCATGCGCTCGCGGATCTCGGCGGGCGTGATTTCGGCCGGCGCCGTGAGATCCACTGTCACATGGCTTGGAATATTGGCCTTGATTTCATCGAGCATTGCAACGGAGGAACAGATCTGGCCGGGCGTGCAGTAGCCACACTGGAACCCGTCGTGTTTGACAAAGGCGGCCTGCATCGGATGGAGGTTCTCCGGCTGCCCCAAGCCTTCGAGCGTGGTGATGCTGTCGCCCTCGTGCATGATGGCGAGCGTCAGGCAAGCGTTGACGCGGCGGCCTTCAATGAGAACCGTGCACGCTCCGCACTGACCGTGGTCGCACCCCTTCTTGGTACCCGTCAAATGCAGATGCTCGCGCAGCGCGTCGAGAAGCGTCGTTCGGTTATCGAGCTGAAGCTCCCGGCGTTCGTCGTTCACCGTGAATGTGACCTTCGTGCTCTGGGGTGCGGTGGAGGCATTGGTCTGCGCGTGACCGAGCGAATGTGCGCTCACCACTGTCACGGTAGCGGCCGAGGCGGCGAGCAGGTCGCGCCGCGAGATTTCAAGTGCGCCAGGACTTTGCATATCCAACTCCATGTCTTGATGACGAAAGGTCTAAAGCGCGTCGCATCCATAGGATTTATACGCCGCGCTTTAGGTCTTGTTGTGCATGCCGTAGTCGCAAAAACCGCTGCACACCTCTGGCGACATGCATTGGGACCAAGCGGCCGTGAGCCGCGAACGCGCAACAACCAAGCCCGAGAAATGATCCGGCAGGCGCGTTCACAAGTGAGTTAGGGCGGGTAGCGCGTGTGACTACCGTCCCGATGCCGATAAGGCCTATGAACGGAGTTCATGAATGGCGGTATTGAAGCAGGCGCCTTCCTAGAAGACGCGACTTGACGAAATGGGCATCATGTAACATAGTTTGTTACATGAGTGAGAGTGACCGCAGAATGAGATTTCCCAGCTTCGAGGGTCCAGCTTTTACCGCGGCGCATGCCAGTTCGTATGTCGAAGGGACGTCGAGGAAAGTACCGGGGTTGGCCGCTCTCCATCGCATGACGTCGATGTTGGTCGCGGAACGTGCGCCGGTGCAAGCGCGAGTTTTGGTGCTCGGCGCCGGCGGCGGTATGGAGCTCAAAGCTCTCGCCGACGAGAATTCAGATTGGAGTTTTTGCGGCATTGACCCGTCGGCGGACATGCTTCGTGTCGCAGAACAGACGGTGGGACCCCATTTGCCGCGTGTCCATCTGCAGCAGGGCTACATAGGCGCCGCACCGGAGGGGCCGTTCGACGCGGCTGTCTGCCTGCTCACGCTCCACTTTGTTGGTCGCGCTCAACGTCTCGACACACTCGAACAGATTCGTCGCCGTTTGGTGCCGGGCGCTCCGTTCGTCGTCGCGCACATTAGTTTCCCGCAATCGGAACCTGAGCGCTCGACCTGGATCGCCCGCCACGTCGCGTTCGGCGGAACAGCCTCCGGCGAAGCTGAAAGTGCAAGACAGGCGATCGCCACGAAGTTGTCGGTTCTCTCGCCAGAGGAGGATGAGGCGGTGCTTCGCAAGGCGGGCTTCTCGGATGTTCGCTTGTTCTATGCGGCTATGACCTTCAGGGGCTGGGTGGGATACGCCTGAATTCTCAACATCCTGCAGTGCTCATGGTTTCCCCGTCCGGCGCCCGCGATAGAAGATCATACCGGCGTGATACAGAACGCCGTCGATAAAATCTCCATCCGCGGTAAAGCCGGTATCGTCCCAATAATCGATATGCGTGCCCGTCACTTGGTAGCGTCCCTCATAGGCGCGTTCACGCGTACCGCGGGCCTCGATATAGCGACCATTCGGCAGGAGCTCATGGCGGATGTAACTGTCTTCTGTGACCCAAAGGCCGACATAGGGGTGATTGGCCTGCATTTCGGCTTCCTCGGCTTTTACGGATTGGCTTAGGAGTGCGGCGGTCATCAAGGTCGCAAAGGTACGCTGCACGGCGATCTCCTCGTGATCGGTGATTGCGGGATTATGCTGCGGCTGCGCAGAGACATTTCGGTTCTGGCCCCGACCAGCGGTCATTGGGAACGCGGCTCGTTGTTGTCGACAACCGCGTGATAGGCGGCGAGATCGAGAAAAGCTTCGGCCTCGACCACCGCTCCGTTCTTCATCAGGAATATCCAGACGAACTTATTTCTGTAAGGCGCTCCCGAAGTCGTGGTTGCCGATCCGTCGAACCGGACGATGACCGTGTCTCCATCGGCCCAGATATGATGCACCCTTGGCACCAGAGGGGTTGCGAGACGGCTGATCAGGGGAGCCGAGGCCCGCTCGACGAAATCCTCGACGCCACGGTAAGTGCCGGCCACGGGAGCGGAACCGTGGATTGTCCAGACGACATCTGGCGCGAGAAGCTCTGCAAAGATGTTGCCGCCTGCTCGCCATTTCTCGAATGCCGCGCGCACCGTGGTTCTATTCTGCGTCTCGATATCGGGTGGCGGGATGGTATCGGCATGCGCCGGTCCAATGCTGCCCATAGCCGTCGAAGCGATCAGCAGCATGCGGACGCCGCCGGCGAGGCGATCTGGCAATAAGGAAAAGATCATGGAATATTCCTTTCGTCGGACGCGGGAAAAAGCCCCGAGATCGGTTCGCGCCGGGTCAATTGCCCGATGCGGTCGGTCTGATCGTGATCTCGGTGGTGTCCACGCTCTGCGGGGCCTCGATCACCTGCCGGACCGCACGGGCGATGTCGGCAGGCTGAAGCGCGATGGCGCGATAGGTGTCCATCGCCGCCATGGTCTCCTCGTGGGTGATGGTTCCAGCAAGTTCGCTTTCGACGACGCCGGGATTGACGCAGGTGACGCGGATATTGGTACTCTCCTGGCGCAGTCCGTCAGAGATCGCGCGGACTGCGAACTTCGTTGCGCAATATACCGCGGCTGTGGGTACGACCGACAGCGCTCCGATCGAGCCGATATTGATGATCTGCCCGCTACGCTGTGCCTCCATGATTGGCAATACGGCCCCGATGCCCCAAAGCACGCCCTTGATGTTCACGTCGATCATGCGCTCCCACTCGTCCACCTTAACTGCGGCAAGCGGCGAGAGCGGCATGACGCCGGCATTGTTCACCAGGACGTCGATGCGTCCCCAAGTGTCGACCGCGGCCTGCGCAAAGGCTGCCATGGAGTGACGGTCGGTCACGTCCAGCACCTGCGCCAGGGCGGTACCTCCTGCGTCTCGAATCTCCGTGGCAATGGCCTCGATACGGGCCTGGCGGCGTGCACCCAACAATATTTTCGCACCGGCGACGCCAAGCTCTCGAGCGATGCCCTCGCCGATGCCGCCGGAGGCGCCGGTGATCAGAATGACCTTGTCCATGTTGTACTCCGTCCTTTGATTTGCACGGAGAAGATGGACTTTAATGACTGTCGCCGGTATCCATCGCTCACTGAACTCGATGGTTAGCAGTGCTATACGATGAAGATAGATATGAACCTTCTGCCGCTCTTCCTGGCTGTCGCGGAGGAGGACAACTTCCGTGCTGCCGCCGATCGACTCGGTGTGACCCGCTCGGCTGTCAGCCAAGGAATTCGGCGGCTCGAAGATGCCTTTGGCACGACGCTCGTCACCCGCACGACGCGTTCAGTTCGCCTGACCGAAGCGGGGGAGCGTCTGCGCGAGGCTTTGTCGCAGCCCTTGTCGGACATTGGGACGGCGCTAGATCGGGTAGCGGGTGAGGATGAGCCCCGAGGTCTCTTACGGATCGCCGTCACCTCTATCGCCGAACAATTCCTTTCCGGTCCGCTCATCGCTTCCTTTGCTCAGGCCCATCCGAAGGTGGCGATAGACGTTACCGTCACGGACGAGGAGTTCGACATCGTGGCCGCCGGTTTCGACGCGGGCGTAAGGCTTGGCGAGGTGATCGAGCAGGATATGATCGCGGTGCCGCTGACGGGCGATCAGCGCGAGCTGGCCGTTGCTGCCCCCACCTATCTCGCAGTCCGCGGCACGCCGGCGCACCCGCGGGAGCTGGTCCATCATCGCTGCATAGGCTGGCGGCGAGCGCCGAATGTCGCGCCCTACAGGTGGGAATTCGAGGAGAATGGTGTGCCCTTCGACGTTGCGGTCGAGCCTCAGATTACCACCAATGACCTGCGCTTCATGCTCCGCTCAGCACTCTGCGGGGCCGGGATCACCTTCGCAACGGAAGAAATCTTCCGCCCGTTCGTGGAAACCGGTGAACTTGTTCCGTTGCTGCAGGATTTCCTGCCGCCGTTCCCCGGTTTCTTTCTTTATTTCCCTCAGCGCCGCAACATGACGCCAAAGATGCGAGCTTTGATCGA
>Ga0209281_1000928_pt1 | contig 24126 bp, 20 predicted proteins | sample MedtruBG_FD_187514 | JGI IMG/M metagenome (GOLD analysis project Ga0209281, IMG submission 187514) | Root nodule microbial communities of legume samples collected from California, USA - Medicago truncatula BG (SPAdes) (version 2) | ecosystem: Host-associated > Plants > Roots > Nodule | place... | reverse complement strand
GCATGGCTGCATCAGGCTTGCGCCCATTGTGCAATATTCCCCACTGCTGCCTCCCGTAGGAGTCTGGACCGTGTCTCAGTTCCAGTGTGGCTGGTCATCCTCTCAGACCAGCTAGGGATCGTCGCCTTGGTGAGCCGTTACCTCACCAACAAGCTAATCCCATCTGGGCACATCCGATGGCAAGAGGCCCGAAGGTCCCCCTCTTTGGTCTTGCGACGTTATGCGGTATTAGCTACCGTTTCCAGTAGTTATCCCCCTCCATCGGGCAGTTTCCCAGACATTACTCACCCGTCCGCCACTCGTCAGCGAAGCAGCAAGCTGCTTCCTGTTACCGTTCGACTTGCATGTGTTAGGCCTGCCGCCAGCGTTCAATCTGAGCCATGATCAAACTCTTCAATTTAAGTTTGATGCTCTTAGAATTAAACGTCGTAATGAATTACGTGTTCACTCTTTGAGACTTGGTATTCATTTATTGTCCGAAGACATTAAGAATCCGTGTCACTCTGAGTGCCCACACAGATTGTCTGATAAATTGTTAAAGAGCAGTTGCGACGCGCTTTAGCGCTCTGTCGCGAGGTGGCGTATACTACGCTTTCCTCTTTCAGAGTCAACTCTTTTTGGAGAATTTTCTCTTCATCGCCACTGGCGTTTTTCTGTGAAGTGATTCACATCCGCCGTGTCGATGGAGGCGCATTATAGGGAGTTGCCGAGTATCCGCAATAGAAAAATTGCAGAAAAATGACTGACTGCTGCATTCCCCAGCAAAACCCCGCCTTATACCATTTTACACACAGAGTTATCCACAGCTTCATGGATTTTTCCCCGAATCTTCTTTGTCATAGATGATCCTTACCGTAGGGAAATCGGCATCAAAATCGAAAAAGAAAAATTCGCGAGCGTTGCGCAAACGTTTTCGTTACAATGCCCCGCTAAACAAGGATGCCCCGTAAGGGGCGTTAGCTGAGTTTTTCACGAAGAATTCAGCTAACGCTCTCTGTTATCGTCAAATCCAGGGGATTTACCATGCAACAACGTCGTCCAGTCCGCCGTGCCCTGCTCAGTGTTTCTGACAAAGCCGGTATCGTCGAATTCGCCCAGGCACTTTCCGCACGCGGTGTGGAGCTGCTGTCGACAGGGGGCACTGCCCGTCTGTTAGCAGAGAAAGGTCTGCCGGTGACCGAAGTTTCCGATTACACCGGTTTTCCGGAAATGATGGATGGACGCGTGAAGACCCTGCATCCTAAAGTACACGGCGGCATTCTCGGTCGTCGCGGCCTGGATGACGGGATTATGGAACAACACGGCATCGCCCCCATCGACATGGTGGTTGTTAACCTTTATCCATTCGCCCAGACCGTTGCCCGCGAAGGCTGCTCACTGGAAGATGCCGTAGAGAACATCGACATCGGCGGGCCGACGATGGTCCGCTCTGCCGCAAAGAACCATAAAGATGTCGCTATCGTTGTGAAGAGCAGCGACTACGACGCCATTATTAATGAGATGGATGCCAACGACGGTTCTCTGACCCTCGACACCCGTTTCGATCTCGCGATTAAAGCCTTCGAGCACACCGCCGCCTACGACAGTATGATTGCCAACTATTTTGGCAGTATGGTTCCGGCCTATCACGGTGAAAGCAAAGATGCCGCCGGTCGCTTCCCGCGGACGCTGAACCTGAACTTCATTAAGAAGCAGGATATGCGCTACGGCGAGAACAGCCACCAGCAGGCTGCCTTCTATATAGAAGAGAATGTACAAGAAGCCTCCGTTGCGACCGCTCAACAGGTCCAGGGCAAAGCGCTTTCCTATAACAACATCGCCGATACCGACGCGGCGCTGGAGTGTGTGAAAGCGTTCAGCGAGCCAGCCTGTGTGATCGTCAAGCACGCCAACCCCTGCGGCGTCGCGGTCAGCACCTCGATTCTGGATGCTTACGATCGCGCGTATAAAACGGACCCGACCTCCGCTTTTGGCGGCATCATCGCCTTTAACCGCGAACTGGATGCTGAAACGGCGCAGGCCATCATCTCCCGTCAGTTTGTTGAAGTGATCATCGCCCCATCTGCGACCGAAGAGGCGCTGAAAATCACTGCTGCTAAGCAAAACGTGCGCGTCCTGACCTGTGGTCAGTGGGCCGATCGCGTGCCGGGTCTGGATTTCAAACGTGTTAACGGCGGTTTGCTGGTTCAGGACCGCGATCTGGGTATGGTCACTGCCGGTGAGCTGCGCGTGGTGACGAAGCGCCAGCCGACTGAACAGGAACTGCGTGACGCGCTGTTCTGCTGGAAGGTCGCGAAGTTCGTTAAATCCAACGCCATTGTTTACGCCAAAGAGAACATGACTATCGGTATTGGCGCAGGCCAGATGAGCCGCGTTTACTCCGCCAAAATTGCCGGGATCAAAGCCGCGGATGAAGGTCTGGAAGTGAAAGGTTCCGCCATGGCTTCCGATGCCTTCTTCCCGTTCCGCGATGGTATTGATGCTGCTGCCGCTGTTGGCGTGAGCTGCGTGATCCAGCCTGGCGGCTCCATCCGTGATGATGAAGTCATTGCTGCTGCTGACGAACACGGCATTGCGATGATCTTCACCGACATGCGCCACTTCCGCCATTAATGGAGCGAGACATGAAAGTATTAGTTATCGGAAACGGTGGACGCGAGCACGCTCTGGCGTGGAAAGCCGCTCAGTCACCGAAAGTGGAAACCGTGTTTGTTGCACCAGGTAACGCCGGTACCGCGCTGGAACCGACGCTGCAAAACGTCGCGATCGGCACAACCGACATTCCGGCGCTGCTGAGCTTTGCCCAGAGTGAAAAGATCGACCTGACGATCGTCGGCCCGGAAGCGCCGCTGGTGAAAGGCGTAGTCGATACCTTCCGTGCTGCGGGCCTGAAAATCTTTGGCCCAACCGCAGGCGCGGCACAACTGGAAGGTTCCAAAGCGTTCACCAAGGATTTCCTTGCGCGTCACCAGATCCCGACAGCCGAATATCAGAACTTTACCGAAGTCGAACCGGCCCTCGCTTATCTGCGTGAGAAAGGCGCGCCGATCGTCATCAAGGCTGACGGTCTGGCTGCCGGTAAGGGTGTGATTGTCGCAATGACGCTGGAAGAAGCCGAAGCCGCCGTACATGACATGCTGGCTGGCAATGCGTTTGGCGACGCGGGTCATCGCATCGTAATTGAAGAGTTCCTCGACGGCGAAGAAGCCAGCTTTATCGTGATGGTCGACGGCGAGCACGTCTTGCCGATGGCGACCAGTCAGGATCATAAGCGCGTAGGCGACGGTGATACCGGTCTGAACACCGGGGGGATGGGCGCCTATTCTCCGGCGCCGGTGGTAACGGATGACGTCCACCAGCGCACGATGGAACGCATCATCTGGCCAACCGTCAAAGGCATGGCGGCGGAAGGTAACACCTATACCGGTTTTCTGTATGCCGGTCTGATGATCGACAAGCAGGGCAACCCGAAAGTGATCGAATTTAACTGCCGTTTTGGCGATCCGGAAACGCAGCCCATCATGCTGCGCATGAAATCCGATCTGGTTGAACTCTGCTTGGCTGCCTGCGAAGGTAAACTGGATGAGCAAAAATCAGAGTGGGACGAGCGTGCCTCGCTTGGCGTGGTGATGGCAGCGGGCGGTTATCCTGGCGATTATCACACTGGTGACGTGATCCACGGTTTACCGCTGGAAGAAGTGGCCGATGGCAAAGTGTTCCACGCCGGTACCCGACTGGACGATAACGAGCAGGTCGTCACCAGCGGTGGTCGCGTGCTGTGCGTCACCGCACTGGGTGATACAGTGGCAGAGGCGCAGAAACGCGCCTATGCCCTAATGACCAATATCCACTGGGACGGCTGTTTCTGTCGTAAAGACATCGGCTGGCGCGCCATCGAGCGTGAACAGAACTAACGCGACAGTTTCGCCAGCAGCGTTTTTCGCGTGATCCCTAACTGACGGGCGGCTTCCGTTTTGTTGCCGCCCGTTTTTTCCAGCGCCGCCAGAATCACCTCTTTTTCGACTTCCACCAGCGGCTGAATAGCCTGTTCCGTCATGAGCGGCAGCGGCTGACTCGCGATCGCCAGCGGCAGCTCGCGCTCAGAAATATACTCTCCGGTCAGCAGGACCACTGAACGCTCAATCGCATTTTCCAGCTCGCGGATATTCCCCGGCCAGTCGTAGTGAATCAGCAAATCCATCGCCCGCGGGGTAAACCCTTTCACCGCCTTACGGTTGCGTTCGGCAAACCGCTGGCGAAAGTGGTCAGCCAACAGGGGGATATCTTCCCGCCGCTGACGCAGCGCGGGCGTTTCAATGGTCACCACATTCAGGCGATAGTAGAGATCCTGACGAAAGCGCCCGACCTTCACCTCTTCCGCCAGATCGCGATGGGTCGCGGCGATCAGACGGACATCGACCGAGATCGTCTGGTTGCTGCCCACGCGCTGAACTTCGCGTTCCTGAATCGCCCGCAGCAACCGCACCTGCATCATCGGCGAAATATCACCAATCTCATCAAGAAACAGCGTGCCGCCATCGGCTTCGACAAAGCGCCCTTCCCGGCGCTTGTCGGCACCGGTAAATGCGCCTTTTTCATGGCCGAACAGCTCAGACTCCAGTAGTGACTCGTTGAGCGCCGCGCAGTTCAGCGTCACCAGCGGTTTGTCGCTCCGCGCGCTGCTGGCATGCAGCGCGCGCGCCACCAGCTCTTTCCCGGTGCCAGAATCACCATGAATCAGCACCGTCGCATCGGAAGGCGCAACCATCGCAATTTCACTCAGCAGTTGCTGCATCGCCGGGCTTTTGCCGACCATCCCAAACTGTGAGGCGGAAACTGACGGCAGCTCGCTGGCGGACGTTCGCGTATGCGCCAGCGCGTTTTCCAGCGTCGTTTGCAGATTGTCAAAATCCAGCGGTTTGATTAAGTAATCCAGCGCACCGGTTTTTAGCGCCTCTACCGCCGTCTCCACGCTGGAAAACGCGGTCATGATCAGCACCGGAATGGCCGGGTTCAGCGCCTTGATCTCTTTCAGCGTTTCGATGCCGTCCATCTCCGCCATGCGTACATCGCACAGCACGAGGTCAAAAACGTGTTCACGCACCTGCTCGAGTGCGGCTCGTCCGCTGTAGGCCAGCGCGACGTCATAGCCCCATCCTCGCAGTAATGCCTGTAAAATAGTGCAGTGGCTGACGTCGTCATCCACCACCAGAATGTCGATCTTTGCGCGAATCATCCTTGTGAATCCTTACGTGTTAACGTCACCGGGAGCCAGAGGGTGAACGTTGCGCCCTTACCTGGCAGGCTATCCGCCTGAATCGTCCCGCCATGCTGTTCAATGATGTTCTGTACCACCGCCAGCCCCAGCCCCGTACCGTCCGCTTTAGTCGTGAAATAAGGGGTGAAAATGGCGGCCAGCTGTTCCGGCGCTATCCCTTTCCCGCTGTCTGCAACGGTGATTTTAACGCGATCGGCTCCGCTTGTGCTTGCCTCAACGCGGATGGTCCCCTGCCGATCGATGGCATGAATCGCGTTCAGATAAAGATTCAGCAACACCTGCGTCAGCCGGTCCGGGTCGGCCTGAATGAGCGGTAGCACAGGGTCAGACACAAATTGCAGCTCGATCGCCCGACTCTGCGCGTCCTGGCTGACCAGTTGCAGAGAGTGGCCAATCACCGCATTCAGATCCACCGACTGCAAAGACAAGTGCGCGGGCTTTACCAGCTCCAGCAGCTCGCTTACCACCCGGTTTAAACGATCGGCCTCTTTCGCCATCACTTGCGCCAGTTCATGCGCTTCACCGCCCGCCGGCGCGCGTTCAGCAAAGTACTTCGCCAGCCCTTTGATGGAAGACAGCGGATTACGAATCTCGTGCGCGACGCCTGCCGCCAGATGCCCGAGCGCCACCAGCTTCTCTTTACGGTTCATCTCATCCTGCAACAGCTGGCGAGAACGCAGGTATCGCCGGTACCAGAAGAATGTCAGGAGGGTCGCCAGCAATACGGTGGTCAGTGCGAAAAGCATAATCAGCGTATTGCGCCACTCACGCGCCTGCGTCACGACCAACTCACTGGCATCAAAGGCGATAAAAATAGACTGGTGGGCAGAATCTGACCGTCCGCTCTCACAACGGGGCATAGCGCGCATACCATGTCTGCCGGGGGAAAACAGCGGCTGGAACTGGCGATAGACCTCCAGTGCCGGAACGGGTTCTCCCTGCGCATCCGTCGCGTTAACCGGACGCCAGCGTGCCTCTTCTCCCGGATGTAAGGTTTGCATCTCTGCCGGCGAGTAGAGCGTTTTCCCGACCAGGGCAGGATCGCTGTGCATGACAACATTGCTCTGCGCATCCGTCACGGCAAACCACAGTACGCCAGGCTGCCCCGCCATCTCTTCGAGCAGCGTTTGCTGCTGAGCATGATGCATCCGCATGCCCATCCCGACGCGCGTCCCCGACTCCAGCGCACGGATCAGCACACTGCCTTTTTCCAGCAACGTCTGCCGCGCTGCGTCACTTTCACGCCCGTAATCGCGGATCACCATCACGGCAAATAGCCCAACCAGAATCAGGATGATGGCGGGTAGCACCCCGCTCAACCATCGGGCTACCGTATCCTTATGTTCTCGCATCATTCTCATCAGCTCTGAGTGACTCAATCCCTTTTTTGCTTCAGCAGAAATCATGCCACTTTTCGCGGCCCGTATCCCGGTCTTGCCACACAAACTGCCGACACCGCCGGGTAAAAATGACCCACTGCATCCTTCCGGCGAGTCATTTTTACTCGCTTTGCCAGCCGGCGCGTCGCCAGAACCCACACCGGGCGGGAAAAATCGGTCTGGCACGGAAGATGCAATACGGAAGATAAGACCACCCACAGGAGGATAAATGATGAAACGGAACACGAAAAAAGCAGGCCTGGCACTGATCGCCCTCTCTTTGATGGTGCTGGGCTCCAGCCCCGCACTGGCGCGACATCACTGGGGGAACGGCGGCGGCATGTGGCAACAGAATGGCAGTGGACTGAGCGCAGAGCAGCAGGCTGCCGCGCAAAAAATCCATAATGACTTTTACAACCAGACTAACGCCCTACGCCAGCAACTGATGTCCAAACGCTATGAATATAACGCGCTGTTAGCGACGAATCCGCCGGATACCGCCAAAATCAATGCGGTGGCGAAAGAGATGGAAACCTTAAGACAGTCACTGGATGAACAGCGGGTGAAAAGGGATGTTGCCATGGCTCAGGCCGGTGTCCCTGGCGGTATGGGGATGGGTTACGGCGGATGCGGTGGCGGCGGTCATATGGGGCGCTGGTAATGTTTTGTCTGATGGCGCTACGCTTATCAGGCCTACAGAATGTCTGGTGTAGGCCGGATAAGGCGTAAGCCGCCATCCGGCACCCATCAAAACGTTTTTTCTTTTGGCTGCCAGTGGCAGAAGTCGGAATTCGCCACCAGCAGAAGCTGTGACCCTTCTGGCGCCTCCAGCCATGCCACGCTGACGTCAACAGACGAACGGCTCTGGCGGCGCTCAATGTGACCCATCGCCCAGGCATCTAAATCCGGTTTAATCGTCTCGCCTTCGCAGGTGGTAACCGTACGTTCAGCGGCATGCCAGCGTCCCTGACGCAAGACTACCCGCCCCTGTCGCAATGCATCGCTGGTCTGGCGGATCTGCTCGGCACGATAACGGTACAATTCGATTTGGTCGTTCGACAACTGCTGTTTATGGCCGTCGACTTCGCGCTGCATAAAGCTCAGCTCGCCGCGATCGTCAAAACGCACGCGGATATGCTCCGGCGGTTCGCCATAAATATTGAGTTCTATCAGTGAAAGGGAATCACCCTGCCAGCGGTACTCGCTGGTTGTGGTACTACCATTACGCCACGGACTAAACACCGAAAGCATATGGACGCTATCTGACGCATCTTTACGCCAGATACGCACCGCCCCCTGGTTGTCAGCAAACCCACTGGCAGTAAACGGCGGAAGAGAGGCGTTATGGCTACAGGCCGTCAGCAACAGCACGCCTGCTAACGTCAACGTGCGACGCCAGACAGACGAAAGGGGCGAAGCCGCCCCTTCATTAAAACTGTTCACAGCCACGCGGTCTTACTTAACTGCGTCTTTCAGAGCTTTACCAGAAACAAACGCCGGTACGTTAGCTGCGGCGATTTTGATTTCTTTACCGGTCTGCGGGTTGCGGCCAGTGCGCTCAGCACGGTGGTTCACTTTGAAGGTACCGAAACCAACCAGTTGTACAGCATCGCCTTCTTTCAGAGACTCAGTAATAGCAGCCAGAGTGGATTCCAGAGCAGCTTTAGCCTGGGTTTTGGACAGTTCTGCTTTGTCTGCAATTACATCAATCAGTTGAGTCTTGTTCATAAGTTATCCTTACAATGTGTTTATCGCTTGCTAAGCATCGAGTGCGACGGAAATGCCAGAAAAGCACTCTCCTGCATACACGCACCGATAGCCACTTTTTTTCGCCCTCCAAATGTAGACCAGACGGGGGGCGGAAGGGAAGCCTTCAGGTACGACAATTCAGAAGTTAAATCACGTTTTCGTGTCTTACTGCTGCAAATTTATACCGATATTGCTCTCGCCAGCCTCACGCAGGTCTGCTCTAAGCCCTTTTATCAGCTCAATGTCGCGTTCTTCACAGTCAGCTAAAAGTCGGAATATTTCCCACTGAATATCCCACTCTTGCTCCACCGCCGGGTTATCTTTGAGCTCTTCATCGCTCATTTCTCGACCTGCCTGGGTCATTTCCAGCATCGCAACCGTGGTTATGGACGTCTTGCTGACTTCAATGGCGTGTTCCAGCGTCTCGCCGCTCAAACGGGAATGAACCAGCTCGCTTAACGCCACGCAGGCATCAATGGCCGGATAAACCCCATACAGGTCATAATCGTCAGCCGCCGGGATCGCTTCTTCAAACTTCTCCAGTTGGCTATCGAAATTCACTTTCGCGTCTTTGACCGTCAGCGTTTCCCAGATCAGGTCCAGAATACGGCGGTACACCTGCCCATCGCCAAACCCGGTCTGTTGGCAGAACATGGCATAGTTCGGGTACATGCGCTCACACAGGCAAGCCATAAACGTGACGTGCTGCCAGCTTTCCAGACGTTCCAGACGCAGATGAATCGGGTTTTGTAACATGATGAATTCTCGAATCAGAAATTAGCGGCAGTGTACATCAATCAGGGCTGAATTTCCTGCCATCGCATAAACGCCGGACGTTCAGATGCCACAGCATCCGCCCAGCGAGTTGGCTCCGGCAAACGATAGCCTTTCATGCAACGTTGAACCCACGTCAGGGCGCTGTCCAACCCTACGCGATGACCTGTCGAGATAAACAGTGGATTACAGCGCGCTTTACTGCGCCAGACCCATGCCAGTTGCTCACCTTTGTCCATCAGCGGTGCCAGTGCGCCAGGTTCAGCCCCAAGTGGCTCAAACGTACCGCAAAGACGCTTTTTCGCCACGCCAATGGTTGGCACATCCACCAGCAGCCCAAAGTGGCTGGCCACGCCAAGACGGCGCGGATGGGAGATGCCGTGTCCATCCACAAACACCAAATCCGGTTTTTGCGACAATTGTTCCCACGCGGCCAACAGCGCGGGATACTCGCGAAATGAGAGAAAGCCGGGGATATAAGGCATGGTGGTGGCGATCCGCGCCACCTGGTATTCGACCAATTCCAGCGAGGGATATTTCAGTAGCACGATCGCGGCTCGCGTCACCTCACCACCTTGCTCAAACCCGACGTCGGAACCGGCGATCAGTTCCGGCGGATCGTTATCGAAACGATCCGCACGGATCACCGATGAGGCCAGTTCACGCTGCTGAGCACGTAGCGATGCGAGATCCATACCGACGCCCTACTTATGATACTGCGCAGATAAGCGGTGAACCGCCTCAACAAAGACGCCGGCATGCTCTGGCGGCACATCCTGATGAATGCCGTGGCCGAGGTTAAAAACATGGCCCTCGCCCTGGCCGAAACCGGAGAGGATCGTCGCCACTTCTTCTTCGATACGCGCCGCAGGCGCATAGAGCATCGACGGATCCATGTTGCCCTGCAAGGCCACTTTATGCCCCACACGACGACGGGCATCGGCAATATCGGTGGTCCAGTCGAGTCCGAGCGCATCGCAACCGGTTTCCGCCATGGCTTCCAGCCACTGTCCGCCACCTTTGGTAAACAGCGTCACCGGCACGCGGCGACCGTCGTTTTCACGCAGCAGGCCATCGACGATTTTGTGCATGTAATACAGCGAGAACTGCTGATAATCGCGCCCGGTCAGCACGCCGCCCCAGGTGTCGAAAATCATCACCGACTGTGCGCCCGCCTTGATTTGAGCATTGAGATACAGCGTGACGCTCTTCGCCAGCTTATCAAGCAGCGCATGCAGCGTTTTCGGGTCGGCATACATCATCTTTTTAATCACGGTAAAGGCTTTGCTGCTTCCGCCTTCTACCATGTAGGTCGCCAGCGTCCACGGACTGCCGGAGAAACCAATCAGCGGCACGTCGCCTTTTAGCTCGCGACGAATCGTGCGTACCGCATTCATCACGTAGCCCAGTTCATCTTCCGGATCGGGAACCGGCAGTTTATCGACATCGGCTTTGCAGGCGACCGGTGCGGTGAAACGCGGACCTTCGCCGGCTTCAAAATAGAGCCCCAGCCCCATCGCATCCGGGATGGTCAGGATATCCGAGAAGAGGATCGCCGCATCAAGCGGATAACGGCGCAGCGGCTGAAGCGTCACTTCACAGGCCAGCTCGGCATTTTTGCACAGCGACATAAAATCGCCCGCCTCTGCGCGGGTGGCTTTATATTCCGGTAAATAGCGGCCCGCCTGGCGCATCATCCATACCGGGGTGACATCAACGGGCTGGCGCAGCAGCGCACGCAGATAACGATCGTTCTTCAGTTCGGTCATTTTTGCAGTTCCTTATTGCGTCAGGCCGTCAGTGTACCATCACTCGTGCTCTGCCCGACACATCGCTACCGTATCTTCAATCAGACGCCGTGCGACGGTACCTGGCGGGGGCAGGAGCGGTAGATCATCGTAGCGATACCAGTTGGCCTCCAGCAGCTCTTTCGGGTCGATGACGATCTCGCCGCTGTCATACTCCGCCATAAACGCGGTCATCAGCGACATCGGGAAAGGCCACGGCTGCGAGGTGATATAGCGCAGGTTTTTAATTTTAATGCCACTCTCTTCCATCACCTCACGCGCCACCGCCTGTTCCAGGGTTTCACCCACCTCAACAAATCCGGCAAGTACGGTATGTACGCCGTTGCGATGGCGAACGTGTTGGGCAAGCAGGATCGAATCCTCACGGCGAATGGCGACGATAATGCAGGGGGCGATTTGCGGATAGTAACGTTCACGGCAGTGGGTACAGAGCATCGCCCATTCGGTTTTACTCGGCTGCATTGGGTGCCCGCAGTAGCCGCAGAACTTATGCGATCGATAAAACTCAGCCAGTTGCACACCGCGACCCGCCAGTTGAAACAGCCCCGCATCCTGATCGAGCACCTGACGAACCGATCCCATCTCGTGACGCCGATGCTGTTGTACCAGCCAGACGGGCTCCCCTTCCCACTCTCCGATTTGCAGCGCTGGCTGCCCGACAAGATCGAAATTTGCCGCGTCGCCGTGTGGCAATTCGCCATGGGGCAACCATAATTTTTGTTCATGGCTGACGATCCACCAGCCGTGATCTAATTTTTCAATAATACGATCCATAGCTCTTGCACTACCTTTGCTTCACTGGCATGTTGATAACATTATTTTTACAATTCCTGCGTGAGCAGTTTTTAAATCTACACTTGCGGAGTCAATCATGCTAAACCAGCTGGAAGACCTGACAGAGCGCGTCAGAGGAAGTAACAAACTGGTTGATCGCTGGCTACATATACGTAAGCATCTGCTCGTGGCTTACTACAATCTGGTTGGCATTAAACCTGGCAAAGAATCGTACATGCGGCTGAATGAAAAAGCGCTGGATGATTTTTGTCAGAGCCTGGTCGACTACCTCTCCACCGGACACTTCAGTATTTATGAACGTATTCTGCATAAATTGGAAGGTAACGGGCAGCTTTTAAAAGCGACAAAAATTTGGCCGCTACTGGAAGCTAACACACAACGCATCATGGACTACTATGACTCCAGCCTGGAAACGGCGATTGATCACGATAACTGCCTGGAGTTTCAACAGGTTTTATCCGATCTCGGCGAAGCGCTGGAAGCCCGATTTGCGCTGGAAGATAAGCTGATCATGCTGGTCTTTGACGCGATGCATGACAACCCGAGGATAAAACATCCTGCTTGAGTTTGGCGCAGTTAACGCGTAATTTACAAACTCCCCCCTCTTCTGAGGGGGAGTTATCTTGTCGGAGTGCTTATTTTCCACAAAAGCATTCGTGATGCATCAAGGCGGCAAGTCAGTGAATCTCCAGGAGCTTACATAAGTAAGTGACTGGAGTCAGCGGACGAAGCCAACAAAGAGGCAGCGCGAAAGATGAAGTGGAAAAGGCTGAGACCGTTAATTCGGGATCCGCGGAACCTGATCAGGTTAAAACCTGCGAAGGGAACAAGAGTAATTCTGCTTTATGCGTAAGCCTTAACGGGCGGCGCACACCTATTACTCCTCCGTCGTCTGACAAGCCATCTCCTTACTTTTTTGGAATGAGCTATGTCTGCAACTACCCCTAAATTGTCCCGCCGCGAACAGCGCGCGCAAGCACAACACTTTATCGATACGCTGGAAGGCACCGCTTTCCCGAACTCAAAGCGCATCTACATCACCGGTTCAAAAAGCGATATCCGCATTCCGATGCGTGAGATCCAGCTTAGCCCGACGCTCATCGGCGGCAGCAAAGCGGAACCGCAGTTTGAAGAGAACGAAGCCGTTCCGGTGTACGACACGTCCGGTCCCTACGGCGATCCCGAGGTGGCGATCAACGTTCAGCAGGGTCTGGCGAAGCTGCGCCAACCGTGGATTGATGCCCGTCACGACAGCGAGGCACTGACCGACCGGAGCTCAGCGTACACCAAAGCACGACTGGCCGACGACGGTCTGGACGAATTGCGCTTTACCGGCCTGCTGACGCCAAAACGCGCTAAAGCAGGAAAATGCGTGACGCAGTTGCACTACGCCCGCAAGGGGATCGTCACTCCGGAAATGGAGTTTATCGCCATCCGTGAAAACATGGGCCGCGAACGCATCCGCAGTGAAGTGTTACGCCAGCAGCATCCGGGTGAAGGATTTGGCGCACGCCTGCCGGATAACATTACGCCTGAATTTGTGCGTGATGAAGTGGCCGCCGGACGGGCGATCATCCCTGCCAATATCAACCACCCTGAATCTGAACCGATGATTATTGGCCGTAACTTCCTGGTGAAAGTCAATGCCAACATCGGTAATTCCGCCGTCACCTCCTCTATCGAAGAAGAAGTGGAGAAACTGGTGTGGTCAACGCGCTGGGGAGCGGACACCGTGATGGACCTCTCCACCGGTCGCTATATTCACGAAACCCGCGAGTGGATCCTGCGTAACAGTCCGGTACCGATCGGTACCGTACCGATCTACCAGGCGCTAGAGAAGGTCAACGGGATCGCCGAAGATCTCACCTGGGAAGCCTTCCGCGATACGCTGCTGGAGCAGGCCGAACAAGGGGTGGACTACTTCACCATCCATGCCGGTGTACTGCTGCGCTATGTGCCGATGACCGCAAAACGCCTGACGGGGATTGTCTCGCGTGGGGGCTCCATTATGGCGAAATGGTGTCTTTCTCACCATAAAGAGAACTTCCTCTACGAGCACTTCCGTGAAATTTGTGAAATCTGTGCCGCCTACGATGTTTCGCTCTCTCTTGGGGACGGTCTGCGACCGGGCTCGATTCAGGATGCCAACGACGAAGCGCAATTCGCAGAACTGCATACGCTGGGCGAGCTGACGAAAATCGCCTGGGAATATGATGTGCAGGTGATGATTGAAGGCCCAGGCCACGTGCCGATGCAGATGATCCGCCGTAACATGACTGAAGAACTGGAGCACTGCCACGAAGCGCCTTTCTACACCTTAGGGCCATTGACCACCGATATCGCACCGGGTTATGACCACTTCACTTCCGGCATTGGCGCCGCGATGATCGGCTGGTTCGGTTGCGCGATGCTCTGCTACGTCACCCCAAAAGAGCACCTCGGTCTGCCGAACAAAGAGGATGTGAAACAGGGGCTGATTACCTACAAGATTGCCGCCCATGCCGCCGACCTGGCGAAGGGGCATCCGGGTGCGCAGATCCGTGATAATGCGATGTCGAAAGCGCGATTTGAATTCCGTTGGGAAGACCAGTTTAATCTGGCACTCGATCCATTCACTGCTCGCGCCTGGCACGACGAAACCATGCCGCAAGAGTCCGGCAAAGTGGCGCACTTCTGCTCCATGTGCGGGCCGAAATTCTGCTCAATGAAAATCAGTCAGGAGGTTCGTGATTACGCCGCCGCCCAGACGATCGAAGTGGGGATGGCGGATATGTCCGAGAACTTCCGCGCCAAGGGCGGCGAAATCTACCTTAAGCGGGAGGAAGCCTGATGGTTCAACCTGATTTCCCAACGGTTCCTTTTCGTCTGGGCCTCTATCCGGTTGTCGACAGCGTGGCGTGGATTGAACGTCTGCTGGATGCAGGCGTGCGTACGATTCAGTTACGCATCAAAGATAAGCGCGATGAAGAGGTGGAAGCTGATGTGGTTGCCGCCATCGAACTGGGGCGAAAATACAACGCCCGTCTGTTTATTAACGATTACTGGCGGCTGGCGATCAAACACCGAGCATATGGCGTGCATCTGGGTCAGGAAGACCTGGAAACCACCGATCTGAAGGCGATTCAGGCAGCGGGATTACGCCTGGGCGTCTCGACGCACGATGATATGGAAATCGACGTGGCGCTGACGGCACGCCCCTCTTACATCGCGCTGGGTCATGTCTTCCCGACGCAAACCAAGCAGATGCCGTCTGCGCCGCAGGGGCTGGAGCAGCTCGCGCGGCATATCGTTCGTCTGAACGATTATCCTACTGTCGCCATCGGCGGGATCAGTCTGGAGCACGCACCGGCAGTGCTGGCGACCGGCGTAGGGAGTATTGCGGTGGTCAGCGCCATTACCCAGGCCGAAGACTGGCGAGTAGCCACCGCGCAGTTGCTGGCAATAGCAGGAGCAGGCGATGAATGATCGTGACTTTATGCGCTATAGCCGTCAGATCCTGCTGGGTGATATCGCCATTGACGGTCAGCAAAAGCTGCTTGCCAGTCGTGTGCTGATCGTCGGGCTGGGCGGATTAGGCTCACCGGCCGCGCTGTATCTGGCAGGAGCCGGTGTCGGCACGCTGGTGCTGGCTGACGACGATGACGTTCACCTCAGCAATCTGCAACGGCAGATCCTGTTCACCACGGATGATATTGCCCGCGCTAAATCACAGGTTGCACAGCAGCGACTGGCGCGACTCAATCCGGATATCGAACTGCTCTCGCTGACGCAGCGTCTGAGTGGAGAGGCGCTCAGACATGCGGTGGCGCAAGCAGATGTCGTGCTCGACTGCACCGACAACATGGCGACGCGTCAGGAAATTAACGCTGCATGCGTGGCGCTCGATACCCCGCTGATTACCGCCAGCGCGGTCGGTTTTGGCGGCCAGTTGATGGTGCTGACGCCGCCCTGGACGCAAGGCTGCTATCGCTGCTTATGGCCAGACGACGCAGAACCCGAACGCAACTGTCGTACGGCGGGCGTTGTCGGTCCCGTCGTCGGTGTGATGGGGACCCTGCAGGCGCTGGAAGCGATCAAACTGCTCAGTGGTATGGAGACACCCGGCGGCGAACTGCGCCTGTTTGATGGCAAAACCAGTCAGTGGCGCAGCCTGGCATTACGCCGCGCCAGCGGGTGTCCGGTGTGTGGAGGGCGACATGCGAATACAGTTCAATGATGAGCCGATGCAGTGCGCAGAGGGACTCTCCGTGCATACGCTGCTGATTCAGTTGAATCAGTTAAAACCCGGCGCCGCACTGGCGCTGAATCAACAGATCCTGCCCCGCGAACAGTGGGAGCAGCACATCGTGCAGGAAGGCGACCAGATCCTGCTTTTTCAGGTTATCGCGGGAGGTTGACATGTTACGAATTGCAGATAAAACGTTTGATTCGCATCTGTTCACGGGCACGGGTAAGTTTGCATCACCAGCATTAATGATTGACGCGATCCGCGCCTCCGGTAGCCAACTGGTGACGCTGGCCATGAAGCGTGTGGATTTGCGCCAGCATAATGACGCCATCCTGACTCCTCTTATCGACGCGGGCGTCACATTGCTGCCCAACACGTCCGGGGCGAAAACGGCGGAAGAAGCGATCTTCGCCGCACAACTTGCGCGCGAGGCGCTCGGTACCCATTGGCTGAAGCTGGAAATTCACCCCGATGCGCGCTGGTTACTGCCGGACCCCATTGAAACGCTGAAAGCCGCCGAGGTGCTGGTAAAACAAGGATTTGTGGTGCTGCCTTACTGCGGTGCGGATCCGGTACTGTGCAAACGACTGGAAGAGGTGGGCTGTGCGGCAGTGATGCCGCTCGGCGCGCCAATTGGCTCTAATCAGGGGCTGGAAACCCGGGCCATGCTGGAGATCATTATCCAGCAATCTACTGTTCCGGTGGTGGTGGATGCCGGAATCGGCGTACCCAGCCACTCCACGCAGGCGCTGGAAATGGGCGCGGACGCGGTGCTGGTGAATACGGCGATTGCCGTGGCGGACGATCCGGTGATGATGGCCCGCGCTTTCCGTCTGGCGGTGGATGCTGGTCTTCTGGCGCGTCAGGCTGGACCGGGTCGTCGCAGCCGTCAGGCGCAGGCCACCAGCCCGCTGACCGGTTTTCTGGAGGTCCCGGTATGAAAACGTTCACCGATCGCTGGCAGCAACTCGACTGGGACGACATTCGCCTGCGCATCAACAGCAAAACATCTGCTGACGTTGAGCGGGCGCTAAATGCGCCCCACCCCTGCCGCGACGATATGATGGCGCTGCTGTCACCTGCCGCGAGCGCATACCTTGAACCGCTGGCACAGCGGGCGCAGACGCTAACCCGCCTGCGCTTCGGCAATACGGTGAGTTTTTACGTCCCGCTGTACCTCTCTAATCTGTGCGCTAACGACTGTACCTACTGTGGTTTTTCGATGAGTAACCGCATCAAGCGCAAAACGCTGGATGAAACGGAAATTATCCGGGAGTGTGCGGCGATCCGCGAGCTGGGTTTCGAACATCTCCTGCTGGTCACCGGCGAGCATCAGGCGAAGGTCGGGATGGACTATTTCCGTCGCCACTTGCCCACCATTCGCCCGCAATTTTCGTCGCTACAAATGGAGGTTCAGCCGTTAGCCGAGGCGGAATATGCCGAACTGAAAACGCTGGGGCTCGACGGGGTGATGGTCTATCAGGAGACGTATCACGAAGCGATGTACGCGCAGCACCATCTGAAGGGGAAAAAACAGGATTTCTTCTGGCGTCTGGAAACCCCCGACCGGCTGGGGCGCGCGGGTATCGACAAAATCGGCCTCGGGGCGCTGATTGGTCTTTCCGACAACTGGCGGGTGGATTGCTATATGGTTGCTGAGCATCTGCTGTGGCTTCGCCAGCACTACTGGCAGAGCCGCTACTCGATCTCGTTCCCACGCCTGCGTCCATGTGCTGGCGGTATTGAACCCGCTTCGATCATGGATGAACGTCAACTGGTACAAACCATTTGCGCGTTCCGTCTGCTGGCGCCGGAGATTGAGCTGTCGTTGTCGACGCGGGAATCACCCTGGTTTCGCGACCACGTGATCCCGCTGGCGATTAACAACGTCAGTGCGTTCTCGAAAACCCAGCCGGGCGGGTATGCGGACGATCACCCCGAGCTGGAACAGTTCGCGCCGCATGACAACCGCCGTCCCGAAACCGTCGCCGATGCGCTTTCCGCGCAGGGGCTACAGCCGGTATGGAAGGACTGGGATGCGTATCTGGGGCGCGCTTCGCAAAGGCTATGAACTGCCTTGCAAACGGGTAACGATTTTTACGAGCCGCGACGAAAGAGAGAAAACGAGAGGTTGTCGTTAGCCTCTCACTTTTTTAACGTATCACCGTCAGCCGTAGCGCTGTCCAGGGCGAAAAGCTTCTTCCTCGTTTCGCCCTGCCTTCACCGGAATCAGCGAGATAAAACGCCCATTTCAGCCAAAAATGGTCACTGGGGTATACACTTCTTAAGATAAATCATCCCGACTTATCTTAGCGAGATTATAATTGCCTACATTCTTTCCTGATATGCAGAGCCACATTGCTGGCTTCACTTCGCACTTCTCTTCAGGATTTACACTTTCTGGATAAGTACAGTAATGGCAGGTCATAACAGAAAACTTTCATTCACGACTCCAATATTGGTGAGCTTTACGGGGATCATACTCAGCTTTGTGTTGATCGCTATATTCATTACCTTTATGCAGAGGAATGATTTTCTTGAAGATTATCATGGTATTAATCGGAACTTTACCCACAACCTGGCGGTGAACTACACCGAGTCTTTACTGCGCGAAAACGATTATATTCTGGGTCAGGCGGCAACCTACTTTTCTCGTAATGACCACCTGAACGACATGGTGAACCTCAACCCGGAGGAGGGGTTGAAAACCATCATGCAATTGCAGACGCTGATGCCGTCTGTCTCCTCAATCTCGTTGGTAGATACCGAAGGTCATTACCTGCGCGCGCCCCAGGTACAAGACACCGAACGCAGCAAAACGTTCGATGCGAAATCGCGGCCCTGGTTTATGGATCAGGCCGAAGCCAGTACGTTCAGCAACTATACCGCGTCCTATATTGATTATTTCACGCACCGCCCGATGGTGACGATCTACAAACCGGTCATCTCTCCGGAAGGGAAACTGAAAGGCACGATTGCGTTTCATCTTGATCTGACGTCGATGGGCTACACATTGCGCCAGATGGTGGCGCCCGTCCAGGGTGAGTTCTTTGTGGTCGACCGTGATGGAAAAGTGGTACTGCATCCGGATACGGGCGCGCTGTTTACACAGTATGTCAGTAAAAAAATCATGGGCCGGATGACCAGCGGTGAAGGACATCTCTACGACCCGGACACGCAGGACTGGTATTACTACTATTCATTCACCAACCCGGACTGGTTTGTGATTTATCGGGTTTCAGACACAACGCTGATCGACCTGACACGCCATGAGACCAACATTGTCGTCTGGGGATTTGCTCTTGCGGCGATCATCATTGCGCTGTTTGGTCTCTATCTACGCCACGCTTCACGCACGGTACTGATGAATATCATCAACGCGATCAAGACCGGCGATGTGAAACACGCGCCGCGCCTTGAAGCAATGCTGAGCAAAGCTATCGAATCCAATAAGGAGCGCGAACTGGCTTACGTCCGACAGGCGACCATTGATGCCCTGACCGGTTGTAAAAACCGCCGCGCTTTTGACAGCGATATCGCCGCGCTGATGAACGATCACCAACCGTTCGCCCTGGCACTGGTGGATATTGATAACTTTAAATCCATCAATGATACCTGGGGGCATTTGAATGGCGACATCGTCCTGCGCAACGTCGCGCGCGAAGGGATTCAGATCATGCAACCCGCCGCCGTTTCCGTCTATCGCTATGGCGGTGAGGAGTTTGCCGTGCTGTTTTCGGGTGAGAAATTGAACAACGCACATACCCTACTGGAACGCTGGCGCATTGAGATAGCGAAACGGACCTGGCGTGAAGAGGGTCTGCATGTCACCTTTAGCGCAGGCCTCGGAGAATGGAGTATGGAGACGCAGGAGCAACTGACGATGCGCGTTGATGAAGCTCTGTATCAAGCGAAGCAGGAAGGAAAAAACCGTATTATCACCGCGAACCGCTAATCTGTCTCCTTCTCTGCAAAGCCGGTTTCGACGGGCTTTCTTACATAGTTAAGAAAACCGCAACCGGTTTCATTATTTATGCGGTTTCTTTGTGATGCTTTACACACATTCACGGTAAGGCAGTTGTTCTCGTCATGCGCTCAGACTAAAGATGAAATATCAACGGAACCGTGAGAGCAAACTATGAAGAATATCGTTTTATGCTGTAACGCCGGGATGTCCACCAGCATGCTGGTACAACGAATGAAAGATGCCGCTCAGAAGAAAGGGATCGAGGTGACGATCAAGGCTGTGCCTGTCGCAGAGTTTAAAGAGAATATTGCCACGGCGGACATCGTCCTGTTGGGCCCGCAGGTCAAGTATGAGCAGGCGAAATTGCAGGCGCTGGCCGATCCGCTCGGTAAGAAAGTCGCTGTGATCGACATGATGGATTACGGCATGATGAAAGGCGATGCCGTTCTGGACAAAGCCCTGAAGCTGATGGAGCCATGACATGGAAGAGTTAGAAACCATCATCATGGAACTACTGGTTAACGCCGGAGCCGCACGAAGCCAGGCATTGACCGCCCTGCAACTGGCCCGCAAAGGCGACTTTGCCGGTGCCGAACAGGCGATGGAAGAGTCACGCGATTACGTCAAGCTGGCGCATAAAATCCAGACACAGCTGATCGGGATCGATGAAGGTACCGGTAAGCTGCCGGTGAATCTAATCACCGTCCACTCGCAGGATCATCTGATGAACGCGATGGTGATTCAGGATCTGGCAGGTGACATGATAGAGCTTTATCGTCGGTTGCCGCCGGTCAATTGAGCAAACGCCTTATCCGGCCTACGGGTCGTATACTCCTGGCCTGATAAGCGCAGCGCCATCAGGCATAAAAAAACCCGCCGAAGCGGGTTTTTTACTGTCAGGCAGTCAACGATTACTCGTTGTCAGAACCACCCAGACCTGCGTTCAGCAGTTCTGCCAGGCTGGCAGAGGCGTCTTCTGCAGTCACCTGCGGTGCAGCCGGGAGTTCACCCGCAGCACGGCGACGCATACGATCCTGGTGGTACGCATAACCGGTACCCGCCGGGATCAGACGACCTACGATAACGTTCTCTTTCAAGCCACGCAGTTCGTCGCGTTTACCCGCAACGGCTGCTTCGGTCAGGACACGCGTGGTCTCCTGGAACGATGCGGCAGAGATGAACGATTCGGTTGCCAGAGACGCTTTGGTGATACCCAGCAGATCGCGGGAGAACGTTGCGCCCACTTTGCCGTTCGCTTCCAGTTCGCGGTTAGCGATCTTGACGCGGGAGTATTCAACCTGTTCGCCTTCCAGGAAGTCGGAGCTACCTGCGCTTTCGATGGTGGCTTTACGCAGCATCTGACGAACGATAACTTCGATGTGTTTATCGTTAATCTTAACGCCCTGCAGACGGTATACGTCCTGAACTTCGTTAACGATGTAACGAGTTACAGCATGAACACCACGCAGACGCAGAATGTCGTGCGGCGCTTCCGGACCGTCGGAAACCACGTCACCACGTTCTACACGTTCACCTTCGAACACGTTGAGCTGACGCCATTTCGGAATCATCTCTTCGTACGGATCGCTACCGTCTACCGGAGTGATAACCAGACGACGTTTCCCTTTGGTTTCTTTACCGAAGGAAATGATACCGCTGATTTCAGCCAGGATTGCCGGCTCTTTCGGACGACGTGCTTCGAACAGGTCCGCAACGCGCGGCAGACCACCGGTGATATCCTTGGTACCGCCGGATTCCTGCGGAACACGCGCCAGGGTGTCACCAGAACTGATCTGTACGCCATCTTCCAGCTGAACAATCGCTTTACCCGGCAGGAAGTACTGCGCAGGCATATCGGTACCCGGGATCAGTACGTCGTTACCCTGAGCATCAACGATTTTCAGTGCAGGACGCAGATCTTTACCACCGGTAGTACGTTCTGCGGAATCCAGAACCACCAGAGAAGACAGACCGGTTAACTCGTCGGTCTGACGCGTAATGGTCTGGCCGTCGATCATGTCAGTGAAGCGGACAAAGCCACTCACTTCTGTGATAACCGGCATGGTGTGCGGATCCCAGTTTGCTACGGTTTCACCGCCGGCAACCTGCTCACCATCACCTTTCGCCATCACAGAGCCGTAAGGCACTTTATAGCTTTCTTTGGTGCGACCGAATTCGTCGATCAGTTTCAGCTCAGTGTTACGGGAGGTGATCACCAGTTTACCACTGGAGTTCACAACCGACTTCGCATTGCTCAGACGGATGCTACCTTTGTTTTTCACCTGAATGCTGGATTCAGCAGCCGCACGAGATGCCGCACCACCGATGTGGAACGTACGCATCGTCAGCTGTGTACCCGGCTCACCGATGGACTGTGCCGCGATAACGCCGATAGCTTCACCTTTGTTGATGATGTGGCCACGCGCCAGGTCACGACCGTAGCAGTGCGCACATACACCAAAGTCGGTGTCACAGGATACAACGGAGCGAACTTTCACTGAGTCAACGGAGTTTGCTTCCAGCAGATCACACCACTGTTCGTGCAGTAGCGTGTTGCGCGGAACCAGAATATCCGCCGTACCCGGCTTCAGAATGTCTTCTGCCGTTACACGACCCAGAACGCGATCGCGCAGTGGCTCTTTAACATCACCACCCTCGATAACCGGGGTCATGGTGATACCTTCAAGGGTGCCACAATCGTCTTCGGTAACAACCAGGTCCTGTGCAACGTCAACCAGACGACGCGTCAGGTAACCGGAGTTCGCCGTTTTCAGTGCGGTATCCGCCAGACCTTTACGCGCACCGTGCGTGGAGATGAAGTACTGGAGTACGTTCAGACCTTCACGGAAGTTCGCGGTGATCGGCGTTTCGATGATGGAGCCGTCCGGCTTCGCCATCAGACCACGCATACCAGCCAGCTGACGAATCTGTGCAGCAGAACCACGCGCACCGGAGTCGGCCATCATGTAGATGCTGTTGAAGGAAACCTGCTGCTCTTCCTGACCGTCACGGTTAATCACGGTTTCGGTTTGCAGGTTGTCCATCATCGCTTTGGATACACGATCGTTCGCCGCAGCCCAGATATCGATCACTTTGTTGTAACGTTCGCCGGCGGTGACCAGACCAGACTGGAACTGTTCCTGGATCTCAGCAACTTCCGCTTCCGCTTCAGAGATGATCTCGTGTTTTTTCTCCGGGATGACCATGTCATCGATACCAACGGATGCACCTGAACGCGCAGCATAAGCAAAGCCGGTGTACATCGTCTGGTCCGCAAAAATAACGGTCGGTTTCAGGCCCAGAATACGGTAGCAAGTGTTCAGCATCTTGGAGATTGCTTTCTTACCCAGCGCCTGGTTGACGATGGAGAAAGGCAGACCTTTCGGTACGATCATCCACAGGATTGCACGACCTACCGTCGTATCAATCAGGCTGGTTTTCGCAACGAACTCGCCGTTAGCTTCTTTTTCGTATTCGGTGATACGCACTTTAACGCGCGCATGCAGAGAGGCCAGGCCAGCGCGATAAATACGCTCAGCTTCTTTCGGGCCAGTCAGCACCATGCCTTCGCCTTTGGCGTTAACACAGTCACGGGTCATGTAGTACAGACCCAATACAACGTCCTGAGAAGGAACGATAATTGGTTCACCGTTCGCTGGAGACAGGATGTTGTTGGTAGACATCATCAGCGCACGCGCTTCGAGCTGGGCTTCCAGCGTCAGCGGTACGTGAACAGCCATCTGGTCACCATCGAAGTCGGCGTTATAAGCCGCACAAACCAGCGGGTGGAGCTGGATAGCTTTACCTTCGATCAGGACTGGCTCAAATGCCTGGATACCCAGACGGTGCAGTGTTGGTGCACGGTTCAGCAGTACCGGGTGTTCGCGGATCACTTCGTCCAGGATATCCCAAACGACAGCTTCTTCACGCTCAACCATTTTCTTAGCGGCTTTGATGGTGGTGGCGAGGCCACGCAGTTCCAGCTTGCCGTAGATGAACGGTTTGAACAGCTCCAGTGCCATTTTCTTCGGCAGACCGCACTGATGCAGACGCAGGTATGGACCTACGGTGATAACAGAACGACCGGAGTAGTCAACACGCTTACCGAGCAGGTTCTGACGGAAACGACCCTGTTTACCTTTGATCAT
>Ga0209281_1000927_pt1 | contig 24157 bp, 29 predicted proteins | sample MedtruBG_FD_187514 | JGI IMG/M metagenome (GOLD analysis project Ga0209281, IMG submission 187514) | Root nodule microbial communities of legume samples collected from California, USA - Medicago truncatula BG (SPAdes) (version 2) | ecosystem: Host-associated > Plants > Roots > Nodule | place... | reverse complement strand
GCTGCCGGAGATGACGCCATCAAGCGTTGTCGCGCCGGGGTTATTAACCACCAGGGCGGCGTTGTTGAGTATGTTGCCGCTGATGGTTCCCGCGACGCTCCCGTCACCCAGCTGCAGCGTCCCTCCGTTGATGATCCATGGTGTCGCTCCTGCAGAGGAGTCCGTCAATGACCAGGTACTGGTTCCATTTTTCTCAAATGAATTAAAATTTTGATATTGCTGGCTGGCACCAATAGCAGCAAGACTGAATGTGCCGTCTTGCGTCCCCCCCAGTGCAAAGACATCATTCCCGCCAGCAGCAGCAACGGCCTTTCCCGTAATGACTGACGTTGCCCATAGCTCCAGTTTGTTATTACTCCCCGTAAACGTGATAGCATTGGCTAGCGGGCCTGAGTTTCCCCCCGTGCCCCCGGCAATCGTCCCCGCATTAATCACTGTCAGCCCGCCACCAGTCCCGGCAATACCAATACCGCCGTTACCCGCTATCCCAGTCCCATTCAGATTACCTCCCGTGCCACCATTAATAGTTCCCTGGTTAGTAATAATTGTGCCGGAAGCCGTAATGCCAGCTCCGCCACCACCACCACTTCCTCCCGGGTTAGTACCGTGCCCGGCATTCCCCCCAGAAACAGACACACCAGCATTAATGATCATTTCTCCAGAACCGCCGCTGGCAATAGCAACCCCGCCTGAACCACCACTACCGGCAGGCGTCCCTGTTGATGTTGCCCCCCCATTTCCCCCTGCTCCCCCGGTTACTGCCGCCGCAACAGTGGTGATTCCTGCTCCACTGAGAACGATCCCGGCCCCCCCTCCGCCACCACCGCTGCCACTTTGTCCGAATCCACCATTACCCCCTGTGATACTTGTCCCAATACCGGTACCGCTGATTATTGCTGCGCCAATGCCACCACCACCGGCACCACTCCCCCCGCCATAATACCCACTAGATCCCCCCCCTCCTGACTGGCCAATTCCCCCTCCTACACCAGCGGGATTTCCTGTCGCACCTATACCACCATTACCGCCAGTAGTCGTAGTGCCGTTTACACCTTGCTGACCAGATCCACCTCCACCGCCACCAATTCCACCACCACCACCACCACCTCCTCCTCCTCCTCCGTTACCACCTCCGGCGCCACCATTGCCGCCATACTGATCGGCATGCACAGCGACGGGAGCCAGCAACGCGCCACCTAACATCAACAACGCAATCAGTGAAGGAAGCCGTGGTGAAATGATGGACTGCAAAACCCTAGCCTCACTTGGAACAGAAACTTTCCCTCTACCTTTAGCCCGGGATATTCTGGCAAATTCAGGTACCGCAACCAGAATGCCGTGGATCTGACTGAGAACCAACCGATACAGTTTCTTATTCATGCTCTGACCCTTATTAACTAGTTTTGCAGTATTAATATACTTTTCACACTGGTCCTTACTGCTAACAACGGTTCTATCTGCTAATGTGATTTGCAACGTTTACACTCAGAAAAAGTATAATATCCGCATTAAAAAAATAGCCCCCTTACAAAGGTCAGCAAGCTCGTGACCTAGCTCCATGAATCTCCAGACAGTTGGTATCTCTGAGGTAAGTATTCTGGCTAAGATGAACGGTTATTTTTCCTCTAATCTTAGCCTGCAATAGTGGATAGGCAATTAAGTGAGTAAACTCTCAACCAGAGGTCGCTCGCATGACAAAACCAGCATCACCTATCAAAAAGATCTGCAAGCAATACTCACCTGAATTCCGTCAGGAAGTTCTTAAACTGACTGAGCGCATTGATGTTGCCGCAGCAGCCCGCAAGCTCAGCCTGGTCAGTTACCGGGAGCATAGCCTGCCGGTGTAGGAGAACCTGCGGAAGCAGGATTTTTATGACAGAGGTCCGGTGACACTGCGTACTTATGCACGGATGAAGGCTGGCTATAGCTGGCTGTAGTCATCGGCCTGTGGTTGTGAACCGCCCCGGTAATCCTGGAGACTAAACTCCTTGAGAGCGAGGTAAACAGGATGACTAAAAATACACGTTTTCCCCCTGAGATACGGCAGCGGGCCGTCCGCATGGTTCTGGAATGCCAGGACGGGTATGACTCACAGTGGGCAGCTCTGAGCTCCATCGCCCCTAAAATCGGCTGCACGCCGGAGACCCTGCGTGTCTGGCTGCGTCAGTATGAGCGTGATGCCGGTGGCGGTGATGGGGGTCTCTCCACCACTGAGCGCCGCCGCCTGAAAGAGCTGGAGCGTGAGAACCGCGAGCTGCGGCGCAGCAATGATATCCTGCGGCAGGCCTCAGCTTATTTTGCGAAGGCGGAGTTCGACCGCCTCTGGAAACCGCGCGGAGACCGGGTTTTATGCAGCCGCGCATAAAACCCGGCCCGGGCAACGCACAACACCCGACACATCGTCATGACACCCCATACAGTGCGGTGCTCATTGATAAAGCGGTACTTCAGTCGGGCTCCCTTGCAAAGTACCGCGCGGCCTTTTTCAGTATGTCCCGTTCTTCCTCAGTGCGCTTCAGTTGGGCCCTGAGCTTCAGGATCTCGCTTTTCGCTTCCAGTAAATCACGGGCATGCTGCTCGCTGTTATCGGGTTTAATAGCCCGTAACCACTTATAGAGACTGTGTGCTGAAACGCCCAGCCGGTCAGAAACTTCGGCGACGGAATAACCGCGTTCCGTTATCTGACGGACGGCTTCTTCCTTAAATTCAGGTGTAAATCGTGGTTTGCCCATACGCTCCTCCTTGTATCATGAAAATGGATTACTATGTTCTGGCTTAGATTTGGCAAAGCCCGTGTAGTCCGATTCCTCCTGGGGTTATTCAAGCCCGCAGCATAGCGACTGACGCACAGGCTGAGTCGTTCATCTGAAGCCCGAACAGTTGTCTGAACTTCAAATCGTATTTGCAAGGAGGGGTATAGATGAGCGTGTCAAATCAACGTTGTGCAGGCATTGATGTTTCGAAAAGCACTCTGGATATTGCAATCAGCAGTATTGCTCAGCCATTCACTGTGCCAAATGAAGATGACGGTTTTAATCAGATACTCAAAGAGTTAAAGCGAAATGAAACTCAACTGATCCTGATGGAAGCCACAGGGGGACTTGAGTCTGGTGTGGCTGGCTATCTTCAGTCTGAAGGTTTTGATGTGGTTGTTATCAATCCCCGACAGGCGCGAGATTTTGCCCGCGCAATGGGCTATCTGGCTAAGACCGACCAAATAGATGCCAGAGTCCTGCTACAAATGGCAAAAGTTATTAACCTGCATCCTGAGCGGGAAAAATATATTCGTCCCTTACCTGATGTTCACAGGCAGTTGCTGGCAGCAATGGTGGTCAGACGCCGACAATTAACGATAATGCTTACAGCTGAGCGAAACAGATTGCATCCATCGCATCCTCAGAATCATGAAAGTATCAGATTTATTATTTCGGTATTGAAAAGTGAAATGGCTCGTATAGAAGCTGAAATGTCAGCCTATATTTCGAAAAATTTCAGTGAATTATCTGCATTATTGAGCGCCGTTAAAGGTGTTGGTGCAGCGACTGTTGCCGTGCTGCTGGCTGAGGTTCCGGAACTTGGAGCGTTGTCACGACGTGAAATTAGTGCGCTTATTGTGGTTGCTCCAGTAAACAGGGATTCCGGCACAATGCGCGGTCGTCGAACGGTATTTGGAGGGCGAGCCTCCGTCCGAACAGCCCTCTATATGTCCGCACTGGTCGGGACGAGGCACAACCCAGTAATTAAAGAATTCTATACACGCCTCGTTGCCGCAGGAAAACCCAAAAAGGTTGCACTGACCGCCTGCATCAGAAAACTACTGACCATCCTGAACGCAATGCTGAAAAATAATGAAGCATGGGATCCGTTGTATCATCAACATGCTTCGTAATCGGGCTCGAAGACAGTTGCTATGCTCAAACTACAGGACAGGATCGTCTACCGGGGCGGGGTCAGTCCACTTTGAGTTTCTTTTCGTCCATAATTTGCCGGTCTCCGTTGTTGGAATGAACATATCAAAAACAGGCAGATACACAATTTAAATTACAGTCTCGCAATTAAAGGACACAGTCTATTGTATCATGCAATAACAATGGGTTATATTTATTAATGATCCTGTCAAACCGTCTTGCAGTCTGTCTCTGTGCGACGTTGCATACGTAGGACGTCGATGCCCGTAGGTGGGAATGTCGTTGATGTCCGACAGTATTTCAGTGTCTATTTCGTCATTACGCCGGTTACAGCGTATATCCTGCCATTCGACAAAATAATTAACTCATTGTAACAGCTGTGCACACGACAAAGTTATGCGTATTCCACAGCTTCTTTGAGTATTTCAACTTCCATTGTGTCCTTACCCAGACGCTACCAGAGGTCCCGGACCTGCTTCAAAGCAAGTACGAGCCCAGGCTGGTGAGGTTGAGTACGGGTAATGAATGAGGCTTGAGCGCATTAGTGCCATGCTGATGTTACATTTTCATCATTAGCTCGATAATATAATCTAATGACGCTTGCACGCGGAATGGCAGGTTTTTTCTACTGCGGTATATAACATAGCAGTCTATGTAAATTCCCCATTCCGGCGGCAACACTGGCTGTAATTCTTTGACATCCTGTAGCAGAAGTTCGGAAGTGACCATGTAGCCCATTTCTTTTCTACAACAGTTAATCGCCGTGTATATATTGTCGAATTTCAGCTTCCCCATCACCTCGACTAACTTGATATCCGCAGTGTTGATATGCGTGAATTCAAGTACATTCCCATAGCTATTGTTTGCCATGGCTTTCAGCAGAATGAACGGTTGGCGGGAGAGTTCTTCTAGCGTCGTAAAAGGATGCTGCTCATGGAATGCTGGTGTCGCAAATATATCCAATCGGATGCGCTTTATTTTTCTGGCAATCAGGTTGTGATTATGCGGAGGGGAAAAGGAAATCAGTATATCGCAGGCGTTACTGAAAATGATACCATTAAAATAATCCGCTTCATTAAGGTTGGAGGTGTTGATCGTGACGTTCAGTTCTGGGAAACTCTGCAATAATGGCGGGAGAATATTGTCAGCAAGATAGGCTTGGATACCAGAAGGACAGTAGATATGGACTTCACCGACGGGGACCTTTTTATAGTTTTCTACTAACTCAAAGAGATCATCGTTTATATGGATGTATTTTTTGATGTGGGGCACCAGCGTTTTGCCAAACGGAGTCAACCCAATGGGACGACTCTCCCGGTCAATAATTTTAATTCCCAGCGTTTGCTCTACTGCGGCAATGCCTTTGCTGATGGTGGACTGAGTCAGTCCAAAATTTTTTGCCGACAGGCTGAAACTCTGCGTTTCGATAACGTCCAAAATGATGTTCAGATCTTTAATTTTTAGCTGTTTCATCGTGTCGGTACCTAGTTGACGACAGTGAGCTTGACCCGCCAACTCCGGACAGCTTTTGTAGCTTAACGCCGTTGTCAGCATTTTGGTGGAGAGAGATTTCAGCGCGCTGTGAGGGTAGTTTTCATTGTAATATGTAAACGCGATATAGTCTTCCTTGGGGTCAGTTTGGATATCGAATTATTGTTTAGCGCATTATTTAATCACACCAACCCGTAAGGGATTGATTTAGTGCCTGTGACTATCGCTTTTAAATTATCGCGTATTCCGTATCGCATTTAGGTTATCCGATTAGACAAAATCCACAGGAATCGGCGTATAGCGTGGGAGTACACCCTATTGCGATAATTCAATCATGGGGAATCTGGTGCATCCAAGCTGGTTTATAGGGCAGGATGGTTTCAGTTTCCATATCGTTACTTTCACGCTGCCAGCGTTCATAACGTTCACGGCACAGCTCGATGCGCTCAGATTCACCTTTGCTGCACCCGTCAACAGCAGTGAGATCGCCAAACTCATAGAGGCCACGGTTGATTAGCGCCAGCGTCTGCGCGGGTGGAACAAACCGAACGGCAGTCTGAGTCTCATCCAGCCCCATATCTCCCAGCGAACTTTCAGGCCAGAATCCGGCATGTTGTTCATCGGTGTATGCTAACCCGTCCTGGCTCCACCACTGCTGTTTTCCAGTACTAAAAATCTTGAAATATTCCATCATGTTCACCTTAAATCGCTGTAATGTATTAATAATATACGTGGATGACTGTTCAAAAAACAGGCTTGTCGTACAAAAAATTTCGATCTCCAAACTAACCCCAATACCAACGTGAAGATGATATTTGCCGAAAGCGGAACTCCGCCTGACACCGAAACACCAGGGAAACAGGCTTCCGGTACGGACAAACGGTGAAATCAGCGCCGTTCGTCAGCCGGCACCGTCACACCGTGCTTTCTAAGCAGATCCTTGCTCGCCTCATCGAGCAGGCGGCTTTTGGGGATACGGGTCGTATGCGACAGCTCGTCGAACAGGGGAACCGTGAAATAAGAGCCATGAAGAACCGTCTTCGACTGGAGAACCGGAACAGATAAGTAAGGGGTAAGTGATTAATAGCACCATCCGGGATGTGGCTCCCAGAAGGGCAAGCCTCTCACGATTTATGCCCCGCGCCGTATGGGCGCTTTGTTTCATTGTCAGGGCTGCTCACCCGGTGATATAGGGGTTCCCTCCTCGATCGTGGGAACAACTTCAGCAGATAGCCTCGTGTCGCAAATTTGCAATTATTGTGATTCCGGGGCAATGGAATGCAAGCCGGAGAGGATAAATGCGAGCACAGTTGCACGTAATGTGAGCAGAGCAAGTTTTTCATTTGCAGTTAATCTGAGCAGAAAAACGGGATAAATGCGAGTCGGTGTGATTTCAAACGCGATTCGCTACACTTAGCTGTACAACTTCATCGTCATTCTACAGGAGGGCATATAGCATTCATCGAATGGACTTCTGCTGGGGTTAGAATGAGGGGGAGAGAGAAAAGGAACAATAACCGCTGTTAAGCGGTTACTTTTAATGGCCATTTTAAGTTAAAAGATTTTCATGTCCGGTTAAACCTCTGAAGTTATCTCACTTTTTATGTAAAATAATATACGATCTTTACTACCACACCTTTTTCGTTTTTAAGAGGCCTGACCACCACGGTTTCTGTGTTGTCTGTTCCGCGCCAGCACATATCATCCCCTGAGATTTGTAGCCCAGAGGTACAAGGTAATGCTCCCTGGTGTGTCTGTCATGGGAAAGAATACGCACCGGATGCAGAACACAGTTTTGCCCAGTTTTCGGCCATGGGCTGGTATTTTATGTTAAACTTTTGCCCTGATGACAACTCTCTTCAATCATGGTCATAACAGGGCAAACGAATGGTACAGGGCAGTCTCATCAACACCACTCAGGAACAAAACGTTCCGCTCAATGCTTCCCGACAGCAATACCATATCCTTCAGGCAATGATTGATCGTCTGACAGAGGATATTTCCCGTTGCCGTCTTCAACAGGAGCGGGTCGTCTCCCGTTTTATGCAGGACATCCTGCCGCTGGAGCACCAGTACCTTCAGGCCGCCTATGACAAAACATTCCGGCTACTCACCTTCGCCAGCAAAAAATCCCTCAGCAAACGCGACAGGGCAGCCCTGTATATCTGGCTCGACGAAGCGATTGAAGAACTTTTTTATCACCCGTTTAATGAGCAGCTGGATTTACATAAGCTGCGCCAGCAACTAAGCGCCCTCAGTGACCTCCCGGAGAACAAACCAGCCGATAGTGACATTGATGATTTCCGCCGGGAGCTCAAGGACATCTTTGGCAGCGATAATGACCTCAGCGACGATGACCTGTTCAGAATGATGAATGACCCGGACATTATTTTCGACACCATGTGTGGCAAGTCAGAAAACACTACCGAAACCAGTGATGACGATTTTTTCGGGGATGGTGGTTTCGCTGGTGAACACGAACGTGCCCCCACGGACGTTCCCGACATGATGCTGAAATCTGCGGAAATCACCCGCATGTATAAAAAGCTGGCGAGCCAGTTACATCCGGATCGTGAACCCGACCCGGTAAAAAAATCGCACCGTCATGATCTCATGGTCGAGTTGTCAAAAGCCCGCCAGTCCAATGATATCTGGACCATCATGGAGATGTTCCGCGAACACGTTGATCCTGACTATGCGTTCAGCGATACGGCCCTGCCGACCATCAATGCGCTGCTACAACGTCGCATTGATGAGCTTCAACATGAACTGGCTGGCATCACAGATCCCCGCTCACTGTCCGGGATGATATGGGAAAAACTGGGCGGAAAAACAGACAAAGTAATCAATAACCGGTTCAAAAAACATGCCAGTGCACTTTTACGTATGACAGAAGAACAACACCAGCAACGTGATGCGCTACGCTCACTGAAGGTACTGCGAAAATACCTCATCCCATGGCGAGAAGAACTGCAATGGGAGAGTGAATTTGAGTTTTACTGAGCACTGGCATATTCTGCCCGAATATGAGTGTGGTGGAAAATACGCACGGAGAGGGAGTAAGGCTGTGGCTACCGCCACAGCCACAGGGCATCACCTGATCCAGGTGATGGATTTATTGTGCGACTGGCTAATCACTGTACCAGGACACTGCACTGACGCATCACATCGCGACCACGAGGACTGTTTTGCCATGTCGGTTCGGCATAGAGCGCTATTGCTTCCATCGCTTCCTGGTAGCTTTCTGCGCCCAGAGCGGCGACAGCTTTGCCACCATTTTCAAATGCCAGAAGAGCACCAACGATATTTACCGGGTCCCCACCGGGTTCATGGTCATAAACCTCAGCACTGCCGATACCACAGGTGATCATCGATTTAATGTATGTTGTTACCCCACTTCCCGGCTCACCATATACAACAACCAGGCGAGGACCCTCCCCCTCAAGAAGGTTTGCTGATACGTCAGGTTCTGGCCATTGCACGGTTGCTGTATGCGCAATCTGATTCTCAGGGCCAAAAAAAATCACACCTTTTTCAGGTAATTTACGATCACTCCTCGTGGGCATAAGGCTGTCTGCACGCTCCAGTAGCATCCCGACCATCTCTTCCCGACTGGCTGAGGCTTTCCCTTCCATCTTGCGCAAAAACTGATGTTTCAGGACGATATTAAGGGCATTTTTTAACACTGTTATTTTAGGCATTGTTCTTTCTCCGAAAAATTAAGAAATGTCCTGTATTCTGATAAAGTTACAGCAGAACGGCAAATGGCCAATTATTTCTGTCGGGACTTGTATTGAGCAATCAGAACTCTTTAAACCTCGGGCTTCAGCATTCTGCCCGTCCATTAATATTAACATCGCACCAAATCCTTTTTGCATCCTGCCATTCCATTATCTGCTGTCTGCGTCTTACTATAACGTTAATCCGGACGGGATTTCCGGGGCGGACTTTGCTTCATTTTCAGTCACGATCCGGTACCCCATCGCTTTATAACCCCGCTGACGTTTATCCCACATTCTGAGCAGTGCAGGATAACCTGTATCCACAAAATCGATTATCCTGACATCCGTTTTTCCCGAGTGCTCCCTGTGCAGGCGGCCAGCATACTGTTGTAATGTCCCTTTCCACGAGACAGGCATGGCGAGAACCAGCGTATCCAGTGGAGGATGGTCAAACCCCTCACCGACCAGTTTTCCTGTTGCCAGCAGAATACGTGGCGCATCAGGTGGCAGGGCGTTCAGCTCAGAAATAATCACCGTACGCTTTTTTTTCGATAATCGGCCATGTAGGACAAATGGTGATAATTTCAGTGAGACCAGTGTGGTTGCTATGTCATCCAGGTGATCTGTGCGTTCAGTCAGCACCAGAACCTTACGCCCCTGTCCGAAAGCGTTCCGGACCTCATTAGCTATAGCCACAGTTCTGTTGTGATCCAGTACAATTTCTCTGAAGACATCCTGTATTCTGGCATCCGATGGCAAATTTCCGTGTGTGGAACGGGTGCGGGATATGACTTCCAGATTATGAGGGCTTTCTTTCGGGCGGGCGGCTGTATGACGAATGGGCCCACAGTGCATAAATATGACGGGATGTAAGCCATCCCGTCGAACCGGTGTTGCCGTGAGACCAAGTACATATCTGGCATGTGCCTCTTTCAGTATCGCATCGAAAGAAACCGAACCAATATGATGGCATTCATCAACGATGATTTGACCATAATTTTTAACAAGCGGGTCCACCTCACCATGCCTGGAAATTGACTGCATCACCGCAATATCAATGTTACCGCCGGGTTTGTGTTTACCACCACCGATAACACCAATACCGTTACTGGTTTGCAGAAACAGCCTGAGACGCTCCTGCCATTGTTTCAGTAATTCAGTCCGGTGTACCAGCACAAGTGTATTGACTTTCCGGTGGGCGATCACTGCCGACGCAGTGACCGTCTTACCAAAAGCGGTTGGCGCGCAAAGCACACCACAGTCATGGAGCAGTAATTCAGAAACCGCAGCTTCCTGATCTGGCCTCAGTTTTCCCAGGAAAGTCACATCACATTCTGTACCTGCGAATCGTTCATCGATTATTTCACAGGTAATGCCGCTGTTGTGCAGTAAAGACAACGCACTGTCCAGGCACCCCCTGGGCAAAGCAATATGCTGAGGATAATTCTCAGCACAGCCTATTACACGGGGCTTGTCCCAGACCGACATACGCATGGCCTGGGCTTTATAAAATTCAGGATTTTGGAATGCTGCCAGCCGGATCAGTCGGTTGACCAGTACCTGAGGTAATTGTGCTTTTTCGAAGTAGATCAGGTTTGCAAGCGTGATCTTCAGAGGGGCTGGCAAAGAAATGTTCAGTCCGGTACCTGATGATTTTTCCGGTTTCCATGGTGTGGCCAAATCTTCTTCGTTGATAAAGGTGACATCCAGAGGGTGGGTATGTCCGGTTGCCTGTAATATCGTCGGTTCAATATCATGCGCGTTCATCGGTACTACCGATGCCAGGAAAGCCCATTGATCAGGATAAGGCCGCAGGGAGGCATCAACAAAAATGCTTCCTCCCGATTCACGCGGCCCTTTTTGCAGGGGCAACGCAATCAGGTTACCGAATCCACCTTTTGGCATACTATCCTGATTAGGAAACAACCGATCATAAGAGCCCAGTTTGAGCTGTCGGGTCCGGCTACAGGTATGACTGATAATAGCCGTCCCCAGACGGCGGGCATCCCGTGCCAGAACGCGGGACGCAAAAAATACCCAGATATGAGCGCCCTGACGTGACCTTGATACCTCCAGTGCAGCTGGCACACCAAGTTCATTGCAGGACATCATGAACGCTAAGGCATCGGCCTGCCATTCTGCTTCGTCAAAATCAACGGCCAGAAAATAACAGAAATCGTCTTCCAGCAAAGGATAGACACCAATGGTATGTTCTCCGGCCAGATGCCGGTAGAAAACGGGATCCGATACAGGAATAAGCTGGCGGTGAGAGCAGTCTCCACATTTTATCCGGGGCTTACCACATATGCCCGGCTGCCATTCATTGGCACAGGCGGGAGAATAGCCCGCTTTACCACTGGTTTTGCTTTCCCATCGCAGGGCCCATACATCGTCCCGTCCCCGGAACAGTCGTCGAAACAGCGCAACCTTGTCATCAGTGGATAAGGCTGATAATTTTTGCACCGGTCCCTGCGGCTTAAGTCGCCACTCAATCCCATGGGTTTCAAGTAACGAAATCAACCGGGCATTTTCTGCCCGCAGTGCCGATAATTCATCGCTGTCAGGTTTGTGAACCATGCTCTGCCGTAAATCCCCGCATAGAATTATATCTGCCTTACCTCAGGTATCTGGTGATGACAGGAATACCACAAAGTAAGTCGGGAAGAAGTTATGGAATATGTAAAAAAGGGTGCGCTTATGCGTCACCCTTTTTTAGCACAGTCATAATCCAACCAGGCTTTCCAGCGGGATACCGAGCTGGGAATGCAGGCGACGAATCATCGGTAGAGTAAGCGTACGGGTTCCGTTAAGGATTTCGTAAACCCGGTTAGATTTACCGATCGCCGGTTCGAGATCCTTTGCGCTCAGACCTTGCTGGTCCATGCGGAATTTTATGGCCTCAACCGGTGAAGGTACCCCGACTGGATAGTGTTTTTTCTCGTAATCTTCGATTAAGAGGCACATCACTTCGAAGTAATCGCCTTCCGGGGTATTCAGCTCAGGTTCATTATCGAACATCGGTTCGACTGCCCGGAGGGCGGCCTCATAGTCTTGTTCAGTTCTGATAGGTTTAATGTTCATGGTTCACTCCAGTTCAATCGTATCTGCGTTTATGGCGTCATATTCCTTATGAGTTCCGATAAACTTAACGAAAATCCATCCACGCTGATACGCAATTGCAACTATTAACCGGTAACAGTTTCCTTTGATATTGAAGACCACTCGCCTGTCTTTAAGAATGCTGGCACTGCGGTATTGTTCTTTAATCTCTGCCGGGGTTTTCCAGTCAGCCTTTGTTGCCTCATCCACCCAGGCCCTTAGCGGTTGTTCAGCATCGGGGTTCTCAGCCCAGAAGTCCCTTAGTGTTTTCACTGATATTATCTTCATGAAAAGATAATAGTCCCATACTGGGACTAGTGCAAATCTTTAGTCCCGATATGGGATAACAAAACAGAGCCGTAACTTCGCCAAATATTATCGACCCTGATTACTGCTGCTGCCACGCTATCCTGCATGTTCTTTGCTCCGGCCTGGGTTTGTGAACAAGTTTGGCCAAATTTGTGAAGCTCACGAGGGGCTCAAAATGATGCATGCAACAAAATGCTGCCTGTGTATCCATCCATGGTTCCACAAACATTTCACCTTTCGCAAAGGGGAAATTGCTCGTGACAGGTCCACAACCCTCCATTGTTGGGCATTAAGCTACAAATTTTTTTGTCCAAGTAAAACCCAAGCTCCAAACTTTATTGTCGGTCTACATTAATGACATGACGTTGTCACGTATATCGATGGAATTCTGTCACTAGTAAAGAGTTAACTAATGACTATCTGCCTAATCGGTGTGCTTGAACGGTGCACTCCAGGCCGGATATAAAAATTGATGAGAGATATACAGAAAATGATGGACCGGCTTAATAAGCCAGCCTTTCTTGGGCGGATTGATGCTGTTGAACACGCTATAAAGCGAAAATGCCTCTTTTTAACCTATAGGTAGGGCACTATGAGTAAGATACAATCAAATCGCCAGTCAGATGGCTAATTTCATTTTGACCAAAGCGTGCTATTAGTAGCGCTATCGCTGAGACGAGGCTTAAATGACAAGTACACTTGACCCATCACACGAGCAAATCGAAATGTGGCGCAGAACTACCGGTTCCGAAGGTGGACTCAACGAATACCGCAACTGGGTCCTGGAAAATAGTATGAGATTTACAGCATACGGTATCCATACCGTTATCGTCGAAGGTGAGGCGAAGCATATTACAGCACTTGATGATGTTACCCTCTGTAACGAGTGGGCGAAGCTTAAAAGAGAAAATAATAGGCTTTACGCAGCAAATGAAAAAAATGCTCTGGCTGGCGTGGTTTTGTGTTGCGTTTGTTAGGAATAACACTGCCATGCAGAAAACCGGTCATCTTACTGGGTGCAGATCGGAAGAATCAAAATGATGCCGTGAAAGGGGCAGATTTGTAATTTTCAGGCGAGCCTACCGTTCTTAGAAAGCTGTTCTATGGGTATGTAAGGAAGATAATGATCTTTGAACGCTCAGTACACTTAATCACTTCCTGTACAAAGGGCAAGAATCATCAGGGCCATGTCTGGCCGACATTGGACATAGATCCTAATCAAACCCCGGACGACGCTGCATATGCCTGGAGTAACATTGTAGACGACGCCAGAAGTAATCAGGCGGTACCGGCGTTGTCCTTGTATTCAGGTAATCACTGGTCTACGGCAAAGGAAATTTTAAACTCAACCAGAAATCTGGAGTTGTGGATAATCTCTGCCGGGATGGGGTTTTTAAATAGTCGAGATCGGGTACCCTCTTACGAAGCGACATTTCATCAAGTACCATTCAGGCATGATCTCTGGTGGAAAGCCCTCACAAAATCACTAGGAAAGCATAACCGTTGCGCAACTATAAGCCAGTTAATGCAGTCCAGTCCGAATGATGAATATTTGATTGCGGCTTCGCCTGTTTATATTTCTGCTGTCCAGAATGACATCCTGAAGGGCATCGAGAGTTTGACTCATCCTCTTACGCAACTAACGATCGTGACATCAGGGGCATATGCTGGCCCACTTGAAGAATACTTAATTAAGAGTTCTTCAAGAATGATGAAAGACCTGGAGTGCAATATGGTGTGCCTGAATATAAAGCTAGCTCAATACATACTTAAAAGTGGTAGTCGTTAGAACCAGCCTGTTAATGATACAATTCTCCTGTTATTTTATTTTTATAAAAGGTCTCAAATATGCTCAAAAACAGATTTTCTTTATTGTGTCTTGCTGTGGCATCGTCACTTACTCTTACTGCTTGCGATGTAGTTGATGCAGCCTATGACGAGACTTTAAATGATAATGCACCCGAAATTGTAATCGCTGGAGGATTCAAAATTGATATCCAAGGTAATGCAGTTCCGGTTGAGGGATATGATAACTGCTCTTTGAATACTCTTCAGGGAAGCTTTGATACGGATAAATCAAATTGTATTGTTCTGGATAGAACGCGTATAAAAGTACCCGTTCTAGTTCATTTGTCATCCGGTCCCGTCAAAGAAGAATGGAAGATCGAGCACCAGGTTGAAAAAACCAAATCCGGCAAAAAATTCATCCAAACCCGTATGATTAGACCTGACGGTAACTTTGTAGTGCCTGCATCCTCAGAACGAGGCATCTTTAGTGGCAAGCATTACAGTCAAGCCAGCTAAGTTAAGCCTGTCCGTTTAATCTGAAAAGGTTTCTTAAAAATGACGTTATCCGTTGCGTTGCATGGCACTTTTAAAGAGATGAGGAAAGACAATACAGTAGGCATCTCAGTTCAAACTTGTTCAGATATTTTTGACAGCAATGTTATGGCAGTTGTTCATGATACTGCATTCGAAAAATAACGGCGCTATCAGGAAAGTTACTTTTATGAACGTAATTGCAGCTGGAATTTTTTGCTTTATTTTTTACCCTACAGCTTTCGCTTATGCTTGTTATAAAAAGAGATGGCTAGAGTGGATTTTTCTTACTTTAATTATAATTTTTGCTTCTGCCATTTCGATTCAACAATACAATGAAGCGAATTTTGTAAGTGAGTTAAATTACCCTATGTTTATCTCCGCCATATATGGCCTGTCACTGGCATGGTTTCCTTTTCCGATTGCTTATGTTGTTCTGCGCTTCCTTCTTGATCATTTACAGCATGAGTACCCTAAACAGTGAGCAGATTTTAAGACTCATGAACAACATCGAAAGCACGAAACAGTCTGCACAAGGAAGATAAGGAGTATTCTTAGCAAGATATCTTTGTACCTGAAGACATAAAGCTGGCATCTTTTTCCTTATAGAGTGTATTATGATTAAGTAAATCCTTATCAAAGAATTAGAAAGTGAGGTCGTATGTCTGAAGCACTCAAATCGTTAAACAATATTCGTACTCTTCGCGCCCAGGGCCGCGAGCTGCCTTTAGAAGTACTTGAGGAAATCCTCGAAAAGCTTAATGTCATTGTTGATGAGCGTCGTCAGGAAGAATCATCCAAAGCTGCCGAACTGCAAGCTCGTCAGGAGAAACTTGACGCCCTGCGTAAGTTAATGGAAGAAGATGGTATCAACCCGGAAGAGCTGCTGGGCTCATTCCAGGCCAAATCTACGGCTACCAAGAAAAGCCGTGAACCACGCCCGGCCAAATACTCATTTACTGATGAAAATGGCGAAACAAAAACGTGGACTGGACAGGGCCGTACCCCCAAAGCTCTGGCAGAACAAATTGCAGCCGGTAAAAGTCTTGATGATTTCCTGATCTAACTTTTGCCACCAGTTTTGATAGAGGCCACTTCGGTGGCCTTTTCTCATACGGAATCAATTTTCAGGTACAGAACATATGAAAAATTCAGAACCTAAGAGCTGTGATCCCTATGTGGACAGTTTGATTAGAAATGCAGATGCAAAGGAAGCCAGGTCATTTCTCAAAATATTTAAGCCTTTCCCAATTGTTATCGTTATCATCGCAGTATTCTTTTTTTGGTTCTCGTTTTCCCGTTTATTATCCCAGATCGCTTGAAATATTTTTCAAAGTCTCTTCTTTACCAGAGATGTTCCCTCACCGGCATGGTATCAATCTCCTCATTTTCCCATAATGACAAAACGGTCAGGAAATAAGACGATACCCTCCGCGCTTTCCATTAAAGCGGGATGACGACGCCCAGTTCTTCCGACCAGACTCCACATTTTCGATAAGGATGCCTTTGTGCTCTTTTAAAGAGGCCACCTCAACAACACGCACTTTCCGGATCAGTCTTGGATCCACTTCTTCCCAGATCTGGCCAACTGTAATTTCTTTTTGGGTTTGCATTTAATCTCTAGCTGTCATTTAGTGAACAGGACTAACCCTCGCCGTGGTTCAGTTTATGGCTTTATTTACGCTGACGATCCGTAGCCTTAAATTTTTGCCATCGTATCCGGAGGTTTTCGATGTTAACCGGAACTTGCATGCGTGTCGTCTCTATCTCATTCCCATGCCATTTCAGGAGATCATCATCCAACTCCCGGGCCTCCCGGCTGAAGTAAATTTTCATAGTGTCAGGGTTTATGGCGCAATGGTCATTGTCGAACAGTGTATGGATATCACGGCGAAGTAAAATTCCGTTCGTTACGTCGGGAATGCCTTCTTCATGACGGGGCGTTAAGTGCGCGGCCTCAGTACCCCATTGCTCGTTCCTGGCGGGACAGCCGTTCATCAGCTGCCTGAAGACGCTCATCACGCCGCCGTGCTGCCAGAACCCGTCGTTCTGAAAAAGACATAGCCGCTACGTTTGGTACGCTGAGCTTACCGTCACCGGCACAAACGTCACAGCGAACATCGAATGCTCCGGCAAAATACTTTTCACGCATTTCTGGCTCCCACTCAGCTATTTCTGATTGGGTGAATCCATTTTCAAAGGCCGGGTTTTCCATGGTCCCGTGGCCTTCGCACTGGTGACAGATTATGTACTTAAATTTGCGCATATAAAGCTCCTGTAGATGATGGATGAGCCACTCTCGCTCAGTGTTATGGCGAAACATTTTATCGCCGTAGCAAGAGATTCAGGCTTATTAGCAGTATTCTCGGAGGTTGTCCGCCTGATTTCAGGGTTAGCAATGTTTAACATGGCCAGCTCTACCCTATTATTCATACCGATAAAAGTAGTTATGCCTGTAACTTCGCTCACCTTCCTTGACAACGTATGCAAAGTTTGAAAAATTAAACACCGACGAAAGGCCCATACCTTCGTTAGTGTGCGAAAGCCGCTCGCGAGCGACGGAATAGGTGAAAGCTTTAGTCAGGGTTAATTACTCTGTCTGCGGTGATGGGATGGCTCAGGCGTATATCATCACTCCTTCCAAAGTCCGTACACACTCTTTCAGCCCTTGCAGAAATGCAGGGGCTGTTTCATATCAGACAAGCGCAATGAAATCTTCAAATGTTTTCCAGATTTAAAAGACCTTAAGCTTTATCTGTATCTCACGGTTCCCGCCCGGAAAAGTAACTTTCCTGAACAGGAACCGCATCGCCAGTCTTAACTTTCGAAACGGTTAAAGTTACACCAGGCTGTAAATGGTGAAACAGTTTTTGAAGCCCATGAAACACCGCTGTCGGAAAGATAACTAGCTCCAAGACGTCTAATTTCTTTTTGATGTAGAGCTAATTCTTTCGGATCGGCAATATCTTCCACCACGCTCATCATGGCCATCTGAACTCCGGGAGATGCCATTTTATAAGCTGTCGAGCTTGCAACTGAATTTTTCAGGATTGCCACTCTTTCTTTTTCTGGTCGCCCGTTGTCAGACGTATTCGCGTACATTGTACCTGCAACTAACAATGGAAGACTGGTGTTGGCACAGAACTGCATAACGCGTTTTTGCTGGAGCTGTAATTCAGTGGCTGCGAATGCTTTACTGCATCCGAGGATCCCGATAATCATCACTAACGCTGTTTTATTCATAAAATTGAAACCGTCCTTATTAAACTTTAAATGTTGCGGTTAACACTGTGTGGAGATGTATGGACTGGATAATACCCACATGTTTGCGCCTGCCAGTATACGGGCTCAGGTATTGAACCTAAGAGATCTGGTGCACCGGTTTTTACCTTTTCATTTCGGTATTATCCTGAGCCTGGCTCTTGAGTTTAAATTTAAAGATTTGGCGCATGCAGGTTTCACTGACGGGTTTTCACTCATCCTGGCCGTAACCCATCATTGTTCCTGAGCCAGGCCCTGGTATCCTGCCCAGCGTACGGCCAGCCGCTCTAAGTCCAGATCGTACACCAGCGGTGTGATTTTACGGCCTTCAAACAGCTCGCCCAGCTCAATGCCTGGCTTAAAATGAACGGTCAGGGTGGCCGGATCTATGCCCATAAGATCGGCATCAAACAGCGCATGCATTGTTGGTGTCATCAGGATACCGTTAGACGGATTGTACCGGGTTCCATGTTCAATGTGTGCCGCATCCAGGAGACCGCCATTAACCCAACCGGTTACCGCACAACGGCCCGCGAAATTCTCGATGAGCAGAGCTTTGAATTTACCCTGTGCCACGCCACTACGTTGCGTCACTACGCGCTCGCAGTGCTCACCCTGGATATTTACGTCAGGTTTCCGCATTGGCTCGCTGGTGGCCGTCTCAGTTTGTTTTAGGGTGGAACGTGTATAGGCCAGGTTATATGCTGCGCCTGTGGTCATTTGCTCGATGACCGCAGGTGCATAACCCTCTGCTTCCAGCTTACGATATGCAGCCCGGTAGTCTCTTTGGGTTTTCAGCGGGTAAATCTTTCCGCCTTTACCATCGAAAGCGATAAACCAGAAATCGTCCGTGCCAGTTTCCAGATTTCTGCAACGTTTCAGATGCCATCCGCCTTCTCTTGCCCAGGTGGTACGGTTATTTCTGGCATTCGTTTTGTCATAACCATTCTCATCTAGCCAGCTGTCAAAGCTGGTCAGCCCCAGATCCTGAACCTCCAGAGAAGGCACTCGGATGACCTGCAAGGTATGGCGTGGTCTTGGTTCTCTCATCTTCTTCCCTTTTAATGCTGGCCTGGGAATAACGGATATTGCGGGCCATATTCATAGTCATGCGGGCCTGGCTCAACTTCCCAGAATGGACGGCCGCTAATTGTCTTTGGACCGCGCTCGTTTACGATGTCTTCTACATCCTGGATATTAAATGGCATCGTTGCCAGTAACAGCTGATCTTCGGGTGTCAGCGTCACCGTTGCACCTTCAATACGGCTGTAAAGGTCGGCAAACTGTTTACCTGCACCGTGTAACCGGTGCTCCGCTACGCTTCTGATTGCATGTAAGTCCAGCTCCGCCGCTTCCATGCGATCCACGTATAGTTTCATTTCTTTACGTAATGCATCCAGTTCTCGGACTTTTATAAATCCGTAGACGTATCCACCCAGGGCGATAACTGCAATGATTGCTAGAATTGCCATTTTTTTTTCTCACGTGATTGCGGCCGTCGCTTTAGTCTTAATGTGAAGTCTGGAAATTCGCTGAATGTAGAATACGTTTTCATCCCCAGACTGACAGCTGTTAAGGCGCGATCCCAACACTCCATTTGTAAGTATCAGGCCCATCTTCTCCGCTGGTGGCATCAGCTACAATTTGAGCATAACGTTCTCCAGCCAGTTCTCTTACCATCTGATCCACCACCCATTGCAGATGATGCATTTCATCGGTTCCGCCGTAACGGCAAGCCAGCTCAATAGCCCGCTCAATTCTTTTTTGTTCTTCAGTCATACTGAATCCTCACGCTTATACAAGCTAACCTGAAAACATGCCCACCATAAATATCGGCTGTTATTTCTCAGCCAGGCGCCTGCATTGCTGCCTTATTCCATCAAAAATACTTTCAGCAAGCTGCTGGGGGAACTTGTCCGGGAGAAGTCCGCTAACACGTTCAATGACATCCGGGGTTCTGGCGATGATTTCCTCTATCATCGCCTCTGTCTGCTGTTTACTGAGGCCGGTCATCTCCCCATGCCTGATCCAGTGCCGTCGTTGTATTCGATATATCTGGTAATAGTTGCTACTGCCACGTACGGCCATCGCCAGTTTGCACTTCTGCCAGGATATCTGATTGTTACCGTGACCGATCACCGGCCATGCCGACAACACATCATAGAGTGGTGTCAGGTGATAACGTCCCTGTGGCCCAATAGAGATACTGAAATTTTTAGCATGGCCGTCCGTTGCGGCCATCAGCCAGAAAATTATCTGCGTCCTGAAAAAAAGCGCTTTGTCATGTTCAGCTCGGTCTGAATGGCTCAGGATTCCCATGATTTCTGATATACCTGGCCCGCCATCCGCCTGATATTTTCGTAATGGCGAAACGCCCAGAGCCTGACACATATCCTCCTGGGGTAAACGAATGATCCACTGCCCGTCTCCTGACCATCTCCGGTCAAAACGTTCTACCACCAGTGCTTTCTGATCTTCAAATTGTGCAATCTGCGTTCTTGCCACGGGGAGCCCGTAGTGTTCGAGAAGTACTGAGCAGAGCCATTCATTTTCTACCGACGTGCTCATGTCAGCTTTCATGTTGCCGACAAGCCCGAGCGGTAGCTTGAATATATGCGTCGTCGGTGTATTACCCTCCGGCATACACCACTGGTCATCATGCCACAGTAAGGCCGTTTTCTCCTGTGCACCGGCAATTGATAAACGTAAGTCGTCGTTATCTTCCGGCCTGCCGGGTAGCAATGTCTCTGTGGTATTACGCAAAGTGGTCGCGATTTCTGATTCAGCGAGAGGGCGATCTTTTACGGAATATAAATCCGTGGGTTCCACGTCGTCTTGAAGCAGCTGTATTGCGCCCACGCAGTCTTTCCCCAGCTCCGTCAGCAGATCAAAAGGCTCAAGGCTATCGGCCTTGTAACGCATTGCCAGTCGTCTGCGGATGCCTTCGCTGTCAGGGAGTAAATTATCAAAATAGTCACGTACCACGTTTCCACGCCAGACCTGGTTCCCGGGAGTAAAAGGAAGGGACAATGACAGAGGTCTTCCCTGTTCGTCAGCACTCCATTCCGGAAGGTATTGTAGGCTGTCTACCCCTTTACTTTTTTCCCAGTACCCGACTTTGATGCCGTTCATCCAGATTGCCAGACGCTGCTGTTTCAGGCTCATATCGTTACCATTTCTCCAGTCGTGCAGGTGAGTTTAATTTAAGTATTTCTTCCGTCTGTTTCCTTTCTGAAGAGGTGGCTGCCCAGGAAAAGCTGATTTTGACCCCCAGGATGGAAAACACCTTAAACAGACGTTCAATGCTCGCACTGGCAGGATTGGCCTCAAGACGGGCGTATGTCTGTTGAGCGACCCCCAACCTTTCGGACACATCTTTTTGCGTCAGACCATTCGCCTTGCGAAAACCAATGAGCAAGGGACGCAGCTGGTTGAGCGTGTTTAACGGATAATCATCATTAATCATAAGCTGGCCTCAGTAGTTTCCTCTGATACGTCTTGTAGGCTGTTTTGGAAACATACACTCTATATGCTGTTATATCAACTTAACAGCCTAAAAGCTGTTAAAAAATAGATACAGCCTTTAGGCTGTTAAAAAGAGTGACAGCATAGATCTTTAAGTGGCCAGCTAGTAATTTGGAAATTATCTAACGTTAAGCGCGTTGAGCATGGCTGTGATTCCGTTCCCTTGCCCTTCAGATCCCTTTTAGGTGAGGAAACGATATTTTAGATTTTCAGAAATTTCATTGATTGATTTTCAATCGACTAAAGCGGAAAATCCACAGAAAAATAATGGATAAGGACTCCGTATGTTTTACCTTTACCGATCAAGGGATTTATCCCGGTATTTATCTCCGGGCGAATTTCAGTACATCCTCACACCCGCACAATCTCTTAGAGAAGCGCGCATACACTACGATTTATCGTCAGAAACGAACGGCAGGAGCCTACAATTTGGAGTACCGCGCAGAAAATACAGTGTCTCCCCTCATACCCAACCATATACGCGCAATTCCTCAGGTTATGCTGACCCGATATATGATGAAGTTGAGAAAGAACTCCAGATGGGCTGGCTGGTAGGCGTGGATCATGGAAAGCGTTGGGATAGATTTCGCAACCCGTTTCATATTGATGAAGATGGTGAGCTCGTTTTCAGCCCGACATCATCATCATGGCACTCCTGGTTTGAGGACGAAATCAAAAGCGCCTATCGAAACGCTATTGCTGACCGGCATGGGCAGAAACCCGCGCCCACGCAACGCATCCATCACGACTATTAGGGGTACTACGCCGGAACCCCAGATTTTTCCGTTACCCCAGTTTAAGTCCTGCAACCAGTGCATCCAGGTCAATAATTTCATTGTTGCTCTGGAAGGTGTAATGCCCGTTCAATAAAATGTGCTGCCAGGCCACCGGTGATATCCTGGTCAACGTCTCAATGCCTTTGGAGTTCCCTTCTGCTTCCAGTCGTTCCAGTAATCGTGACAGGATCGCGGAGTTGTAATAAATGATCGCGTTGGAGATCAACCGCCCGCACTGATTACTGATTTCCGTTTCAAGATCATTTTTCCCCGTTAACTCCTTCTTTCCGCCGACTTTGGAGATGGCAGCGCGCAGCTGGTGATAAGATTCAATCCGGTTCTGGGAGCGACGGATATTACGTTCCAGCTGCGGATCACGCAGATACTTCAGCGTGTAAATGCTGCGAACTAGCCGGTCATATTCAAATACAGCCTTTCCTCAGTAATACAGTGCACTGCTTGACCGACGGTGCTGTCCTCATCGACAGAAAGACCGTTGGTAACAGAAATTCAACAGGGGGAGCGGAAAAATCTGGGGTTCCGGCGTAGAACCCCATGCTGGGACATTTCGGCGTTGAGAGCTGCCTCGACGCTGATTTTCCTCAGCAAACGATCGAACTGGCTGAGATCTTCAGGGGTTTTGAGATTTTTGGCCAGTTCGTTAGCCAGAGCCTGTAACTGTTTTTCGTCCATAAATTAACCTGCTTTTGATGTTGGATTGAACATATCAAAATCAGGCAATTACACAAAGTTATGTACAGGCTCTACGTGCTTTTTATTATATTGTTATTAACATTTAAAGCCGCCCACGCTATATTATCAGGGTTAGTCGCAGATAGTATCCTTCTGGCATATTCATTTCCATTTAGAAAGTTAAAACTATCATAATCGCTCATTGATGAATTTGTAATGGCTCTAATTTTTTTTCCTATTTTGCTTATATTAATATCAGGAAAATGAGCCAGCCCACTCTCTAGAATATAAGCTGACTCAACTCTGTGGTTGTTATCATCCAGATACCAAAAATCTATAGTCCCTGCCCCTTTAACATTTAATCCAACGTCATTATCAATAATTTCATTCATATGGGTGTACTCATGGATCAATGTTTCAACCTTGTTTTCCTGTGGTAAATCAAAAAAACTTTCATACAGAATTATAGCCCCTTCACTATCAACAGCCCTAGCGATGCTCGACTGGTCCGCAGATGAAGGGCTAAATTTCGCAAACCTTGGTATCTTTATAATATCGGGAGATATAGCCTGCATAACATTTCTTGTGTCAGTCCACATTTTCACCAGCATTGGAAATATCATGGGGTCTGGTGGTCCAATATATTCCCTGACTAATTCCTCCGTTTCCGCGATATTATTACTTGCATTGGATATGGCGTTATTTAGAACACCAAGTGCACTATTGAATGCAGTCTCTATTTCGTATTTTTCCCAGTAATCATTTTCATGTATTTGAGTGAGGTTTTGAGCCAGTATTTCTGAGCCACTCTTACTAGCAGTTGATAATAAAGCTTCAACATATATTCGCAGATTAGTATCAGAATGTAAATCATCGAAACAAAGCCCTTGATCATCCCGGTACTTTAAAGGGTTATTTCCGCACATACCGTACAGGTTCAGTCCGTCCACCGTCCCCGCCGGGTCCGCGGACAGCCACCGCCCCGCCCACGGCTGGTAGTAACGGTAGCCGTAGTAGTACAGCCCCGTCGCGTCACGCTCCTGCCCCGAGTATC
>Ga0209281_1000926_pt1 | contig 24167 bp, 22 predicted proteins | sample MedtruBG_FD_187514 | JGI IMG/M metagenome (GOLD analysis project Ga0209281, IMG submission 187514) | Root nodule microbial communities of legume samples collected from California, USA - Medicago truncatula BG (SPAdes) (version 2) | ecosystem: Host-associated > Plants > Roots > Nodule | place... | reverse complement strand
TTTCTGAGTACTCTGTCATCCAGACTAAAGAACCGCTGGATTCAGAAGGGCAGGTCAGCCGTATCGTTGAGTTTATCGAAAAACCCGATCAGCCGCAGACGCTGGATTCCGACCTGATGGCCGTTGGTCGTTATGTTCTCAACGCTGATATCTGGGCAGAGCTTGAAAATACTGAACCTGGTGCCTGGGGACGCGTACAATTAACTGATGCTATCGCACAACTATCGAAAAAACAGTCAGTTGACGCGATGCTGATGACGGGCGACAGCTACGATTGCGGCAAGAAAATGGGTTACATGCAGGCATTTGTGAACTACGGTCTGCGTAACCTGAAAGAAGGGCAGAAGTTCCGCAAGAGTATTGAGACGTTGTTGACGAACGAGTGATTAAACCTCCCTGGAGAGAGTGATCTCTAACCAAGCGGCATCTCACATTCTGAACCTTTCAGCAATTCATGATGTGACCTGCCGCTTTTTGTTATAAAGAACCCAAATAGCAAGTGCCTGTATGCTGATTTTATAGACAATAATGCTTGGATTTTTGCTTGTTTCCAAATGTGTTTAGGACGACAATTCTAAGCCTATCGCTGACTTTATAAACGGATGTCGTTGCTTAAATCAGATGGTAAAATGACACAATTTGGCGGAATTTAAGTGCATTGGTAGCTGTAAAGCCAGGGGCGGTAGCGTTGTGAAACCTAATAGCAACAAGCATGAAAATATTAAAAAAATATCCTGACTATGCTTCTTGATAGTTTGTAACGTCAATTTTGTAAATTTTTTACTCGACTGCTTGCATTATGCCAAGTCAGCTGTGTTGAAATGGAAATAATATGCATGTGAAAATTAAAAAAAAGATTAATCAATTAATAAGTATATTCAAACCGGTAGATTTGGGTTTGGAGCAGGAAAAAAAAGACGAGATATTAAGACAGCGCGGGATTTATCTTACAGCGATTGCATCGTTAATTGCAAAAGTAATATCTATGGTTTCGCTTTTTATAACTATTCCAGCAACTCTAAATTATCTTGGCAATGAGTTATTTGGCGTATGGATGACGTTAAGTTCGTTAATTGCAATGCTTACGTTTGCAGACATGGGTATAGGTAATGGAATTATAAATAAGTTATCTGAGTCAATAAATACAAATAATACATCTCAGACTCAAAAAATAATTACCAACGCCTTTATATTGCTGACCGCTATCGCTGTTACCATTAATATCTTCTTTCACATAATATCTAATTATGTGGACTGGGGGCAGCTCTTAAATTTAAGTAACGATGTAGACCACCATTCAGTTAAGAATGCTTTGTTTGCGTTTGTTTTATGTTTTGGACTGAATGTTGTTTTCTCGGCTGTACAACGGATTCAGTTAGCTCATCAAATGGGATTTATTGCAAGTGTTTGGCAGATTATCGGTAGCCTGGCTTCTCTTGGAGCACTCTTTTGGTTCATTCATTATAAATTTGAAATGGCATGGTTGGTCTTCGCAATAGCAGGTGTTCCAGCATTATTTCAGTTACTGAATTTTTTATATTTTTCATTTTACATTAGTAAAAAAAATTATATTCTTATGCAGTTCATAGAAATTTCTGAGATGAAGTCTCTATTAAGAACCGGAGGGTTCTTTTTTGCTTTGCAAATTTCAATGGCTTTAACATATACATCAGATAATATTATTCTCAATGGGATTCTTGGAGCGCAAGCCGTAACTGATTATAGTGTGCATATTCGGTTATTTAGCATTATCCCTATATTGATGGGTATGGTTTTAATACCTTTGTGGCCAGCATATTCTGCAGCAAGAGTTAAGCAAGATATATTCTGGATTAAGAAAACATGGATGAAAAGTATCGTTGCTGCTCTGACTGTATCAGTAATTTTGAGTGGCTTAATAATTATATTTTTACCTTCGATATTTGATTTGTGGTTGGATAATAAGGTTCATCCAATTTATTCTTTGGCATATTTGCTAGTTTTATGGAAAGTATTCGAAGCCGTTGGACTAACTATTAGTTGTTTCCTAAATGGCATGAATCTAATTAAGTCTCAGGCGATTATCGCTGTTGGGACAGCGATTGTAGCGATTGTGATGAAAATAATACTAGTCAAAACCATTGGATTAAATGGTGTCATAATTGGAACATTAATTCCATTTGCATTACTAACCTTCTTGCCAACTTTATTGATTGCGAAGAATTTCTTAAAAAAAGGAAAGTTTCAATGAAAGCATTTCTTGCACAAATACTTTACAATCCCTATAAGAAAATTCGAAATGATTCTCGCATAAGTTTCTCTTCCGGAATTTTAAGTAAAAGTTTTCGAGTACACTTTTTTTGTAAAAATAGCAATGCACAACTGGTAATTGGGAAAGATTGTATTCTTAAAAATGAAATTATCTTTGAAGGCAAACTTGGTAGTGTAATTATTGGTGAGAAAACATTCATCAATAAAGATACAAAAATCATGAGTATAAATAGTATCAAAATTGGAAGCCATGTGACTATGTCATTTGGAGTGATGATATACGATCATGATTCGCATTCTATTGATTATAGAGAAAGACAAAAAGATATAAATAAAATATTAGATACGCAAAATTTAAACAATGATATTGAGAATAAGGATTGGTCGAGTGTTAATAACTCTCCAATTGTCATTGGAAATAATGTTTGGATAGGTTTCCAGGCTGCTATTTTAAAAGGTGTTACAGTCGGAGATGGGGCTATTATTGCAGCTAAAGCAGTAGTAACCAAAGATGTGCCGGCGTGGAGCATTGTTGCGGGTAATCCTGCAAGAGTTGTGAAAGAGATTCCATTAGAAATGAGGTATTAATTTGAAAGGCACTCAAGTAATGATTTTAGGTGCCGGTGGGTTCATCGGTTCTCATTTGAGCAGATTTTTCTTAAATAAAAATGCGAAGGTACATGCATTTGGTAGAAATTTAGACAGTTTGCCAAACGACACGGAAAATCTTTCAAAAGCACCTTTTCCACAAATAAATAAAGAGTCACTACTGAATGTTAGACAGCCTGATTACATTTATTTCCTTATTGGTTCAGCGTCTGTAGCGAGATCAATCGAAGATCCTTTGTTTGATTTTTGTCAAAGCATTCCTCCCTTATTGCTTATACTTGAAAAATTAAGAACTGAATGGCTAACAACTCGACTTATATTTATTTCAAGTGCAGCTGTATATGGAGAGAATGCAAGCGATAAGACATGTGTTAATAGCGTTTTGAAACCACTATCGCCTTACGGTCTCAACAAAAAAATATCTGAAGAATATATTAGTTACTACTGTGAACATTATAAAGTAAATGCAAAAATAATTAGACCGTTTTCAGTATATGGACCAAGCCTTAAAAAGCAGCTTATATGGGACGTGCTCAATAAAATAGCTAAACACGAAAATCATTTCTTTGGTAGCGGTGATGAACTGAGGGACTGGATTTATATTGATGACTTTATAAATATTCTGGGTAACTATGTGGATGGCTACGATACTATGAATGATATCTTGAATATTGGTTCCGGGTTACCCGTTTCAGTCAGGCATGTCATTGATAAATTGTATCGTCTCACTGATACAAGGGCCCTCCCATCATTTGTTGATGGTGGAAAGGAAGGCGATCCTAAGCATCTGGTTAGTGATTATAACGAGCAAGAGTGCATACGACCATTTCTTATCACATCGCTTGACTCAGGTCTTTCTCAAACAGTTGATTGGTTTAAACAATGGCAGGCGAAAAAATGATTAAAGTAGGAATACCCATTCTATTTACTGAGCAGCACTGGATGGGTGGGATAAATTATTTCAGAAGCCTTATTTCCGCCTTTTCTCTCGTTGAACAAAATGATACTGAAATAATTATTTTTTGCGAAAAAGAAGGTCTTTTTAATACAGATGCATTAAATAATGTGCGACAAGTGATTATCCCGGATTTGTTAGCAAGCACACTCTCGCGTAGAATATATAATAAATTATTTGGTGTTAACATAGCACTGTATAAAGCGATAAGAAACGAGAAAATAGATATTCTTTCGCATACTCAGTTTAGTGAAAGGTTTCAGTGTGAAACTATTTGGTGGAAGCCAGACTTCCAGGAAAAATACTATCCAGAATTCTTCAGTAAAAAAGACATTAAGTTACGTGAAAAAGCAGTTTTATCAAATTCAAGTAAAGGTCGAGTTTTATTCAGTAGCTACGATGCAAAAAATGATTTTAATAAATTTTATACTTTTAAATCTCACAGGGATGCTTGTGTCCTCCAATTTGTGCCTGAATTAAACATAAGCAAAACTAACTGCGATGATATAGAAATAGAAAAAGTTAAAGAAAAGTTTAAAATTGTAGGAGATTATTTTTTTCTTCCGAACCAGTTTTGGAGACATAAAAATCATGAGCTGGTAATTAAAGCTCTTTTATTATGTGATAAACCGTTACAAGTAGTTGCAACTGGTGCATTGAACGATTATCGGGGCGGCGAACATATCAACTTTATTAGATCGTTGCTACAAAAAGATGTTCATAAAAAGTTTAACCTTTTGGGACTTATTGACAGAGATGAATTAAATTATTTGATGAAAGGATCAATTGCAGTTATAAATCCTTCGCGTTTTGAAGGGTGGAGTACAACAGTTGAAGAAGCAAAATATCTAGGTAAAAGATTAATACTGTCTGATATTCCTGTCCATCATGAGCAAAATCCTCCGGATTCATTATATGTTAAATGTGATGATGTCGAGGGTATGATATCCGCGATGAACGCTATGATTGATGAAAAAGATATGGCCAAGGAGCGCCTTAGAGCAAATAAAGCTATGGAGAATTATATATTTAAGCGTAAAGAGTTTGGTTCCATCTATTATAATATTTTAAAGAATCTGTAGTATGGTCATATATCCTCTTGTTTTGCTTATATGTATTCTCACGTTTACACTAACGATTAACAACAGCCAGAATAGAATACCAGTTAGAGTGTTGTTCATAACACTTATTCTTTTTACTGGTCTAACGTTTACAAATGGCTGGGACTGGTATGGTTATAAAGATTTCTACGAAAACATACAAAGTTCTGGTTTTTCAGGTGTAAAAGATTACAACGAGTATGGTATAGAATATCTATATCTAGCGTACATGTATATCATCGGCTTAACTGGTCTAGGGTTCGGTTTTTTTATATTTATAAATGCATTCATTGTGAATTTATTTATTTATAAATTTTGCAAGCGTACGGCCATTAATTATGGCTTGTTTATGTTATTGTTTATTTCAGTTTCATATTTAAGATTGGAATTAAGCACAATTAGACAAGGTCTGGCTGTTGCTATTATATTATATGCTTACTCACTCATACTATGTGAGAGAAATAAAAAAGCATTACTATTTATAGTCGTTGCAATTTGTTTTCATCGAAGTGCTGCGATTGTGTTATTATTTTTACCATTTATTAAATATGTTAACAAAAAAGAAATTCATTATTTTATAGTTCTTCTGGCATTACCTTTTATTTTTTTGTCTGACTATATAAATAACTTTTTTATTACTCTTCTAAGCTACGCAAACCACGGGTTCTTGTCTGTATATGTATTTAAAATAATGCTGTATTTGTCAATGAGCAACGTAGCTCAAGTCAATCCGCAAGCAATAATGCTAATTTTTCTATATTTGGTATGCATTTACTATTGTGACCTAAAAGACAAAAAACAATTATTTTTCCTAAATGTGATGGCTTGTCAGGTAATAATTTCCCTCTATTTTACTTTTCTAACACAACTAATAATAATGAGGATGGTTTATTATTTTCAGGTGGGATGGATATGTTGGGTTATCTTTCTATATAAAGAATACTGCAAGCCTAAGTGGGTTTGTTTTATATTGATTTGTTTCCTGGTTACCACGAAAATGATGCTTAATTTTAGATATGAATACGATAGAGCAGTGTTCTTTCCGTACTACAATGTCATTTTCTCTTTTACAGATGATGACTATGGTAGAAGTCGCGACTATATTCTAAATAAAGCAAATGAAATTCCTCAAGGTTAAAATGTTAAAGAAAATCTTATATGTGTTAAATATATTTATCTCAATTACGTTGGTGCCTTTATTTTTTATTCATAAAAAATTAAACAAGAAAAAGATATGGTTATGTGGTGCGGGTAATGGGCTATACGAAAATAACATTGCTGTTTTTCACGATTATATATTAAAAAATCTGCCAAACGAATCACATGAAATATACTTTGTTACCACAGAACCACGAGCCATTGCAAATAACCTCACTTTTAATATCCTCAAGCGCGGCACAGTAAAATCATATGGCTTGAGTATTACTGCCGACTATTTAATCTTTGATACGTGCAATTCTGATATTGCTCCTGGGATCCATAAATTTCTTGGTGGATTCAAAGTGAATGTGAATCATGGATTTGAAGGTTTAAAAAAATTGCCGCTTGATTATTATGCGAATATTGATGCTGATGTACATTGTGCTTCTTCGGAAAAAGAAAAAGCCATAAAGGTAACATTATGTGGTGCACTTGATAATAAGGTTCATATCACTGGTTATCCTCGGTTTGATAAAATAAGTTTAGAGACCAGCAAGAAAATCAACACAATCCTCTTTTTTCCAACATGGCGACCCTGGCTGGAATTATTAAATAAAGACGAACTTAAACAAAGTGAATATGTTAGATCTATTTTTGATTTCATATCTGATAAAAAGCTCAATGAGTATTTACTAAGTAATAAAATTATATTGCTTTACAAGCCTCATCACAAAATTAAACATTTAGAATTGGAGAGCTTACCGTTTAGTAATATCAAAATTTTGAATGAAAATGATAACTTAACGAATATTATACGAAATGCTGATATGTTAATCACAGATTTTTCGAGCGTGACTTGGGATTTTGTTTATAATGATAGGAAAGTTATATTTTATCTCTTCGATATTGAAAAATATATGGAGCAACAAGGTTTATACTATGATGTAAGAGTAGCTAATGAAAGTAATTATTGTACAACACCTCAAGAACTTATCGATTTAACATTACAAAGTTGCGAAGGCTATGCTGGCGATTCAAAAATAATTGCTGATGATTTCTTTAAATTTCGGGACAATAATAACTGCGAAAGATTACTCGCCTTAATTTGTGAACAAAAAAAATGAAATTAAAAATAGTTTCTTATTCTATATTGAAGGGAGGGGCTGCTAAAGCAGCAAGAAACTTTCTATATCTCTTCGAAAAAGATTTGCCTTCAAATCTTGAAGTTGAACTAATAAGTGTTTTCGGTACGGAAAAAAACAAAAAAATAAATAAAGCATCTCAGCTATCCGTTGGGTATCATTATTTTAAGATGTTACTAAGTCGCTTTTTCACAATATTTGATCGAAAAAATCATGTTGTCAAATACTCATTGAATATATTTAGTTCAAATTATGTAATTAAAAAGCTTGAGCTGAAATCAGAAAGGAAAGAAATAATTCACTTAAACTGGATTAATAATGATACGATTTCTCTTTTTGATTTAAATAAATTATTCAAAAATCCAAATAAAAAAATACTGCTCACTCTTCATGATGAATGGTTCTATTGTGCTAGTGAGCATTATGCAGAATATAATTCTGATTCTTTTATGGTGGGATACCCTGATGAAGGTTGTATTGGAAGTACCATATTTAAACTGAAAAAGAATCTAGACTTTAATAAAGTTGTGATTTCAGTGCCTTCCGAATGGTTATTGGAAAGGGCCAGAAAAAGCTATTTATTGAAACATTCCGATATACATATCCTACCTAATCCGATAGATACAGATGTTTTTAACTATCACAGAGATGTACGGTCAAATCGATACAGTATATTGAATGTTTCTGAGGGTTCTTTCATTATAGGGTTTGGAGCTGTAAGTGGAAGTTCCAACCCAATAAAAGGGTTTGATCTACTTGTTAATTCATTACGTAATGTATTAACTTGTTCAAACAACCGTTCAAATATTATTCTTCTGACTTTTGGTGCAAAGGATATTGACAAAAGGGTTGAGTCATTAGGTTGTAAAGTAATCAATATGGGATTTATTTCAAGTGTGAAAGATATGGCGCAAGTGTACAATTACATTGATGTCATGATTGTTCCCTCAAGAGCAGAATCATTCGGCCAAGTTGCTGCTGAAAGTTTATCATGCCAGACGCCTGTAATAGCGTTTGAATATTCTGGTCTTAAAGATATAATTACTCATCAGCGCAATGGTCTTCTTGCTGAACCGTTTTCGATAGATTCCTTAACCAGCAATGTCGAATATTTTATGTCTTTAAGTAATGAAGAACGCGAAGAATATGGAGTAAATGGACGTCGGGATATTATAAATAAATTCAGTAAAGATGTTATTGCAAAGAAATATTCGGAATTATTAGATTATGTTAAAGGTGCAAAAAATGAACAATAAGGTTGCTTTAATTACTGGCGTGACTGGTCAAGATGGTTCCTACCTGGCTGAATTTCTCCTTGAAAAAGGTTATAAAGTTCATGGTATTAAGCGCCGTGCTTCATCCTTGAATACTGAGCGTGTTGATCACATTTATCAAGATCGTCATGAACATAATCCTAATTTTTTCCTTCACTATGGTGACCTGACTGATACATCAAACTTGGTTCGCCTGATTAAGGAAATCAAGCCTGACGAAGTCTATAACCTTGGCGCGCAATCTCACGTTGCCGTGTCATTCGAATCTCCTGAGTATACCGCTGATGTAGATGCAATGGGGACTTTACGTCTCCTGGAAGCAATTCGTATTTGTGGACTTGAGAAAAAAACGCGTTTCTATCAGGCCTCAACTTCTGAATTATATGGCTTAGTTCAGGAAATCCCTCAGCGTGAAACCACGCCGTTTTATCCTCGCTCACCTTATGCTGTGGCAAAATTATACGCTTATTGGATCACAGTGAACTATCGTGAGTCCTATGGCATGTATGCATGTAATGGTATTTTGTTTAACCATGAATCACCTCGTCGTGGTGAAACATTTGTAACTCGTAAAATTACTCGGGCGATGGCAAACATTTCCCAGGGTATCGAAAAGTGTCTTTATCTTGGCAATATGGACTCTCTGCGCGACTGGGGACATGCAAAAGATTACGTCCGTATGCAATGGATGATGCTTCAGCAAGAACAACCCGAAGATTTTGTCATTGCGACTGGAAAGCAGATCTCTGTTCGTGAATTTGTGCGTATGTCTGCGAAAGAAGCAGGGATCGAAATTGAATTCTCCGGCGAAGGTGTTGAAGAAATTGGAACTGTGGCAAACAAAACAAACGACTGTGCCATTGGTGTTAATGTCGGTGATGTAATTGTCCGTGTCGACCCACGCTATTTCCGCCCGGCTGAAGTCGAAACTCTCTTAGGTGACCCTGCAAAAGCTAAACAAGTTTTGGGCTGGGTTCCGGAAATCACAGTAGAAGAAATGTGTGCTGAAATGGTCGCGAGCGATCTTCAGAAAGCGAAGCAGCATGTACTTCTTAAAAGCCATGGATATGACGTTGCAGTATCACTGGAACGCTAATGTTATGACTAAAAAAAGAATTTTTGTAGCTGGCCATCGTGGGATGGTCGGCTCCGCAATTTGTCGATTATTGGCAAACAGAGATAATGTTGAGCTCGTTCTTCGCACACATACAGAACTTGATCTGACTTCTCAACATGCAGTGCAGGATTTTTTCGCGACTGAGCAGATTGATCAAGTCTATCTTGCCGCTGCAAAAGTGGGTGGGATTCATGCTAATAACACGTACCCGGCAGAATTCATTTATCAAAATTTGATGATTGAAAGTAACATTATTCATTCCGCTCATGTTTCTGGTGTGCAGAATCTGCTGTTCCTTGGATCAAGTTGTATCTATCCAAAGCATGCTTCTCAACCGATGGAAGAATCTGCGTTGTTGACGGGCATTCTGGAAGCAACGAATGAACCCTACGCCATAGCCAAAATTGCCGGAATTAAACTGTGCGAGTCATACAACCGACAATATGGTCGTGACTATCGCAGCGTGATGCCAACCAACCTCTATGGTATGAACGATAATTTCCACCCACAAAATTCACACGTGATTCCCGCTTTGATGCGACGTTTCCACGAGGCTAAAGAAGCGGGAGCTCCGGAAGTGGTGGTTTGGGGTACTGGTACTCCAATGAGAGAGTTCTTGTACGTTGATGATATGGCCGCTGCATCCGTACATGTCATGGAACTCGATCAAGCCCTATATAATGAGAATACTCAGCCAATGCTTTCACATATTAATGTTGGCACTGGTGTTGACTGCTCCATTCGCGAAATGGCTGAAACAATGGCTTCGGTCACTGGCTACCAGGGCAAAATTGTTTTTGATGCAACTAAACCTGATGGTACTCCACGTAAATTGATGGATGTCAGTCGGCTTAAAAAACTTGGATGGCAGTATCATTATAATTTACACGATGGATTAGAATTAACTTATAAATGGTACCTTGCCAATATTGATTCCTTCCGAGGTTGATTATGCACAGGAGATTAGAATCGTCGTTATTTAAAACCATCGTTGCAAATACGCCGCTAATCTCGATAGATCTCATCGTATTAGACAAAGAAGGTAGGGCGTTGTTAGGTCAACGCCAAAACCGGCCAGCGCAACATTTTTGGTTTGTACCGGGTGGTCGAATCTTCAAGGATGAATCTTTCGAGAATGCATTCAAACGTATCTCCAAAGAAGAATTAGGCGTTGAAGCAGAACTGATTGATGCAAAATTCTGTGGCGTATTTGAACATTTCTATGACGACAATTTTTCAGGTGATAAGTTTTCAACTCACTATGTAGTCCATGGGTATAAGCTGGAACTTGATCCAGAACTCCTGGAACTGCCTCGAATTCAGCATAGTGCTTATCAATGGTTCGACGTTGAATCATTACTGAGCGAGCCTATGGTACATCAGTTTACCAAAAACTATTTTTTATCAAGGTAATAAACATGTTACTCCCCGTCGTCATGGCCGGTGGCTCTGGAACCAGACTTTGGCCTCTTTCGCGTACGCTTTATCCAAAACAGTTCCTGTCGTTAAATAGTCGGTTAACCATGCTTCAGGAAACGTTGCGACGTCTGGAACAGCTTGAACATAGTCCAGCACTTGTCATTTGCAATGAAGCTCATCGTTTTATTGTCGCAGAACAAATGCGTAAAGAGGGATTAAAGCACAGCGGGATTTTGCTTGAACCAGTTGGGCGCAATACGGCACCGGCTGTTGCATTGGCTGCGTTGAAAGCGATGATGTCAGGTGAGGACCCTATTCTTTTGGTTCTGGCTGCGGACCATGAGATCCAGGATGAAGATCGTTTCACGCAGGCTGTCAGAGAAGCCTGTGTGTTCGCTGATGAAGGAAAACTGGTCACGTTTGGTATCGTTCCTTCTGCTCCTGAAACTGGTTACGGTTATATCAAAGCAGGCGAAGAGTTAACCGGTAATGGATACAAGGTGGAAGCATTCATCGAAAAGCCTGAATTATCCGTTGCCACGCAGTATATCCAGGACGGCGGATATTTATGGAATAGCGGAATGTTCATGTTTAAAGCTTCGGCTTTTCTGGATGAACTAAGACGGTATCGACCTGATATTCTTTCTACGTGCGAGCAATCTTTATCTCAGTCGACACATGACCTGGATTTTATTCGTTTAAATAGCGAAATATTTGAAACATGTCCTGATGATTCTATTGATTATGCCGTGATGGAAAAAACAGCAAAAGCTGTTGTTGTTCCATTAGATGCTAAATGGAGTGATGTCGGATCATGGTCCGCACTCTGGGAAATAAGCCCAAAAGATGAACAAGGCAACGCAACTCGCGGTGATGTCCTTTTAGAAGATGCATCGGACAGCTATATTTACTCACAGCATCGCCTAATAGGCGCCGTTGGTATTAAAGATCTTGTTGTAGTTGAAACTAAAGATGCCGTTCTTGTTGTACATAAAGACCATGTGCAGAAAGTTAAAAATATTGTTTCACAATTAAAAAAGAGCAACAGGTCGGAATATTTGCAGCATCGTGAAATCTTCCGCCCTTGGGGAAGTCATGACACTATCGCGGAAGGGCAGCGGTACCAGGTTAAACATGTCATTGTTTTACCTGGCCAGGTAACAGCAAAACAAATCCATTATCATCGTACTGAACATTGGGTCGTTGTCTCGGGTACAGCTAAGGTTCATCTGGAAGATAAAACATATTTAGTTTCGGAAAATGAATCTACGTATATACCTGTTGGAGTTCCTCATGCCATCGAAAATCCAGGAAAGATTCCACTTGAGATAATTGAAGTTAGATCTGGTGTATATCTCGAAGAAGATGATGTGGTTAGGGTTTCGTCTTCCGGAGTAGGTTATTAATGCGAATTTCAATTATTACTGCAACATATAACAGTGAGAAGACGCTTCATGACACGCTTCTCTCCCTTGAAAACCAAACCTATCCAGATATAGAATATATTATTATTGATGGTGCATCAAAAGATAATACACTTTTGGTTGTTCAAAATAATTGTACCCGCGTTTCCAAAATAGTATGTGAACCTGATAAGGGTATTTACGACGCCTTGAATAAGGGCATTAACGCGGCGACTGGTGATGTAGTTGGTTTTTTACACTCTGATGACATGCTGGCTTATGACAATGCAATCGCCGATATTGTAGATACTTTCAAGGAGAAAGGTTGCGATGCCGTTTATGGCGATTTAGAGTATGTTTCACAAACTGATACCGCTAAGCGCGTGAGGCTTTGGAAAAGTGGTGCATTTAGTAGAACAAAAATGCAATTAGGCTGGATGCCTCCACATCCATCTTTTTATATGAAGCGCTCCCGTTACCTTGAATTAGGTCAATTTTCACTGAACTATAATATTTCAGCTGATTATGACTCCTTGTTACGCTATATTTTAAAAAATAAAGTTGCTGTGGCATATTTACCTAAAGTCTTGGTCAAAATGCGTGTAGGTGGAATTAGTAATCGCTCATTTTCTTCCATGGTCAGTAAATCGCTGGAAGATATACGTGTTATGAAGAGTAACGGTATAATTTGGCCTCTGGCGCTAGCCTATAAAAACCTGTCAAAACTCCCACAATTTATTAAGAAATAAGACTATGTTGACAGCAAATAAAGTTATTAGTGAAAGTAAGATCGCGTTTGGAACAAGTGGTGCTCGTGGTTTAGTCGTTGATTTTTTACCTGACGTCTGCGCTGCGTTCTCTCATGCATTTTTGGATGTTATCAGAAAAAGTTTCGAATTCGATACCGTTGCTCTGGCTATAGATAATAGACCAAGTAGTTATGCTATTGCACAAGCATGCGCTTTTGCAATTGAGCAGCAAGGATTACAAGTCGAATACCATGGTGTTATACCTACACCTGCATTAGCCTATTATTCTATGCAAAAACAGATCCCCTGCATTATGGTAACGGGTAGCCACATCCCTTTTGATCGAAACGGCTTAAAGTTCTATCGTCCCGATGGGGAGATATCAAAAAGCGATGAATTATCGATCATTAACAATGAGTTTCAATTTTCCCCTTGTCAAGAATTACCTGCCTTAGTGTTCAATCCAGAGGGCGCAAACACTTATCTGACACGATATACCGATTTATTTTCTGCAGATATATTAAGCGGTAAAAGAATAGGTATCTACGAGCACTCGAGTGCTGGCCGTGATCTATATGCACCTTTATTTAAAGCATTAGGTGCAGATGTTATTTCACTGGGCCGAAGTGATGAATTTGTGCCAATTGACACTGAAGCCGTTAGTCCTGAGGATCGTTTATTAGCTCAGGAATGGTCACGTGAGTACAATCTTGATGCAATTTTCTCAACGGATGGCGATGGCGATCGTCCTCTCGTAGCAGATGAACAAGGGAACTGGCTGCGTGGCGACATTCTTGGGCTGTTAACCTCTATAGCATTAGATATCGAGGCACTCGCTATACCAGTCAGTTGCAATACCGCGATCGAGTTATCTGAATGTTTTAAATCGGTTACTCGCACTAAAATTGGCTCCCCTTATGTGATTGCTGCGTTCGACGAGCTTAAGCTCTCTCACCCCAGCGTTGCGGGTTTTGAGGCGAATGGCGGATATCTTCTCGCCAGTGATTTGACCATAAATGGCAAAAAACTGTCAGCATTACCAACACGTGATGCTGTTCTCCCGGCATTAATGCTATTGGTTGCGGCTAACACGGGGGATATTTCTACTCTTGTTGCAAATCTGCCGCAGCGCTTTACCTGGTCGGATCGTTTAAAAGACTTCCCGTCCGACAGAAGCCAAAGCATTATCGAATCTGCACTACTTTCCCCGGAAAAGTTCATCAAGCTGCTTGAGTTAACGCCGAGATCATGTATCAGCATCGATCAGACTGATGGTATTCGTTTTAATCTTGATAACGGTGATGTTTTCCATCTACGTCCATCGGGTAACGCACCGGAACTACGTTGCTATACCGAAGCTGCAGATGAATATCACGCCAAACAGTATGTTGAAAAGATTTTGAGTCAAATATCCACTATCAAATGAAGTCAATAATTGCACCCTGTAGAGGTTGTTGATTAATTAAACACTGCTTTTGGATAATGGCATCTTAGACTACACAGCTCTATGCGTCCTGAGTTAACATCAGACATACATTCAAGCCGCGCATAAGTCGCGGTGACCACACCTGACAGGAGTATGTAATGTCCAAGCAACAGATCGGCGTTGTCGGTATGGCAGTGATGGGGCGCAACCTGGCGCTCAACATCGAAAGCCGCGGTTATACCGTCTCCGTTTTCAACCGCTCCCGCGATAAAACTGAAGAAGTCATCGCTGAAAATCCTGGCAAGAAGCTTGTTCCTTTTTACACGGTCCAGGAATTTGTTGAATCCCTGGAAACCCCACGTCGTATCCTGTTAATGGTTAAGGCAGGCGCTGGCACTGATGCTGCTATCGATTCCCTAAAGCCGTATCTGGATAAAGGCGACATCATCATCGATGGCGGTAATACCTTCTTCCACGACACTATCCGTCGTAATCGCGAACTGTCTGCTGAAGGCTTCAACTTCATCGGTACGGGTGTGTCCGGTGGCGAAGAGGGCGCTCTGAAGGGCCCATCCATTATGCCTGGCGGTCAGAAAGAAGCGTATGAATTAGTTGCGCCAATCCTGACGAAAATCGCTGCTGTCGCGGAAGATGGCGAACCGTGCGTGACCTACATTGGTCCAGACGGTGCAGGCCATTACGTTAAAATGGTCCATAACGGCATTGAATACGGCGACATGCAGCTGATTGCAGAAGCCTATGCTCTGTTGAAAGGCGGCCTGAATCTTTCTAACGAAGAGCTGGCCCAGACGTTCACTGAGTGGAACAATGGCGAGCTAAGCAGCTACCTGATCGATATCACCAAAGACATCTTCACTAAGAAAGACGAAGACGGAATCTACCTGGTTGACGTTATCCTGGATGAAGCTGCTAACAAAGGTACCGGTAAATGGACCAGCCAGAGCTCTCTGGATCTCGGTGAGCCACTGTCTCTGATTACTGAATCCGTGTTCGCACGCTATATCTCTTCCTTGAAAGAGCAGCGTGTTGCAGCATCTAAAGTGCTGTCTGGGCCGCAGGCTAAGCCTGCTGGTGATAAAGCTGAATTCATCGAGAAAGTCCGTCGCGCATTGTATCTGGGCAAATTGGTTTCTTATGCTCAGGGCTTCTCACAATTGCGTGCCGCTTCCGATGAGAACAACTGGGATCTGAATTACGGTGAGATTGCGAAGATCTTCCGTGCGGGCTGCATCATTCGTGCCCAGTTCCTGCAGAAAATCACCGATGCTTATGCGGAAAATGCGAATATCGCCAACTTGTTGCTGGCTCCGTACTTCAAAAAGATCGCGGATGACTATCAGCAAGCACTGCGTGATGTTGTTGCTTACGCGATTCAGAACGGCATTCCTGTTCCGACCTTCTCTGCCGCTGTAGCCTATTACGATAGCTACCGTTCAGCCGTGCTGCCAGCTAACTTGATTCAGGCGCAGCGTGACTACTTCGGTGCGCACACATACAAACGCACTGATAAAGAAGGTGTGTTCCACACCGAATGGCTGGATTAATTTCGTTTTATTAGCACCCTTCCAAGCCCGGTAGCATATATCGGGCTTTTTTTTATCATTGCCAATGATAAACATCTACTTTTACCAACGGAATATATTGCGTGAAAATACTTGTTACAGGCGGCGCAGGTTTTATCGGCTCAGCGGTTATTCGCCATATTATTAAAAATACTTCGGATAGCGTAATTAATGTCGATAAACTGACTTACGCGGGTAATCTTGAATCCTTACAGGCTGTAAGTAATAGCGAACGCTATACTTTTGAGCATGCAGATATTTGTGATCAAGCAGCAATGGAGCGTATTTTTTCACTTTATAAACCTGATGCTGTCATGCATTTGGCGGCAGAAAGCCATGTGGACCGTTCGATTTCTGGACCAGCGGCTTTTATTGAAACAAATATCGTTGGGACTTATACGCTTTTAGAAGCTGCCCGTGAATACTGGTTATCTTTAGATGAAAGCGCACGAGTTGCATTCCGTTTTCACCACATTTCAACTGATGAAGTCTACGGTGACTTACCTCATCCTGATGAACATCCAGAAATATCTGCACTCCCCCTTTTTACCGAAAAGACGGCATATGCGCCTAGCAGTCCTTATTCAGCCTCTAAAGCATCCAGTGACCACCTGGTGAGGGCATGGCGCCGGACCTATGGCTTGCCCACCATTATTACTAATTGCTCGAATAATTATGGCCCTTATCATTTTCCTGAAAAACTTATTCCATTGGTAATTTTAAATGCCCTCGAAGGTAAATCATTACCAATCTATGGAAAGGGAAATCAAATTAGGGACTGGCTCTACGTGGAAGATCACGCCCGCGCTTTGCATCTCGTTGTCACAAATGGCCAGCCGGGTGAGAATTATAATATTGGTGGTTACAACGAGAAGCAAAATTTAGATGTTGTCTCCACTATTTGCGAGCTGCTCGATGAAATTGTTCCGAAGAACACGTCGTATAGTGAACAAATCATTTATGTCGCTGACCGTCCAGGACATGATCTTCGCTATGCAATTGATGCGTCAAAAATAAGTGCTGAGCTGGGCTGGAAACCGCAAGAAACCTTTGAAAGTGGGATTCGTAAAACAGTTGAATGGTATCTGAATAACCAAGAGTGGGTTGCCAATATAAAAAGTGGTAGCTATCAAAACTGGATTCAACAAAATTACGGGGAGCGTAAATAATGAGCACACGTAAAGGTATTATTCTGGCTGGGGGCTCGGGTACACGTCTGTACCCTGTTACAATGGCCGTTAGTAAACAACTGTTGCCAATATATGATAAGCCCATGATTTATTACCCACTCTCTACGCTGATGCTGGCGGGGATTAGGGATATACTGATCATCAGCACACCGCAAGATACTGCGCGTTTTGAACAACTCTTGGGCGATGGCAGTCAGTGGGGTTTGCGCCTCCAGTACAAAATACAACCTAGTCCTGACGGTCTGGCGCAAGCTTTTATACTGGGTGAAGAATTTATCGGAAACGATAACTGCGCATTAGTTTTGGGCGACAATATTTTTTATGGGCATGATTTACCACGACTTCTTGAGGGTGCTTCGGATCAAAAAGAAGGGGCGACGGTCTTTGCCTACCATGTAAGCGACCCGGAACGCTATGGTGTTGTTGAATTCGATAAAAACGGTTCGGCAATTGGTCTTGAGGAAAAGCCTAAGCAACCGAAAAGTAATTACGCCATAACCGGTCTTTATTTCTATGACAACGATGTTATTGAAATGGCAAAAAGCCTGAAGCCCTCCGATCGAGGTGAGTTAGAGATTACCGACATCAACCGTATCTATATGAATCAGGGGCGCCTTTCCGTGGCGATGATGAGGCGTGGCTATGCATGGCTAGATACGGGCACGCATCAAAGTATGATCGAGGCCAGTAATTTCATTGCAACGATTGAAGAACGCCAGGGGTTGAAAGTTTCTTGCCCCGAAGAAATTGCCTATCGCCGCGGTTTTATCGATGCGGAGCAGATCAGGAAGCTGGCTGAGCCGTTGAAAAAGACGGGCTACGGGCAGTATCTGTTGACAATGATCAAAGGCTACTAGACTGCCACCCTCAAAATGTATCGATCTTTGGTATCGAAACGCACTAATAAAAGGTGGGGATTTATCTGATTTCGTTGCCCATTGAGCCTGGTCTGGAGTGGTTTTTTGTTTCGTCTCATCATGATTTGGCCTTTCAATATACCGTCTGAAGTTTTAATTTCTGATTTTTTTAAGAATAAATCACTATATCCATATCGAGCTCAGGGGTGTGGCTTTCTTGACAACCCATGAGCAATAACGGTAAAAACCCAACAGTTATAAACAGTGGCAGTACCAGACTGCCTCCTGAAACTCATACTTGAAGAAGTTGAAAGAATGAAAATTACAATCTCCGGTACAGGCTATGTTGGTCTTTCAAACGGTATTTTGATCGCGCAGAACCATGAAGTGGTCGCGTTGGATATCGTGCAGGCTAAAGTGGATATGCTTAACCAGAAGATCTCTCCTATTGTTGACAAAGAGATCGAGGATTATCTGGCGAATAAACCGCTTAATTTCCGCGCTACGACCGATAAAGAAGACGCATACCGCGGCGCAGATTATGTGATTATCGCTACGCCAACTGATTACGATGCAAAGACTAACTACTTCAACACGTCCAGCGTAGAAGCCGTTATCAACGATGTGACTGCGATTAACCCTAATGCCGTGATGATTATCAAATCGACCATTCCAGTGGGCTTTACCCAGTCCATCAAGGAAAAATTAGGCATTGATAACGTCATCTTCTCACCCGAGTTTCTACGCGAAGGCAAAGCGTTGTACGACAATCTGCATCCATCGCGCATTGTCATTGGTGAACGTTCTGAACGTGCCGAGCGTTTTGCAGCGCTATTGCAGGAAGGGGCTATTAAGAAAAACATTGATGTGCTCTTCACAGATGCGACAGAAGCCGAGGCGATAAAACTGTTCGCTAATACCTATCTGGCGATGCGCGTGGCGTACTTCAACGAGCTGGATAGCTATGCGGAAAGCCTGGGACTAAACACCCGTCAGATCATCGAAGGGGTCTGCCTGGATCCTCGCATCGGCAATCACTACAACAATCCTTCCTTCGGCTATGGCGGTTACTGCCTGCCAAAAGATACCAAACAGTTGCTGGCGAACTATCAGGCGGTGCCAAACAATCTGATTTCAGCGATTGTTGATGCTAACCGTACGCGTAAAGATTTTATCTCTGACTCTATTCTGGCGCGTCAGCCTAAAGTCGTTGGGGTTTATCGCCTGATTATGAAGAGTGGTTCGGATAACTTCCGCGCCTCTTCGATTCAAGGGATTATGAAGCGTATTAAGGCAAAAGGCGTTCAGGTTATTATTTATGAACCGGCGATGAAAGAAGATGAATTCTTCCACTCGCGCGTCATCCGTGATCTGGATGCCTTCAAAAAAGAAGCCGATGTCATTATTTCTAACCGTATGGCGGAGGAGTTAGCAGACGTCGCGGATAAAGTGTATACACGCGATCTTTTCGGAAGCGATTAAGTCATTTATTTAGCGTGTAAAAAAGCCCGGCATTGCCGGGCTTTTTGTTTTATTACACCTTATAAAAATTACGGTACCAGTCCACGAAATTCTTCACACCGTCTTTGACGGTCGTTTGCGGTTTGAAGCCGATCACTTCAAACAGTGCTTTGGTGTCTGCGCTGGTTTCCAGAACATCACCTGGCTGGATAGGCATCATATTTTTCTGCGCTTCTTTGCCCAGCGCTTCTTCTAGCGCGGTGATGTAATCCATCAGTTCGACAGGGGAACTGTTGCCGATATTATAGACGCGATACGGCGCAGAACTTGTGGCAGGCGATCCGGTTTCGACAGTCCATTGCGTATCGGCCTGCGGAATAACATCCTGCAAACGAATGATGGCTTCGGCAATATCATCAATATAGGTGAAGTCGCGCTTCATCTTGCCGTAGTTATAGACATCGATACTGTTACCTTCGATCATCGCCTTTGTGAACTTGAACAGGGCCATATCCGGGCGACCCCATGGGCCATATACCGTAAAGAAGCGAAGCCCAGTCGTTGGCAAGTTATAAAGATGGGAATAAGTATGCGACATCAATTCGTTGGCTTTTTTGGTCGCTGCATACAGTGACACCGGGTGGTCCACTGAGTCATCGGTGGAGAAGGGCATCTTGCGATTAAGGCCATAAACCGAGCTGGAGGAGGCATAAAGCAGGTGCTGAACCTGATTATGTCGACACCCTTCAAGCACGTTCAGATGACCAATGAGGTTAGCATCTGCATAAGCGTGCGGATTCTCCAGTGAATAACGTACGCCAGCTTGCGCCGCCAGATGGATGACGCGGTCAAATTTCTCGTTGGCAAACAGTGCTGCCATTCCTTCACGATCGGCCAGATCAAGCTTATGGAAAGTGAAGTTCTCAGATGTCAGCAGATTCAATCGGGCTTCTTTCAGACTGACATCGTAGTAATCATTAAGATTATCAATCCCGACAACCTGATGACCTGCGTCCAGAAGGCGTCCGCTAACATGGAAGCCGATAAAGCCTGCTGCACCGGTGACCAGAAATTTCATATTCATCCTCTGTATTAACATATAACGCTATTCGTATAGCATAAACCGTTAAGCGTCATCATACCCCTAAGCTCTGAGTAAGCAAAACTTCGCCTGACAGGCGTTTTACTCATCGAATTCCTATAGATAAATTTCTTGCAAACGATACACTACACCGATAATTTTCTGCGCTTTTAACGTTGAAGGATTGTATGTCTCAGAACAACAATAATGTGGTCGCTACCCGCAATGACCCTGAGCAAATTGATTTAATTGATTTAATGCTGCAACTTTGGCGTGGCAAGTGGGTTATTTCTGCATTCATCGCAGTAGCTCTGGCTTTCGCGGCTATTTATCTTACGATGGCCAAAGAAAAATGGACGTCTACCGCCATTATTACGTTTCCTGATGCAGCTCAGATAGCCACATACAGTAACGCATTAAATATCCTTTATAGTAAATCCACCCCCAATGTTGTGGATATTCAGACCCGCGCTATTGGCCGCTTTAGCTCCTCCTTCTCGGCTTTGGCTCAGACGCTGGAAAACCAGCAATCGCCTGAGAAACTGACGATCGAGCCCGCCGTAAAAGGGCAGCCTTTTCCGTTTAACGTGACTTATACCGGACCTACGTCAGAAGCAGCACAAAAGCAATTAGCGCAATATATTCAGAAGGTTGACGAACAAACGGCGAAAGAGCTCGCTGTTGACCTTACTGATAATATGAAGTTGCAGTTGCAGACCTTACAGGATTCTTTGAGCAACCAGGAAAAAGTTGCCCAGGAGCAAAAAGATCTGCGAATTAAGCAGATCGCTGAAGCGCTGAAATTTGCTGAGGCCGCGAAAATCACCACACCACAGGTTCAGCAAACAGAGTACGTGAATCAGGACAGTATGTTCCTTTTGGGCAGTGAGGCATTGGGCTCGATGATTGAAAATGAATCTACCCGACCTTTGGTGTTTAATGACAATTACTATCAGACCAAACAGAATCTTTTGGATATCCAGAATCTTAATGTCGATCCGTCAACGATTCATGTTTACCGCTACGTCATGAAACCGGATCTCCCGTTACATAGGGACAGCCCGAAAAAGTCTATTACATTAATACTGGCCGTTTTGTTGGGCGGCATTATCGGTGCTGGTGTAGTGCTGGGGCGTAATGCGTTACGCAACTACACACCAAAACATTAAGTCAGTTTTTCTCCATAAAAAGAGAAAGGCATAAAAAAGACCGGGTTTCCCCGGTCTTTTTTTATTTGTGTCGCTGACGTAAATTCTCAATGACAGCCGTTAAATCCAGCTCCTGATCCTGCAACAGGACGAGCAGGTGATACATCAAATCAGAGGCTTCATTTTTTAACTCTTCGCGGTCGTTGACCGTTGCCGCCAGTGCGGTTTCAACGCCTTCTTCGCCCACTTTCTGCGCAATCCGTTTGGTGCCGCTGGCATACAGTTTCGCCGTATATGAGCTGTCCGGATCGGCCGTTTTGCGTTCAGCCAGCAGTTGCTCAAGCTGATAGAGGAACAGCCACTGGTGGCTGGCATCGCCAAAGCAGCTGCTGGTTCCCAGATGACAGGTTGGGCCAACAGGGTTAGCCAACACCAGCAACGTATCGTTATCGCAATCGGGAGTCACACTGACTACGTTCAGGAAATTACCGGAGCTTTCACCCTTGGTCCATAGACGCTGTTTAGTGCGCGAGAAAAAGGTCACTTTCTTGCTGTCGAGCGTTTGTGCTAATGCCTCCTGGTTCATATAACCCAGCATCAGCACTTCGCCAGACACCGCGTGTTGCACAACCACCGGCAATAATCCGTCAGTTTTTTCCCAGTCCAGTTGCGCCCGTTGTTGTTCAGTTAACATAACCTAATCTCCACGCCCTGGCCGGCCAGGTACGTTTTTAACTCACCAATATTGATAATCTGTTTGTGGAATACCGATGCGGCTAACGCGCCGTCAACATCCGCATCACGGAAGGCTTCGAGAAAATGTTCCATGGTTCCCGCGCCGCCGGAGGCGATCATTGGCACATGGCACACGGCACGCACTTTCTTGAGCTGCTCCAGATCGTAGCCGTTACGCACACCATCCTGGTTCATCATATTCAGGACGATTTCGCCCGCGCCGCGTTTTTGCACTTCCTGCACCCAATCCAGGGTTTCCCACTGCGTCACGCGAGTACGGCTTTCATCGCCCGTGTATTGGTTAACGTGGTACTTACCGGTGACGTCGTCATACCAGGTATCAATCCCCACGACGATACACTGCACGCCGAAGCGCTCCGCAAGACGCGTGATCAGTTCCGGGTCTGCCAGAGCAGGGGAGTTGATGGAAATCTTATCAGCCCCAAACGACAGGATTTTTGCCGCGTCGTCCGCAGACTTGATTCCACCAGCGACGCAGAAGGGAATATCAATCACTTCGGCAACGCGTGCAACCCAGCTTTTATCAACCACACGGCCATCGCTTGATGCGGTGATATCGTAAAACACCAGCTCATCTGCACCTTCTTCGGCATAACGTTTTGCCAGCGGCACGATATCGCCAATGATTTCGTGATTGCGAAACTGTACGCCTTTCACTACCTGACCGTCGCGCACGTCAAGACAGGGGATTATCCGTTTTGCCAGCATTGAATTGCCTCCGTCACAGTAAACTTTTCTTCCAGTAAGGCACGCCCAACGATTACCCCACGTACGCCTGTTCCACGCAATGCAGCGATATCGGCTAAATCACCAATTCCACCCGATGACTGGAAAGCCATCTGCGGGTAACGCGCGCAGACCTCTTCGTACAATGAAACATTCGAGCCCGCCAGCGTGCCGTCGCGGGAAATATCCGTGCACAGCACATGCTTAAGCCCAACGGGCAGATAGATTTCAACCAGTTCTTCCAGCGTCACGCCGGAGTTTTCCTGCCAGCCGCTCACCGCGACCTGCTTGTTCCCCTGGTCGTCGATACGCACGTCGAGCGCGAGTACCAGCGCATCCGCGCCAAAACGACGGAACCAGCCTTTGACCATTTCAGGATCTTTCACCGCCGTAGATCCCACCACCACGCGTGCGACGCCGGCCTCAAGCAGTGCAGCAACATCCTCTTCAGTGCGCACGCCGCCGCCAACCTGCACGGGAACGTCAACACCTGAAACGAGCGACTTCAATAACGTAATCTGGCGTTTGGCCGGGTCTTTCGCGCCGGTCAGATCCACCAGATGTAAGACTTCTGCGCCCTGCGCCGCATAATCCTGCAAGCGTAGGAGCGGGTCGTTTCCGTAATCGCGCTGCTGGCCGTAATCCCCCTGATGCAGGCGAACCACCGTGCCGTCAATTAAATCCAGTGCGGGAATAATCATCACATCTCCAGGAAGTTTTTGAGCAACTGCGCCCCTGCGGCGCCGGAGCGCTCCGGGTGAAACTGCACGCCAAAGAAATT